>Ga0194131_10002753_pt1 | contig 28565 bp, 27 predicted proteins | sample TA2KigO120mmetaG_FD_148631 | JGI IMG/M metagenome (GOLD analysis project Ga0194131, IMG submission 148631) | Freshwater microbial communities from Lake Tanganyika, Tanzania - TA2015053 Kigoma Offshore 120m | ecosystem: Environmental > Aquatic > Freshwater > Lake | place: Tanzania: Lake...
ACCACACCTGCTTCGCCTGGGGCTACGGCGGTCAGTACGCGTTCGTCTTCCCCTCACTCGATCTCGTCGTCGTCTCCACGGCGTCGACCGCCGTCAGCGATGAGCGTCGCGGACACCGGCGGGAGTTGTTCGCGATCCTGACGGACTTGATCATCCCGCAGGTGAAAGAATCATGACCTCGGCGGGCCCGAGGAGGCCGACATCCACGAACACTCGGCCCTCCTCTCCCAGCGACTGTACAGGGAGGACTGGCCCACCGCCCAACGCGTCAGCGCCTGCGCTGCCGATCTGACTCGTGTCGCACACCACGCGGAGCCTTGACCCGACTGGCCGTAAGCGCGCGTCGAGCTCGATGTGAGCCCCGCGAGCGGCCACGCTGTTGGTGTTCACGGCAATGACCACCTCGACATCGTTGAGAATCCGCGACCACGCCAACAACTCGCCCGCTCCGTGAAACCGAAAGGCCGTGTCGCCGGTCGACGTCGCACGTCGATACTGGCGTCCTCGACGGAGCGGTCCTAGAAGCTTCCGCGTCGCGATCAGCGCTTTGATCCGCACGAAGGCCGGGCGAGACTCGTCGAACACATGCGCGCCGGCGGTACCGAACGCACCGAAGCCTGGAAGTGCTTCGTCGATCGACCCTTGCGTACCCGCGAAGCCAGCCGCGCGCGGATGCTCCGGGCCGAACATCGCTTCCCGCAACAGGACGTCGACGCGCCCAAACGCCGACACCTCGCGATCTCCGTCCCGCACGGTGCCCAACCACACGCGCTCGCTCGCCTCGGGCCCACTGGGAAGGGCCTGCTCGGTTCCATAGTAGAGACAGGGAATCCCCAGTCCACACAGTTGCAGCGTCGTCGGCACGACGCTTTGATGCGCGACGGGAGCGTTCGCGCTGAAGCGGATTTTCTGTCCGAAGACGTGGTCGTGGTCGTCGAGCACCGATACGTGGCGACTTCCCCAGTCACGATGGGACCCCATGCGCTCGTCCCAGAAGTCAAAGCCGGCGAAGAAGTCCGCCGGGTCCCGCCAGCCCTGTCCCGTACCCGTGATCGTCAGTCGCATCTCTCCGATGTCCAGTGTCGCGTCGAGATTGCGCGCGAAGATCGTCAAGTGAAACTCTTGCGCGGAATCGCCGCCCGCCACCTCGCCTATCAGCAGGACGTTGCTCTTGCCCAGGGCTTCGGCGAACTCCTTCACGGCGCCGCAGAAGTTGCGCCCCTCCTCGCCACCCACGTGTTTGAGCGTGTCGATGCGGAACCCGTCGCAATCGGTGAGCGCAATCCATTACTGATAGATGAAGACCAGCCGAGTCAGAGTGTCGGCACGATCCACGGCGAGATCGCGCAATACCTCGAAGTCGGTTCTTTTGTGCTCGGCTCGTGGACCGCGGATGTCTCCCGCACCCAAGCTGCCGGTGCCCGCCCGCGTGCAGTTCTGGATGAATTGAAGCTCCTGAGGCCACACGTAATCGTCAGGACCGAGCGGCTGCCGCGGATCGGTGATGGCGCCGCAGCGCGGCTCGACGTCCAGAAAGTCTTGCACGCCGTACCCGTGAAAGTCGTTGCCTTCCACGCGCTGGCGAAGGACGGGCGCAATCCAGAGTGTCGTCACGCCGAGCTTGGCGAGATACGGAAGCTTGCTCAGAATCCCCCGCAGCGTGCCGACCTGGAAGCGATCTTTGCCGGACTGCATCCATCGATCCCACCGCCATTCGGGCAATCCGTTCGCCTGTGCGTACGCGGCACGATTTGCGCCAAGCCTGGTCCGATCGAGTGTCGGCCGCGTGTGCTCTCGTCCGTCGGAAAAGCGATCCGTGAGGAGGAAGTACAGCACCTCGTCGCGCCAGTCGGCAGGCGAGGCATGGACGGCATCGCGCTGAGGAAAACGTGCGCGCGCCGCCGCGAGAGTCCGCGGCGCCGGAGCCGCGAGAATCTGCGCAATGTTGTTCATCGTCGGGGCTCCGTAGTATGCTGACCCACGTTAACGCCAGTTCTTGCAAGAGGTCTGCGTGCTTCGAATCTCCATGGTGCTCGCCCTAGGGTATGCCCTGGGCTGCATGGTCAGCGCTCAATCCTCGTCCCTTTCACCGGCCGAGAAGACCGGCCGCCGCATCTTCCAAACACGGTGTGCAATGTGCCATGTCGGCCAAGAACCGGCGACGGAGATGGCCACGCCGGCGTCCGAGCGGCGGCCCGCCACGATGGGGCCACTGCTGAGCAAGGCCAACACCGCCAATGAAATGACGCTTCGCCAGAAGATCAGAGATGGGAGTCGCTTGATGCCCGGCTACAAGCACGCCCTCACCGACACGCAGCTCGATCAGGTCATCGCGTTCATGAAGACCATCGAGAAGCCTCTCACGCGCATCGCCATGGCTCGCGCCGGCGAATAGGAACCCACCATGAGCACACGAGGTACACGATTTCGGACCACGCTCGCTGCCCTGGCCGCCACCGCACTCGGGTTGTCATTGTCGGTGCGGGGAGCCGAAGACGGTCTGCTCACGGGCACGATCAAGACCGCGAGCGGCTCGCCCATCGAAGGCGTCGCGGTGTCAGCGCAGATACCGGGCAATCCCATCACGACGTCGGTCTTCACCGGCGCTGACGGACGCTACTTCTTTCCTGCCATGCCGGCCGGAAGCTACACGGTGTGGGCGCAGGCGGTCGGGTTGGAGCGCGCGGAGGCCAAGACGGACGTTGGGTCCAGGGTCTCGCGCCTCGACTTCACGATGAAGGAGACGAGCGACATCATCCCTCAGTTGTCCGGCTATCAGGTGATGGCCGCGTTGCCCGAGGATACGGTCGCCCACCGACGGGGCAAGGTGCTCTTCCAGAAGAACTGCACGTACTGCCACGAGACGGCCACCGTGCTGCGCGATCGGTTCGATCAGCCGGGCTGGGAGGCGATCGTCCTGGCGATGACCAACGGCTTCTCGCGCAACCCGAAGCCGCTGACTCCCGCGCAAAAGGAACTGGCGACGTACTTGACCGAGATGCGTGGGCCTGGCCCCTCGCCGATGAAACCGACGGTGTTTCGGCCGCGCGGTGAGGCGACGCTGCCCGTCACGTACGAATACGACGTCGAGTTCGATCAAGGCGGTTTTTCGGCCCACAGCGGCAGCGACTGGCGCTTCGGCCAAGCGAGCTCCGCCGGTGGCGGCGGGGCCATCCACGACACCACCCTCGACTGGGACGGGAATTTCTGGTTCACGGCCAACCGCGCAAGCTCCAACCGGACGATCGGCCGCGTGGACGGAAAGACCGGGAAGACGACCAACTTCGGTGTGCCGATTGGCGAGGGCCGCGTGGCACAATCGCACGGCATCCTGCTCGGGCCCGATGGTCGTGTGTACTTCAATTCCTCCCCGAAGATCGCATATCTCGACGGCGACCTCGGAATCATCGACACCAAGACGCAGAAGATCGAGACCATCCGGCCGCCGGATGGCATGACGCTCGTCAGCGGCTGGCTCGGCTACGACGCGAAAGGCCGCATCTGGGCGTCGAGCGGCCCGACCAAGACGCCCGGTGGCGCGCTTCGCTTCGATCCAAAGACGAAGACCTTCACGCAGTTCAAGTCGCCGACGGCGCGCATGACCTACGGCATCGCGGGCGATGCGGACGGCAACGGTTGGTGGACCGGTGTCGACGACGACATCATGGTGTACACCGACGCCAACGATCAGGTGCACGAAATCAAGATGCCGCCGCAGCCACCAGCCGAGTACGTCAAAGCGGTCGACTTCGGCGAGGGTGAGGAGATCCCGCAACCTGGGATCGGTGGCAAACAGTCTCCCCGACGTCCATTTGCCGATCTGGACGGCACGGCGGTGTGGGTGCCCAACTTCTACGGCAACACACTCCTGCGCATCGACACAAAGACCAAGGAGCTGAAGTACTACCCCGTGCCGTATCCGGCGATGAATCCGTACGAGGCGGCGGTCGACAGCAAACACCACGTCTGGGTAACGTTCCAGAACTCGGACGAGATGGGTCGCTTCGATCCGCAGACGGGCAACTGGACGATGTATAGCTGGCCGACGAAGGGGATGGCGCAACGCCAGAACCACATGCTCGAGCGTGACGGCGTGCTGCAGTTCGCGTCGGCGTCAGGCGTCGCGCATCGAGTGGGGCGCATGATCATCCGTACCGAGCGCGACGTGCAGGCGCTCCGCGACCGCGTGAAGTGATCAATCGGGGTTCGGCCACCGACCCCGACCCCTACCCGCTCCACCCGTGCGGGGCGCGCTTCAGCCACTGAAGCGCGCCCCACGTCCTCGTCACTTCAGGTCGAAGCGATCCAGGTTCATGACCTTCGCCCAGGCCTTCGCGAGAGCGAACTCCGCCAGTCCGTTCACGCCGATCGACACCTGACCACCTAGGATCGCCGACATCGACTCCCCGCCGCCGGAGAACGCGATGTAGTTCACCCGCCGGGGGTCAACGCCCACCGCGTCCGCCACAAGGCCCGCCAGAATCTGATCCGTGCCGCCGGCCGACCCGCCGACCCAGGACACCGCTTCCGGGCGCTCCCTGAGGGCGCGGATGAAGTCTGCCAGCGAACGGAAGGGCGAGCCAGCCGGCACGGCGAGCACTTCGTACTCGCCAGTCAATCTGGCGATGGCGCCGAGCATGATGAGACCCGAGACCATGATCACGTCGGTCTTGCCGCGTTCGGCGCTGATGAAGCGAGCCAGCCCGATGGTGCCGGCTGCCCCAGGGATGTTCTCGACCGTCGCGGTGCGCGCCAGGCCCTCACGCACCAGCACCTGTTGCATGACGCGCGCGTTTTGATCCCACCCTCCTCCAGGCGCCGCTGGCGCAATCAACCGGAGCGGCGGGTGCGCGTCCTGCCCCGCCGCTCGTGTGGCACCGCCCCACACGACGAGCGCCAGGCGCAACACCGGCAACTCGCGAATCACCGTTGCGTCACGCATCACGTAGGCCTGATCCCACCGGCGGAATCACGGCCCCGCCGACGCGACAGTTGGGCAATCGGCGACGCCCGGAAAGTTCGCGGCGTCGAGGGCGTGCTCAACCAACCGCTCCTGTCGACGACGCCACAGGGACGCCGAGTCGCTTGTTGACGAACAGTCGTACGCGCACGCGGGGAACGGTTCGAGCACCAGCAGCAATCCCACCCGGCCCGACGCGATTCGCGTCAGGGCTGGCCGGCGCTGGTCTCGGATGCGACGTCACGCAACCGTTCGTGCACCGCCCCGGGGATGCCAAGCGACGGATCCGCACCAAGCTGCTTCAGCAGCGCCGCGGTCTCCGGAAACGCTTGGAATTGAAACGACTGCTTGGCACCCTCGGCGAGGCGGTATGCCGTGCGGCCGCGGAAGTCGCGGGCGTCGATCCGAGCGCCGTGCTCCACCAGATACTGCACCACTTCGTTCAGGCCGCGCATGGCGGCACCATGGAGCGCTGTGAAATCCGCCTCGTTGACCGCATTGACGTCGGCACCGGCCTCCACGAGCCGCTTGACGGCCTCCTCAGCACCGGCCACCCGGAAGCCCCGTTGTCGACCCGGGGTGAACGTGGCGCCGCCGAGCCCTGCCGCCGCCATGAGCGGCGTGGTGCCGTCCACGGTCGGTATTCGGACATCGGCGCCTCCATCGAGCAGCCCCTGCAGGACCTCCCCGGCACCTTCCGTCCCAGCAACAACAAACTCCAACTCGAGCTGCAACTGATTCGCGCTCGCCGCGTTGGCCGCCACCCAAAGAGGCGTCGCGCCAACCAGATCGCCGGTCCCACACGCGAAGGGCTCGAACGCGCCCTTCTTCGGGTGCCCGATGTAGAACATCTGCATCGCCGACGTGGTGGTCCGCGCGTTCGGGTCCGCGCCGCGCGCCAGAAGCGCCTTCACCAACAACGCTCGTCGCGCGGGGGGAAGACGCACGCCGGCGATCGGGGCGAATTGGCCGCCCACACCGTGCGAGCGGTACCAATCGGCCAGCCACAAGCCAGCGTTGCCGGCAGCCGTGTGCAGCGCCCGAACACCACCCATCCCCCCATTCGGGTCGGCACCATATTCGAGCAGGAACAGCGCGAAGTCGACCTGGCCACTGTCGATGGCGAACGGCAAGACGTGGGTGCCGTCGGGCGCCGTGTCGTTGACTCGTGCGCCGGCCGCCAGCAGCATCTTGGCGATGGCGATGTTGCCGGTCCTGGCGGCGTACATCAGCGGCGTGAAGCCTCGCGCCGACGCGGTCCGGACGTCAGCATGCCCTTCCACGAGAACGCTGGCGATGTCGTCGTGCCCTTCGGTGATGGCCCACATCAGTGCCGTGTTCTTCTCGAACAGCGTCTCGGCATTGACGTTCGCGCCATGAGCCAACAGCGTCTTGACCACTGCGACGTTGCCGGTCCTGGCCGCGATCATCAGGGGCGTCCGACCGCTGGCCTGGGCCAGATTGGGATTCGCCTTCGCCTTGAGCAGCCGCTCGATCATGGCGAGGTCCGCGTTCTCGGCCGCTCGGGCGAGCGATGTGACGCCGTGATCGTCGGCCGCGTTCACGTCGGCGCCGGCCGCGAGCAGGAGATTGACCATCTCCAAGTCGTTCCAGTGCGCGGCCCAGAGCAATGCCGTCGCCCCGTCGGCGCGAGGAGCATTGACGTTGACGCCCGCCTTGAGCAGCGCGCGTACCGCCGCTCTGTCCTGGGCGGCCGCGGCCGCGACCAACCGCACGTCAGGATCGACCGCCGCGGCTGGCACGGACACTCCCGCGAGGAGGATCGCACACAGCCCCGCCGAAACGCCCAGACTCCGGACCATACCGATCGCCTCCTCCCCGGCGAGTAGGCTCGCCTCGATGCCCAGCAGTAACCATAGTCGCTGGACGTCGTCCGCGTCGAGCGGGAACTTCGCGCCGCAGCGGCCGACCTCGACCGTCTCCGGCCCGGGATGGGTTTTTCGTCGGCGCTCACCGTCGCGGGCCGGCGCCATCGGCGATAATGGGCGCGAATCGGAGGTAGGTATGGCGCACGCCTCACGCATCAGCTCCGCACGGGTTATCTCGATCGTCTTTCTGGCTGCGCTGGCTTCACCGATCGCGGCGGGAGGGCAGACGGCTGATCGGCGCACGCCGTCGCAAGGTGGCTCGCCGAAGGGCTCGTCACTTCGCACGTCCTGGGGACACCCCGATCTGCAGGGCGTGTGGACCAATACGACCACGACGCCACTCGAGCGTCCGGACGATCTGGCCGGCAAAGCCGAGCTGACGGAGGATGAGCGAGGCAAGCGCAGTGCCGAAGTCGCGGCGCGCGTGAGCTTCGACCGGCGGTCGGCCGGCAACGTCGGGGCGTATAACGAATTCTGGATGGAGCGCGGCGCGCTCAACAACCGCACCTCCCTGATCATCGACCCGCCGGACGGCAAGTTCCCCGCGATGACGCCGGCCGGCAAGGCACGGCTCGATGCCCAAACCGCCAGGCGGAAGGATCATCCCGCTGATTCGTGGCTGGACCGGAGCGCCTACGATCGCTGCATCACGCGAGGCGTCCCCGGTGTGATGATGCCGGGCTTCTACAACCACAACTATCAGATCCTGCAGACACAAACGCACGTCGTCCTGGTGGCGGAGATGATTCACGATGCGCGGATCATCCCGATCGACGGTCGCCCGCATCTGCCGAGTACGATTCAGCAGTGGCTGGGCGACTCGCGGGGCCGCTGGGAAGGCGACACGCTCGTCGTCGAAACCCGCAACGTGAACGACAAAGCGTTCGACCCTGGCGGTGCATTGTTTGCCGTCGGTGCCTCGGTCAGATTGACAGAGCGGTTCCGGCGGACCGGGCCTGACACCATCGATTATCAATTCACGGTCGACGCGCCTGAGGTCTATACGCGTCCGTGGACCGCGTCCACCCCGATGCAGCGGATTGACGGCGCGATCTTCGAGTACGCGTGCCACGAAGGCAACCACGCGATGCCAAACATCCTGAGCGCCGAACGGGCCAACGAACGGGATGGCAAGTAAGCCCGTTCTGGTGGGCCGTGCAGACGGGCTAGCCACGTTGGCGTCGGTCGACGAGGCGCTCGCGCCGGTGGCGCGTCGCCTGAACGCCGAACGGCTGGTGCTCCTGGCCTGGCCGCGCGCGATCCTGCTTCAACTCGCGCATCCGCTCGTGGCCGCCGGCGTGTTCGATCACAGCTCGTTTCGAGGCGGACCATCGGCGGCCGCCACACGGCTCCGCGCGACAGTACGCGCGATGTTGTCGCTCACCTTCGGGACGACGGCACAGCGTCAGCAGACGCTCGACTCCATCCGCGGGATCCACCGCCGGGTTCACGGACATTTGAGCGTCGCCACTGGTCGATTCCCCGCAGGCACGCCGTACTCCACCAAAGACCCGGCGTTGCTCCTGTGGGTCCACGCGACGCTCCTGGACTCCATTCCGCTCGTGTACGAGCGCACCGTGGGACCGCTCAGTGCGGACGAACGTAACCGGTACTGTCTCGAGTCCGCCGCGGTGGCGGTTGCGCTCGGCGCGCGGGATCGGGACGTTCCACGCACGTGGAACGAGCTGAACGACTACCTCACCGGGATGTACGCGAGCGGTGCGATCGCGGTTGGCCATCAGGCGCGCGAGCTGGCGTATGCCGTGCTGAGGCCTCCGCTGTCGGCCCTCATCGCGCCGGTCACGACACTGAATCGTGTGGTCACGGTCGGCACGCTTCCCAGACCCATACGTGAACAGTACGGGTTCACCTGGAGCGAGCGCCACGACCGTCGCCTCACGACGGTGTTTCGGATGCTGGCCGCCCTCAGGCGCCAGCTGCCCGATCGCCTAGCGCACTGGCCGGAAGCGAGGCGGGCGAGGTCGAACCCATAGGGGCGACCGCCGTGTCGAGGCCACCGGGGAGGCTGCGGGTGCCGTTCTTACCCGAACAGGCTCTTCAACACGAACCAGACGTTGGCGGGACGCTCGGCCAGACGTCGCGTGTACCAGGGGAACCAGTGCTTCCATAAGCGACCAGGACGCGGAGGTTCTTGTCCACGTCGTCGGCTGATCGACGCCGGTACGCCTGAAGCGCCACGCCAGGGCCGGCCTCGCGACCAGACGCACCTCCGCACGAGGGCTCAGGGGAGCAGCGCAACCGCCCGCAGTGGCGCACCGGAGCCACCGGCAATCTTCATGGGCAGGGCGATCACGTAGGCACCGCGCGGCGGGAGCGCGTCGAGCGACGCCAGGTTCTCAAAGGCGGGGACGTCGCGCTCGTACAGCACGCGGTGCGATTCGAATCCCTTCGACTGGCCGTAATCGATGCTGGCCGTATCGATGCCGACGGCTTTCACCGGCCGATTCGCCACAATCCACCGCGCAGCGTCGGGGTGGAGCCCTGGAAAGTGGAGATTCGTGACGCCTGCTTCGCCGCGCTCCGCCGTGCCGACGTAACGCACCGGGTCCGGCCAGCGTGAGGCGAAGCCGGTTCAGAACAGCAACATCACGTCAGGCGTCAGGCGTCCATGTGTACGCTCGAACGCCTCCAGGTCCGCCCCGGTGATGAGATAGTCTGGGTCGCGGGCAGCGGCGGCCGTGACGTCGACCACAACGGCCGGGCCGAGGAGTCGATCGAGAGGCACCTGATCCACGGTCTGACGTCCCTGCGCGAAGTGAACCGGCGCATCGAGATGCGTGCCGCCATGCTCGGAGCTGAAGAAGTTGTTCGCCGTGTAGTAATAGCCACTTGGCGTGACGCCGTCAGCAACCTTCTCGAGGCGGAACGGGTCCGCTGTCGGCCAGAAGACTGCGCTCGCGTCGTACGCGTGTGACAGGTCGACGACGCGTCCGGCCGGGAGGGTGAACGCGGCATTCGCGCCAGGCTGCGGCACCGCGGGCACAGACGAACCAGCTGAGCAGGCGGCCGTCGAGATTCCTGCGATGGCCAAGGCGAGTTGCGCACATCGCCCCATCGTCGATGTACCGATCCCCATACAGAGCCTCTCCGCGAGCCTACACCGGGAGCGCCAGTCTGTTGCTCACTCTGCCGCGGGCACCCCTCCTCCGACGGCAGCGTATGATGTGGCGCAGGTATGAGGCGCGGCCCGATCACCTTCCTCGGTCGAGCACCTGTTCGACCGCTGACCACGGAACGCGACGATGGTAGCCATGCGCTCGAGACAGCCCCCCCGCGACAACGCGTTCATATTCGCGGCCATCGCGCTTCCGCTGGTGGCGGCGTTTTTTCTCGTCGCCTCAACGGTGCCGCGATGGACCGTGCCGCTGCCGACCTACGACATGGTCCTCAAGATCGACGGACCGTATGACGCCGCGAGGCCCTCGACATCTATGGACTTCGGCGTACGTGACAATCGCGTAGTCGCCATCGTCACGCCGGTGGCCTCAGGCGGCTACAGCTGGCGGCGGAACCTGCTCCTCGTCGACCACGCGACGCTGACGGCCAAAGAGATTCCGTTCACGGCGCCTGATCGACTCAACGAGGGCGAATCGGAACGTGTGATCGTCATCGACGCGTTGGCGACGACGCCCGTCTCGACTGCGGTCGAGGCGCCGGACGGCTATGCCCTTCGCACGCCCGACATGTCGGGCGGTCCCGGGCTCATCGGGGAGATCTTCGGCATGCGCAGCTACCGTCAGCGCATCACCCTGTTCAGTCGCGGTCGCGGCGTGAACATCACACTGCCCGCGCCGTTCACCGATGCGTATCGGCCGATCACGTTTGTCGGCTGGGTCACACGCGATGAGCGACGCTGACCGCGCGCAAGCGCTCCACGACATATCCACGCTGGCCAAGCGGCACGGGCTGTCCCTGCAGGACATCGCAGAGGCATTGGGCGACGTCGCCCCGGTCAGCCACGGCTCGCGTAGAAAGGAACTCCTCATCCGCGTGCTGGGCTACATCGGCGGAACGTTCGTCTTCGCCGGCGTCTGCGTCTTCATCGCGCTGCAGTGGGACTCAATGTCACCCGCGGGGCGGGTCGTCATTACGCTCGGCTCTGGCGTAGCCGCGTTCGTCCTGGCCGTGCTCGCGCAGCGCGATGGGCGATTCGACAAAGCCACCACGGCGTTGTTTCTGATGGCGACGGCACTCGAACCCACCGGCCTGATCGTGCTCTTCGACGAGTACGGCGAAGGCGGCGACTGGCGGTGGGCCGTCCTTATCGTTTGCGGCACGATGGCCGCGCAATTCGGCGCCGTGTTCGTGCCGCTGGGCCGCGCGACGTTGCTGCTGGTGAGCGTGGCCTTCGCCACGTGCTTCGCGTGGACCGCCTTCGCCCTCCTGGACGTGGACGGCGAAGTGATCGCGTTGGTGGTCGGCGCGAGCCTCGTGTTGGCCGCGACGGGTGTCGACCGCACGCGACATCGGCCGGTCACGCCGGCGTGGTATCTCGTCGGTGCCACCGCGGCGCTGGCTGGCCTCTTCGCGATCCTCGAGCGCACACCGATCGAGGTCGTCTTCTTGCTCGCCGCGGCTGGCGTCGTCTGTCTCAGCGTGGCCGTGCGGAGCCGAACACTGCTGTTCGTCGCCACGCTGGCGATTCTTGCCTACACCGGGTGGTTCACGAGCGAACACTTCGCCGACTCGGTGGGCTGGCCGATCGCGCTCGTCGTCTTCGGCCTGCTGCTCATCGGTTTGAGCGCGATGGCGTTCCGGATCGATCGGACCTATCTGCAGCGTGGCGCCGCCGGGCGATAGTTTCCCCCGAGACTATTTAGCGGCCGAGGATTCTTTCGCGCGAGCGCCGCCGAGGATGCCGACCAGCCCGTGGTTTCCTTCGTGGCACGCGTACTCGTAGATGCGCTCCTCGTTCCGGCTCATCGCGATCTCCGCGGTCCACGGCCTCGTCCAGACGTTCGGATCGTTGACGGTGAACTGATACAACAGGGTATCGGGGTCCACGCGCGTGAAGCGCTCCGTCAGATGCAGCTTCGACGTCGTCCTGCCGTTGAGGAACGCCGTCTCGCGCTTGAAGTTGACCGTCTCCACAACCAGGGTGTCGCCTTCCCAGCGGCCGCGAGAATCGCCGACCCACTGCGGCAGCTTGCCATGCGGTCGTCCGTCCATCGGCACGATCCGCGCGCTGTGGATCATCTCGTTGAGGATCACCACGTAGTCACGTGTCTGGAAGATCTGGACGTTCTGGTTGTACGCCGCCGGCGTCATCGGTGGTCCAGAGTTGAAACCGAGAATGCAGCGGACCTGTAAGCCCCCCGGCCCGAGGTCCTCGACGAATCCGCCAGGCGTGGGCTCGTGACGTCCCACACCACGGCGCGCGGCGGTGATGGCGGCCTCCCGCTGTTTCGCCTGTTCGGTCTGCGGCGGCAGCCGCCCATCGGGCGGGTCCACGATCAGCGACGTGCGCCTGGTCCCTACCACTTTCTTGTCGGCGTCATACCAGAACTCGTTGTAGTTCCCGACGATGTCAGCCGGTGGGTTCTTGTCGTGATCCGCCTTGTCGGCTTCCTGTCGCGCGTACTCCTCAGCCTCGTCCTCGCTGAAGACATCCTTCCCGCGCAGCGCGTCCGGCCGCTCGAGCGGCGTGACGGTGGCGTAGTTCCACACCCCCTGGAGGTCCGGCTGGCCGTCAACCGTTCTCGGCAACTTGGCCTTCTTCACGGCCGCCGCGGCCTTCTTGGCGCTGGGCGCGGGCGCTTGTGCCTGGCCCGCTACGGAACCGGCGACGACCAGTACGACGATACCGGACAGCGTTACGACCTGTTGCGTGAGCCGTGGCCACTGCATGCAAGACCTCCCGTCAGATTGGCATACCTTACCAGACCCGGGGCCCATGGGGATGACGCGTTGAGCAGTTCGTGAGACCATTTTCGCGTGAGCTCCAGCCTTCTTGCGCGCGGCGCCGTGGCTCTCGCCGCTTCCGGGGTCTGGCTGACCGCTGCGCCCACAGCTCAGCAGCGGCACGGGGCCGTTCAACAGGGCGACATCGTCAGATTGACGGACCGCACGGCCGACATCGAGGTCTCGATTCTGCCGTCGGTCGGAAACATCGCGTTCGACATGCAAGTGGCCGGACACCACGTGTTGCGCTTCCCCTACCAGTCGGTCGAGGAGTTCAAAGCCAGGCCGGCGATGACGGCGCTGCCGTTCATGGGACCGTGGGCCAATCGGCTCGACGAACCGGCGTTCTACGCCAACGGCCAACGCTATTCGTTCGATCTGCGCATCGGCAACGTGCGCGCGCCCATTCCCATCCACGGGTTCTTGACCACCACCGACGCCTGGCGCGTCATTGATGTGCGTGCAGGACGCGATGGGGCGTCGGTCACGAGCCGTCTCGACTTCTTCCGCCAGCCCTCATGGATGAAGCAATGGCCCTTCGCGCACACGATCGAGATGACGTATCGCCTGGCGGACGGCGCACTCGAGGTCGACACCACGATCACCAACCTGAGTGCCGACCCGATGCCGGTGAGTGTCGGATTCCATCCCTACTTTCAGCTGAGTGACTCCCCTCGCGACGACTGGACGATTGCGATCGGCGCTCGTACGCGCTGGGTCCTCGACGCTGACAAGGTCCCGACCGGAGTCACCGAGCCGGTCGAGGCGCTCCTGCCCGGCGGGCGCGCGCAGCTTCGCGACTACAACCTCGACGAGGTGTTCAGCGATCTGGTGCGCGACGCATCCGGTCGAGCGACCATGACTGTCCACGGCCGCACGCAGCGGCTCGATGTCGTGCTCGGTCCCCGCTACCGAGCCGTTGTCGCGTGGGCGCCGAATCCGCGCGGGACGGGACGCGGCGGGCAGGGCCCGTCGCCACCCGCCGAGCGCAACTTCGTGTGCATCGAACCCATGGTCGCGATCAGCAACGCGTTGAACATGGCCGCGCGTGGCACCTACACGGAGCTTCAGACAGTCGAACCCGGAGGTGTGTGGCGGGAAAGCTTCTGGATCCGGCCGAGCGGCTTCCGACTATGAGAAGCTGGCCGCACATCTCTCCAGCGTGGCTCATCGACCGTCACCGATTCCACGACCGTTAGACCAGCGCAGTGTTGGACTTCCCCTGGCGCCGCGGCGCTCACGCACCGTGAGGGCATCACTTCGGAATGGTCCAGAAGAACACCGACCGGCCGTTCACATCGAGCGTCTGCTCCGGCTTCCAATCACCCATGTCGAAGGCATGCGAGACGATTCGGGTGCCGGGTTTCAGCTCAGACTTGAGCTTGGGGATCAATTTCACGTTCAGGCTGGGCAGCAAATAGAGGGTCACGACAGTCGCGTCGCTGATGTTCGTCGTGAACAGATCCTGATTCAGAAATCGGACCTTGTCTCCAACCCCTGCCTTCTGCCGGTTTTCCTCGGCTTCCTTGATGCGTTGCGGGTCGATATCGATGCCCGTCGCGCGCAAGGCACCGAAATCCTTCACCGCTGCGATCGCGATTCGTCCGTCACCCGATCCGAGGTCGTAGAGGACGTCTTTGGGTCCGACTTTGGCGAGCTTGAGCATCGCCTGGACCACTTCCGTGGGTGTGGGCACGAAGATCACGTCAGGTGCGCGCAACGGCGCCGCAGCAGGTGCTGGCTGGGCGAGAGATGGGGCGACGGGCGTGGCGAGCGCGAACACCGCTGCGAACGTTAAGGGGATACCGATGCGCTTCATAGTCCTCCTTCGGGGAGCGTGGTTCGGCATCAGCTTACGTCAGGAGGCCAGCTCGCGCCGAACCTCCCTGCGTGTCAGACCAGTAGGTCAGCAGACGCCACGATGGTGCAGCTTCACACCGAGCCGCCTCGTCTGTGGCGAATTCTCCGCGGAGAGTGTTGTGCCGCTCCTGTTCGGCGAGTAGCCTGGCGCCTCGTCGTCGTCGAACTCGCGGAGTTCACTGACAGGCCGCGGCGCTCGTGCGGCGCGGCCCTTCTGGAGGTGTCAGGGCCATCGTTCCCGCGTCGATTCCGCGCGCCGTCCACGACATCGCGACGAGGATCAGGATCTGTGAGGCCACGAGCAGTCCGTAGGGCAACGCATCGCTATGCCAGGCTTCGAAGCGAGGCAAGAGCGGGTGTTCAAGGAGGAGCGACATCGGTTGCGCGACGACCCTGAGCGCAAATAGGCCGGTCAGCAGCCAGAGCCAGAGCCCGAGTCGAACAGTTGGGCCGTACACATTCATAGGGACAGGGTATGGTGTTCGATCGCCTTTGTGTACTCTTCACGCGGAGACTTGGCGCGCACCTCGAAACTGTCATCAGTGCGACCATCCTCACGAGCCCATTGATCCCGCCTTGTTCATCGACGCAGGCGCGCTGAACCTCAGCGTTTACTCATCGGGAGCGGAAGACGCGTGTGGCGGGATCCTCGATGCACGCAACGGAACGCTTCTCTGGAAACAACCTCTGGGCGCAGATGCTGAACAACCCGATTACGTACGCGATGAACGGCAAGCAGTACGTCGCGGCGATGGCGGGCCTGACGCTGTTCGTCTTCGCGCTTCCTTCACGTCAATTCGAGCCCGCAACGTCCTTGGACGACGTCGACGGCACCGCTGCTCGGCGGGTCCTTTCGCCACGGGACAAAGCGCGGCCTCCGGCGGGCGCCTGACTGAATCGGCCGCGCGGCCCGGCGTTAGGGCGTCAGACCTCTCACGACACACAACTCAAGAACTACCTTAGAGCGTCGTCAAGTCGATTGCGGCGTTGCTGTCACCGAACTTCTGGAGGCTGACGCCGTACCGATCGGTCAAGCCGAGCATCAGGTTCGCCAGCGGCGTACCTTTGGGATAGCGGACGTGGCGGTTGCCGCGGATACCCAGCGACTTGCCACCCACGACCATCACCGGCACGTCGAAGTTGCTGTGCACGTTGCCGTTGCTCATGCCGCTACCGTAGAGCACCGTGGTGCGATCGAGCAGCGTGGCGTCACCGTCCTGAATCGAATCGAGCCTCTTCAGGAAGTAGCTCAGCATCTGGACGTGATACGCGTTGATCTTTGCATAGGCCGCGAGCTTGTCGGGGTTGTTGTCGTGGTGCGAGATGGCGTGGTGCGCCTCGCCAATGCCGATCTCCGGATAGGCGCGGCCGGTATTCTCGCGGGCCATCATCAGGCTGCTGACGCGCGTGATGTCGGCCTGGAACGCCAGCACCTGGAGATCAAACATCAGCTCGATGTACTCCTTGAAGTTGGCGGGCACGCCGACGGGTTGGTCTGGTACCGCGAAGTCCGTATTGGTCGACTCAGCCTTCGCGATGCGTCCTTCGACATCGCGCACCGCGTCGAAGTACTCGCCCAGCTTGGAGCGATCGCGTGACCCGAGCTGGCGGCGAAGGTCGGCGATCTCCTGAGTGATCCCATCGAGGATGCTGCGATCTTCAGCGGCACGGTGCATGCGCTCTTCCGCAGTGCTGCCCACACCAAACATCCGCTCGAAGATGAAGCGCGGATTCGTCTCCGACGGCAGCGGCATCGTCGGGGTTCGCCACGACATGCAGTTCATGTACGCACAGGCGTAGCCGTGATCGCAGGCGCCGACGACGTCGATGCGATCGACCGCGGCTTCCAGCGACGACAGCTTGGTGTCCTGGCAGATCTTGGCGGCGATCATCTGATCGATGGTCGTGCCGGCCTCGAGGTCAGCGCCTTCGGTCGGCTTCGCATGGATGCCGCTCATGAAAGCCGGTGCGGCGCGCGGATGCTGTCCACCGACGTCGCCCTGGTCGGTGGCGGGGAAGTTGTCGAGCCCGGTGAACACGGCCAAGCGATCCCGGTACGCCTCGATCCCTTTGAGGATCGGTGACACCTCGAAGTCGACACCCTCGGTGGCCGGCGTCCACTGGGCCATGTGGGCGCCATTGCCGACGTAGACCGCGGCAAACCGCGGGCTCCCCTTCGACCTCGACTGCGCGCCCAGGGCGGGCACCATCGCATCCAGCAACGGCAAGGCGACGGCCGCGCCCATGCCGCAAAGGAACGTGCGACGCGGCAACGCGAGCTTCGTGATGATCATGCGTGTCTCCAACAGCCTCAGTTGCTCAACTCTACGGCCATTCTGTGCGTAAACGGCGTGCTCGCCACAACCTGCTGAATGAGCGACGCGAACCGGTAATTGGTGCTCGCCGCGCCTCGTTTGATCGCGCGCACCGCAGGCGTATCGCTCGCCTCGAGGCCTCGACCCAATGCGTAGGTTAGCAGCTTCTCGACCATCGTCGTCTTGAACTGATCCGAGTGTTCGCGGAGCAGCGCCTGAAGCTCGACGGGACCGCCGAACTTCGCGCCGTCGGGCAGCTGGCCCGACGCGTCGACCCGCGTGCCGGATGGATAGATGTCTCGCCATTCGCCGATCGCATCGAAGTTCTCGAGCGCGAATCCCAACTGGTCCATCTGCGAGTGGCAACCGGCGCACACCGGATTTTTCCGGTGCGCGGCCATCTGCTCGCGGATCGGCAGCACCTTGCGCGGGTCCCGCTCCTCGGCCAGCGCAGGGACGTTGGGCGGCGGCGGCGGAGGCGGCGTGCCGAATACGTTCTCGAGAATCCACTTGCCGCGGATGACCGGTGAAGTCCGGCTCGGATACGACGTGGACATCAAGATAGCGCCTTTGCCGAGCAGACCGCTACGGACGCTGCCGTCCGGCAACGTGACGCGCCTGAAGCGCTCACCCTGCACACCGGGAATGCTGTAGTGCTTGGCGATACGTTCGTTCAAGAAAGTGTAGTTGGCGTCGAGCAAGTCGGTGATGGGGCGGTTCTCCCGGACGAGGCTCTCGAAGAAGAGGTTCATTTCTTGCTCAAGCGCCGTGCGCAGGTTGTCGTCGAAGTGGAAGAGCGTCTCCGGGCTCGGTTGGTGCGACCGAACGTTGCGTACGTGCAGCCACTGTCCCGCGAAGTTGTCGACGAGCGCCTGAGACTTCCGATCGGTCAGCATCCGCTCCACCTGGCGCTGCATCACTTCCGGTCGGTGCAGCGTGCCCTTGGCGGCCAGGTCGAGCAGCGTGTCGTCGGGGATGCTGCTCCACAAGAAGAATGCCAGCCGCGATGCCAAGTCGATGTCGCTGAGCCGATACGGCGTGTTCGGCGCGACGGTCGATGGCTGACTCTCCACGCGGAACAGAAACTTCGGGCTCACGAGAATGCTGCGGAGCGCCATCTCGACGCCTGACTCGAATCCACCCTGCTGAGCGCCGGCGCGATACCTCGCTAGTGGCACTTCGATCTCGGCGTCGGTCACTGGACGGCGATAGGCGCGGCGCGCCAGCGCCGAGATGATGCGCTTGGCGCACGCGTCATCTCCCCGCGTAGCGGGCCCCGCCGAGCCGGTGGGCGATGCCGCGCCGGTGAGTGCCGCAGGGCGGCACAGCAGCACGCGGCGGCGGCTTTCCGTGTCGCTCGTGGTCGCCGTGCCGTTCAACGGTCCGGTGATCCGGAGATACGAGAGCTTCGGTATGCCGCCGACTGGGCGATACGGTTCGCGGCGCAGTGACGGGTCGAAGAGATCCTCGGAGACCGAGGCCGTCCTCTGGGCGAAGTACGCCTGCACGAGGTGATCGCCGGCTTTCACGTGCACGGTGACCTTCATCTGGTCGAGCATCTTGCCTTCGAGCTCGGCTCGCTTCGGTCCGAGCCGGTTGCCTTTCCACTCCGGTCCGCCGAGACCAGCCGACCAGACCTTGACGCTATCGATGGCAATGTCGAGCTGATGAATCTCGTCAGAGAAGTTCTCGAATCCGTCGTTGGCGCCGTTCTCTTTCGGACGCGTCTCGATCAGGTACTCGCCGTCGGCGGGGAACAGATAGCGGACCGCGATCCCCCCGCGCGTGCCGAACGGCATGTCGTCGCTCCACCGCGTCGCGACACTCCGGTCGGTCGGCTCGAAGAATGTCTCGGGCGTTGGCAGACCGCGCGGACGTGTCAGCGCGATTTGGCTGATCTTCGCGGCGGCACTCAGATAGCGCTCGGTGAGCGCAGAGGACAGCGTGAGCGCATCGGCGTTGTTGTCGAACCCGAAGCCCGCCGTGTCGGCCGGCAACATGGACGTGACGTCGACGTCCAGCGCGAGCAGATCGCGGATCGCGTTCTTGTACTCGGCACGGTTCAGACGCTGAAGCCCTGGACGTCCTGGATTTGGTTGGGTCGCGGCGGCGCGGTCGAGATCCGCGACGAGATACCTCACGAGACCGTCGACCGCCGTCTTGTCCGGGCGCGGGCGTCCCGCCGGCGGCATGGCACCGGTCTCCAGCTTGCGGATGACGCGTTCCCACGCCTCGCTGTGCTTTGAGGGGGCTGAAACGTCGAGGGCGCTCAGCACGAGACCGCCCGATTTCAACCGGTCGTTGTGGCACGTCACGCAGTACTTGCCGATCAGCGCCTGGTGGGCGGCAGCCGTCGACGTCGTTGACGTCGACGGGGTCCGTTCCGATGCTGGCTTCGCCGTCGTGGGCGACTGCTGCGCGCTCCCAGCCACTCCGAGCGTGACGACGAGGATCGCGCACGCGCCAACCAACATTCCCGTCAACCTGCGTGTCATCGAACCGCCTCCTCGCGTGGCAAGGCTTCTTCGGGGATCATGTTCGGGCAGAAGCCGGGGCAGGGGATTTCCTTCGCACCGAGCTTGCGCAAGAGCACCGCCGTGTGCGGTTGCGAGGCGAACGAGTTGCCGTATTCCACACCGTTGGCAACCGCCAATGGCGTTCGACCGCTCTTGTCGGCGACATCGAGCTTCGCGCCGCGATCGAACAGATACTGCACCACGCTATTGGCACCGCGGTACGCGGCGGCGTGCATCGCCGTCTCGCCGGTATCGGCCACGAAGTTCACGTCGAGCCCGTGCTCTTCCACCAGCAGCTTGACCGCTTCCAGCACGTCGGCCTCGCTCGCCCTTTCCTGATTCGACGCCCACGCGATACCAGCTGCCGCCATCAGCGGCGTAATGTTGACGCCCGTGTTGATCTTCGGATCGGCGCCGTGGGCCAGCAGCAGCCGCATCACTTCCACGTCAGCCGCCTTCGCGGCAAAGAGCAACGCGGTTGCGCCCACCAGACGACGGCGATAGCGCGCGCCTTCCCAGCGCGGCTCCATGTCGGTGTTGCGGCCGTTGACGTCCGCGCCATGGGCCAACAGCGATTTGATGACGCGGATCCGATCGATGTTGACGGCAATGAGGATGTCGCTGACGTGCCAGTTGGCGACGTGCACCGCAGCCTGCAGCGGCCGGCCCCACGAGTTGCTCCGGCCGTTCCAGAGCTCGGTGCCGGTATCGCGCAGTTGCTCGCGGAAGGTGGGCGTCTTGAACGCGATGTTGATCTCCGAAGCCTTGGCGCCCGTTACCGTCAGGTTGGTGGAGCCGCCTTCTGCATTCGGATCGGCGCCCTTGTCGAGGAGCAGGTCCACGAGATCTTCATGGCCGTTGATGATGGCCACGAGCAGCGGCGTCGCGAGGTCACCAGGCCGCTTTTCGTTGACGTCGGCACCCGCCGCGAGCATCGCCTGCACGGTGCGCACGTCTCCTTTGCGCACAGCAAACACGAACGGGGTCGTGCCGCCGTTGGAGCGCGCGTGGAGGTCGGCGCCTATCTTCAGCAGCGCGGACACCATCGCGCTGTCGCCTTCGGCCGCGGCCCACATCAGCACTGTTTGACCGTTCCACGTTTCCTTCGCGTTCACGTTGGCACCCGCACGCACCAACGCCTCGACCGCGTCCACCTTGGACGATCGCGCCGCGTGCATCAGCGGCGTTTCGCCGCTGTTCACGACGTGCATCGGGTCATTCGGGTTGACGCCCGCTTCGAGAAGGAGGTTCAGCACCGCCGCGCTCCCTTGCTGAGCCGCGAGGGCGAGCGGCGTGACGCCGTAGTTGTTGCGCGCGTTGACGTTCGCGCCGGCGCGGATGAGCGCGATGGCCGACTCGGCATCGCCGCGGTAGGACGCCCAGTGAAGCGCGGTGGCGCCGTCGGCTTGTGGCGCGTTGACGTCCGCCTTCTTCTTCAGCAGCGACTGGACGGCCTGCGTGTCGCCTCGTTGCACCGCGTCCGCAAGCGGCGACGGCTTGGCCGGGGGAACCTTGACCACTTCGGCCGCGCCCAGTGTGGCCACGAACGCGGCCACCACAGCAACGATTGATCCCAACTGGCGTCGACTCGACAGCATAAAGTGCCTTTGTCGTGAACTTTACCGCAGTTGGTGCACATGAGGTGCATGAGACTGCGCGTTCATTGCCACGTTCTTCGCACGCACGCTCGGTCACGACGTGCGGCGATCGTTACGAATTCCTCGTGCTAATCTCGTCCGTGGAGAGGGAGGCCCACGACAGACTCGATGTCCACCTTGCTTCAGCAGCGCGACGAAGCCCGGCACCGGCAACGGCTGGCGATCTGCGAGAGCACCCGTCGGCTGCTCCGCGAGCATCTCGCGGCGCTCATCCCCGGCCAGCGCGTGGTTGTGTTCGGTTCGCTGTTACAGCCGGGTCGCTTCAACGCCGCTTCCGACATCGACTTGGCGCTCGAGCGCGAGCCAGAAGGGATCAGTGTCGGACAGTTGATGTCGAAGCTGAGCGAGCGGCTTGGCCGTCCCGTTGACGTCGTGCTGCCCGATCACTGTCGGTTTCGGGACCGGATTTTGAAGGAAGGCGACGTGTGGATCAGCTAGAGCTTCAGACTCTGACGGACGAGATCGCCGCCGATTGCGCGATCGCGGCTGGAGCGTTCGAACTGGCCGCCAGCCGCTTCGACGAAGGGTCGCCGGCGGCGTACGACAGCGCCGGTCACCATCTGACCCGTTTCTACAATGTGATCGAGCAGATGTGCCTGCACTCTTGCTCAAGTACGCACGACGCGTCGCGGCGGCTTTGCCAGGGCTTGCGAGGTCGTTCGTCGTGGCGGTGGCCAAGGAGCAAGAGCTCCAGAATCCGGCGTTCGATGTGAAGCGTCAGAGTGATTGACCGTATGAAGCCCATTTACATTGCCGCGTACCACCAATCGCCCTTCGGCAAGCTGTTCGATATGACCGTACCGTCGATCATCGAGCGCGCCGTTACGGGCGCGTGCCAGGAGATCGGCGTTGAGGCATCGGCCATCGACGTCGCCTCGATAGGCTCGGCTTGCAACTTCTCGTTGAACGAACAGGGGTTGCTCGCGGGTCTCCTGGCCAGCGTGCCGGGTCTCGAGGGCAAGCCCATCGAAGCCGTCGAGAACGCGTGTGCCACAGGTGGACAGGCGGTGCTCTCGGTCGTGCACAAGCTGCAGCTCGAGCTGGGTGACGTGGGCATCGCCGTCGGGTTCGAGAAGATGCGGGACGCCGCGGGGAAGATGGACGGCAAGCTCATCGGACGCGTGCTCGGGTACTTCTCGCATCCCGATGAGCGGGAAGGAAAGGTGTTCGTCTTCCCGCATCTCTTTGCTGAGGTGATGGCCGCCTACATGGCCACGCACTGCGTCACGGCGCGGGAGCTCGCGTCGATCGCCGTGACGGAGTACGCGAACGCCCGCTTCAATCCGTTCGCCCAGATGCGCGACGTGACCCTGACGCTCGACGTGGCCGAAACCCTCGAGGGCGTGAATCGCTCCATCGTCGAGGGGCTCCCGCTCAAGACGTACGACTGCTCGCAGATCAGTGACGGCTACGCGGCGATGATGCTCGCCACGCGCGAGGGGCTCGAGCGTCTCGGCCTGTCGCCGGCGCAGTGCGTACGGCTCGCGGGCTGGGCGCAGGCGACCGATCCGCTCAAGAAGGCCGGGCGCGACGTGCTCCGCCCGGCCGGTGCGTACCGCGCTATGCAGAAGGCCTACACGATGGCAGGCATCAAGGCCAACGAGGTCAACGTGGCCGAACTGCACGACTGCTTCACCGTGATGGGTGCGATTGGGACCGAGGTCGTCGGCAAGGCGGACGTCGGTCGCGGCGCCCGATACTGGGCCGACGAGCGCGCGGCGGTCACCGGCGAGTGCGCCATCAACACGTCGGGCGGCCTCATCGCCAAGGGTCACCCGATCGGCGCGACCGGCATCGCGATGATTGGCTGGTCCGCGTGGCAACTGGCCGGCAAGGCACCGCGCGAGCTCCAGGTGGCAAATCCGCGGTACGCCGCCACATTCAACATCGGCGGCCCCATCTGCGCGTCGGTCTGCACGGTCCTAGCGCCGCCGGCCTGAGCCTCGCTCGTCGGCCCGCTCACCACGCACCCGCGACGCCACGACCGAGCTTCTGAGCACGGTGCGGCCCGACGTTGCCAGTGTGGCGGCGGACACTCAATCGACATGGGGACGGTGAACACTACCGTTGGCCCTCGCCGACCTCAATCGATTCGCGACGTTGCTCCTGGACCTGACAACCTCTCACCCGATCGGCAGCCGTCATCCGGCATGGTGCGCGCAGCAGTACGGCTCCTGCCGTCGACTTCTAACCGGAGCGCCGACGGGGCGTCGAACCTGCCGGGAACCCGGCATCGGTTCGGGGCGAGCGCGGCCGCCGTCCTGATAGGAACTCGCGTCGGCTCGAAAAGGCAATTCCGCGCGACTGGTATTGCGCTTGCTGCCCCCAAAGGCGTCACGACCACCGACTCGACGCGGCGATCAGGCGGCCTGTCAGCCGACGGGAGGGACTCGGGGATGTTCCCCACATTGCTGAACGCCACCCAGCCAGACGGCTCGTGGTGGCATGGGCGCGATGCTCTGAGTGCGCGGTACCTCGACAGCAACTTCCCCTGTCGCGCGGCTTGTCCCGTCCACACGAACGCCGGCGGATACGTCAGCCTCATCGCCCAGGGACGCTATCGCGAGGCCTATCTGCTCGCTCGTCGTCCGAATCCGCTGGCGTCGATCTGCGGGCGGATCTGCGCGCACCCCTGCGAGGCCGCGTGCCGTCGCGGTCAGCTCGATGCGCCGATCGCGATTCGAGCGATGAAACGCGTGGTCACCGAGCAGTTCGGTATCGAGAGCGCGTGCCGCTTCGACGAGATCCTCGAAGCGGTCGAGCGCCCGCGTCCGCGTGCGGCAGTCGCAGGCCGCGTTGCAGTCGTCGGCTCGGGTCCTGCGGGGTTGTCGTGTGCGCACGACCTCGCGCTCATGGGCCACGCAGTCACGCTCTTCGACGCCGCACCAGTAGCGGGCGGCATGATGCGGTTGGGCATCCCCGACTACCGCCTCCCGCGGACCGTGGTCGAGCGAGAGATTGCGTTCATCGAATCCTTGGGGGTCACGTTCCGGTTGGGGGTGGAAATCGGGACCGCCCTCACCTTCGCCCACCTTCGAAGGTCGCATGACGCGGTGTTTCTCGCGCCAGGGTGCCGCAAGGGCCGAAGCCTGCGTCTGCCGGGCGTGGATTTGCCCGGTGTGCTCACTGCCGTCGACCTGCTCGCGGCGATCAACCTCAATCAACTGCTCGACGTCGGCTCCTCGATCGTGGTCGTGGGCGGAGGCAATGTCGCGTTCGACGTGGCGCGCACTGCCCGACGCTTCGGCGGCACCTCCCAAGACACCGAGGAGCACCACAACCTCGCGACCGACGCCGCGGTCGCCGCCTCGAGCGCGCTCGGTCGCCGAGTCACGCTCGTATCGCTCGAGCGGCGCGAGGACATGCCTGCCGATCCGGAAGAGATCGAGCAGGGCTCGCACGAAGGCGTGGAGCTCGTCCATGGTCGAGGGCCGAAAGCGATCCTGGGACGCGGGCGGGTCGAGGCACTACAGACGATCGACGTCGCACGCGTGTTCGACGAGAACGGTCGATTCGCGCCCAGCTTCGTCGACGGTTCGGAGCGTGAAATGCCGTGCGACACCGTCGTGCTGGCCGTCGGTCAGATCGGCGATCTCAGCTTCCTCGGTCCGAATCACGGGCTGACCACCACACCCCAGCAGACCGTCGTCGTCGACCCTGCCACGCTCACGACGTCGGTGCCGGGTGTCTACTCTGGCGGCGACATCGCGTTCGGACCGGGCATCGTGATCGCCGCGGTGGCGGACGGACGCCGTGCGGCGCGCTCGATCGACACCTACCTGACAGGCCGCCACGACGAGGAGCCGGACCACGTCGTGCACGTCTTCCCGACGTTCGGCTACAGCCACCCGTTCGCGCGGGGCGACTACGAGACCGTCCCTCGCAGCCGAGTGCCGGTCACGCCGATCGAGCGGCGGCAGGCGAGTGAGGAGGTCGAGCAGGCTCTTTCGATCGATGAGGCTCGCGCGGAAGGGAGCCGTTGCCTGCACTGCCGGGTGAACACGATCTTCGACTCCTCTCGCGTCCAAGGATCGGAGTGCATCCAGTGCGGTGGCTGCGTGGATGTCTGCCCCGAGGCGTGCATCGACCTCGTGTCGATCATGCGGGTGGCGGCGGCCGAGAACGAGGCTCGAGCGCTGCTCCCCAACGGCGCGCCGGCGGAGTTGCTCGACCGTCGATCCGGCGCGGCGCTCTTGAAAGACGAAACCGCCTGCATCCGCTGCGGCCTGTGCGCCCGACGGTGCCCCACCGGCGTCATCACGATGCAGGCCCCCTACCGGCATGATGAGGCCTCTCTCAGGCGATGGCCGATCGGGTGATCTGATGGCTCTCATCGACGACCTGAGGGCCACGCGTGCCGAAGGCGAAAGTGCGCACACTCGCCGTGTGTTCCTGCAGGCGGTCGGAGCGGGCGCCTTGGCGCTTGCCAACGTCGGGACGGCGGTCACGGCAGTGCGCTATCTGTGGCCCGAAGTGCTCTTCGAGCCAGAGACCCGGTTTCGCATCGACCGACCCGACGACATCGCGGTCGGCACCCTCACCGTGCTGCCGCAACAGAAGGTCTACGTCATGCACGCCGCGAGCGGATTCATCGCCATGAGCGCCGTCTGCACGCACCTAGGCTGCTTGACGCAGTACGAGCGCGAGAACAACCGCATTCTATGTCCGTGCCACGGCAGCCAGTTCGCGCCAGACGGGAGCGCACGGCAGGGCCCAGCGCCCCGACCACTGCCGCGACTCGCGCTCTCGGTGGAGCGCGGACTGCTGGTCGTCGACACCTCGAAGGTCGTCGCACCCGAGACGGTGCTGAAGGTGTAGCGCGATGGCCGGCACGCTGTCGATGATGCGCACGCTGGGCCACGCCGTCACGGCCAATCGTGTGTACCGCTCCATCGTGCGACGGGGTGGGCGGCGACCAATCGCAATCGGTCGCTCGCCGTCTTCAGCAACTTCTTCCTCCACATCCACCCTGTGAAGGTGAACCTGCGCGCGATCGAGTTCAGCCGGACCTTCTACCTCGGCGGACTCTCGGGCGGCTGCTACTTCATCCTGGTCGTGACCGGCATCTTCTTGATGTTCTACTACCACCCCTCGGTCCCGCGCGCCTACGACGACATGAAGGACCTCCAGTTCGTCGTCTACATGGGACCGTTCCTGCGCAACCTGCACCGCTGGGCCGCGCACGCGATGGTGGCGTTCGTGCTGCTGCACATGGTCCGCGTGTTCTTCGCGGGCGCGTATCGGCCGCCGCGAGAGTTCAACTGGTTGATCGGTGTGCTGCTCCTGCTCATCACGATTCTGCTCTCGTACACCGGATACCTGTTGCCGTGGGACCAGCTGGCGTACTGGGGCGTCACGGTCGGCACGAACATGGCCGATGCCGTGCCGGTCATCGGTCCGCAGATCAAGTTCCTGTTGCTCGGCGGCAACGCCGTCAACGAAAACGCATTGCTCCGCTTCTACGTGCTGCACTGCGTCGTCTTGCCGCTTTTCTTGACGGTGCTCGCGTCCGTGCACATTTGGCGCGTCCGGAAGGACGGTGGGATCTTCCTGCCCGATCGGTCGTCGGCGCCCGAGCGCTCATCGCACACGCCAACCACTGGGGATGAGGGGGCGTAATGGCCACGGCTCCGCGCTTCGCGCTCCATTGCGACGACGACGCGCGACGCTCGCCGATTCGTGTGGTTGTCGTACAAGGTGATCGCATGCCGGCCGTCGACGCAGACGATGAGCCGATGGTGATGACCGTTCCGCACCTGCTGGTCCGCGAGGCGATCGCGTTCGTCGGGTTGTCGCTTGGGCTCGTTGTGGTGGCGCTGCTGTTCGACGCGCCGCTCGAGGAGTTGGCGAATCCGGAGAAGACACCGAACCCAGCAAAAGCCCCGTGGTACTTCTTGGGTTTACAGGAGCTGCTGCACTACTACCCGCCGCTGATCTCCGGCGTCGTCCTACCCGGCCTGGTCGTGCTGGCGCTCGTCGTGGTGCCGCACTTCGACATCAACTGGAAACGCGAGGCCTTCTGGCACGTGCACAGGGCGCAGCGGCTGGGCGGGGTGTCGGCGGTCGTCGCGGTCCTCTCCGTCGTCCTGTTGACGACCGGCGCTCATCCCGTCTGGCCCATGGTGATTCCGATCTGGGACAGCGAGGCGCGAGGTTACTACACGGTCGCCGGCATCCTCGGGGCAGGCATCGGTGCCGGTGTCGGCGCGATCATCGATGCGGTTCGCCGACCGTCAGCCAAGCCCTCCTCTTCCGCGCGACCTCGCGTCGATGTGTCGCCAACCGTCAGCCGACACGTCCGGGGCGCGCTCGTCACTGTACGGTACTGACTCGTCGAGGCTGCTATGCTCGTCGCGTGAGGGTCTTACCGGTCCTTGTGGGGCTCCTGATTGTGTTTGGGGGCGTGGGAGCACTCGTCAGTCCGATCGGCAGGTGTCTGGGTGAAGACGATCGCGTGGCTACGCACGTGCGAGGCCACGTGGTCCTTTGGCTGCTGTTTGCGGCGATCCTCGCGGTGGTCCTCTTGTGGGAACGCGAACCGCTCGCGTCGTTGTGGCTGCGACCGCTCCGCTGGCGTTCCCTGCTGCTGGGGATCGCGTTGGCCGCCGTGCACATTTACGTCGTGTTTCCCTTCAACATGTGGTTCCTGAACAAGTCCGGTTTGTCTGGATTCGGTGCCGGCATGAACCGGGTGCTCTCTCTGCCGATGTGGTTACGGATCGTCGCCGTCATCACTGCGGCGGTGGTCGAGGAGACCCTCTTTCACGGGTACGCGCTCACGCGGCTCGGCACGTTACTCGGCAGCTACTGCGGTGCGGCCGTCATCGTCGTGCTCGCATTTGCGTTCCTTCACTACCCGATGTGGGGATCAGGGCCGGTGCAGACCTTCGTCGTGGCCGGTGCGGTGAGCGCCGTCGTCTTCATCCTCACCCGCGATCTCTTCGCCATGATTCTGGCGCACGCGCTCGTGGACACCATGGGGCTGATCGTCACGCCGCTACGACTTGAGTGGTGGAACGCGACTGAGGCGGCTGCGAAGATAGGGGCTAGGCGAGGGCTAGGCGGGCCCCTTAGCCCGTCTTCCCCTCGCCCCCTAATGGCCTCTGGGCAAGGCGCCGACGGTATACTCGCAGGCGCGATTCCTTCCCCGGCATGCGCTCGTTGGCCATGACCGCTCGAGTACTGTCGTTCTCTGTGAACGGCCTGACCCAGCGGTCACGCCTGGACGCCCTCCCGCTACAACAGTGGTCACGGTGGATGACGCTCCTCGGTGTGGCGTGCATCGCCTGTCTCGTACCGTTCTGGCTCCGGATGGTGGCTTCCCCGGCGCCGCAGGAAATGCGAGAGGGCGCCCTCCTCTGGTCCACCAGGGCGCTGCTTGAGTTTCGGAACCCGTACGCGTTCGAGACTCTGCCTGGGCCGGCGAATCTCTACGGTCCGCTCTA
>Ga0194131_10002754_pt1 | contig 28544 bp, 23 predicted proteins | sample TA2KigO120mmetaG_FD_148631 | JGI IMG/M metagenome (GOLD analysis project Ga0194131, IMG submission 148631) | Freshwater microbial communities from Lake Tanganyika, Tanzania - TA2015053 Kigoma Offshore 120m | ecosystem: Environmental > Aquatic > Freshwater > Lake | place: Tanzania: Lake...
GATGCTGACGCCCAGGTTGCCCAAATTCCGGAGCAGACAACCCTCGATCCGATTCCCCTGGCCGCCACTGATCTCGATGCCGGTCCCGCGGGTGGCCTCGATGGCGAGGGCGCGCACCGTGACGAAATCGACGCCGGTCATCCGAATGGCTGGTGGATCGAGCAACGACAGGAGCGTCTCGGCCGAACCGATGGGCGCTGGCGGCCAGAAGTAGAGGCGGCCGTTCGCGCGATCGAGGAACCATTCCCCGGGCCGATCGAGTTCCTCGAGCACATTCAGAAAATGAAAACGCTGGCCCGCCCGAAAGCCGTAAAGCCCGTGCGGCGGCGCGGTCTGGATCCAGCGCTGGTCGAAGGCAATCTTCGCGATGCGTTCGTAGGAATTGGCCCAATCGTAAGCCCAGTAGCCATGAACCCACACATCACTGGTGTCGCGCCAGCGCTGCGGCCGGTCGCCCGGGTAGAGAAACCCACCGGGAAGCTCCCCGATGGTGCCGCCGTGATCGTCGCCCTGGCCGCTGCCTTTCGGAAAGCCCGCGATCTTTTCCCAGGCGCCTTCGTTCGGCCAACGTGCCAGCGTCATCGGCTGGTGATTGAAAAATAGCTCGCAGTGGGAGGGTGTGGTTGGGCGGGAGAAGCCGCGCGACTTCATCCCGCCAAAGTCGGTGATTCCGAGACGACGCAGGTCAACCTGCATCACGTGACTTCGGGCGGATTCATGAAGCCGGGAACGAACCGCCCCATCGGTCAACGGCTCGAATCCGGTCAGAATGCGGCCGCCGAGCAATCGCACCCGTTCGTTTCGATACCCGCTCCAGACCACGGGCGAACTGACGGTGCCTGAATCCGCCGCGGACAATTCGAGGGCATTGGTGCGAAAATAGTCGCCGCCTCGAAGCCAGACCGTGACCGGAGCGCTGGACGCCTTTCGGGCTCGCACGGCCTCACGCGCTCGCTCCAGCGTGGCGAAGGGTTTGCGTTTCGTTCCCGGATTGGCGTCCGAGCCCTGGGGCGAGACATGGAAATCCGCGCGAGCAGACACGCAGGCCAATATCGTCACGGCCATGGCCCAGACCATTCGTCGAGTTTTCATCAGATCAGTGTTGGGTGGTTCGCCGCGCTCGGGTTATGAGACCAGAGCTGCCATCGCCGGAATGGAACCAGCGTTGGAACCTCCGATCGTTCTCGCGGACACGACGTTGCATCTCGGTCACCATCTGCCCCCAATGGGGGGCCAGGAAGCGGGGATGTTCCAGACTGTCCAACGCATACTTCCTGGTCGCTCGCGACAGTTCGAGCGTCTCCACAAGGACTCGCTCGCGACGATTGTCTGCGAGTTGGAGAAATGTGCCGTCCGGCGCGACGATCTTGGAATCGCCCGCGGACCAATTTCCGCCGCCCTGCGGTCCTACCGAGTTGGCGAAGACGTAATAGACCGCGTTCTCGAAGGCGCGGACGGGGATGCCATCCCGACCGCGGCGCTTGGTGCGGGAGACCGACAGCGCATCCATGCCGGCATTCGGATGAAAAACAATCTGGGCGCCGGCCATGACGGGCAGTCGGACGAGTTCCGGGTAACGGCGTTCGTGGCAGATGATGGCGGTCGCCGGGACGCCATCGATCGCGAACAGGGAAAGGCCGTTGCCGGGCGTGAACCATCGGCGGTCGGCCTCGACGAGCTGGCACTTGGCGTAGGTGTGGATGAGCCGCCCGCGTCGGTCGAAAACGACCAGCGCGTTGAAGAGCTTGCGTCCAGCGAAGATCGGGCTGCCTACGAGCAGATTCATCCGGAGGTTGGCGGCGATGGCCGCGACCGAGCGAAGAGCCTGGCGAATGGCGGCTGGCTTCAGCGCGCCGAAGTCGCACGCGTAGCCGGTGGTGGCGCATTCCGGGAACAGCACGGCGTCCGCGCCTTCAGCCACAGCCTGAATGGCGGCGTGCTCGATCTTCTCCAGGTTGCCGTCGATCGAGTCGGCGAAGATCATCTGAGCCGCCGCGACGCGCAGGCGTTTTTGTTTTGATGTTGAATCGTTTGAGAATCGGTTCATGTGTCGAGTTTTTGTTCGGTGGTATCCGGTGCCCACCCGATGACGATGAGTGAGAAAAGCGACAGAAGAATCGAATGTCCAGACGACGTTGCTGCCTGGACTGTTGTCCACTCACAAGATCCTGGTTTCATGCCAACAATTGATCATGGCGGTCCAACTTCCACGGGGTTGTGGGTGGGGCGTTGTTTCCAGTCGAGCTTGCCGTCGCGCGCCGCCGGATCAGCGTAATACTCCGTGCTCCAACCGCTCCATCCATCGGAGTAATTGCGGACGTTCTCGAAGCCCAGCAACCAGGCATAGAAAAAGGTGACGCTCGAGCGCCAGCCGCCTCCGCAATAAAAAACCACTTCCCGATCAAACCCCTTGCCATCGCCCCTGGGGACCAGGCCCTGCTGACTCCAGTGCGCAAGAATCTCCTCCGGCGGTCGCAGATGACCATTGCGTTGCTTGTAAAGATACGCGCCATCGTCGCCGTCCCCGATGTGACGGGAGGAAGGAATCCGGCCTTTCGCCTCGAGGTAGCTGTAGCCGCTGGTTCGCCCCGTGAACTCCGAGAGGCTCCGTGCATCCGCCAACCAGATACGCGATCCGGGCATGTGCTCACGGACGTATTCCGTCGTCGCCAACAGGTTGGACGCGACGGGCGCCGTGAGTTGCACCGCTTGCGGCTGGCGGACCTGCTTCTCCACTGGAAAGCCGGCTTTGGCCCAGGCTTGAAAACCGCCATCCAGCAAACGCACATCGTCCACGCCCGCATACTTCAACGCCCACCAAACCCGCGCGGCAGCGATCAGTTTCTCACCGTAAACGATGACCGTCGTGTCCCGTGAGATGCCGGCCCGGCCGAAAGCGCGCTGCACCTCGTTTGCCTCCCGCAACCGCCAGCGCGGCGCTCCGTTCTCAAGGTCGTCGGTGTTGAAATGGACCGCGCCCGGAATGTGCCCGTCGTGGAATTCTCTGGCCTTTTCCAGCGTGGCCCAACTGGCCTCAAGGATCACCAATGGCTGATGCCGATAGGTCGCCGGGCGCGGGGTCTGAAACCCGGATTCCCGGTAGTCCAGCACGGCCTTGAGCCAGTTGACTGAAACCAACCCGTGGTAGTTCGGCGCTTCGCGGGCCGGGAAGTCGGCTGTGGTTGTCCGATCGAGGCTCTTGCAGCCTGCGAACATCCCACAGGTCAGGGCGAGGCCTCCAGCCATCAGAGCCGGCAGCCAACTCAGGAGATGCGACGCGCAGGACTTTCGGTTTCGATTTTTACCGCACTTCATTCTTTGAGTTTCTGGTTTGTGGTATCCGGCGCCCACCAGATGACGATCAGGCCCAGCAGATAGATCAGTCCGCAGGTCGCGCCGACTTTGGGATACGATCCGCCCATCGCGGCGAAGAGCGCGCCGGCGGCCAGCACGCCCAGCGCGGTGGCAAAGCGGCCGACGTTGTAAGCGATGCCGCTCCCGGCGGCACGAACGTGCGTGGGGAACAGCTCCGGCAAATACAACGGCAACCAGCCGAAGAACAGCGTCGCCACAAAACCCTGCGCGAACACAATGGGCAGGAACGACGCTTGCAGCGGCGCGGTGCCCAGGAACATCAACACCGTGAGGACCGTCGTGGCGGCACTGATGAGGGCGTAGGCGCGGCGGCGTCCCAGCCTCGCGGCGATTTGCGCGCCGAAGAAGCTGCCCAACACCGCACCCAAAGCCCACCAGCCTTGCGTGATGGCCTTGTAGCCCGCCTCTGCCGCGCCGCCCACCTTGTCCGCCCAGGGAATCATCCACTTGCTCGCCGCCCACGCGCCAACCATCGGGATGGAACCGATCAGGACGCCGATGAGCGTGAGCCGGAGCAGCGGCGGGCGGAAGAGTTCACGCAGCGTGTTGGGAGCACCGGCAGCTTTGGCGGGGAAGATCTGCGTGCGCAACTCGCCGGCAGGGATGCCGGCGCTCCCAGGGTTTCGCCGCGCGCCGCTAGCGGCCAGCCACAACGGCGATTCCGGAACAAGCGTCAGCGCAACCACGCCAAGCACCGCGGGCGCGGCCGCAAGTTGGAAAATCCAGCGCCAGGAATCCGGGGTGATGGGCCAGCCGCGCGCGATCTGCGACAGCATGAGGATGCCGGCATTCAAGGCTGCACCCATCAAGCCGGCGATGATCGGACGCGACTTGTCGGGCCAGCATTCCGCCGCGAGCGCCACAGCATTCGGCCACACCCCGCCCACGCCGAGGCCAACCAGGAATCGCAGCACCAGCATCTGCTCCTGTGTTTTGACGTAGGCACCCAGCCCGGCGAACACGGAGTAGAACAGGACGCTCACGCCAAGCGCGCGGGTGCGACCGATCCGATCGCCCAGGCTTCCAAGAAAAATTCCGCCAACCGCCGCGCCGAGCATCAGCGCCGCCGTGAATTGCGCAAACCAATCTCCACCCAGCGTCGGCGTGAACGCCTCCCCAAGCAGGCTCTGTGACACCGACAAGGACGCCACAGGCATCAGGCCCAGTTCAACGCCGTCAAACAGCAACGCACCGATGGCGGTGAACAACACGATGTAACGGGCACGTGGAGAGAGGGCGGGCGTGCTCATGACGCAAGATGAGACTTTGGTGCTCGCAGCACTTCGAGGATCGCGCTGTTGTCCTGATCGCCCAGCCCCGCGGCCTCAGCCTGTTCCATGAGACGGCGATGGGTTTCGGTCAACGGCAGCGTCAGACCCGCCGCGCGCGCCGCATCCAGCATCAGACGCACATCCTTCAGGTGCTGCGAGAGGCGGGCTTGCACCGAGAAATCGCGCTCGACCATCTTGCGTCCTTTGACATCCATCGCGCGGGAGTAGGCGTTGCTGCCTTTCAACACTTCCAAAGCGGCGGCGGGCGCCACGCCAAGCGCTTCGGCAAAGGCCAACCCTTCGGCCAGCACCGCGCGGTTGAGGCCCAGCACCAGATTGCTGATCAGCTTCATCCTAGCCGCGCTGCCGCACGGCCCAACGTGAAAGACCTTCGCCCCCATCACGGACCACAAGTCAGCGCAGGCGTCGAAGGTGGTGCGCTCGCCGCCCACGATGACGGTGGCCTGGCCGTCGCGGGTCTGCTGGCTGGAGCCCGAGATGGGCGCGTCGAGGTAACGCACGCCGCGCGCCGCCAGGCGACCGCCCAGTGCGGCCGTTTGTTCCGGTTCGCCGGTGGTGGTATCCACGATGATCTGCTCCGGCCGAAGCCCCGTTTCCATCTGTTGCAGCACCTCCGCCACCACCTCACTCGTGTAGAGGCTGATGATCGCGCGCCGGCAGTCAGCCAGGGGATTGTCACTCCATTGGGCGCCTTGAGCAATCAGCGGCGCCGCCTTCTCGCGCGTGCGATTCCACACCGTCACACGGTAGCCGTGTTTGAGCAACCGCTCGGTGAGCGCCGTGCCCATCAAACCGAGGCCGATTACGCCGAGGGCTTTCTCGTCCGAATGTGCATGCATGCCAAATAGGGTTCAGGTTAATCGCCAAGCTCGTGGCCGACCATCCGCCTCTGGGCGGGTGTGCCAGGAGAATGCCTGACTCCAATGGGAACTCCAAGGCTCGGCTGCCCAACAATGTTGGCGATGCGTGAGACGGGGAAGCCGCCGCACTAGAACGCCGGCGCATAGATCTTGCGCGAATGCGCCTCGGTCGGTTGGTAGGGATCACTCTGGCGGGTGACCCGGTCCACAAGTCCAAAGTCCGCGCTGGTGAGGGTTTGATACTTTCGGTAGCTCGTGTGCCCGTCCACATGAACCAGATTACCGCCCCCTTCGTGAGCATTGGAAAAGTGCTCGCGTGCGACACCGCTCCAACCCGTCGAACTGTCCTTGGTGTCCGTCCACGTGTGCCACTGGGTGTAGCCCTCGGCGTCGGTGCCCTCCGGTTGGTTGAGCAGGTAGTTCCAGCGGCACCAATTCTCCTGGAGCACGATGATCTGGATCGGGTTCACAATCTGGTCAGCCTTGCGTTGGAGAACGAGGGCATTGGCCAGCAGGCCGGAATCGCTGGCTTTGGTTGGCTTAAACCGCGGATGGGCTGGCGGTTTGAGTGTGGGACAGGCATACACGGGAGTCGCCCGGTTGGTGCCGGCGGCGCTAGCTACGTAAGGCAGCAATACCTTCAAGACGTTGTCCGGAGTGGTGAGGCTCGCGAAATCGAACACGGCCCGCGCGTCGGGCGGCATCCGCCCGGAGTGATCGTCTGAATACATTATCAGCGCGAGCCCCACTTGCCGCATGTTGTTCATGCAGGCGGTCCGTTGGCCTTTGGCTTTGGCCTTGGACAGGGCCGGCAGCAGCATGCCCGCCAGGATGGCGATGATGGCAATCACGACCAGCAATTCGATCAGAGTGAAGCCGTGGCACAGGCGCGGCGGGCAGTCGGAGTTCATCTTCATAGCGTGTCAGTTCGGAATGCACTTCCCATTCATACTGCGGGGGGCCGACGCTGGACCAGGCGCTGCAAGCGGCCCAACCGCTGGCGCATCAGCCCCCGCCCAAGGTTGAAGACTGGATCGGCACCCAGCAATTCCAGCCAGATCTCGACTCCCGGGCCCGCTGAAGCGCACGCCCTCGGTCCGCAGGGTCTTACCGTCATCCGGCAGGTAGATGCGCGGATGGTGCAGATCGACCAGCCAGCAGTTTTGCCCGCGCGTCAGCCGGTATTGATCTCCCCGCATCTCCAGGCGCCCCGTTCCGGCCACCACCCGGAAGAGGAACAAGCCTGCCTTGTCCAGGCCAGCGTGGCGCTCCGGTTCGTCGCGGGACACCGAACCGATCGAGAGCACGTGCCAGAACAGACGCCGGGCTTCCGGCAACGGCTCGGCAAAGCAAAGTTGTGCGAAGGAGATGGAAATCGCATTGAGGCTAATCGGCTCGCGCGCTCCCGGCGAGCAGATTAATCCGGAGCTTGGCGGCGATGGCCGAGACCGAGCGGAGAGCCTGGCGAATTGCGGTCGGCTTCAGCGCACTAAAGTCGCACGAGTAGCCGGTAGTGGCGCATTCCGGGAACAGCACGGCGTCCGCGTCTTCAGCCGCAGCCTGAATGGCGGCGTGCTCGATCTTCTCCACGTTGCCGCCGATCGAGTCGGCGAAGATCATCCGAACCGCCGCGACTCGGAGGCATTTTGGTTTTAAGTTTGGAACCTTTGAGGAATGGCTCATACGTCGAGTTTCATCATGTGTTGTCCCTCGAAATTCCTCAATCTCGACCACGCGGCAGCCACCGCGGATGGTCCGCTCCCTTGTCGTCGATGCCGCGTGTCAGCAGGCGCGCATTCCCTCCGTTGGAATCCATCACCCACAACCCGGGCACTCCACCCGTCTCCGCGCGACAGAACACGATCGACTTCCCATCATCCGAAGCGCTGGCGCGGAAGTCCCAAACGTTGGGCGTTTCCGGTGTCAACGAATCAATCCGACCCGCCGCCGGATTAATGCGGTGGATCTGCACGCCACCGCGCGCTGCCTCCGGTTTGAAATCGCGATTGAAGTGGTCCACGTCCGGACGGTTCGCCTGATACTCCCACGGCACTTTCGCGCCGGGCGAACGTCGCGGGAAAAGAATCTGCCCATCTGGAGTCCAGGCCGGGAGGTTCGAGCCGCCGCCGCGATTCGTCAGGTTACCGTAGGTCGCCGCGAACCACATCGCCTGATCGGTCGTCAACGGGCGGAAGTCTCCCCCGTCCGGACGCGCGATGCAGACGTCGCTCCAGTCATGTCCGGGGTCGTTCTTGAAATGGCAGTTCTGAAACAGCAGCCATTGTCCGTCCGTCGACCAGGTCGGCCCGAAGTAAAGATGGTCGCGGTTCGCGGCGACGCGAACGCGCTCCGAGCCATCCACATTGCTCGTCCAGATCTGGTAACCCTGCGGACTGGCTAGATGATACGCCACGCGCCGTCGATCCGGGCTCAGGCTGAGACCATACGGCAGGCCTTCGCCGAGTCGGGTGAACTCACGGGCATCCGTGCCATCCAGGTTCATGCTGAAGATCTGCCCGCCTTGATCGCGCACCACTTGCACGAGGATTCGCTCATCGGAAACCAGCAACGCGGGTGTGTAAAATGGCGCGTGGCGATCCTTGGTCACAATCTCGGTCAACGTGTCCCGGTCCAGGTCGTAGAGCCAGAGATGAGTCGGCGTCTGGTGATAGAATTTGTCGAACGGACGCCCGGGCCCGTCGCGACGTTCCTCCATGCTGAGGAAGATGACGCGCCGCCCGTCGGAGAGGAACGGCCCCGGTTGCCACGTCACCTGTTTCGGAACTTTGAAATCGAAGTATCGCAGCCCGCGGCCGTTGGCATTGATGACACCCGTGCGTCCTTGCGACGTGAAGAAGAGCCGAGCTGAGCGCGCTCCGCCAACTCTCATCGCGCCATTGCCACGACAACCGCTCAACGCGGCGAGCGCAGCGGCAGCGGCCCCCGTGGCAGCAAGAAATCGACGCCGCGAAACAAACGTCGGGTCTGGATGGTTCATGGTTCGGAGCCTACGAATGCCCGAGCCCGTTGAACAGGCAAAGTTCGCTCAGACTCCAGTTGCCCTGCCCGCGCGCGCAGCGAAGCACATCACGGAATCGGATCCTTCCAGGCAGCCGGTCTTCATGTGAACTGGAGCGCTAGCGCGGCCCGGGCGGCAGGTGTTCGACGAGGTAGCGCGCGATGAGCAGCATCACATGCACCGTCGTGTCGGAGCCTTCGCGCAGTCCGTGGTCGCGATTGGGATAGGCCATGTAATCGAATCGTTTGCCCAGTTCGATGAGACGATCCACCAGGCCCTCCACGATTTGCAGGTGAGTGTTGCGCTCGCCCGTGCCGTGGACGATCAACAGCTTGCCCTTCAAGCCTTCGGCAAAGTTGATGGGCGCCGCCCGGTGGTAGCCGTCCGGATTGGTCTCGCGAGTCTGCATGTAAATCTCCTGGAACCAGGCGTTGTAGAGATGGGGTTGCGGCTTGGGCACGACCGCGATTCCCACATGATAAACGTCCGGCTTGCGAAACATCGCGTTCAAGGTGTTCGATCCGCCGCCGCTCCAGCCCCAGATCGCGACGCGCGATGCATCCACATAGGGCCGGATGCGGGCCAGTTCCTTGAGCGCCGCGGCCTGCTCCTCGGTGGAGAGCGGACCGAGGCTGCCGTGAATCACTCGCCGCCACGCAGCCCCCTTGGGCGCGGGCGTGCCGCGGTTGTCGATGGAAACCACCAGATAACCCAGATCGGCAATCGCGCGATGGTAGTCCGTCTGCGCCTTGCCCCAACCGTCCAGCACGGTCTGGGCGTGCGGCTCTCCATAGACATAGACGAACACCGGATATTTCTTCGACGGATCGAATCCGGGTGGCTTGATCATCCAGGCGTCCACGACCACGCCGCCGCCGATATCGAGTTGGAGAAACTCCGTCGGTTGCGGGATGAGCGGCTTCATCTTCTTGCGCAGTGCGTCGTTGTCTTCGAGCACGCGCACGACTTGATGGTCGGACAGTTTCACGAGTTCGGTGACCGGCGGATTGTCGAACGTCGAGTAGGTGTGGAAGGCCCACTTTGCATCCGGAGAGACGTCGTAAACATGCGTGCCGGGCTGGTTCCCGGGCGTGACCCGTTCCGGCGCGCCGGCTCCGTCGAGACGCACGCGATAAAGGTATTGCTGAGTCGCGTTGGTCGGCGACGCGTAGAAGTAATACCAGCCCCCGGCCTCATCCACGACCGCCCGCTCGATGATGTCGAAGGGACCGGGCGTCAGGCATGACAGTTCCTTGCCGGCCCGCGAATAGACATAGGCGTGCCGCCAGCCGTCCTTCTCCGACAAGACGATGAATGCCTGCGCATCGCGAATCCAGGTCCACCCGGCGTTGCTGCGTTGACTGGCATCCACCCATGCCGGATCGGTTTCGTGGAAGATCCGGCGGAGCGCACCCGTGCGCGTGTCGGCGAGGAGGAACTCGCGTTCGTTGCGGAACCGGCTCAGTTTCTCGATCAAGAGTTCATGCGAGTTGCCAGCCCACTCCACCGGCCCGAGGTAGAAGCCTTCCGCCGGCGTGGGAATGGGAAGCCAGCGAGTTTCCATTCCCTGGGCATCGACCACGCCCACGCGCAGGGTCGGGATGGTTCCACCCACGCGGGCGAAACGATTCTCCCTGACGGTCGGATAGGAAGGATCACCCGGAACCAGCACGGACCTGAGTTTTACGTCGGACTCATCCGACTGCACGAAGGCAATCCACTTTCCGTCGGGACTCCACACGGCGCCATGGTTCGACACCGGGCCGTCGGGGGTGTTCTTGGTCAGCGGAATCTTCCGGTCGTCGCCCCGAGGCCGCACATAGAGATTCCCCCGCTAGGAGAGCAGAACACTCGCACCGTCGGGAGACCGCTGGCCGGGATCGGAAGACGGCTTGTGTTCCGAGCCATTCAGCACCGTGCGTTTGCCGTCGGCAACATCGTAGCGCACGCGCACCCTCTCGTTGGCTCCCGGCACCGACTCCGAAACCGTGTAACCCGAACTGTCGGCCAGCCATTCGGCTCGAAAGCTTTTGGGGGCGGTATTCATTCCGTTCGTAAATGGCGCGTAAACGTGATTCCGCCTGCTTGAGGAGAGCCTCGTGGGCGGGTGCGCTGCGGGCAGCCGGGATGGCAACCGCGGCGACGATACCGACCCACAAGATGCGTGAAATGCTGGTTTTCATTTCGCTGTTTTCCTTCTGTAAAGAGGTTCTCACGTTCGTTCTTCGGGCAATGCTGGCCACGATCGGCAATCTTCCACTGATCGGCATTTGCCTTTCTTAAGCTCGACCCGAGGTTGGCCGTTTCAGGGTGACGCCACAAGAAAATCCCTGCGGCGATCGGCGACAAACCTTACAAAAGGTAGCCTTCCCTGCGCCTCGACCTTCGGGTAAGGTGAGCAGGCGTGGACTTTCCGCCGAAGACATCAAATCTCGAACGTCACAGCCGTCGCTCAAATTCACCTCGGCGCCACCAACGCCGCCCTTGGTTGGTTGAACAAGTCTTTCGAGACCCGCGAACTCGACGGATTCCAGTCCGACTTGGAATATCTGATCTTCGATGAACACTGGGACGGCGTGCGCGACGACCCCCGCTTCAAGGCGCTGCTCGACAAGGTGGGCTTTACGAAGGTGATGCCAGCGCGGCAGCTATCGGCAAGCGACGACACGAACGGAATGATGCGCTTGCCAAACCCGGCGCGGCTCCAGTAGGGTAATCACGTTCTTATGGGCATGACGATTGAGATTCCCGGTGAGTTGGAATCGAACCTCAAAGCCGCGGCGGGTTAGGCGGGACTCGATCTCACGGCCTACACGCACCAGTTGCTCCGCAAGTCGCTGCCGTCGGCGAAGCCGGGCGCCCCCTCGGTTTCAGCCGAAGAATCCCGGCTGTTGAACCAGATAAACCGCGGACTTCCGGCGGAGGACTTGGTTCGATACCACGAGTTGATTCGCAAACGCCAGGACCAAACGATCAGGCCACAGGAGTTCACCCAACTGGACAAGTTGACCCGCCAGATGGAGGCTTTACAAACCCAGCGCCTGGAAAGCCTGGCCCGACTGGCGGAACTGCGCCGGCTCTCTCTTCGCGAGTTGATGGCCCAGCTCGAAATCCAACCTCCGGATGTCCTCTGAGCGGCCCAGTCCGGCGTTGCGCCGGCAGGTCGTCGCCCGCGCTCAAGGTTGCTGCGAATACTGTTTTGCCCAGCGGCAATTTTCCGCTGACCCTTTTTCCGTCGAGCACATCGTCCCGCGATCACGCGGCGGCGCTACCGAGTTGAGCAACCTCGCGCTGGCCTGCCAGGGCTGTAACAATGCCAAATTCTCACCTCGATGGCATCGATCCGGTCAGCGGCGCGGTCGTGGCCCTGTATCACCCGCGGGCGGACATCTGGAGTGAGCACTTCACTTGGAGCGATTTGTTCACCGAAATCATCGGGCTGACAGCCCGGGGCCGCGCCACCGTGCTGCGTTTGCGCTTGAACCGGCCCGAACTGGTGGCGTTGCGAAGAATCCTGGCCGCCACTGGCCTGCATCCGCCGGACTATCCAACCTCCCGGGCGAACCCATAGACTAGACTTAGTACGGCAGCTCCGATCACGACCTCCTTCGCCCCGTCCAACGCCAAGCAGTTAGTCGAATACTCGAAATGAGGACACGTCAAGGCGGTGCCGGCACTGGGCCAAAAGTCTCGGTCCCACGGAATTGGCGAGCACGTACAAGACGGCGTTTTCGAGGTCCCGAACGGGGGTGCCATCCCACCCGCTGCGCTTGGCGCGCGAGACTGCGAACGCATCCATGCCGGCTACCGGGGAGAAATTCCGTGGATTGCGGGACTGTGGTTTCATCTTCTTCCGGGGCTGGGAGAGCCTACTTTTCCTCCAGGTCGAAGTTGGGTTTCGTTAGAGTGGGCGTGCCTCCGATCCAACGGGCCAGCCAGCTCTGGAACTCCCAGTTCCAGTAAATCGAGTTCTGGGGGGTGAGAATCCAGTGGTTCTCGTTCGGAAACACCACCAACCGCGCGGGCAGATTCATCGCCTTGTAGATGCCGTAGAGTGCGGTCCCGTTCACGTAGGGCACGCGGTAGTCCAGCTGGCCATGCAGGATCAGCATCGGGGTCTTGAAATGCTTCGCGTAGGTCGTGGGATTGTTGCGCTGCATGCCTTCCGGGTTGTCCCACGGCGCACCGCCCAGCACTTTGGCGAAGCCGAAGCTCGTGGTATCCGCGCCGTATTGCGTGATGAAATCATTCACACCCGCATGGTTGATCAGGCACGCAAAACGGTCGGTGTGGCCCGCCACCCGCGCGGCCATGTAACCGCCGTAGCTCCCGCCCGCCGCGGCCAGCCGCTTCGGGTCTAGGTTCGAAAATCGCGCGAGCAGATAATCCGTGCTCTTGAGAATGTCTTCCAACGGCTTGTCGCCCCATTCGTTCAGAATGCTCTGGCTGAACTTTTCGCCAAATCCCGTCGAGCCGTGGCGGTTCACCCATGTGACAACGTAGCCGGCGGCGGCGAAGACGTGCGCGTTCCACCGGTAGTTCCAGGCGTCGCCCACCATGGTGTGCGGGCCGCCATGCATGAGCTGAAGCAAGGGATACGACTTCGCGGCATCGAAGCCGGGCGGGAAGAAAAGCACGCCATGAACCCGGTCGCCCGCCGCGCCGTCGAACCAGTAGTCCTCCCGCCGACCCAGATCGAGCTGAGAAAGCAGCGCCTCGTTGAAGCGGGTCAACTGACGCGCCGTGCCCGTTGCGAGATCGAGCGCAAACAACTCGTCCGGTCTTTCGGCGGTGCTGTTCAGAAACACCGCCCTGCCGCCCGCCGCGTCAAAAGCGCTGCTCGTGCCGGTCTTGAACACGGACGCGAACCCCGATCCGTCCGCCCCCAGTTTGAAGATGGGCAACATGCCCTTCTCCTCGGCGGTGACCCACAGGCTCTGCCCATCGGGCGAAAAGGTGGCGCTGCCGATCGCGTAGTCCAGGGGTTCGGTGAGCGGCGTGTTGGCGCCCGCCGCCAGGTCATGCCGCCACAGCTTGGCAAACTCGCCGTTGTAGTAAGGCGTTTCCGTGCGCCGGTAAACGAACGAGCGGCTGTCGGGCGCAAACACGGGGTCACTGTCGGTCCCTTTGTTGTCGGATGTCAGGTTCTTCCGTGCGCCTGACCCGTCGGTGGGCACCAGATAAATGTCGTTGTTCAGGAAGTCGTGGTAGGGTGGCGGTGTGGAGTTGATCGTCACCGCAATGAGCCGGCCGTCCGGCGAAAGCTCGAACTTCGCTTCCGGCGCGGTCTGCCCGGTGGTGGTGAACAACCGGTCGAAGCCAGGCGTGAGATCGGTCAACCCGCGCGACGCGACGTCCACCAACACGAGCCGATTCGCCAGGCCCTCCGGCAACCACTGATCCCAGAACCGGAACTGCCGATCTTCGGTGGCCTTGGCCGTGACTTTCGAGTCCTTGCGCCGCTGGATTTCCTTTCGCATCGCCGCGAGTTCGGCCTTGCCCAGCTTGTCGGCCAGTTCGGGAAGGACACGCGTCGCCACGACGACCCGCAGGCCGTCGGGCATCCATTGCGGCGTCGAAACGGAATAGGGCAGCTCCAGAATCTTCTCCGGCTCACCGCCATCAATCCGCATGACGTAGAGCGCAGCCGCCTCGTCCTCACCGCGCTTTGAAGTGAAGGCAATGCGCTTTCCATCCGGACTCCAGCGGGGCGACGCGTCCGTGGCGTTCGGCGCGAAAGTGAGCCGTCGCGGAGTTCCTTCCGCCAGATCCACCACCCACAGATGGGTGGTGCTCTTGTTCTTCTCGATGGACCACTCGGTCACCGTGAACACCGCCGCCTTGCCGTCCGGCGACAACGCCGGGCTGCCCAGCCGTTTCATGGCCCAGAGATCCTGCGGCCGGATGAGGCGCTTGTTTTCGGCGCCATGGGCGACGGCCCCGAGCCAGGCGCTCGCCAGCAAGGTCACGAGGAAGAGAGAGAGGATTCGATTCACGGTGGTGTCGATTGGGGAGGTTTGCTTTTCGAATGTTGAGAAGTCAGCCCAGGACTGTCGGGTCTTGAGGCGGACGTGTGCATTGCCTTCCACTGCTTCCATGCCGAGTTCGTCGTTGGCCGATGGTGTGTCCGGCGTTGCAGCCGCCGCCGGCGAGCCGGATGGTCATGGCATTGGGATTGTGGTCGCGACCGCAGGCGGTGTGGTCATGCCTTCATTTCGGTGATCTGTTTGGTCGCAATGCCGATCGGGCGATCCAGCGGGATGCCGGCGCAGGACAGCAGCGTGGTGAGCAGGTCGCCCTGGTTGCCTTGGATGTTGGACAGGAAACGGCCGGTCTTGATGGATCCGCCGCCTTTTCCGGCGATGATGAACGGGAGGTTGTCGCGCCGGTGTTTGTCGCCGTCTTCAAGACCCGAGCCCCACAGCATGATGCTGTGGTCGAGCAGGGTGCCGTCGCCCTCCTTGAGGGCGTGCATTTTCTTCACCATGTAGGCGAATTGATCAACATTCAGTTTATTGATGGCTGCCACCTTGCGGATCATTTCCTGATCGCTGCCGTAATGCGTCTGCGAATGGTGCTGGTCGGAGAACCCCAGCTCGGGGTAGGAAGCGCCGTTGGGCCGGGAACTGATGTAGGTGCTGACACGCGTGGTGTCGGTCTGGAAGGCGAGGATGGTCAGGTCGCACATGACCTGCATGTATTCACTGCGCTTGTCGCCCTCCGGGATCTTCACCTCGATGGGCGCCGAATCGGTGGCGTGGCGTTTGGAGGGGGCGACACCGTTCTTCTCCAGAGCCGCCTCCTGTTGCCGGGTTTCGATGGCGGCGATGCGACGTTCCACCGAGCGCACGCTGTCGAGGTATTCGTCGAGCTTCTGCTGATCTCCCCTGGCCAGGTTGCGGCGGAGGTCGCGGGCACCGCCGAGCACCCGGTCGAGCATCTGGCGGTCCAGCGGGTTGGCCTGCGTGACCTTGCCTTCCTTGCCGCGTTTGCCGAAAAGCCGGTTCAACACATTGCGGGGATCGGTCTCGGCCGGCACGGGTTGCGTAGGCGAGCGGTAACTGCAATGATTGTAGTATCCCTCATGCAGGCCTTCCTGATTCTCCTTCCAAGTCTGGGGCATGGTGGCCAGCTCGAGCGACGGGAGCAAGGTCTGGGCGCCGACATAGTTGGCCATGATCTGGTCGGCGGAAATGGAGATGTTGATGCGGTCGCGCGAATCGGCGTCGGGCAGCCGCGCGGTGAGCCAGGTGGACAACTCCAGCGCATGCGGGGCACCGCCGAAGGGCGCGGTCGGCACGCCCGAGATGCCCTTCATCATGAGGCACTGATCCATGAGCGGTTGCAGCGACCGGATGATGGGCGGCGCCGCGCTGAGGAACTCCTCCTGACTCTTGGGCCAGAACCGGTCCATGATGACCCCGTGCGGCATATACATGAATGCCAGGCGCACCGGCGGCCTGGTGGGAATCGTGCCAGCTGCCCAGCCGAAGGAATCAAAGAACGGCAGCGCGAGGGAAACCCCCACTCCTTTCAGGAAGGTGCGGCGATCAACAAGAGATGGATGACTCATGGTGTTCATGGTTGTGTTCTGCTGGTTTGGAAAATTGTTCATTCTTCGACTCTACGATGGGTAAACAGGTAACTGGCGATGACTTCGGTAATTATCGTCCTTACCCGGTATTCGTCTCCGGCAATCCGGGCCATCAATTGGTCGATGACGACTTCGTCGTAGCCTTCCAACTGTCGCCCGAGCGCGTGAGCCATGAGCCGTTCGGTCAGGTTCCGGGCCAGGTCGGACTCCCGGCCGGCCAGGAGGCGCTTCAATTCCGCGGGGTTCGAGAAGGCTGCTCCGGTGGGAAGTCTTCCTGCCGAGTCGATCGCGACCCCGGCTTCATTCCTGTCACGCCAGCGGCCGATGGCGTCGAAGTTCTCCAGACCGAAACCGATCGGGTCGAGCATCCGATGGCAGTTGGCGCAAACGGGATCCTTCGTGTGGAGTTCGGTCCGTTGCCGCAGGGTCAAGCCTTCGACACGTTTCGGTTCCTGCGCGTCGAGTTCGGGAACGTCGGGCGGAGGCGGCGGCACGTGTTCACCCAGGATCTGCTCAAGCACCCACACGCCCCGGCGAACAGGGCTGGTCCGGGAGGGAAACGAGGTTACCGCCAGCGTGGCCGGCATGCCGAGGATGCCGCCCCGACTGGGGTCCTTCAGCTTAACCCGGCGCATTTTGGAACCTTCAACGGATGACCCGAGGCCGTATAACCCGGCGAGCGGCTCATTCAGGAAGGTGTAATCGCTGTCCACAAACCGGATGGCCCGTTGGTTCTCGCGCACGATGCTTTCGAAGAACAAGCGGGCTTCATTCACCATTGCCTCCCGCAGCGGCGTTGTCATCTGGGGAAACAGGCCAGGATCGAAAACCTGGCGCTCCAGGTCGTTTACCCGCAGCCACTGGGCGCCGAATCCGTCGAACAGGGCCCGCGCGCGCGGGTGAAGCAAGAGCCGCTTCACCTGGGCCCGCAGGGTCCTGGGCTTGTGCAGCTCCCCCTTGTCGGCCATGGACCACAACTCCGCGTCGGGCGGCGCTGACCACAACAGATAGGACAGTCGCGCCGCCAGATGGTGATCGTCCAATCGGACAATCTGTTCGTCGGGGTGGACCGCTCCCGCAGGCGCGATGAAGAGAAACTGCGGCGAGACCAAGACCGCTTTGAGCATCAAGCCCAGCGACGCCGTGTGATCCAGCTCCTTCCCGCGGGCGAGGTCGAACACGTCCACGAGGACGTCCAGCTCCGCCTCGGTGGGCGGTCGGCGGTAGGCGTCGCGGGCCAGGGATCGCGCGATCTGGCGTGCGGCCTTGCGCAGATCGGCGCCCTCGGGCGGCTTCCTGCCAAAGAGCCTCTTCTGAACTTTAGTCGGCGCCTTGCCTTCCGGCGCGACGATCTGCGCGACAACATCGTTGGCGATCTCGAGGAACAGTTCCGATTGCAGCGGAGAGATCGAGTTGAGGTAGCCCTCTCCGACGACCTCCTCCGGAAGGCTGTCGGCGATCGACGTGTTCACCCCGTAGAGATCATGCAGCGTGTTGGCGTATTCGACCTTGGACAGCCGGCGCATAACGAACGGGCCGGGATTTCTTGGGCTCAGGTATTTGAGCTTGCCGATCCACCCGATGAACTGGAGGCGTTCCTCGTCGGTGGGTTGCTTGGCCGCGTCTTCCGGTGGCATGTCATGCACCTTGACGTTCGCGACGGCTTTCTTCCAATGCAGGAACGCGGCGCCGCGGCCGGGATCCTTCAGATCGACCTCAAGGTTGACGTTCGCCTTGGCCCGGCCGCCGCCGTGGCACTTCGTGCAGTAGGTCTTTACGAAGGGTTCCACGTTCTCCTTGAAAACCTTCCTGGCGTCGGCCCGGAGCGCCGCCTCATCCGCGCTCCCTTCGTCGGTCTCCGCCCGACACGGCGTGGCCAGCGACAAGACCAGCAGACAGCACAAAGCCACGGCCTTCGCGGGAAGAATCCGGAATATCCGTGGTGGCTGCATGCTTGTTTGTTTGTAACTAAAAGAGCGCCCTCACGCCAGCACTCCCTTCACCACCCGGGCGTGCTCGACTCCGGTCAGGCGGAAGTCGAGACCGGCGTGGCGGTGGGTGAGGCGTTCGTGATCAAGCCTCAACGGGTTGAGCTTTCATGGGCGTTTCATCCGATGAGTTCCTTGATGACCGTGCCGCCGAACTGGCTGAGCTGTTTGAAACGGCCGGCGTGGTAAAAGGTGAGCTTGTTATCGTCGAGACCGAGCAGGCGCAGGAGCGTGACATGGAAGTCGCGGACGTGCGCCTTGCCCTCGACGGTTTCCATGCCGAGTTCGTCCGTGCCGCCGATGGTGTGGCCGGCGTTGCAGCCGCCGCCGGCGAGCCAGATGGTCATGGCGTTGGGATTGTGGTCGCGACCGTAGGCGGTGCCGCCGCGCACGCCGTTGTCCGGTGTCCGGCCAAACTCGCCGCACCAGACGATGAGCGTGCTGTCGAGCAAGCCGCGCTGCTTGAGGTCCGTGATGAGGGCGGCGATGGGCTGGTCCACGCCGCGCACGAGATTGCCATGGGCGCGCTCGATGTAGTCGTGGCTGTCCCAGGAGCCGTTGTAGAGCTGCACGAAGCGCACGCCTTTCTCGACGAGCTTGCGGGCGAGCAGGCATTTGCGGCCAAAGGAATCGGTCGCGTCTTGGCCGAGGCCGTAAAGTTCCCTGGTCCTGGCGTCTTCCTTGGAGAGGTCGAGCGTCTCGGGTACTTGCATCTGCATGCGGAAGGCCAGCTCGTAGTTGTCCATGCGCGCGGCCAGTTCGTCGTGACCGGGATGCTGCGCGGCATGCGCGGTGTTGAGCTTGGTAATGAGGTCGAGGTTCTTGCGCTGGCGTGCTTCGCCCACCCCGGGCGGCGGGGTGAGGTCAAGAATAGGCGAACCTTTGGCGCGCAGCGGCGTGCCTTGGAAACTCGCGGGCAGGTAGCCGTTGCTCCAGTTCGCCGCACCGCCTTGCGGATAGCTCACCTCGGGCAGCACGATGAAGCCGGGCAGGTCCTGATTGAGCGTGCCGAGGCCGTAGTTGACCCAGGCGCCGATGCCGGGGTCGCCTCCGAAGCGGTTGCCGCAGTTCATCTGATACATCGCCGTCGGATGATTCACGCTGTCCACGGTGCAGCCCCGGAAGAAGCAGAGGTCATCGGCGACTTCGGCGAGATGCGACCAATTTTCCGCCATATCCGCGCCGCTCTGGCCGTGTTTGGCGAACTTGAAGGGGCTTTGCACGTAGTAGCGTTTGCCGCTCTCCATCGCGGACTTCTGCCTGCCCTCGCGCACGAACTCCTTGAGGTGCATCTTCGCCAGCACGGGCTTCGGGTCAAAGGTGTCGATGTGCGACGGCCCGCCTTCCATCATGAGGAAGATGACGTTTTTCGCCTTCGCGGGCACGTGACCCTGCTTTGGCGCGAGCGGACTTCGCTGCTCCTCCGCAACGAGCAAGGAACTGAAGGCGACGCTGCCGAGGCTTGCGCCCAGGCTATAGATGAACTCGCGGCGGGTTGGCGCGTGCAACGCGCGGGCTCCGGCACAGGGGAAGAATGGATTATCAATAGACATAGGCGAACTCGTTCGAGTTGAAGAGCACGAGGCACACGTCGGCGAGGGCGCGGGTGCGGGCGTCGCAATCGGCGGGCTGGAGGTCGGGGACGAAGTCGGCGTTGGCGTGCAGTCGCGCCGGCAGCGGCGTGAAGTATTCGAAGTAGCCGATCATCATCTCGTCCACTGTCTGCGCGCCCCAGCGGACGAGTTTAGTCGGGTCGGGATTGGCTTTGTTCGCGGCGCTGTTGTCATAAACGGCAGTGACTTTCACGGTGCTGCCGCGCGGGAGGAGCTTGGGCTGCTTGAGGTCGTAGCGGAGCTGCCAGTTGAAGTCGTAGCGCGGGATGTCGAGCAGCGTCTCGGTTTTGCCGTCGGGATAGGTGACCTCGTATTTGAAGGCCTTCCCGCGCACGTGCATGTGCGCCATGAAGCTGGTCACCGGCATGTCGAACGGAACGCGCTGGGTGCGCTGCTCGGCGTGATTCGCCGCGCCGGGCGGGATGGCGAGGCGCGGGTTCGCGACGGCGACGGTCTTCACTTCGTAAAGCGGCGCGGTCTTTGCGAAGACGAGGGCGAGTCGCAGGCGCTCCTTTTTCGCCGTGCCGCTGGGCGTGTAGTGGATTTGAAAACTCACCTTCGCGCCGGCGGGAATTTTCCGCGCGAAGCCGTCGGGATAACGGTGCGCGCTGTTGCCGGGCACATAGACAGCCCAGTAGCCACCCGCGCCTTCCTCGCGGTCGCGCGCGTCGGCGCCGCGCTCGTGGACCTGCACGATGACGTGATGCACCATGTCGCGTTCGCTCGGCAGGATTTCGTAGGCCGTCACCCATTTGTCCTCGGCGAGGTCCGTCTGCACCACGTCGAACTGATAGGGCATGAAGCCGTCGGCCTTGATGTCGTAGGCGCGGCTCAGCGGGATGATGAGGTCGGGCGCGCCGATGCTCCATTCGGCGGGATACGCGCGTTTGGCGGGCGCGTCGGCAGGGTCGCCGAGCGGGCGGTCCTTCGAGTCAATCCACGCGAGCAGGTCGGTCTTGTCACGCGCGGAGAGCGAGCAGTCGTTGACCCACGGATTCGCCGCGCTGTCCTTTGCGCCGGCGGCGAACCACGGCGGCATGGTGCCTTCGCTGACGACGCGCTTGATGACCCGCGCGCGGTCCTTCACCTCGTCGGGGTCGTCGAGCGCGAAGGGCGCGATGCCACCGTCGCGGTGGCAGGTGACGCAGTTCTGCTGAAGGATGCGCGCAACATCCCGGTGATAGGTCACGGGCGATGCGACGGGCTTCGGCGCGTCATCGAGGTCGAGTTCACAGCCCGGCGCGGCGGTGGCCTGCACGGCGGGCGTTTCGCTTCTCAAAAACGAAGCCACCGCGTCGCGGAGGTAGCGCTGCTTGGGCGCGTCGAGGTTGTAGTTGATGCCATACTGGTCGTCGAAGGCTCCGCGATAGACGAGCGTGCGCGTGGCATCGAGCAGGAAGACCTCGGTGGTCGTGCGTGCCTGGAGCAGCGCGGCGAGTTTCTTTTCCTTGTCATGCACATAGGCGGTGGTGATGCCTGCCGCGCTGAGCTGGGCTTTGATCTCCTCCGCCGTCTCGCTGGCAAAGGGGTTCACGAGCAGCAGCGCGACGTTTTGGGCAACGAGTTCCTTCTCCAGCTTCGCCACGCTGGGGATGTAGCGCTTGCTCACCGGGCAGGTGGCGCTGGTCATGACGATGACGAGGCCCTTCTTTCCTTTGCAGCCATCGAGACTTCTCTTCTGGCCGTCGAGCGTGGTGAAAGCGACCTCCTCCACCATGCGCCCGATGCCCGCGTCCCCCGGCTTCAGCACCTCGGGGCCGCTCGTGACCTTCTTCACATCGTCCTCGGAAATCGCCGGCATTGTCCCCGGCAACGTGCCGCGTCCCGCGCCACCGCGCGCCGCGATTTTCCGCACGGCCTCGATTTCCGCTGCGTCAATGACGCCGTCCGCATTGGTGTCCACGCGATTGAACCACGGCGCGCCCGCCGCCTCCTCGCGCGTGATTTTCCCGTCCGCATTCGCATCGAACTGCTTCACCACCGCATCAATCATCCGCGCCCCGCGCCCATCCGCCGTGCTGCCGGGCGAACCACCGCCGGGCGACCCGCCACCACCCGCGACCGCCGTGTATTCCTCGCGCGTGATGGAGCCGTCCTTGTCCGTGTCGAAGCGGTCGAACGCCGCGCGATTGGGCAATTCCGCGCGCGTCACCTTCCCATCGCCATCCTTGTCAAAACGCGCGAAGACATCTCCACCACCCACCCCCTGCGCGAGCGCGGCGACGACGGTTCCGGTGAGAAATGCGATGAGTGCGAGTGTGCGTGGTTTCATGAGTTTCTAGGCGATGATGTTCTTCACCACGTTCCCTTTCACTTTGGTGAGGCGCATGTCGCGGCCGGCGTAGCGGTAGGTGAGCTTGGTGTGTTCGAGGCCGAGCAGGTGGAGGATGGTTGCGTGCCAGTCGTGGATGTGAACGGGGTCCACGATGCTTTCGTAGCCGAACTCGTCGGTCGCGCCGTGGCTGTGGCCGGGCTTCACGCCGCCGCCGGCGAACCATGTGGTGTAGCCGGTGTGGTTGTGGTCGCGTCCGTCGGCGACTTGCGCGTAGGGCGTGCGGCCGAACTCGCCCGCGAAAATGACAAGCGTGTCTTTCAAAAGGCCGCGTGCGGCGAGGTCGGTGAGCAGGCCGGCGATGGGCTGGTCCACAGCGGCGGCGTGTTTGCCGTGGTCTTCGCGGAGGTTGCGATGCTGGTCCCAGCCGCTGTGGTTGACCTCCACGAAACGCACGCCCGCTTCCAACAACCGGCGCGCCATGAGGCACTGGCGTCCGAAGTTCTCCGTCGTCGTGTCGCCGATGCCGTAGAGCTTTTTCGTCGCGTCGCTTTCGCCGGCGAAGTCGAGCACGCTCGGTAGCGCGTCCTGCATGCGGAAGGCGAGTTCGTGCGACTCGATGAGGCCCTCGACGGCGGCGTTCTCCGGCTCGCGCTGGAGCGCGGCGGCGTTGAGCTGCTGCACGAAGTCGAGCTGCGCGCGCTGGTCGCTGCGCGAACGGCGCGGGTTGGCGAGGTTGCTGATTTGCGCCTTCGCCACCGGCGTGCGCGCGGAGCCGATGCGCGTGCCCTGGTAGATAGCCGGGAGGAAGGAGTTGCCGTAGTTCGCCGGGCCGCCGTTGCTCGGCGTGGGGCAGAGCGTGACGAAGCCGGGCAGGTTTTCATTCGCCGTGCCGAGTCCGTAGGTGACCCAGGCGCCCATCGAGGGCCGCGGCGCAGTGGGGATGCCGGTGTGCATTTGCAGAAAGGCGGCGGGATGATTCGGCACATCGGTCTTCATGCTGCGGACGAGGCAGAGCTTGTCCGCGTGCCCGGCGATGCGCGGGAAGAGGTCGCTAATCCACAGCCCGCTCTGCCCGCGCTGTTTGAAGTCCCACACCGATGGCATGAGCGCGCCATTCGGCACCTTGCCTTTGCCGATGGGTTTGCCCGCGTATTTCGCCAGCTCGGGTTTGTAATCGAAGCTGTCCACATGCGACGGCCCGCCGTCCATGCAGAGAAAGAGCACGCGTTTCGCCCGTGCGGGGAAATGGGGATTGCGCGGCGCGAGCGGATTCGCCGCCAACGCGCGTTGCGCGGCGAGTGCGCAGAAGGCCAGCCAGCCGAAGCCGGCGCCGGTGGTTTTCAGCCAGTTGCGGCGGGTGAGGAGATGCGAGGTGTTCATCGGTGGGTATGTGGTGCGGTGGTGAGGAAGACCGCGTGCCGCTGCGGAATCACGCGGCTTGCGGGCGCGAGGCGCGGAAGTAAGCTCCGGGCATGACACTGGTGCTCGAAATGCCCGACTCGTGGAAGAATCTGCTCGGTCTTGACGCTGCCGACGCGGCAGGCCGCGCGCGTCAGATGCTCGTCATGCAGGGCTACCGCGAAGGCCGGCATTCGCGCGGGCAGGTGGCGGAAATGCTTGGGCTGGGTTTTCACGAGGCGGAGGCGCTGCTGAAGAAGCACGGCGTAGAACAGCAGCCGACCTTTGAGGAGCTGGAGGCCAGCGGTGAGTGCCTTCGCGCCGCCCTCGTCAGTTGAAGTATTTGGAAGCCGACTCTTCTTTTCACCATGCAAACGACCATTGACCTTGATGCCGATGTCCTCGCTGCCGCTGAGGAAATCTCCGCGCACACCCACCGCAGTCCAGGAAAGGTGTTGTCCGAATTGGCTCGGAAGGGACTGATGATGACTCGACCTGACGCTTCGGCTCCAACCGTGCTCAATGGATTCGAAGTGATTCCCGCCGAAGGTCGCATCGTGACTCCCGAGCTGGTCCGTCAACTGATGGATGAAGGCAGTTGATGCACTGACATGGTTTCGCTTCTGGATGCCAATCTCCTGATTGCGTTGTTCGACGCATCTCATGTGCATCATCAGCGGTTCGCCGTCCATCGCGCGGAAGGCTGGGCGACGTGTTCGCTCACGCAGAATGCAGCCATCCGCGTCATTTCCCAGCCAGCGTATCCCAACAGGCTGCCAGTCGCCGACATTGCCCGGCGATTGCGCGCGGCAGTCTCCGCCAGCGACCATCAGTTTTGGATGGATGATGTCTCGCTGACTGACGCCTCGTTGTTCGACCTCAGTCAGGTGCTGACGCCCCGACATCTGACCGACATTTATCTGTTGGGATTGGCGGCGAAGCGCGACGGACGACTTGTCACCCTGGACAAAGGAATTCCGGCGGCCGCTGTTTTGATGGCGGGGTCGAATCATCTGCTGACGCTGTAGCACTACCCCCGCGCGAGGAATTCATGGCTGGCCCACATGGCCTGGCAGAGCGCGAGCCAGCCGCTTTGCGCGTCCGGTTTCGTGGAGATGAAATCGAGCGCGCTGCGGATTTCGGATTCGGTCGGCGGGCGGCTGAAGATGCGTTGGTAGGCGAGAGTGACGCGGGCGGTGTCGTCGTTCGGGCGCTCGGCGAGGAGACGCTGCGCGGCAAACTCGGCCATCTTCATCATGTAGGGGCTGTTCAGCAGGTAGAGCGATTGCGCGGGCACGGTGGTCTGCGGACGCTGGCCGGTGACGACGCTGGCGGCGCTCATGTCGAAGAGCACGAGCGACTCGAGCGGCGCATTGCGGATGACTGGCAGATAGACGGAGCGATGTGTGGGAATCTGGTCCAGTGCGCCGCGCGCTTGCGTCTGCACACCCGCGACGTAGCCGTCGCCATACGTGGCGACGGCACTGCCGCGCGGCGGTGTGAGGTCGAGTTTGCCCGCGGTGAGCAGCATCGCGTCGCGCACGGACTCGGCGTCGAGACGGCGCGGCGTCATGCGCCAGAGCAGCGTGTTATCCGGGTCGGCCTCGAAGTTCTTTGCATCCTGCGCGGTGCCGAGCGCGTAGGTGCGGCTCGTCATCAGCTCGCGGATGAGCTTTTTCATCGACCAGCCTTCGCGCACGAAGCGCGCGGCGAGATGGTCGAGCAGCGCGGGATGCGACGGCGTCTGGCCCGAAATGCCGAAATTATCCGGCGTGGTGACAAGGCCCTGGCCGAAGAGATGCAGCCACACGCGATTCACGAGGACGCGCGCGGTGAGCGGATCTTTCGGCGACGCAATCCAGTCGGCGAGTTCCTGGCGACCGCTGCCGCTGGCGATGGGCGCGGTGTTCTTCGCGAGCATCGGCAGGCCGCGCGGCACCTTGTCGGCGGGTTTTTCCACTTCGCCGCGCAGGAACAACTCCGAGTCGCGCACCGCCGCGCGCTCGACTACGTACGTCGCGAATTTCTTCGGCATGTCGTCGGCCTCGTAGGACGCGAGGCCGGCCTTCAGCTCCTTCGCCTCCGCGCTGTGGCAGTCGTAGCAGTTCTTCACGAGCACGGGCCGGATGCTCTTTTCAAAAAACGCGATGTCCGCCGCGCTCGCCGCCGGGGCCGTGTGTGCGGATGGCTTCGCGGGTGCCGTGTCTGGCTTCGGCGCAGGCGCGGCAGGCTGGCGGCGCTCGATGAAGGCGCGCAGTTCGTCGAGCGAGAGCGACCCGTTTCCATCGGCGTCGAACTTTTTGAAAATCGCAGCCACCTGCTCGGGGTGCTCCTTGAAATACGTGACCGCTTCGCTGAGCCCGCCGAATTCGCTCACGCTCAGCTTTCCGTCCGCATCGGCGTCGAGATACTCGAAGACTTCCTCGGGCGGGCGGCCCGCTTTCTCCAGCGCGGCGGGCGCCGATGGGGCGGGCGTGGCAGGTTTCCCTTTTGAAAAATGCGCCGTCAGCTCCGCGACCGAGGCCGTGCCGTCCTTGTCGGAATCCACCTGCTCGAAGACGCGCGGCATCTCCTCGCGTGTGATTTTCCCATCGCCATTGCGGTCGAGCTTTTTGAACCACTCCGGCGCGGCGGCCTCCTGCGCGGCGGCGGGGAAATGCAGGACGGCTGCGAAACAAACGAAGGTGATGAAGACGGGCGTTTTCATTGGTTGGAATTGGCGTGAGCGGCGCGGCGGGCGGCGCGTTCAGACTGGAGTTGGCGGAGTTCCTCGCGCTGGGCGGGCGTGAGTTGCGACCACACGTCGCGGGCGTGGCGCTTGAAGGCTTCCGCGACTTTTTGCTCCGACTCGCGCTGGATGGCCTGCATGTCGGCGAGCAATTGCTCGTAGGGTTTCAAAAGGTGTCTTCCCCAGTCGGTGCGCGGCAGGTGTGGCGGTGCCGGTTCAATAGACATAGGCGAACTCGTTCGAGTTGAAGAGCACGAGGCACACGTCGGCGAGGGCGCGGGTGCGGGCGTCGACATCGGCGGGCTGGAGGTCGGGGACGAAGTCGGCATTGGCATGGAGCTTTTCGTTGAAGGAAAACTTCTCACCAGTGTTCTCCTCAATGGCATCGCGCCGCACTTCGAGCGGCGGTCGGGTTCCGGCGGGCGCCGTTTGCACCAGCGGAATCGTTTCCCGCCAGTGGGCGAGGCAGTCGCGCTTTTCCTCGGCTCGCGGTGCGCGCGAGAACAGCACGGCAAACAGCCGCTCAATGGCCTTCTCGTCCTCGGGCGCTTCCTTGAGCACGCGATGCGCCAGTGCCAGGGCCCGCGCATGGCTGGCCTGGCCGTTGAAAAGGCTGAAGACCTGCGGGGTGACCGTGCTGGCCTCGCGCCGTTCGCAGGAAAAATCCGGTGCGGGCGCGTTGAAGACTTCCTGCAACGGGTCGGGCTGGCCACGAACCTTTAGCGCGTAAAGCGAGCGGCGGTGACGCTGCTGCGGCAGCGGATTCGGCACCCATGCCGCGGCGAAGGTGCCCATGACCTGGCGCGGTTGCATCGCGGCTTCGAGGTTGATCTCGGGCCGGTTCGGAATGCCGCCCAGCTTGGGATTGAGTTCGCCGGTCACCACGAGCATCGCGTCGCGCAACTCCTCGGCGGTAAGCCGGCGCGGTTTGAAGAGCAAGTAATCAGTAATCAGTGATTCAGCATTCAATGCAGTCGCGTTCTTCGCGCCGCTTCCACTCATCACTGAATACTGATTACTGAACACTGAACTCCGCCGGTACGCCTCGGAATTCATGATGAGCCGGTGCATCGCTTTGAAGCTCCAGTCCTGCTCCACGAACGTCGCCGCGAGCCAATCGAGCAGTTCGGGATGGGTGGGCCTTTTGCCAGTGCTGCCAAAGTTGTTTGGGTTGCCCGCGATGGGCTGGTCGAAGTGCCAGAGCCAGATGCGATTCACGATGGCCCGCGTGGTCAGCGGATTCTCCGCGCTGGTGACCCACTCGGCGAAGGCCTTGCGGCGGCCCTCGATGGTGTCGGGAATGGGTGTCCTCTGCGCGGCGGCGAGCACGCTCAACACACCGGGCTTCACCTTCTCGCCCGAGCCAAACGGATCACCGCCGGTGAGCACGCACGTTTCCTCCAGGTCGCCCGCCGTCAGGCGGTTCGTGGGCATTCGCAGCGGCGCATAAACCCCGGTCATCTGCGGAGTGCGCCCGTTGTAAACGGCGAAGGCAAACGGTTCGTAACGCTCAAGCTCCCACTTCAATCGCTCCAGGCCTTTGCGGGCCACGCGTTCCAGTCCGAACTGCTCCGGCGTGAAGCCAACGAGCTTCGGCGGGAATTCCCTCTCCGCCACGCCCTGTTTCGTCAGAGCGTTGCGTGCCGCGGAAAACACATCGGAGAAACCGCGCTTGTTTACGGCGGATTTGCCCCGGGCCGCATCGACCGCAGCGTTCCACTGCGCCGCATCCTTCTTCTGCTCGACGAACCACTGCTGGGCATTGGTTAGCAGCACCTCGTCGAGTTCCGCCAGCGTGGCCACATGCTCGTCGCGCCGCGGCTCCAGATATCTCTTTTCCTCAAAACCCTGGGTGTTCTCGACGGGCAGAAACGGCGCGGTGCGCTCGGCGAGTTGCGTGGTCGCGAACACCGCCTGCAGCGAGTAATAGTCGCGCGTCGGGATGGGGTCGAACTTGTGATCGTGGCAGCGGGCGCATTGCAGCGAGTGCGCCAGGAAGGTCTCGCCCACGCTGTTGCTCACGTCGTCGAGGAAGCGCTGCCGCGCGATCCTGGCGACTTCCATGCTGGTGAGTTCCCACGGCCCCATGCGGAGGAAGCCGGTGGCAATGAGCATCTCGGGATTCTGCGGGTCGAGTTCATCCCCGGCGATCTGCTCACGCACAAACTGGTCGTAACGCTTGTCAGCGTTGAACGAACGCACGACGTAATCGCGATAACGCCAGGCATTGCCGCGCTCGTAGTCATTGGCGAAGCCCGACGTGTCCGCGTAGCGCGTCACGTCGAGCCAGTGCTGCGCCATGCGCTCGCCATAATGCGGCGACTGAAGCAGGCTCTCGACGACGTTCGCAAACGACTCCGCATCCGGTCGCCGATCGTTCACGAATGCTTGCACGTCTTCCG
>Ga0194131_10002762_pt1 | contig 28484 bp, 19 predicted proteins | sample TA2KigO120mmetaG_FD_148631 | JGI IMG/M metagenome (GOLD analysis project Ga0194131, IMG submission 148631) | Freshwater microbial communities from Lake Tanganyika, Tanzania - TA2015053 Kigoma Offshore 120m | ecosystem: Environmental > Aquatic > Freshwater > Lake | place: Tanzania: Lake...
CGGATGCCGCGAAAGTGAAGGTGGCGGCACGGCTGCGGGCAGAGACGGTGATGACGCTGGACTGGATTGCGGAACGGTTGCAAATGGGCTGCCGTCACACGCTGGCCAACTGCCTGAAGGGGCAGCGAATTTACCAATAGCAGGGACTGACACCTATACGGCTACTGTGAAGCGCGGCGCAATCCCGCTTGGGTAGCTTTCAGCGTGGGCAGTATCTCCATTGGCTCCACCGCCAAACGGCCCAGCAGGTTCACCACGGACACGAGGACGCGCAGCGCCACGCACGACGATTACACCGGCAGCGGTTTTGACCGTGGCCACATGGCACCGAACTATGCGATTGGCACGCGTTACGGGCACGACGCGCAACGCGAGACGTTCTTGATGTCTAACATCTCTCCGCAAGCCCCCGACTTGAATCGCAGTTGGTGGCGGGTGCTCGAAGAGATGGAAGCCACCGACTTCGCCGTGCGGCTAGAGCGCGTGTGGGTTGTCACCGGCCCGATGTTCGGTGGAGAGGTGAAAAAGCTAAAGGGTGTGGTGGATGTTCCGACCGCCTTCTACCGCATCATCCTCGACGAAGAGAACGGCCAACTGCGTGCGCTCGCCTTCATCGCTCCGCAAACCGTCACGGGGAATGAGCCGTTGAGCCAGTTCCTCTCTAGCGTTCGTGAAATCGAGCGGCAGACCGGTTTGGATTTCTACCCTGAGCTGACCCGGGAAGTGCAAGACCGAGTTGAAACGGTGCGGGCAGAGCGGTTGTGGTAGGTGGATTTGCGTTAACAGCACCAATCAGGCTGGCAGCTTTTCGGCCATGAAACCGCTTCTCCTTGCCCTGTCGCTCCTGCTGCCGCTCTCCACCCTCAACGCTCAGGACAAGGAGAAGAAGTCAGACGTTGTCCCCGCCAAGGAAGCGACGTCCACGTCTGCCTCTACACCGGCGGCTCAAAAGGCACGAAGCCCCCGGCGCGAGTGGCAGTGGAGATTCTTGCTTCCATTCACGAGCGGCAGGCATGATGACCGGTGATGAAAGTCGTTAAGCTGAACGATGCTGAATTTCGAGAGGCCTTGCTGAAGCTTCGCAACCGGGGCGGGCAATATCAGCGGGCAGCTGAAGAGGCTGCTCGGATGATCACGCACTTCGACTTGGACATCTCAGAAGCTCACCAAGTTACCAACCACGGCGAGAGCCGCATCAAGCATTGCGTTAAGTATGACCTTCCAGGGGCTTGCCGGCTGGTCACGGTCCACAATGAAGGCGTGGTCTACGTGCTTTATGTCGGCGACCACGAGTCAGTAGACCGTTGGTTGGATCGGCACGAAGGACTCACTTTGAGCTGCGATCGGGCGACCATGCGCGTGAAGGTGGTGCATGTGAATCGCGTCGTGCATGAGTGGAAGCAGCCCGACGCGACGAGCTACACAACCGATAATGCCCCCTTCTTTAGCCGCATTCCCGATTTCGATATCGCAACCCTGATCCCCGAGCCCGCCTTGCGAAGGCAACTCGCCCGACTTCATGAGAGCTCGTCCGATGATGAAATCCAGGAGGCTTTCGAGTTGCTTGAACTAACACATTCGGACAAAGCGGGAATGTTGTTCGAAATGCTGTTTGAGCTTAAGCGTGGCGATACTGAAGCGGCGACGATGCGGCTTAAGCTCTTTCTCGATAAGGCCGTTGACCTAGCGGAGGAGCCGGCATTAGAGCAGCAAGCTCTGGAGAGCGTAGTAAACTCGGACCAACTGGTGGTTTTGAATGAGCTTTCGGAAGCCGGACGAGCACGGCTGTTCGATAGTCAGTTTCAGGAGTGGATGGTTTATCTCCATCCTGACCAAAAGCGCGTGGCAGAGGCAGATTTTGACCGCCCTGTAGTTCTCACTGGCGTCTCTGGCAGTGGTAAGACGTGCATCTTGATTCACCGGGCGCGCCACCTGGCAAAAAAGTATCCTGGCGAACGCATTGGAATTCTAACCTTGAATCGCTCGCTCGCACACCTGTTGAGAAACCTTGTCGACTTACTATGTGTTGACGGTGAGTCGGCCCAGATCGAGGTGCATGCATTTTACGACTATTTTAGAAAGCTCCTCCACAGCTTAGGACCCGCCAAGTATCTTGGACAACTATCCGCTCTTGTTTCCAACGAATCTCCAATGCAGCAGGTAATTCGGTCTGTGCAGCACAACAATCTCGCAAACGAAGTGGATGTCCGGAGTGGTGAGACACTTGAAGACACATGGAGCGACTTCTACATGACGCTTAATCCAGAAGTGTGCAGCTGGCTTAGAGATGTAACTCATTATTTGGAGAATTCGCGCATTGATGCGGGGCGTTACTTGTGGGAGGAGTTTACCTTACTGCGTAGTGCATTTTCAGTGGCAGAGCGAACGCAACGCTACGGCGCATTCGACCGGGCAGGCCGCTCAATTCCACTTCTGCCTCCGATGCGAGCTGATGTGCTAAGGCTGCTTCTTTTTTATGAGGAGTATATGCTTGCTGGCGGAGTTTTGGACGTGCTCAGCCTAACTCAGGCGCTGTTGCCTCTTTCGAGGGAACTCCGGAATCTTCCCGCTGAAAGTCGTTTTCGCTGTCTTTTGGTGGACGAGTTTCAAGATTTTTCATCCCTTGATCTTGGGATTCTTCAACTGGTTCCCTCGGCCGAGGATAACGGGTTGTTTCTTGCCGGCGATACCGTGCAGAAAATTCTCGTGAAAAGATTGAAGCTTGCTGAGGTTGGCCTAGGCCGTGAAAACATCAGGCACATCCAGATCCGCAAAAATTATCGCAATAGCCGGCAGATTCTAAGAGCTGCCAGCAAACTCGCCAATACCTACGGGACAATGGCTGGTCGACAAGGTGAGGAAATCGAGGTTCTCGACCCGGAACTAGCCGTGCGTGAGACGGCAATGCCCACTGCTCTAAAGACCAATAACCAACTTAAGAAGGCCTGGGAGGTTGCAGGAGACTGTATATCGGATGGAAATTTGCAAGCGTGGACTATATGCATCGCGACAGCAAACCCTGATCAGCTTCCAGTTTCCGAGTTGCTACGATTCAAGCCGCAAGGCCTGCGGGCGGAGGAATTGTCCGGTGATTACATCCGAAAGCCTGAAGTGTTGATTGTCAGCACGCTGAATGACATGAAGGGGTTCGAGTTTAATTTGGTGGTGATCGTCGGATGCAATCAGGACGACTTCCCGGCCAAGGGTGTTCCCACAGATGAGGCATGGCGAGATGCACTGCGACTTTACGTGGCGATGACCCGCGCCCGCGATCAAGTGTATCTCCTGTTCGACAAGTCTCCCTCGAGGTTTCTTGAGTCCATGCGTGAGGAGCTTCGCTGGGATGAGGAAGATGTCCGTCGGGACTACGAGCCTAGCCAGCAGCCTAAAGTCCAGATTGCTAGCCTTTCGGAATCTGCGAAGCGTCGCATTGGCGAAGTCCTAACCCCCGAGCGTACTCCTAGCCAATGCTGCAAATCGTGGTTCTCGGAGGAATCGCTCCGGATTCTACGTCATTTCTTCAAATGCAGAGTGCGTTCGCACCCCGCTTTCACTGACCTGCGCGGACTTAGCGCAAGAAGCCTGAACAGTATCATTGATGCGGAAGAGCGGGAGTTTGAAGCCTGGCTCACCCCATTCAATTTGGCTCGCTTACGAAAATCTCAATTGATCTCGATCAATCGGAGACTGAGAGGCAAAAGGCTACGACCGCTTGAAGAAGATCTTGCGAGAAACGGCATTCATGGGCTTTTGAAGACCTGATTTGCCATAACCCAGTCAGCCAAATCCAGCAGTCTAAAGATTGCCATGCAGGTGTGGAGCGCCACCCGCCGCACTTTTTCGACCGCCGCTTACAATAACCGCCTGACGCATCCGTTTTTGATTGGTTCGGTAGTCGGTTCGTGCCAGAATTGCCTGTGCTCAGCCAACTACTCTACTTATGAGCAAGCCTACATTCGACCCGTCCAAATTCACAACCCCCGAACCGAAGCCCCTGCCGGTGATTCTGCTTCTGGATGTCAGCGGGAGCATGAGCGGTGAAAAAATTTGTAACCTCAACGCGGCTGCCAAAGACATGCTGGCGACGTTCCAGAATTCGGAGAACGGCGAGACCGGAATCCGTGTTGCGATCATCACTTTCGGCTCGGAAGTAAGGCTGCACCAAGCGCTGACCAGCGCCAGCGACATCAAGTGGCATGACCTTTCTGCAGGCGGCGGGACGCCGCTCGGCACCGCGCTCCAGATGGCGAAGGCGATGATTGAGGATCAGGAAGTCGTGCCGTCACGCGCCTATCGGCCGACTGTGGTGCTGGTGTCTGACGGACGTCCAGGCGACAGTTGGGAAAACCCGTTGCAGGCGTTCATAAAGGAAGGTCGTTCCGCAAAATGCGACCGCATGGCCATGGCCATTGGCGCGGACGCTGACGAAAAGGTGCTCCGCATGTTCATCGAGGGCTCTAAGAATTCCCTGTTCTATGCCGAGAATGCCAAGCAGTTGCGGGATTTTTTCAAATTCGTGACCATGTCGGTGACTATCAGGACAAAGTCACGGACGCCGAACGTCACGCCGGAGGCAAGCGCCATTGATGTCAAGCCTGCCACGATTGAGGCCCGGTCGGAGAAGCCGAAATCCGCGCATCAAAAATCTTCTGACGAAACCGGAAAGAACGAGCAACCAAGCGGGGAGGGATATTGGTGATGTTCGACCCAGGCAAATTCACAGCGCCGAAGGCCAAGCCGCTTCCGGTATTTCTGCTGCTCGATGTCAGCGGTTCGATGAACGAGGTCGTCGATCCAGAGAATGTCCGCCGGACAGGGCAGACATTCGAGAATGACGGACAGGCATGGGAGCGGGTCGAAGGCGGAACTTCGAAGATCAATATCTTGAACGGTGCCGTCCGGCGAATGGTTGATTCGTTCGCTGCCGAGGAACGGATAGAGACTGAGTTTTTGGTTTCAATCATCACCTTCGGCGATGAGGCCGTTCAGCATCTTACGCCTGGAGCCGCTTCTTCCGTGAACTGGACAGATATGAAAGCGGATGGATGCACGGCGATGGGGGCATCGTTCTCATTGGTCAAGAGGCTGATTGAGGACAGAGATATTATCCCGTCACGCGCCTACCGTCCGACAGTCGTGCTGGTTTCGGATGGGCAACCTACGGACGTTTGGGAGCATCTTCTGGAGGGGCTCATCACCAACGGCCGTTCGGCAAAGTGCTTTTTTATGGCGATGGGAATCGGCGAGAATCCAGGAACGCAGGTTCTTGAGTGGTTCATCTCGCAAACGCCCGTGTTGGCGGAGGTGAACGGAACGCAGATTCGCAACACGGTATTTCAGGCGACGGACGCTGACAAAATTCACGAGTTTTTCCGCAAGGTCACGATGTCGGTGACCACCCGCAGCAAGTCGCAGAACCCCAATGCCGTTCCGACGTCGGCAAGACCTAACTTGGAAGAGGAAGGAGGATATTGGTAATGCCACAGGCAAGTGGAGACCCTGAAGAACTGGAACGCTTCGCGCATTCCTTGCAACAGTTCATTGATTCCCTCAATGATGCCGTCGGATGCCTTAATGGCGCGTTCGCCTCGCTTGGCGACACGTGGCAGGATGAGAAACGGGCGCGGTTCGAGGAGGATTACAAGGCACTCGTCCAGCAGTTGCAGCAGTTCGATGCGAACGCATCGGAGCAGATTCCCTATCTGACCGCGCTAGCGGCGCGGTTGCGCGACTATCTTCAAACTTAGGAGGCATGGATTCGCAGTGGCGCAGGTCTCAGTCGGACAAGTGGAGAATCTGGAAGAACTCGCGCGTGGACTGCTGTCCGTGTGCGAGGCGCTGGATTCTTCGTGCCGTCAACAGATCACCATTGCGGAAAGCAAACGTCATGAGGCTCGCGAAGAAGCACAGAACAGCGAGAGCATGCTGGAATGCGCCATCCAGAAGGAGCAATCGGCACAACGGGCTGTTGAGAATGCCCAAGAGAATCTGGATGACAGACGAAGTAAACTAAGTGCTGCTTATGCGGCAATGTCGGCTTGTTTTGCGCATAGGGATAGGGACTGCTCTGGTGAAAAATCCGATGTTGCAGATGCGGAGGCCGCTGTTGAACAGGCCCAAGCTGAGTTTGAGCACGCTCAAGTAGACCTTGAACTCGCCAAAGAGAATCACCAAACGATGGAGCAGCGCGTTGAGCGTGCGAAACAGGCTTTGGCGATGGCGGAGCAGGCGTTCGAACAGTCGCGGGCGGAATGCGCGGTGCGACTTGCCGCCGTATCCCAGTCCGTTGATGTGGCGACTGCGAGGCTGAGCGCCGCACAACAGGCACTGAATGCCTATCTCGCGACCAACCCGGCTGCCGCGCAGTTCCACTCAAGGCTGAACTGGAACCCCACGCAGCATGGCGCGCCCATCACGCCAGACACCTTGCGTGACCGGATGAACCTTTCCGAAGGACAACTGGTCTTGCTTCAGGAGTATCTCTACGAACGCAGCGCCTCATATCGCGGACTTGTTGACAAGTATCGCGGCGAACGGACGGCAGCGAAAGGCGACGTCGAACGAAACATGGTTGCGCGCAAGACACGCATTCATCTCAGTGGCGAGTTTGCCGAACAAATGGCGCGACACGCGCTCGCGCCGCTGGGCGGACAGGTCGAGACCCAGGGACGGACTTTCGTCGGTGACAACGGACGATACACAAAGACGGATCTGCTTGTGACGGGTTTACGCGTCCCGGTCATTTTAGGGCGTGGCAACGGCATGGGCGCGCCTGTGGGCGGTTCGATGGCGTTCGAGGTAAAATGCGGTAAGGCGAACTACCTGTCTTCACAGAAGGAACACATGGTGTTTCAGGCCGAAGGGCACAAGCAGGCAGATGCGCATTGCATCCTCTGCTCACGTGACATCCACGATTTGCCACCGGAAAAGGAGAAGGAACTGCGCGACGCCTTGCGCGAAGCGGGTTCACCGCTGGTGGGGATGCTGCCGTGCAAGAACGAAATTGACCAGTCATGCCTTGCCTTCGTCTGCCAAGGAGAGGAGGAAAAACTATGAAAATACGCTTTGCTATTGTGCGTCCTGATATTCTCCCGCAAGTCCGCGCTGAAGTGGAAACGCTTCGGACCGCGGTCAACGCCGGGAATATGGAAGGTGTGGATGCCGCTACAGCGAAGCTCTTGGCCCTGACGGCGGGCCGTCACGCAGTTGAACTATCCGAGGAAGAGTGGCGAGTGTTTCTTGACGGATTGAGGAGCAAGAATCCTGAGTTCCAATCCGACTATCTGCTGCCGAGCGAGGTTTGTGCCGGCATTTTGCCGACCGTCGTTGCCAACGATTTTGTCCTCGAACTTCCGATCGATGGACCAACAGAGAAGGAAGGGGCCGATGTTTGACGATGTTCTTCAGATGGCGATGCGGTGCGCCGAAAACTTCCGCGACGGAGTGCGCGATTCGTTCGGCGCGTCCATGAGTGCCGATGTGCTTGATCCGATTCTCAAGGAAATCGCTTCGCTTCGCGCTTTCAACGAGGAGTTTCAGCGACAAGCACTCAACATTGATCAGGTCTTGGAAGAGGCGCGGTCAATCCAGTTCAAAGATGGTGGAGGTAAGCGATGAACGGTTTTCCCGCATTTTTCCAGGATGCGATTGTGAAGATTGCCAAAACCGTTGCGGACTATCGCGAAGGTCTAGCGCGCATTGACCGCGAGTTCGACTCTGCCTGTGATCGGATAGACCAATCCATTGCCAGTTCGTGTGGAGAGGCGGCAAAACGCAACAAAGGCGCGGCGAATGCTCGACAGCAAGAGAAGGATCTTCGGCAGCAGGCGGACTGCGTTCAACTCGGGATTGCGAAGGCAGACGGCAAGATCGCTGTGGCAAATCAGGGAATTGCTGCCGTGGAGTCGGAGATGCCCGCCCTTGGCAACGAAAAAGCCGATCTTGAACGTCAAATCAGCGATCGTTGTCTGATTGAGAAAATCTACTACTTCTTCGCCAAGGAAAGCGATGAGGCAAGCGAGCGGTGTCGCACCCTTCAAAGGAACCTTGATTCCGGCGCGCGCCGCAAATCCACACTCGAACAAACAAAGCGCGACTTCGAGTCAGCGCGGCGGCAAGCTGAAACGAGGAAAACGGAACTCCAAAAGACTTTGGAGGAAGTTTGCCGCAAAATCGCAGCACTCGAAAAGGCGAGAGGATTGAACGAGGAGCACATGCAGAGTCTCCGGCACGAACGGAAGCAGGCGAACGCCAACCGGGAAAAGAGGAAAAGGAATTGGTTGTCGATTTTTGCCAACGAATGGAAAAAGTGCGCGGCTGAAATCAATCAGGCGGGTTCTCGGCTTCGCCGCCTGCAACCCGCTTTCGTAGATTTCGGGACGGACCGTCCACCGGTGGCAGCGGATTTGCCAACAGGTCTTTTCCTTGGTTCACAAAAAGTCTCTTCCGAGAACTTCACCTGCCTCGTCCCACATGCCATTCCGTTCCCGTTTGCGCGCGCCCTTGTATTGCCGGAAGACAACGCGGCGCTAAGGCGCCTGGCGCACCATCTCCTGTTGCGCTTGCTGTCCGCTCTGCCGCCAGGACAGTTGGAGCTGACACTCATTGATCCGCTGAAACAAGGGCAATCAGCCGAGCCGTTCAGGCCACTTCTGAAAGTGGAACAATTGGTGCACCGCCAACGCGTGCTCACTCGCGCGGATGAAATCGAGGCCGCTCTCGGCAAACTGACAGATGAGGTCGAGGAACTCATTCAGCGCAGGTTCAGTGACAAGGCCTCCAACTGGTCGGAATACAACGCTAACAATGCCGACAACCCTCTGCGATACAAGGTGGCGCTGCTTTTTGACGTTCCCGAGCAACTTTCGGACAAGAGTCTTTGGTTTCTTGAGCGCCTTTGCGAGAACGGCCCGCGCTGTGGTGTCGTCCCCATCATCGCGATTGACGAGAAACGCATAGAAGACAGGCGATACGAGAAGTTTCGTGCTGCGCTGGGAACGTCGACCATGCGCCTAGACGAGTTGTTGCGCGGTGCGGACACCGGACACGAAGACCTGTCTTTCACCTACCAACCGGAGCAATGGCCTCGGCAGGACGCGCTGGACGGGTTCCTTTCCGCGCTTGCCGAGCGTTGCGCTGCGAGGGCGCGGTTCAATAGGTCCATGTCCGATCTCTGGATGAATTTTACGAAAGGCGCGACGACGGTCGGCGGCTTTGATATTCCAATCGGATGGACTCCCGCTGGCGAGACCGTGCCGTTGACGTTGGGCGCGACTACCTCCGAGCATCACGCCCTGCTTGCGGGCAAAACCGGCTCCGGCAAGTCCAACCTGCTCCATGTGTTGATCCACACGCTTTGCGAGAAATACGCTCCCGGCGAAGTTGATCTTTACCTTCTGGATTACAAGGAGGCGACAGAATCCACGGTTTATGCGAATCCACCAATCCCGCACGCCCGATTGGTCGCCACGGAAAGCGATCCCGAATACGGTGTAACGGTGCTGCGGCACCTTACCCAAGAGCTGGAAAAACGTGGCCGCATTTTCAAGGCAGCAGGCGTTCGCGATTTTGCTGAATTCCGCAAAGCAAGCCGGGAAGGGTTGCCGCGCGTCCTTCTGGTCATCGACGAATTCCAGGTTCTGTTTTCAGATAGTCGGCAGGTCGCCGAGGCATCCGAGCAACTGCTGTCGCAACTCGTTAAGCAAGGTCGCTCCTTCGGCATCCACCTCCTCTTGGCGACACAAACTCTGAAAGGCATCAACGCGCAGTCAATTGGGGCGCTTATCACGCAGTTGGGATGTCGCATTGCGCTGGCCTGCAGTCAGGAGGATTCCGCGATGATCCTTGGCGGCAACAATTGGGCTGCGGCTGAACTCCGCAGCCCGCCGGAAGGCATCATCAACAATGCCAACGGTGCGAAATCCGGTAATGTGAAGCTCTTAATTCCGCTGGCTGAGAGCACATTCTGCCGCGAGCATATTGCAAAATTGTCGGAACGCGCGGCGGAGCGCGGCGCATCCGCCAAGACGAGGATCTTTAACGGTGCCAGTCTGCCCGAGATACCGTCAGTCGCGAAATATCAGGCGATATGCAGGCAAACAGACGCGCTTCTTCTGGGAGAACGGCTGACATTCGATGCCGACGCGCTGACAGTCCCCCTCACCCGGCGTTCCGCGTTCAATGTCCTCTTCAGCGGCTACAACGACCCGATTCACGACGGGCTGCTTTCTTCCGCGCTTTTTAGCATGGCCTTTGCCGACGGCTTCGACGAGGTCGTGTATTTCAACGGGCGTGGAGTCACGCCTGGCGGAGGATTCGCCGCCTCGGTCCGAGCGCTTGGCACGCGCTTCAAAACCTTCGACGACATCGCCGCGCTGCCGCTGCGCGAAATATCGGACGGCATCGGCTCCCGCCGAGTCGCGCTGATCATTGATGGTCTCGATTCCGAGAAGGCGCTGCACCCATCACCGGCGTTCAGGACGCTTAAGCCTAATGAGCCGCCATCCCTGGCCGACCTGCTCAAGCGCATAGCCGAAGAAGGCCCGCGCAAGGGGACATTCGTCCTCGCGTTCGTTGATAGATGGCAGCGCTGCGCAGGCTCATGCAAGGATCTGTTCTCATTCTTCGAGTTGCGCGTGGCGTTCTGCATGAACGAGGACGACGCTGGAACGCTCGTGAGTGGCGGCATCGGCAAGTTCAAAGGTATCGAAAAACCAAACCGCGCCGTGTTCGTGAATAGGATGACGAACGACATCGCATGGTTCCGCCCATACATTCAAGGAGGCACCCGGTGAAGCAAACCCTCTGGCTTGTATGGGACACGAGCGGTTCGATGGTGGAAAATGGCAAGCGATTCATCGCCCGCGGCGTCGCTCGCATGGCGGAGCAGTATTGCCGGCTTGGATACGGATGCGCGGATTTGAAACTGGTCGCGTGGACGAACGAGGTGCAACTCATCGATTGGAATCCAAACGACGAGTTTCCCCCGAAAATGCTGGATAGCGACGGCTGCACGAGCGCACGCGCCTTGCTCGCGCTTCTTGGCGAGCAGCCCAAAGACAAGGTCATGCTTATTACCGACGGCTGGTGGGCGCACGATAACGTGAAGGTTCTGAAACGCTGGATGGATACTCTGCCGCCGGACGCGCTGCGCGTTATCAAGGTCGGCGCAGATGCGAACCCGCAACTGAAAGGCGTGAATGTGTTTGTTGCCGAGGATTTGCCCGCCGCGCTTGACGGCTGGTTGAATGGAGGTGGCGAATGATAATCTGGAAGAGTTTCGGCGCTAGCGTTCGCGGTCCTGGGCATATTGCGTCCGGCACCCCCAACCAGGATTCATGGGCGGCATTCCACCACACTTGGGGCGATGGAGTCGTCGTTTCTGACGGCGTCGGCTCGAAACCGCTTTCAGATTTCGGCAGCAACGCAGCCTGCCTTGCAGTGGCTTGCACCGCACACGCCAGCCGTAACAATGGTTTTGACAAGGTGCCGTTGGCGAACCGCATCAAAGACGACTGGCTTTCCCTGATTGCTCCGCTTGATCCCCGTGAATGCGCCGCGACCTGCCTGTTCGCGTTTAAACTCAGAGATGGAGCAATCCGCTTGTGGGCTCTCGGCGACGGGTTGGCTGCCGTCCTCAAAACCGACGGTTCCGTCGCGTCGCTGTCAGAGGATAAGTCGCAAGGCTTTTCAAACACCACTACCGCGCTTTCGCCGAATGTATCCGCGAAGGACTGGCGGCATTTGTCATTGCCTGAAGAAGAGTGCAACGCGATCCTGCTCTGCACCGACGGCGTGGCGGACGATTTGGACGATGTGGCCGGGTTCGTGAAAGGTTTCATCGAGGCGCATCGCGGTCTCGCCGCCTTGAGCGCCAACCGGCGCATCCGAGAGATGCTCGAACACTGGCCTACGCCAAAGCACACTGACGACAAGACCATCGCGTGTCTTTTTCGGGAGGAGGTGGCAGATGAGTAATTCCGACAGGACCCAGGCCCCGACGCCACTTTCCGACAAACGCGGCGATCGCCATTACCTCGCCGATGAACTTGCCCGAGGCGGTCAGGGGGTGGTTTTCCGCACCAAGGATGCGGATCTGGCAATCAAGCAGCCGCTCGATGCATCCGGCCAACCTGACAAAGGCGCCAATCTGCGCGGCCGCTTTCAGAATATCTGTCTGTTGCCCATGCCTTCGCGCATTCCGGTTTCCCTGCCTCTTGCCATCCTGCGCGATGAGCCGGGTTACGTGATGCGCCTCCTGAATGGGATGAAGCCATTCGGCGTTTTTGATATGGACGGCAAGACGAAGAAGGAACTGGGAGCGCAGGGATCGAAGATTCCCCAATGGCTTTCGAGAATTCCGGACAAAGAGATGGCGTTGCGGCTCTTTCATTACGCCAGCACGGGCTCCACTCGCCGCCGCCTCTTGGCCCTCTCGAAATGCGCATCCATTCTCGCCCGTCTCCATAGCGCGGGACTGGTCTATGGTGACATTTCGACGAACAATGCGTTCATCGGTGAAAACCCCTCCCGCGAGGTGTGGCTGATTGACGCTGACAACCTGCGCTTTGAAATGCTTGAAGGCGGAAACACTGTTTATACGCCGCATTACGGCGCGCCGGAAGTCGTGCGCGGAACCGATTCCGCCCGTCCGCGCACAGACTGCTGGGCTTTCGCGGTGATGACTTTCAAGATGCTGGCACTCTGTCACCCGTTCATCGGGGAAAAGGTGCTGGAAGCCGACGACGAAGGCGGATGGGATGCCGAGCCTGTGGCGGACGGCGCACCCGCCGATTTGGATGAGCAGGCACATGCCGGTTATCTGCCTTTCGTTGACGACGAGGACGATGATTCAAACCAGAGCGATGGCGGTCTGCTCCGCGAATTGGTGGCCACGCCAAAACTCCGCCTCCTTTTTCAGGAAACTTTCGGCGCGGGAAGAACACAATTTCACCGCCGCCCTGCGATGGGGTTCTGGGCTCTGGAACTCGCCAGGGCGTTTGACCTTTCGGTGGAATGCCATGAATGCAATATGAGCTACTTGGCCGACGATCACAAGGAATGCCCCTATTGTGGTGCCCCGCGTCCCGGGTTCATCCGCGCCAGAACCCCACGCTGGGAAATCCTGATTCCCGGCGGAGCCACGGAATTCCCGCTCCCACATCGTCTATCCCACCCGTTTTCGCTTGAGCATAACGACGACGTAGAATACGAGGCGGCACCGGACTTCTCCGCAAAGACCGTGTTCCCCGTCCGGGGCACGAAGGCTTTCCCTGCTAACCTGATATTCGAGTTCGTGGAGGCGGAAAAATGACATTCCAAGACATCCCCGCCGACATCGTAACCGTCCGGATGAAGCGGACTGACCATGCCGCGGAGACGCTGCAAGAGCAGCCTGCCTTCTCCGTTGACCCCAGCCGGACGCGACCGGACGAGTTTGAAATCCGCCTCAAAGACTCCGTCGTCTTCGCCCGCCCTGTCGTTGCAGCCGACATCCGGCGCCTCAACTCCGAACTGGCGAGCGGCCGCGCCATCCTCGCGCAATTCGCCAATCCCGCGAAGGACGGAAGCATCGAACTCCAAATCGCATTTTTCACAGGCGAATGTTTGGAGATGGGAGAAGTCGAGATCGGCGTGGATGAGTATGTCGAAAACGCGATTGCAAAGATTGAACGGCGCAAGAATGGAATCAAAGGCGAGAGCCTTTACCGGAGGCTTGAGCACCTTTGCTGTTTCCGCCACGGCGCAAATGCGTTCTTTTTCCTAACCGCCGGGTGGGCGATCGACGACGCATTGATATCTGAGCCTGAGCCGACTGAGAAAGCCCAAGAGGTGCAGGAAGAAGAAAGTGAAGCCGACGAGTTGGAGGAATCGGATGTGGATGGCGAGTCAGATACTGTTCTCGGCACCGTAGCACGAATGCCCAAAGCCGAACCAACCCGAAAGAATTCGTTTCGTGTTACGGGCGATGGCATCCGCTTTGTGGCCACCGAGACCGATCTTCCTGAGGGCAAGTCGATTTACACTGCCACACGCCTGACCAGGCGAAAGAGCGAGTCCGATCGTGCCCTGCGTCTCGCCAAAGGTAAGTTGACATTCATGGACTGGACGCAGGCGGGCCAGTTGCAATTCCTAGCGAAGGCGCAATTGTCTGCAATCACCAAGGAAGACGGCAGCTATCTGAAGTCATGGGACCTATACGGCGACTCCGAAGGTGAATTCTTGCTCAAACGCGCTCGCGAAATCGGAGCATTGCAGTATTGCGATTTGAAGCAAAACCGCGATTGGACGGTTTCGGTTCGTATCGCTCAGGGGTCGGACACCGCATTGAAGGCGCTTAGTGAAAGCAAAGTGAAAGAAGTCGAGGCTGTTGATGACTTGCCAGATTATCTCAAGAATCCAACGTTGAAGTTCGCAGACTTCGTGAGCGCCATCGAAAAGCAAGTGGAGGATGAAGATTGTTTCGGGAAACGGAAGAAAAAGCCAAACGAACGGAATCCATATTTCACAATTGCCGATTTTGATGCCGATTCGAGATCGCTTCACATTAAGGCGGAAAATCTCCCCAAAACGGGAACGCTCATCCTTTCGCTTGGCGGCGAAATGGTCCAGATCAAGCGCCGGATGGCCGCCCGCCGCGCGATTCTTGAAGGCCGCTCCGCCAATCCCCAACTCGGGCTTCTGATTGAGGAGCGGGGACAGATCACGCAAACACGCCGCCCGCAAAAAATCCGGCCGCTTACGGCATTTGTCCGCGAAAAAATCTTTCGGAATCCGCCGACTCTCAAGCAGGAAGAGGCGATTGAAGTCGCGCTGAACACGCCTGACATCGCACTCATCCAAGGTCCGCCCGGAACCGGTAAGACCACCGTCATCGCCGCGATTCTCGAACGCCTGAACGAATTGGCGGACAAGCGTGGCGCAAGCATCAAGGGCCAGATTTTGCTGACCGGCTTCCAGCACGATGCCGTGGAGAACATGATCAATCGTCTCTCTCTCAACGGCATACCCGTTCCAAAGTATGGCAAACGTTCCGGTGCAGAGGAGGATGATTTCAGCGCCTTTGAGAGGAATCTTGAAGAGTGGTGCGGTAAACTTGCCGCTGAACTCCGTGAACGAAATCCTCAACTCGCCGAAATCGAGCGAGAAACGGGAATCAAGAACCTGTGCCTGCAATACAGAGAGGCGCCGACCCGCGCGCTGGCGGCGAATCTTGCCCGGCAAATAGCATCGCTCGGCGTCCTCATTCTCGGCGAGGATGGTGCGCGCCGGGCCGCGAACCTCGCGAAGCATCTCGCACGCGAAGAACAACCCAACGATGCATACAATCAGTTTCTAGACGCCGTGCGCCTTCTGCCCGTCCGTGCCGAAAGTTTCGCTGATGACGGTCCGGAACGCGCGGCTTACGGGCTGGATGAATTGAAAGATGTCCTCAAAGAAGACGAACGTGCCTTGCTGGACAAGGCGAGTTTGTGGCGCAGTGAAGATGGCGGCCCGACATTCCTTAACGAATTGGAGTTGCTAAAGGGGAAACTCCTCCGTCGCTTTACCCCCCGGCCGCATTTCCGTGTTGAGAAGCAAAACGATGAAGTAAAGGCCTTGGCGGAAGAGGCCGTCACGCGCATCAGGGCCGCAGGGTTTTCGTCGAAGGACAGAAAGTCCGCCGCGCTAGCGGAGTTTCTGGCTGAACTCGAAAGCAATCCCTCTGGGATGATTGACGCGGTTTCGGATTACAGTTTCGCATTCGCTGCCACCTGCCAGCAAAGCGTCAACAAACAAATGCAGTTTCAGAAAGGAATCACGGGACGCGAGGTCGACGATAACCAGAAGAAAATGGAATATGAATACGTGATTGTGGACGAGGCTGCCCGCGTCTCGCCTCGCGACCTGATGATTCCAATGGCCCAAGGTAAGCGCATCATCTTGGTCGGCGATCACCGACAGTTGCCGCACATTGTTGACGAAAAGGTGTTAGAGACGCTTTCCGAGCAGGAGGCGGAAACCTTACTCGCAAGAGAAGGCGAAGTTGAACGCGACGATGAAAACTGGTCGAAAAGAAGTCTCTTTGAGCACCTGTTCGTAAACCGCTTGCCTGAGTTGGAGAAACAAGACGGTATTTCCCGCCGTGTCACTCTCGACACTCAATACCGCATGCACCCGCTTTTGGGCGAATTCGTCAGCCGTAATTTTTATGAACGGTTCGACAAACCGGGTGCCCCATCGGAAAAATTCGGTTCCGGCCGACGCACGAGCGATTTCGCACATAGCTTGCCTGACACGGATGGCAAACCCGCAGTCTGGTTAGAAGTTTCCGCCAGGAAAGGGGGGCATGAGCGGCGCGTGACGAGTTGGATACGTCATTCTGAGGCAACTGCCATTGCTCATCAGTTGCACTCGTGGATGAATTCCGATGCTGGAAAGAATCTCTCTTTCGGCGTGATTGCTTTCTACAAAGCACAGGCGGAACTCATTAGGACGCAACTCGGAAAGATCACGGACGACGACAAGAAACTCCGCATTGGCACCGTGGACTCGTTCCAAGGCATGGAGTTCGACGTCGTTTTTCTGTCAATGGTGCGGACACTGCCGAACGAGCAACGAATCAAACATGCAAGAGCCAAGATTGAAAAACACGGCGGTGCCTGGACAGACGAAATAGAAGCGCAATTTGCTTTCGGCCACCTTTGTCTATACAACCGCCTAAATGTCTCAATGAGTCGGCAGAAGAAGCTGTTGGTCGTGGCGGGAGATTCCAATCTGCTGCAGGGTGACCTCGCCGAGAAGTTTATCCCGGGCTTGGTGGATTTCCACAGGCTCTGCAAAACAGAAGGGAGGGTTTTGCAATGCCGCTAAAACTCCTAGATTATGGCAAGCTGAATCCATTCGGCGACACTATCGGCAAACCGACACGTCTCGCATGGCCGGTGAACGCATATCGTGTGACTTTGCCGAGTGTATCCCGTGATGGTGATTGCCTGAACCCGTTTGAACGCGTCATCCTGAAACTTCTCAATGCGGCAGGAGCAATGGAGGCGTCTGCGCTGGCGGACGAAACCCGCATCCCCCTCGACTTGGTCAAAAGCGTTCTCTCGCGCTTGCGAGATAGGGCATTCATTGATGAGCACAACGCCATTATCGAACGAAAGCGCGACAATTGCGAAACGGAAAAAGAGAACCCCCCAGTATTCGTCACCGGACTATTGTTTCGTGAACTCGGGACCGGGAGGATTCTCCCGTTTCTGCATATCTTGGACGACGGAAATCCACTGCGACAGCGAGAGGAAGAACGATTTATTCAGCTAATCCGGACAAATCGAAACGATGTGCTGCCCCCCCCGGAGGCCCGAGATGTCATCGTCGCGCTGCGGGAGATGAGGAAGCGGTCGGTGGCATTTGGCAAAGGCGACAATTTGCCACTCATTCAGCAAATCGAGATAATTCAGCAACCTGAGTTGCACCATCTTGAATGTCCCATCGCTATTCAAAAAAGCGATGGCGAGTTCCGCATTGCCGACCCGTTCGGCAGCGGCGTTTCCCGGATTCTCGAGAGCGCTTTCAACCAGTTGCTCGAAAAGGACGATAAATTGGCCGAATGGTTCGGAGATTGGAAAAAGTCATTGAGCAATCCCCGTCCTGCGAAAGCTGACGACCTAGACGCGAAGCCGAAACAACCGTTCGAAAACGAGGCTAATTGGCAACGATATCCAAAACTTGTCGCCAATTTGCACACATCGAAAAACGCGCCTTTTCGTTCTATCCGCAAGATCCATGCTTCCCTTGAATGGGCTTTTTTTTATGCCTGCTGCAGACGTTCGTTTGAGGATGCCATCACAAATCTCAAGTTCACTAGCCAACCCGAACACTCCGTATTGCTTGGAAATGCAGCCCAACGTGTCGGACTGGAGGTTTCGGAATTCAACTTCAGCCCCATCACACCAAAAAGACTCTCTGACTTCCAAAACGGTGAGGCGAATTTAGGGACCGTCCTAGCAATCGCCATCTTGCAGGCGGAGAAGGATGAGCTGCATCCCCTTCGCCGCATTGCATTCTCGCATCCCGACCTCGTCAGCCGTCTTCTCGTCATTAAGAAAAAGCGTGACTACGGGCAACACGGCAAAGGCCGCGTCGATACGTCGGAGGCAGATTTGCCTGACGATCCGTTCATGCGCGAGATTATCCACTTGCTCATGCCTGAAATCAGTTTCGTGGACACACCAGTTGACGGCCCGGACAAGGACGGCCGCGCCGATTCTCTCTTGGACGCGCGCGCCAGCATTCAGAGTGAATTTGGCTTCACGGTGTTCAACCGTCTTGGCGCAAACCTGCAGGATCGTCTTATTCAAGCGGAGCGCTTCTGGCAGCCTCTAAAGGATGAAGATGAAAAGGGCGTATGTGACGCGCTCGAGTTTGCCTGTGATCTTTACGCCGCCCTTCAGGCCGTGCTTGAGAGGCACTTGGCCGGCAAGCTTCCGCCGGATGTCAACGATTCGGAGTTGGTCAACGAAGCTGCAAAGAAGGCCTCGGCCGCCGGTCTCTGCGAGGCATTGCCTAAATGCCTGCAAACTACCAGGATTTCTATGATCCGCAAGACCCTGCAGGGCACCGGGCAAACGCTTCAGGCGTGCGCCATCGCGTTTCTGCTCATGTCTGACGACGACACCCTGCGCGCAATCGCGGATTCCCAGCCGTCCTTCATAGGCGACATCGCGAATATCACAGACATCCGCGACCACGGCAACGACCCGCTGCTTCTACCGAAAGCGGATATCAAACAACTTCGCAAAGCATCTTACTCAACCATAAAAACACTAATGGAGGTATAAACATGGGATTCTTCGGAAAATCAGAAGCGGAATTGAAGCAAATCGCCGCCGAGTTGGATAGTCGGCAGACCGCATTGGACAACCGCGCGAGCGATATCGAGCGGGAGAAAGCCGGAATTGTCAGCGAACGCAACTCGATTGCAGCGCAACAGGCTTTGCTGGCCGCGGAACAGGCGAAGGTCGAGACCGATCGCAACAACCACGCCAAGCGGGTCAAGGAAGACTTAGATCACATCGCCGCTTCAAACGCAGATTTGGAAAAGCGCCGGTCCGAAATCGCACTGATGGAGGCGAAGGCCAAGGCGAATTTTGCTGACACCCATAGGGAGGCATTCGAAGAGGTTGTCCAAAAGCGGCAAACTCAACTTGACGCACGAAAAAGTGCCTTGGATGCCCAGGCTGGCGATGTTGCAAAGAAAATGGAAGCTCTGCATGCACGGGAAGGTGAAATCGCCAAGCGCGAACTCGCCGTAACCGAACGCGAGCACAAAGCTGATGCCGAGTTCCCCGAAAAAGTCAAAGGTTTGGCGGAGGAAGCCGACCGCAAGCGTCAGGCTAATCAGGCACAGGACGAACGTTTGCGAAAGCTCGCTGACGCGCTCGCCGACGACCGTCAAAGGTTTGAAGTCACGAAAGCCGCACTTGTGCAGCGCGAACAAGCCATCATCGCCGCGGAGCAGAAGCGTGACGCAGGCCACGCCGATGAACGCGCCGCCTTGGATGCCGAATTGCGGGATAAGCGCACGAAGATGGAGTCTGAATTCCTTGCTTTCCGAGGGAACAACCTCTCCTCACTTGAAGATGAAATTGCCAGACTTAGAGCCACGGGTTTGGAGTTGATCACGAAAGCGGAGCAGACAGAGCGCGACCGCATCCGGGCCGAAATCGCCAAGGAACGGGAGGCGTGGACCAAACAGCAGGAGGATACTCGTAAAAAATTGGAGGCCGAACGGTCTGAACTTGAGAGGCAAAAGGGCGCGGTGTCTGCCCAGCAGAGTCAATTGGAAGGCCGAAAAACAGAACTTGAGACCAGTGAACGGACACTCGAACGGAAGGAACAGCGGCTTGAGGCGCAATTGCAGAAGCGCAACGACGCACTGGATGAAGTGGTCGCTGAGCAGGTTGTGGAACGGCGCAAGTCGTTTGAAACTTCAGAGGCAGCATCCAAGGAGGAAATCGACCGTCTGCGGAACGCCCTCCGCATTCAAACCGAGCTTGTCGGCGCGTTCGACCAATTGAAACGGCAACTCGGCGACAAGGACCCGGCCGAAATCATCCGGGATCTCAACAGTCGATCAGATGAATTGAAACGCCTCAAGGAAGAACTCGCCACTCGACCCACCGAGGAGATGCGCGAGCGGTATCAGGCGCTCGAATTGGAAGCAAAGAACCAAAAGGGGCGGGCGGATGGACTCGCTCAGCAAATCGCCGCGAACAAAGCCGACGTCGCGGAAGTCGCCGACCTGCGTCGCAAAAACTCCGACCTCAACGCAGAGAACAAATCCCTCGCGCAGAAGGCATCCCTCTTCGAGGGTGCCGCGAACGAGGCGCAAGCCGAACTCAACCGTCTTCGCGCGCCCTACGAACGTCCCGCTGAGGTGGAGGCCCGCTACAAGGAAATCGAGATGCCCCACATAAAGGCGGACAAGATAAAGCCGCCGCACGAGGCCGAGATCAATGAGCTTGTCTGGCTCACGGGTGTCGCGAGCGCCTGCGACAGCTACGGGTTGCACTTCAATCCGCGTATCCTGAAAGCGTTCCACACCGCGCTCAAAACTGCCGAATGGTCCCCGCTCACTGTTCTCGCCGGCGTCTCCGGCACCGGCAAATCCGAGTTGCCCCGGCTTTATTCGCACTTTGGCGGTTTAATGTTTGAACCGCTTTCGGTCCAGCCGAACTGGGATTCGCAGGAATCCATGCTCGGCTTCTTCAACTCGATTGACAACAAGTTCGACGCTCAACCGGTGCTGCGGTTCCTCGCGCAAAGCCAGAAACCGTGGACTGATAAAACCGATGACAACGAGGGATACCCGGGACTGAGAGACTGTGTTTGCTTGGTCCTTCTCGACGAGATGAACATCGCCTACCCCGAGCTATACTTTGCCGAGTTCCTGAGCAAACTTGAACTCCGGCGCGGAATGAAAGGCACGGAAGTGCCATCCCTACCTGTGAAGATCGGCGCTGGGTTGCCGCATTACCAGCTCCCGCTTGGTCGGAATGTCCTTTGGACGGGAACGATGAATCAGGACGAGACGACGAAGTCGCTCTCCGACAAGGTGCTCGATCGATCCATTATAGTTTTCTTTCCGCGTCCGACGGAACTCAAACGCCGCCTGAAGCTCGCGCCACTTGATGAAAAAAACCGCGGGCCCCTCTTGCATAAGGCCTCGTGGCAAAGCTGGCTGGCACAAGGCAGTTCGTTTTCAGATGAGGATATCGAGCCTTATAAACAATTCCTCGAAGGGATTAACGCCTCTCTCGCTGTCGCCGGCCGTGCCATCGGCCATCGTGTCTGGCAATCCGTCGAATACTACATGGCGAATTACCCGGACGTCCGCGCCGCGCAGCAGGCGTCCGACAAGGATGCGCTCGCCAAGGCGAGGCATACCGCCTTTGAGGACCAACTCGTCCAGAAGGTGATGCCAAAGCTGCGCGGCATCGATACTCGCGGTGATAGCAGAACCAAATGCCTCGATAAAATCCGTGCTCAAATCAACGCTGGTATCGACGGCATGCCGTTTAATCTGGATGGTGACTTCGGCCTTGCTTGCGAACTCGGCCACGGGCAGTTCATCTGGCAGTCGGCAAATTACATCAAGGACGAACCGGCTTCGGGCGGAAATCCGGCTGCAAAACCTGACGAGGAAAAAGCAGAGAGAAAACATTCCAAGCCGCCTAAAAAATGACTCTGCTGGAACTTTACCAGTCGTGGGGAGCAGATGGAAAACATGGGGAAGACTCCCGCGCTCTGCTGGAGCAGACGCACTGGTTTACATCCAACGCCGTCTTTGATCCGAGGACCGGCCAAGCGCTTCCGCAGGCGTTATCTGCGTTCCTCGCCAAAGTCGCGCGGTCGGATGAACCGGCACGGAACCAAGATCGCCTTGCGCGCATCACGGATCACGCCCGACCGGCCATTGAGCGACTTTTCCGCACACTGAACGAGAATCCGCGTCGAGAACACGCGCTGTTGCACGTCCGCGCCGTGAGGGAATTGGACGCCGGCAGCTTTATCAAGCTCAGCAACCGGCCCGGGCGTAACATCCGGGAAAAGCTGGCCGGGAAACCCTATCTCCAAGCCGTCCGCCGGTTTCAATCCGTCAACCTCTCCGAGAATCGCCTCCTTAGAGCGTTCGTCACCCGCCTGGAGGAACTGCTCGAATTGCGTGCCGATTACCTCAGGGAGCAGGAAGACGACCTGCTCGCCAAAATCCAATCCTGGCTTCGTTCTGACGAAGCACACGCAATTGGCCGATGGGAAAACCCGCCTCCGAACAACACCCTTCTCTCCCATCGGGACTATCGCCGTGTCTGGGATGCATGGCGTTGGCTGCAGACACTTGACGATGATATCGACCGTGATTTCTCAAACCTTAAAGCACGCGCCGAAACGATGCGCCAGTGGATTGAATACGGACAGATGTATTCCAAGGGAACCCATCGTTTCGCAGACATGCCCATTCGCTTCGACTACGAAAAGTTTGAAATCCGTCCGTGGATTCCCGAAAAGCGTGACGCCCCATGGCGTCTTCCACTACACGCCGTTCAGAACGCGCCACAGAAAATCGCTCGATTCCTCAAGACGAAGGAAATCTTAGGACCGGTTTGCGTTGACCTGGCCGTCATGCGGCCGAGATATGCGATCTCCGCAGTGGGCGCTGAATCACTGCCAGAAACCTTACTCTGGCAGCAGTGGCGAAGGGGCGATGAAGCAGTGGACATCGAACTCTTCAACTCGGATGCAGCCTATTTTCACCCCGACGCGACGTCAATTTCATCGGCGGATCTCTTTTTCTCCAAAGACAGCATTGATGAAAATCTTGACCGCGCCGCTCGTGCATTTGCTGCCCGCTTGCGGGACACCTTCAAGGGCGACAAGCTGATCTGGCTTGTTCCGGATGCACTCAATGATTTCGAGTTGCCAATCATCCGCCGCAACCTAAATGCCCGGTTTTTGGGCGCAGAACCCCTGCCTCGAAGCGTTGCCGCCATATTCGAGCAGGTGAACTATACCCGCATAACCAATGACGGTTATCCAGTCCTCGTGGTGGACACCCTTGGGGGCACGACCTGCGCCACCAAGCTGATAGCCCGTTTTGATTCCGATCTCAAGACGCGCCTTCCCGCGACCAACGGTTACTACTGGGAGCGCTGCCCCCCGGTCGTCATTTCAGGGGGCAACGCCGAGAAAGGGCAGCGTTACGACATGGTCACGGTGGACGGCAATGGCAACTGGCGGAACCGTGCTGCCCCCAAACAACCGCAGCCAATAGCTGCAAACCACCTGAAAGCCGATCCGCGGATCGGAAACTTTGCGTTCTGCATCTACCTTTCCGATAGCCCTGTGGCGGGCGGCATGCGGTTCCACGTCATGCAGGCACGCACCGGCGACATTCCACTCTGGCGCGACCAGATTCCCGAGCTTTCCGTTAAGGTAATGAAAGATGGACGCTATCAGCGGTTCCACCTTGTTTCACGGGGCACAACAATTAAACCGATTCGTGGACACTCCGTTCGGATCCCCATTGCAGAGCGGTTCACACTTCCAGCGGGGAAGCAAATCTACCAGTTCCCGCTGTTCCAGGGTGAAAACGCCGCTCAACTTAGACGTTCCGCTCACCTGGATTCACCCGCATTCCCATTGAAATCGAACACGGAATGCGAACTCATCCTCACTTTTCGATATGGCGACGACGAACCTTACAATCTTGTTTTCGTTCCTTTCGATAAGTCTCTCCCGACCGTCCGCGCCACTTGGCAGCGCACGGTCGAAGAGGTGGTCACCGACGCGCCGGCTCCCTGTTACCCATCCCCACTCATGTGGGTCGCCTTGCAAAGGATGCCGAAACCTGACAGTGCGGAGACACGTGATTTGCTGGAATGGGTCGTGTCAGCCATCGACCGTTTGGATCGCCCAAGAAAGGTTGGGACTTTAACAACCGATTGGCGCACCGACCGGAACGGTTACCATTTCGCCCGTGCCAAATGGAACGAGACAACAGAAGTCTTTATTCATGAACGGAGTTTCGTGGAGGGAGTTACCTATTTATCCTTTAAAAGGGGGGATCTTCTGTCGTTCGAACTCCAGGAGCGAGACGGCTCCTTCGCAGGCGCGAAAGTGGCTCTCCCTAATTACGGTGAGAAACCTGGTGAAGTAATCAAGCGTATCCGCAAAGGACTACACTTTCCGATCATACAAGTTTGGAGAGATGGGCGATCAATTACGGACATTGAATGCCCGAAGCCGTTCGCCACGGCCGCTTCCGAGAGAATCGCTTGTCTCACCGACCTCGCACTCCAAGACGACCTTCCTGCTTCTGTGAAGCACGAGTTTTTATTCTTGCTTGCGTGTGTTCATAAAGACACGTCGGATGAATGTGTCAGATGGGTTGTCGATCAGGTCGAAAGTGGGCGCATTCGCGATGTCAGAGCCGTCGGATTCGCGTTGGGCGATGTCTCTCAAAAGTGGCAGCAAAAAATATTCCATCGGCTCGTATCACATCCGAACAATGACGCTATCAGTATTTTCGCTTATGCGATCTGGCGTGAGAGGTATTTCGTCGAGCGCTTCTCGCTGAGTGAATTGAAGGCCTCACTCAAAGTGCTGTTGAAGCGCCTCAATAACATTTGCTCGGTGCAAGAAAGTGATCTGAGCAACAATTCAACGAGGAGGGACTGGGAGCGTGCTACAACTGAGTCACTTGAGTTTCTTCTTGGATTATTGCGCACCCGAACTTCCGACGACTCTGAAACCAGGATGCTTCTCCAGCCGCACCAAAAGATCACGAAGCAGTTTGCAGAACAGATCGATCGAATCGAGGAAATCGTTGCGGAATCGAACATCATGCTATTTTCTCGCGTCCAGATCAACGTTCAGAAGCCTGACGGTGTCCGCTCTCCTGATTTGCTTCACGCATTGCGTTTGTATCTTACCGGGGACGATGGCGCAAATGCCATCCACATCACCGGTGTCTCCGACAGCGATAACCATTGATAAACAGCAACGAAACGATGAAACAATATCTACTCACATGGTATGGCATCACCGACCTTCGAGCCGCGCTCGGTCTCGAAGCAACGGACGGGCCGATTCTCAGTGCGCTCAAGACCGGCAGGTTCACCGACGTTGTCATTCTCGCCTACACCGACCCCGGTAAGAACCAGCACGGCTTTTCGCCGGAACTCCGTGCCCAATGGGAGAAATGGAGAGCCGCCGACCTGGAAACACGCTTGAAATTCCCCCGCGACAAGGCGCAGCAAGTTGTGAATGTTCTCAGTAACACGGCGTCGGGGCATGCGCTTTTTATGGAATGGCTTAAAGCCGAACTGAGCGAGAATGGAATTTCGTGCGATGTTCAGATGTTACCGAAAGAACTCAAACACTTGAACGACGCGCGGGGAATTTACAATGCGGCCGCATCGGCGGTGAAGATCGTGCTGGAAGACGCCGGCGATAAGGCGCTCACGGTTTATATCAGTCCCGGAACGCCAGTGATGGCATACACTTGGGCTCTGATTGCCAGGGTGAACCCGCAGCACAACATTGCAGTGATTGCCAGTTCGGACCCATCCAAGCCGCCGGAAACAATTCACCTGCCGAAGGAACTGCTGATGCCTGTCGTTCAAGCACCGCAAACGGCGAAACCTTCCGAATTCGATATGATCATTCATCTGCTCGGGCGCGAGCGGATGCCGATTTATTTCGGGATGATCCAGTTCCAAGCGAGGGAGCATATTTTCATTACGACACAGGAATATCAAAATGCCGCGACTACTCTATCGCGCTTGCTTCCTCCCTCTTGTCGGACCAAGACCGTCATCATTCAGGACCCGTTCAAGCCTGCCGATACGCGAAGGGCGGTTGAGAAACAAGCTGGGAAATTTCCCTCCGAAGCGAAAATAGCAGTTAATCTGACTGGCGGAACGAAGTTGATGTTCTCGGGTGCCCTTGCTGCCTGCTGGGAAAGCGGGCTTGAGCCGTTCTACTTCGAGATCAATCACCACAACATCATTTTCATCCGTGACGGCTCGACCGTCCCGTTCACCGGCGCGAAGTCCGTTACGGACTTTTTTGCCGTTAGCGGCTTTGATGTCATCACGAACGGTAGATGGGAAGACAAACTCTGCCGCGCGGCGAGGATTGATGTCACTAAAAAGCTGTGGGAATCTCGACACTCGCTTGGAAAGCTCTACCAGAACGCGGACTTTCGAAAATATAAAGTGCCCTTTGGGACAAAGCGCAACCCGCCATTCAATTTCAAATGGGGATCATCACACGCGTCTTTTAGCCACAACGGGGAATCGGCTCTAATTTTGGACGGCGAATCCGTTTCCATTCCGAAGTGTGATGATTTTGGCCAGTATCTCGGCGGAGGGTGGCTTGAAGAGTATTTGTTTTTCTTGTTGCGTCCGCTCGAGGAGGAAGGGCTGATTTTCGATTTGCGTATCGGAAGTGAAGTGGACTACGCGGGGAACCCCCGTCACCCAAAGGATCCGCCGAACGGCGAGTTTGACTGTGTTTTCACAGACGGCAAACGATTGTGGGTTGTTGAATGCAAGGCGGGCGCGGTCAAGCAGGAACACATACAGAAACTCGAAAACAACCTTAAGACCTACGGCGGGATCGCGGCAAAGGGCATTCTTGTTTCCTCTTTCCCACTTGGTCCTGCACATTTGCGCCGTGTTACTTCTTCGCCATCCATTCGTGCCATTCACCCCGAACATTTGGGTCGCGACGTTCTTCGGCAAGCCATTGTATCCTAGTGCTCGGGTCGACTGCAGCCCTCGGTCAAGTGTCTTGAAGGACAGTGAGGAACCTGACGGATGAGAGGGAGCGGGGCAAGCTGTTGCCCGTTGGGCATCATGTCTGACTTTGGCCCATGCCGTAAGGCGTTCGAGATTCGAGCTCGAAATCTTTGCTTTGAGAAGACGTTCAAATGGTGTCACCGAGCGAATGAAAACCGGCCAAGGTTTCGCGATTCAAAACCGGCCAGTCTGAGGCGAGGACTTCATAACAGGATTTGGTCTGGGTTCAAGGTTTCGTGGTTTGGTTCTGCTGCGACCACCGGCGGCGTGTCCGCGAGGTAGAACGAGCCGGGGCCGAGCTGCGAGCCCTCAGCTCGCGGCCCCGGCGGCGGGCGGTTCGTTTGATTTCCGGCTCTTCTTGGTTTCCGGGGTGAGTCCGGGCGCCTCCTTCACGCGGTAGCTGCGCCCGGTGATGGCGATGACCTTGGCGTGGTGCAGGAAGCGGTCGAGGATCGCGCCGGCGGTGGGCACGTCGGCGAGGAGCTTGCCCCATTCCTCCAGCGGCCGGTTGCTGGTCATGATCGTCGAGCGGTTCTCGTAGCGGCGCATCACCACTTCGAGCAGGTATTCGCCGGAGTTCTTGGGCAACTGTTTCAACCCCATGTCGTCGATGATGACCATGGGAAGCTCCCCTTAAGCTGAGCCAATTGTTATGAGAGAAGTGGGCGGCGCGAAGCGCCGCCCAGAACTCTGATAACATGAAACGAACCCGACACAGTCCGGAACAGATCGTAGCGAAGTTGCACCAAGCGGCCACGGAGTTGGCCGGGGGCAAGAAGATTGAAGAAGTGTGCAAGAGCCTGGCGATCAGCCCGGCCACGTATCACCGCTGGCAGGAGCAATACGGCGGGGCGGACCTGAACACCGTGAAGGAACTCAAAGCCTTGAAAGAGGAGAACGCCAAGCTCAAGAGGCTGGTGGCGGATCTGTCGCTGGACAAGGTGGCCTTGAAGGAGTTGCTGGAGGGAAAATGGTAGGCCCGGCGCGGAAACGCGAGGCGGTGGGACATCTCCAGCGGGAGCTGGAGCTGAGCCAGCGTCGGGCCTGTAAAGTAGTGGGGCAACCGCGCGCCACCCAGCGGACCTGGTTGGCCCCGCTCTTCAACTGGACCGCCGCCTCCATCACGTCCTGCCATGTGCGCGTCAGCGCCTGGGGATCGCCGGCCGCCAGATACGCCTGTGCAATCCGCCGGTTCAGTTGCGGCTGGAGGTGCGCCTCGTTGCGCGCGTGCGTCAACCGCGCGGCCTCGTGCTTGTCCCGCGTCTTGAGGCTGGACTGCTGATGCGTGGTGGTGTCCTCGAGGTAAAACACCCCGCTCGCCCGGCGGAAACAACGATAGCGCGCATTCATGCTCTGTGATCGTAGAGCCGCGCGAAATACTGCCGTGAGAGAGGACTGGCCGCCTTCTAGGCCGGAGTGCCGGCCTAGTGGCGGAGTTGCCTTCCCACTGGAAGTTTCACTGGAAGTTCCCGCCCCTGGCCCCGCAACTCCCTGCCGCACACGCGGTTGGAATTGGAGGCGGAGGTCGGAATCGAACCGACGAATGGGGCTTTTGCAGAGCCCTGCCTTACCACTTGGCGACTCCGCCCTCGGAGCGCACGGACTGTAGGGAAGCCCGCCATAGCGGCGCAAGCTTTG
>Ga0194131_10002771_pt1 | contig 28440 bp, 28 predicted proteins | sample TA2KigO120mmetaG_FD_148631 | JGI IMG/M metagenome (GOLD analysis project Ga0194131, IMG submission 148631) | Freshwater microbial communities from Lake Tanganyika, Tanzania - TA2015053 Kigoma Offshore 120m | ecosystem: Environmental > Aquatic > Freshwater > Lake | place: Tanzania: Lake...
GCCGCCCTAGAGGCATCCGTGCGCTACCTGGCTACGAATCTGGGGCCGAAGGGCATCCGCGTCAACGCGATCTCTCCCGGGCCGATGCAGACGCTGGCCGCGCGAGGCATTTCCGGATTCACCGACATGTACAAGCACGCCCGCGAGGTCTCGTCGCTGCGGAGAACGAACGATCCCGACGAGATCGGCGCCCTGGCGGCTTTTCTCGCCAGCCACCATGCACGCGGCACAACTGGCGAGGTCCACTACATGGACTGTGGCTATCGCATCCTCGGCATCTAGGACAACCGATGGCCGAAACCTCGCTCACGATCGTAGCGGAATCGGCGTGGGCGCTGACGACCACCGCAGACGTCCTCGTCCTGTTGGAACCGGAGAGTGACTCCCTCTCGCGCCAGGCGACGGTGCTCGACGAGCGCCTCGGCGGCAGGCTCGCGCGCGCCAGGCAATTCAAGGAACTGACTGGCCGACCGAACGAGACCACGATGCTCCACATGGATGCCACCATCGCCTCGTCGCGCGTCCTGGTGGTGGGTGTGGGCAGGGAGGACTCCCTCACGATCGAGCGTGTGTGCCGCGCGGCGGGTACGGCGGTGCGCCAGTTGCGACGACGCGAGGTCGCCCGCGCCACCCTGGTGTTGCCTGAGAGCGTCAGCGATAACGGCGACTGATGGATCCTGCGCGCCGCCGCGGAAGGCGCTACTGTCGGAGACCTGGAGGTCGGCCAGTACAAGCGCGATCGGCGCGCGCGAGGAACACTCGCGATCGAGATTGGCCGTCTCGAGGAAGCGGCTCCGTCGGCGTGGGACGCGGAAATCTTGCGCGGCCGGACCATCGGCGAGGGAATCAATGTCGCCCGATCTCTGGCCATCGAGCCAGGGAATCGGATGACGCCGACGATCCTGGCTGAACGCTCCTGCGAGATCGCGCGCGAGGTCGGACTTCATTGCGACATCGTCGATGCCGATCGACTCGCGATCCTGGGGGCCGGTGCTCTCCTTGGCGTCGCACGCGGTTCCGACGAGCCGCCCTGCCTGATCGTGCTGCGCTACGTGTCCCCTTCGCCAACGACCACGACGCTCGCGATCGTCGGGAAAGGGGTGACCTTCGATAGTGGGGGTATCTCCATCAAGCCCGCCCAGAACATGCACGAGATGAAGTACGACATGTGTGGTGCCGCGGCCGCGCTCGGCGCGATGCATGCGATCGCACGACTGGCCCCGCCGATCAACGTTCTGGGGATCGTCCCGGCGACCGAGAACCTTCTGAGCGGCCGAGCGATGAAACCGGGCGACATCTTGCGGGCGATGAATGGCATCTCGATTGAGATCCTGAACACCGACGCGGAGGGCAGACTCATCCTCGCCGATGCGATCGTCCACGCGCAGCACCTCGGCGCGACCCATATCGTGGACGCGGCGACCCTCACGGGCGCCTGCGTGGTCGCGCTGGGCGAGCACGCCAGCGGCCTCTTCGCCGCGCCGGACGAGTGGCTCGACACGGTGCGTCAGGCTGCCGGCCGTGCCGGGGAGCGAGTCTGGCCATTACCCCTGTTCCCAGAGTATCGGGAGCAACTGAAGAGCGACGTCGCCGACATCGCCAATGTCGGTGGCCGGACAGGCGGCGCCTGTACCGCCGCGGCGTTCATCCGGGCATTCGTGCGGGCCGACGTGCCGTGGGCCCACCTGGACATCGCGGGGACGTCCCACACCTCGGCGGACCGGCCCTACCAGGCCGCGGGTCCTACGGGCGCGGCCACCCGTCTGTTCATCGAACTGGCCCTGTGCCTGGGTCCCGCCGCGGCGACGTGATCGCGCCGCGACTCAGTTGTTCGAGAGACGCTGAAGGATCGCCGAGCGCACAAGATCGCGGCGGCAGGCCTCGCAGAACGAGGGCCCCGACCGCTCCTGGTCGGCCAGCGCGATGAGATGATCGATCCCGGTCGTGTGGCGCATCACGCAGTGATTCGCGCAGTGGCGTTCTCCACCGACCGAATCGACCGCGTTCTCCCGATCGACCGCCGGTACCTCCAGTACATGGCCCAGGCTGTGGACGATCAGGCGCCGCAGCGCGCTGATGCGATTCCGCAGATCGGGGATCCCGCGCAGGCGATGCACCGAGATGACGGCAGCTATGCCGGGCAGACAGGCCGAGAGGACGAAGGGATCGGACGCGGTACCCAGGGCCCGCTCCGGTTCGTCCCAGAGGTCCGCCTCCATGATCGCGAGATCGAAATGGGGCATCGCCTGTTGCCACGGCTCCCGTCGGACCAGTTCCAGGAATCGGGGCGCGATGATCTGGCCGCGCTGCCGATCGGTCGCACTCTCCACGTACCACTGCGTTCCCCAGTATGGGTCGCCGCGAGGAATCGCCTGGATGATCCACGTGCCGAAGGGGCGGATCTGCGTGGGGCCGAGGATCAAGCCGTACATGGCGCAGACGTCGTGGATGCCCCTGACGAAGTCCCGGACCGTCGTCACCGCGGCGCGCGCTTCCGTGTCGGTTATGCCGTCGGACCACATGACCGAGAGCGATCTGATCGAGGGAATGCGCCGCTCCAGTGTCACGGCAGGACAATTGTACCCCCGGTCGGCCTCGCTCTAATTGACACATAACGGGGAGGCGTCGCAGGGGTCTGGTAGGATCAGTCGATCGGCATGCAGCAGGGGTGGGCGCGAGTCGCGCCGGGGCGCTGGACGCGTATGCCGAGTCTCAACCTCCTGCCGCGCGAGTTGCAGCGGCGAGTTCAGCCGTGGGTAACGATCGGACTGCTTCTGGCCATCGTGGGGCTGCTCCTCGTTGGATACGCGATGTTCTACATCCGGGGATACGGCGAACTCGAGGTGCGGGCGCTGGGGGAGCGTCGCAGCGTCGCCGAATCGATCGCCCGGGATCTGGGTCTTCCGGTCGACATCCGTGCCGGGACGCCGGGCGGTCTCGGCCTGCCCGTGGGTGTGCTGGAGGACTGGGCCGAGTTGCGCTCACGGCAGATCGACTGGGGTGGTGTGCTCGCGGTCATCGTGAACGCGCTCGGGCAGCAGGTGCGACTGGGCGGGATCAATCAGGCGGGATATACCCTATCGATTTGGGGTGAAGCGGCCACGGCGGATGAAGCGACGGCGTACGTGGGCAGGCTGCGGGATAGCGGCTTCTTCACATCGCTTGAGATGTCGATGGTGTCGATCGAGACGCCGGTGGTCCCGGGGCGAACGCCCTCGCCTGCACCCACGGTACTGCGCCCGTCGCCGACCATCCCGCCTCCGCCGGTGGTGGTCCCGCCTCCGGTCTTCCCGCCGCCTCCGCCGCCAATCGCCACCTCGACGCGGCCGGCCGGAACCACGCCGACGATTCCTCCGACCAGGACGGCGGGACCCAGCGCGACGGCGACGCCGGCGTTCGACTTTGTCGTCGCGGAGCGGCGCGAGACGGTGCGCAATGAGATCGCGACGGTCGCGTACATCCGGGTCCGGGTGGTGGATACGGCGGGAAATCTGGTACCAGGCGTGCGCCTCCGGATCGCGAGTGAGGGATCGCCATCGTGGGGTGATACGCACCCTCATCCTGAGTTCGCGGCGTCGGACGGGACGTTCAGCATCCCGGTGGGGATGGGCAAGTTCACGATCTATCTCCTCAACGGGTCGAGCGAGGCGGCGACGGGTCTCTTCACGGGAGTGACCGGGCAGGCGCCGGTGCGGGACTGGGATGTCACGCTGCGGAAGATGACGCCTGGCACGCCGCTTCCCGAGCCGGCGGTGTGCTCGGGATGCCCGACGCCGACGTTGACGCTGACGCCGGCACCGACCGCGACGCCGGTGGCGCCGGGAGTCAACCTCGCCAGCCGCGCCTGTATTACTGGTTCGCACAGCACGGGTGAGGTCGCGCGGGTCGCCGATGGCGACGTGGGGTCGGCGTGGGACTCCGGGCAGGGGCCGATCGTGCAGATCACGTTCGACTTCACGCGGTTCCCGAACGGCCATGCTCGGGCGTGCCAGGCTCGGGATGACGGATCGGCGACGGTCGTGGACGTCGAGGCGTTCGAGCTGCTGACGCACATGAGTGCGCGGGCCCGGGGGACGCACGAGATCTGGACCCTCTACGATACGGGGAGCGGGCAGTTAGAACACACCTTCACGGACGTGGAGGCCGTGGACGGGCAGGTGATCTCGGCGCGGTTCGCGGGTACGCGGAAGATCAAGGCGATGCTGATCCGGACGATTCGGTCCGGCGTGAACGTGGGTTGGCGGGAGATCCGGATCTTCGAGCCGCTGGCGCCGGGCTTCCCGGTTCCGACGGCGACGCCGACGAACACGCAGTTGCCGACTGCCACTCCCACGATCCCATCGGCACCACGCGCCTCAATCACGTCGTCTCAGGCGAGCTCCGCTCAGACCGGGCATCCAGCGAGCGCCGTCCACGATGACAATCCCGCGACCTATTGGCGTCCTGAGCCGAACACCTCGAATCAGTACCTGGAGGTGACGTTTCCGCCGCAGACCGTCGCCTACGTGCGTTTCACCTCGGCGATAGGGGGCGAGGGGACGTCGACGCCCACCGTCGGCCCCAGCACACCCACGCCGATCGTCCCGGGAGGGAGCTACCGCGTGGTGCTCCTGCGCCCGGGAAATCTGCGCGCCGCCGAGCGGGAGATCGCCGACACACAGCAGTGTGGTACCCGTTTCGTCGTCACTGATTTCGCCGAAGTGCAACTGGAGTGCTCGGTGACTGTCACAGGTGTCACGGGTGTCCAGATCTACATCGATAGTCCGGCCGTCGCCGCAATACCCCCGGGGATTCGCGAGATTCTCGTCCTGGGGCAGGCAGCCACGCCGACGCCGCTATCAACCAGTACGCCTGCTGCGACGTTTACCCCAACGATCACGCTGACAGCGACGCGGACGGCGACGCCAACGTGGACACCGACAGCAGTGCAGATTGCGAACATTGCGGGCGAAGTGTTGGTCAGCAGTGTCGCGACGCCGGTATCAACGTATGCGGCAAGTCACGCGGTGGATGCTCCGGGCACTTCGTCGGGGACCGCTCAGTACACGGGAACCTACTGGTTATCGGGGGCGGGTGCGAGTTCGGCGCACGTGACCATTGGAGTGGGGCGAGAAATCAGACTGGAGTCGGTCGAGGCGTCGTTTTACAGTTTGCCAGAATCGACGGCGACGGTGACCGTAAAGTACGAGGCGATCGCGTCGTCTGGGACGCCGATCGCGTCGGAAGTTGTGACGAGTTCGAGTGCGCTGTCGTCGATAACGAGTGGGATTACGATTCGTCGCACGTTTGGGACGCCGGTTGCCGGGACGCGATACGTTCGAGTGAATTTTGAGAGTATTGTGCCGGCAGAGTCTGTTGGTGTGCGGACGTTATACATATATGAGCGAGTACTGACGGGATCGTCCTTGCGGCTAGATCGCATGTTGAGGGATCCGGTTGGCGTATTGCGAGAGATGGTGGAGACGGGGGAACGCCGTCTCGTCCGGGTGGTAGAGGCGGCAGAACTGCAGCAGGTCGCCGTGGGGACCGCGACCCCGATGCCTGACCGCGCCGCGCCGTCACCGACTCCGGTTCTGATCGGCGCCCCACGGCAGACGCTGCCTCCGGGCTCGTCCCTCGGCGGACCCGTGCCGGGTCCAACACCGGTGGGGCGAGTCTCCTTCCTCATCGCCGCACAGGCGCGGCCGGGAGGTCCGTAGCGATGCGGGGGAGTGGTGGCACGGTCGCGACGCTCACGTGGCCGCAGATGGCGCTCGCCGCGGTGGTGGCACTGCTGGTTCTGGCGAACGGAACGATGTACCTGACCTACCGGCCGATCGCGACGGAACGTGATCTCCTGATCCGGCAGGTGGACACACTGGAGCGGACGGTGCGGCGCCTGCGGGATCGTGGGGCGCAGGCGAGCGCAATCGGGCCGTTGCCGGGGGAGAATCCCTTCCCGGCGGATCTGCCATCGGCCGAACTCACCGCGCTGGTCGTCCAGTCGGGGCAGGGAGCGGGGGTGCGGATCGACGCGATGGCGCCGCAGTTGGGGGCAGGGGAGCGTCTGGTGCGGAACAGCTACCGTTCGTACCGGATCTCTCTGCGCGCGTACGGTACGGCGGCACAAACTGCCGATTTCCTGGGCCGGATCGAGCGTGGCACCGTGCGCACCTGGGTCATCGACAACGTCGCCGCGCGGCCGAGCGCGGACGGTACCTGGGAGATCGCCTTCGACGTGATCGCGTACGCGCCCCTGCGCAGCGGCTGACGCGCTTCCGGGTGGTGGACTCTCCCGTGCAGCGCTATTCCCCCACTGGCGCAGCGCGTTCGACTGGCAGGCCGCGCTATTCGTCGGCTGGCTCGCGGGCGACTATCGGCCCCGGGAGGCCCGCCGGAGAAACCGACGCGCGGGAGTCGCGGGCGAGGCGTAAGCCGCCTGACCGCGATCCATTCGGCCCCAGTCTGGGCGCGGCGAGCCCTACCCCCGCAGGGCCGTAACAATCGCGCCGACGTTGTGGCGCATCATGGCGACGTAGGTGTCGGCTCCTGCCCCGGCCCGGGCGAGCGCATCGGTATAGAGGAGCGGGCCAACCCGCGCGCCGGCTTCCCGGGCAACCCGTTCGATCACGCGCGTGTTGGCGACGTTCTCCGCGAAGATGACCGGCACGCCCACGCTCCGAATGCGGCGGACGAGCCGCGCGAGGTCGGAGGCACTCGGCTCCGCGGCCTCGGTCGAGACGCTCGGAAGCACCGTACCGACGATCGCGAAGCCGTAGCGGCTGGCAAAGTAGCCCAGCGATTCGTGATTCATCACCAGCGTCCGGCGCGGCTCGGGCACGGTGGCGACCTGGGCGATCACCCACGCATCGAGTTCGCGCAGTTCCCCGATGTATCGGTCGGCGTTCGCGCGGTAGACGGCCGCACCGGGGGCATCGTGGGCGGCAAGCGCATCGCGGATCGTGCCGACCATATGGATCGCGTGGCGCACGTCCTGCCAGACGTGGGGATCCAGTTCGCCCTCACCCTCGTGCGACTCCGCCTCGCCCTCGGCGTGGGTGTGACCGCCGCGCTGGAGGGTGATCCCCTCGGTAACGGTGACGCGACGGGCGCGCGACCCGGACGCGACGTACAGGCGCTGCAGCCAGCCATCGAAGCCGGCGCCATTCTCGAAGACGACCGCCGCGTCCCGGACGGCAAGGGCGTGGGACGGGGCTGGCTCGAACGTGTGGGTATCCTGCCCCGGGCCGACGATGACGACAACATCGGCCCGATCTCCGGCGACGTTCCGGACGAGATCGCCCAGGACGCTGAAGGAAGCCACGAGGGGGATCTTCGGCACGGCTGTGGAAGTGGGCACGGGCTTCGTCGGCGCGGCGGTATGGGTCGGCACCGGCGTCAGGGTGGGCGCGAGAGCGACCGTCGCGGGGAGGGTCGACGGGGTCGGTGTCGCGACTGTGAGGGCGGGTGCGGGCGCGGTGGGCACGATCGGTCCGACCGCGGTCGGCGATGGTAGCGCGACCGTGGCGGGCGGCAACGAAGCGCCGCAGGCGACGAACAGGGTGAGCGAGACGAGGAGAGACATGTAGCGCCACACGACGCGTCAATGATACAGTGTCCCAATCACTAGTTGAGACATATTTTCGTTTGGAGGTCGACCGTGTTCCTGCGCCTCTCTCTGGCCCTGTTCATCCTGTTCGCGACCATCCCATCGGTGGGTGCCGCGGAGAGTCTGGAGGATGTCGCAAAGGAAGCCGAGCACATGACCGAGGATGTGGCGAAGGCGAAGACCGCTCCGGCCGGAGCGGCGCGCGCGCTGGCGAAGGAGATCGCCGATCATGCCGAGGAGGCAGAGGAGGCCCTCGAGGTGGCCGGGCCCAAGGCCGGAGCCGCGGCGCGCGCCGCCATCGAGTCCGCAGTCGTACGGGCGCGGGCGGTGACGGCGGCCGCACTTGCGGTCCAGCGCGCCGCGGATAGTGATGTCCGCGCACGGGTCGCCGATCTCGATACCGCGATTCAGGCATTCGTGCCGGCGCTGCGCACCGCGGTCGCCGCGACGCGACCCGCGACGCTGCCGCGCACGGGTGGAGTGTCCGAGGCAGCGCTGCTGGCGATCGTCCTGGGAAGCGCCGCGCTCGTGCTGAGCGGGCGACGGCTCGCCTCAAAGGAAGGCTGATTCTCGGTCGCACCTGCCGCTCCGCCACTGCGTCGATCCAGGGTCGACGCGGTCGCACCCGGAGCCATCAGTCGGTCGTCGCGGAAGTCAAGTGGACGTCACGGCCAGGGCCCTGCGTGCCGGAGGACCGAGGATGCGTCGACGCATCCTCGGTCCTCTTAGCGTATCGTGATTACTGTACTCGTGATAATGTTGAACGTGACCGTCGCCTCATAACTCCTGGCGCGGTCTCGCGCGGCGGCAGGGAGCAGCGTCGCCTGTGCACGGTCAACTGTCGCTGCGGTGTCTCCCGTCGCCGCCCAGCACAGAACCGGCCCGGGGAGATCGGCCTCCACGCCGGTCTCCCCGGGTAGGCCGCGCCCCCCCGATTGCCGGCGCTTTGCCGGCGACACGGACAGGAGGTGGTCTACTCCTCGACGTGCTCGGGGCCGGTACCGCGCGCGCCGACGAGTACGCGCCTACCGGTCGGGATCTTCGCGCCCAGGAACCCGGCGTAGGCGCGCAGGTCGTGGCTATCGAGCGTTTCGGCCAGCGGGATTCCGGTCGTCTTCTCCCAGCCGTGCTTCTCGTAGTACGCCTCCGTCTCGGCCGCGATCTGCTCGCGGGTCAGGACCTTGTTCGAGAGGGGCCCCTTCCGGATCGGCTCGTGGATTCGTGGCGGGAAGACGTCGTCCTTGCGTGAGAGGCCCTCGCGCAGATTGAACAGCCGCGCCATCGTCAGGCCGCGACTCGACTGCTCTTCGAGCTCTGCCTGACTCGTCTCCCACCCTGTGGCGCCATTGAGAAGGCGCGCAACCCGCTGCTCGTCGTACTGGAGGAACTGGCACAGGCCCACCGTGTTCCGGTTGCTCGTGCGATGGTGCGCTGCGCCGGTGTGGTCGCCTCCCGTCGGCGTGACCGGATAGTTGAGGCGCATGGCCTCCATGGCCCGCGGATCGTGCATCGCCATCTCGAGGCCTTTGATGTGCACGACGTAGTTCTCGGTGTCGCGGCCGATCTTGCGCGCGGCCCGAAGCGCGCCCTCGGCGAGGACATCGCCGAACCCTTCGCGCCGGGCAACGAGCGGGATGAGATCATTGAGAAGGATCCCATCACCCCACTTGAATTCCAGACCGCCCGTGTCCTCCGGTGTGAGGAGTCCGAGTTCAAAACACTCCATCGCCCACGCGACCGTGCAGCCGAAACTGATGGAATCCATCCCGACCAGATTGAGCCACTGGTTCGCCTTGCAGACCTGAACGAGATCGTCGACGCCGACGTTCGTGCCAATTGCCCCGATCGTCTCGTACTCTGGCCCGCCGAACTCGGGGCGTACCTCGTGAGAATCGATCTTCACGCGCTTCTTGCAGCGGACGCTACAGGCGTAGCACCCGTCCATCTTCACGCGGACGGTGCTCGCGATCGTCTTGGCGTCGATCTTCTGAACCCGCTCGACCGAATCCCACTGCCCATCACGGAAGTTGAAGGCGATCAGGTGCCCTTCCATCTGCTTCGCGGCCAAAGCGGCGCCGGTGCCGAAGTGGTGGAAGTTGTAGTGGACCTCATCCATCGTCGAAGAGACCCATTTGGCGGTCTCTTTGTGTGCCTCGCTGTTCGCCATAGGCACCATGCGCTTGCCGCGCACCGCGATCGCCTTGAGGTTCTTCGACCCCATCACGGCGCCGAGCCCGGTACGCCCGGCGATCTCGTTCAGGTCGTTGGCGATGCACGCGTAGCGGACGAGATTCTCCCCGGCAATGCCGCACTGCGCGATGCGAATCCACCGGTCGCCGTGATCCTCGCGGATTCGCGTCTCGACATCGTCGGTCAGACGGCCCCACAGATGGCCGGCATCCCGGATCTCCACGCTCTGGTCGTTGATCCAGAGGTACACCGGGTGGCTCGCCTTTCCCTTGACGACGATGCCATCCCAGCCCGCCTTCTTGAGTTCGGCACCCCAGAATCCGCCCGCCTCCGATTCGCCGAACCCACCCGTGATCGGCGACTTCGCGCCCACCGAGTGGCGCCCCGCGCCGGGCACCGGAGTCCCCGTGAGAGGACCGAGCGCAAAGATCAGGCGGTTCTGTGCGTCGAACGCGTCGATCCCAGCGGGCGTCTCGTCCAGCAGGTAGTGCGCGATCATGGCGCGGCCGCCCATGTGCTTCCGGTAGAAGCCCTCACCCGGCTCCTCGACCCGGGTCGTCCCATTCGTCAGGTCGACGTGCAGCACGCGATTCCAGTATCCCGTCGGCATCAGGCTCCCCCCTCCATCGGTGTGAGAATAAGGACTTCATCACCATCGCGCAGCACGGCGCCTTCGCTGGCGAGTTCGCCGTTGACGCCGAACGTCACCTTCATCGCAGGATCGATACCGATCTCCCGTACGAGATCCGCGATCGAAGTTCCCTCGAGCAACTCCGCCTCGAAGGGGTCCGGTCGCCCGCGCCGGTAGCGATGGACGTCGCCGTGCAGACTGACCCGCACGCGGATCACGGTGGCCACCACGAGTAGTCGCGCTCCGGCTCCGGTGGAGGATCCGGCTCGGCGGCGACGCGAGCGCTCACGGCGCGGAGGTACGCGGCCGCGTCGGCGGCATCGCGTTCGTAGGTCGACCCCTCGCGCACGGTCCAGGACTCGACGGACACTCGCCCATCGTAGCCGGCACGACGGAGCGCGCGAAAGAAAGCCCCCTGAGTCCACGCTTGATCGGGCATCGGAAAGAGTCGGCGCGGCCCGGATGTGTGGGTGTGACCGAGAAGCGCCCCGGCCCGGTCAAGATGGCTCAGCGGTTCGGACTGGAGCGACATATGGAAGAAGTCGGCCAGGCAGAGGATCTCGGACCTCCCCGTGGAGCGGGCGAGAAGCGCCGCATCGGTCACGTAGGAGAGGACGTTGCATTCTCCCGGATTGATCGGTTCGATCACGCACCGCGCCGCGACCTGCGCGACGGTGTCCGCGATCAGGTGCGCCGCCCGTTCGATCTGCTCGTAGGCGCGCGAGAGCGGCCATCCTTCGGGGACGCTCTTCGACATCGGGCTTCCCCAGTTGAAGGTATCGACACCGATCTCCGCGCCCCGCTCCACCATCGTCTCGATGTACGCGCGCGTGCGCTCCCAGTCGACGTTCGGACCGACGAACCGCGCCTCGCCGCCGATGAAGCCGGCCAGGTTGGTGATGCGCGCGCCGGTCTCGGCGATCTCACGGCGGCGCGCACCCCACGCCGCTTGACCCTCCAGCGGAAGGAGCAGAGCGCCCATGATCTCGACGTAGTCGTATCCCCACGTCGCGGCACGAGCGATGCCCTCCAGATGGCCGGTGACGAGGCCGATACGCACCGAATCACTTTAGTGAGGCGTGCGCCGGCGTCGGAAGGTGGTGACGCCGCCGATCATAGAGAGACAAGATCAGGTCACAGCGGTAGAATCCGGGTTCATGGCGCGCCGCCGCCAGCGCCGGCACTCTGACGACGATGAGCCATCGGACGCCGTGGACGATTCGCCCCCGCCGGGGGCGCGCCTCCACCCTGAGGAACTGCCCCTGACCGCGCGAGAGGCCGACGATCCCTCCGTGCTTCCCCTCCTGGCAGAAGGGGAGATCGTTGCTATTCGGCCCATCCCTTCCGGATCGAACTACAGCTTCTACCTCTATCTGGACGTCGGACGCGGGCGCGCGCTGAAGACGGTCTATAAGCCGCGCCGCGGAGAAGCACCGCTGTGGGACTTCCCCAGCGGAACGCTCTACCAGCGCGAATACGCGGCGTTCCTGGTGGCCGGGGCGCTCGGCATGGGGTTCATCCCCCCCACGGTCATACGCGATGGTCCGCACGGGCCGGGCACCGTTCAACTCCACGTCGAGGCGGACGAGCGCGCGGAGTATTTCGCGTTCCGTGGCGCCCATCTGGCCGCCCTGAGGCCGATCGCGCTGTTCGACGTCATCACGAACAATGCCGACCGCAAGGCCACCCACTGCATCCTCGATCGGCGGGGTCGTGTCTGGGGAATCGATCACGGCCTATGTTTTAACGTCGTCCCAAAGTTGCGAACGGTCATCTGGGAGTTCTGCGGGGAGCTCATCCCGGACGCGCTCCTCGAGTGCCTCAGCGCGATTGTGGGCGAAGCGGGTGCCCGCCGACGGCTCGCCCGCACGCTCGAACCCCATCTTCACCCGGCCGAGATCGAGGCGTTCTTCGTGCGCGTCGAGCGGGTCGCGGCACGCGGGGAGTTCCCTACGCTCGATCCTTACCGAAACATCCCGCGAGGATTCTGGTGACGCCGCGGGCGCGAAAAGGCTGCCACCCCGTTCAACGCGAGGCGGCACCCGCCTCTCCCGCCACGTCTCCTCGGCGGGTGACCCGGTTGCAGGTCGCACAGTAGCGCGCATCGGGGTGCCACGGTTCGACCGGCGCGGTATCGCGCCGATCTCCGCAGACGGGGCAGATCTGATCGTCATCCTTGCGCGCGGCGGCGATGAGGAGCACGTAGACCAGAACGATCACGAGGACGGCCGCGAGCGCAGTAGGGATGCGGATGTCTTCCATGCCAATTGGCGGCATCGACGAACCTCCGGGGTTGCGCGTGAGTCCGGGGATTCTACGCGGTTGCCGGCGGCGACGGGGACCCGTCAGGCCGCCTCAGGTGGGGGATCCTTCTCGGTGAGCAGGCCGGCCTCGCGCGCGAGGTCGCCCGCGTTGGCGATCGTGATCTCGCCCGCACGCGCCCACGGAACGTCGACCTTCCACAGTTGAAGTACCGCTCGCTGACAGCGGACGACGATCGCGTGTTCTGTCTGCGCGGTCGCCACCGGCAGGCCGTACCGATCGATATGGTCTGCGACGGAGAAATAGCGCGCTCGTAGGCGTGCATCCACGTCCAGGAACGCGATCCGCCGTGCGACGACGTCCGCCCACGACAAGCCGGTATCGGGCGAAGGATCGGTCGGCCGCGGCGTCATACGATGCACGAGGAGCCAGTCATCCCGACCTGCCTCCGAGAGCCGATCGAGGACGTTGACGAACGCGACTCGGCCATGTTCGGGACGCCACTGGAGGATCGCTTTCTGGAACGCCTGCACGGTGAAGCCGTCCAGGATGAATCGGCCACTGATCGGATACCCTAGGGCCTCGATGCCTCCTAGGCGTTCGAATTCTGAGAGGAGGCTCACGCCATCGCGGTTGCTGACCGTGAAGCGTCCCGCCGCGGTGAAGATTCGATCGTCCGGACTGCCGCGGGCCGCGTCACGGAAGAAGCCCTGGCGCAGGTGGATGGTCTCTGGCCCGCCGTATCGCTCGAGAGTCGCAAGCAAGGTGGCGCCAGTGGCCAGGCCGTTCTGGTGGGTGCGGGTATAGGAGCTCAGAGCCGCCCAGAAGACATCATCGCCGAGGTGCTGGCGAACGCGATCGAGATAAAGGGCGCCGCGCCGGTACACCGTCGCGAAGTAGGGGCTCTCATCGGCCTCGAAGTCGTAGATGGTGCTGTCGACCGGCCTCGCGCCGAATCGCGTCTCCTCGGCCTGCACTCGGGCGAGGAATGCGCGCCAGCGCGCCGCACCCACCAACGGGTGCCGCTCGATGAAGAACCGCTCGGCCAGAAAGGTGGCGAGGGCCTCATCGACCCAGGGTTCCCGCACCTGATCGCTGCCGACAAGGCTGTAGTGCCACTCGTGCGCGACCTCGTGCGCTACGAGGTAGTCGAGGCTGGAACCAGGCCCGACTCCGATCTGTCCGGCACCGCGTCCGATGAAGACGATTCCGGAGAACTCCTGACCGGACTGCGTCGCGGGTGAGCCGACCTCGGCAATGTGGAGCGGCCCGCTCGGGGCAATGCCGACGCGACTGTGGAGCCAGTCGGCGAACTCCGTCGCGGTAGCGATGTACGCTCGGCCGCTGGCGGCGTTCTCGGGCAGCGTCCAGGCCGTGATATCCATCCCGCCGCCACGCCCGTCCACGCGCGTGTAGCGGGTTGCGATGACCGCCGCGATGTCGCGTGCGTATTCCAGCCGCGTCGTGACCCTGCCGGGCATCCGGGACTGGACCGTGCCAGGTACGACGATCGTCCGATCTGGCGGAGCTTCGACTGTGAGGTCCACACGGGATGCCTCGACTGTCAGCGCATCGCCAACGTCGATGAATCTGGCGCGGCGCCACCCGTGTGTATCCAGCGGGTACAGGAGAGCCTGCCAGAACCCCAGCGCCACTAGGCCGTCAGTCGATCCGAGCCTCAGGCCGCCCCCGCGCGGGATGGCGACCTGATACCTGAGCAACACCTCGGCGCTCGCACCGGGGCTGAGCCGCGGGACCGCGACCGAGAGATGGCTCCCCTCACGAGTGAAGGGAGCGGGGGAATCGCCCACCCAGGCCGAGAGATCGTAGACACGCGATCGTGCCCCCTGAGGAAGGACAAACTCGGCATTGGTCAAATCGATCGCCGAGCGGTTCTCGAAACGGACCCGGGTGGTGAGGGCGAGTCGATCGTTCGTAGCATCGAGGACCGCGTGGATGGTGTAGTGGTTGCGCTCCGCTGCGGCGACGGCGGCCGTGCCAACCGTCGCGATCGCGCACGCCAGAACGAACGCGACGCCGACTTTCATCCGTCGATTCTAAGAACGGGTTGGCGGCGGGCTGTTATACCCGCTCCTGTGCGACGGGCGGGGGTTGCCTTTCTCCTGTTCTTCGCGCTCGGGACCGGGCTCGTGCACATTCGCGCGCTCGGGCCCTTCGATGCGTGGCTGATGGGGCTCATCCGGCAGTGGGTTTCACCTCAACTTGACCTCGTCGCGGGCATCCTCAACTACGTCGCCGCGGCGGAGACCACCTTCGCGCTGGCCATAGTCTCCGCGCTGGCGCTCTGGCGCCTCGGAGTCCCGGCGATTACGGCCGCGGCGCCCCTCTTGTTCCTCGCGTCCGCGCCCGTCGAGTTCATCCTGAAGTTCACGGTCGATCAGCCGGTGCCCTCCGCTGACCTCTACCGACCCACGCTTCGCTATCTGCTGATCGGAGTCCCGACCATGCAGTCGTTTCCCAGCGGCCACTCGATCCGCATGGTGTTCATCGCGGTCACCGCGGTGGGAGCGATGGGATGGATCTCCGGACGGTGGGCGGGTGTCGGTCTGGCGTGTCTGCTGGTGCCCCTTGTCGCGCTGGCGGGTTGGACCCGTGCGTATCAGGGCCACCACTGGCCGACCGATGTCCTCGGGGGGTGGTTGCTGGGCGCGGGCCTGGCGCTCCTAGCCCTATCGGTTCTGCAGTCCTCTGGCCGCCGACGCCGGTCGACGCTCAGCCTTCCGCGTCGAGGAGGCGTGCCACGAGCGCCTCGGCCGGAATCTCATACTCACCCGCATCGATCCGTGCCTTGATCGCGCTGACCAGTTGCTCGCGCAAGTCGGGGGAAGACCGGACGCTCGCCATTGCTCGGCCGAGGACGGCCGCGCGATCGGAGAGAACGACGTCATCCGCGCGTGGCGCGGGGCTCTCCTCGCTGGTCCCCGTGCCTTCAGACGCCCCGGTCGGAACCGCGACGCCCGCTTCACCTGCTCCACGCGTGCGGTTCCCATAGAGCCGGAGCAGGTCGCGCTGAATGGGATTCAAATTCATCGTCGCATTGTACCCTCGAGAGGTCTCTGACATTATCGGCCGTGCCCTGTTGGACCATTAGGGGAAATCGCTCCGTGCTCTGCGTTCTTATACTTCTCGCTCGCCCGCTATGCCGGAAGTCGTGATCGTCCGCCGGATCTTCCTCCTGCCTGGGCGCGAGAGCGATGCACTGGCCTGGCTCCACGCGACCGAATCAGCCCGCCGCGCAGCCGGTCAGGTGCGCCAGTTCGTCGTCCGCGGTCAGATCGATCCGCGCGAGCACCAGTGGATTCAGGTGTGGGCGAGTGCAGGGGCCTACGAGGGTTGGCGTCGGACGCCGCTGCGAGCCGAACTCGCGGACCAGCGGCGGAGGTTCATGACCGAAGAACCCGGGCGCGCCTTTGAGGTTCTGGCTTGATCGTCCCATCGATCCAGAAGCGCCACGGTCGGTAGGCCCACTCGCCGGCATAGGCGACACCCACACGTGGTCCGCGACGAATCAACGGCGCGGGCTCACATCGCCCCTCGATCGACAGCGGAGGACGGGTGAGCGCGTGCCCGTAGAGGGGCCTATCGATCGAAAGGAACCGGCCGACCCGGCCCGGACCACTGATGACCGAGCCGGTGTCCTCGTCGCGAATGCCACGGATCAGGATCGCGGAGGGGAACCCCACACCCTCGGTCACGACGTTGAGGCACCAGTGCTGACCGTAGATGAGGTAGAGATACGCCGCGCCGGCGGGACCGTACATTGCGCGCGTCCGACCATCCGGACGCCCACGCGCGGCGTGACAGGCGCGATCGGCCTGACCCACGTACGCCTCGGTCTCGACGATGGTCGCCTGCGTGATGCCTGCGTCGGTAGTCCGGACGATCCGGCAGCCGAGCAGATCGCGTGCCACGCGTGTCGTATCGCGGGCGTAGAACGCCGCGGGGAGCGGCTCAGGCGAAACTGCCGATCTCCTGAAAGACTGGCGCGGCGAGGCTCAACCGCGCGCGATGAAGTTGGCCGACCGGACAGGCGACGTTGTAGCGGGCGATCAGTCCGTTGATGTGTGCGATGCGGCGCGCCACGTCCTCACGCTGCCGCTGCTCCTCAGCACGGTCCGTCGGATCGATCCGGCACGGTCCGCCGCGAATCGCCACCGCCGCATCGCCTCGCGGGCATCACTCGTCTCGGTCTCGATCTCTTTGCCAAGTACCACCCAGTCCGGCGCAAACCCGGAGCGTTCCAGGATGTCGCATGCCATCCGGAGTTCGAGCGGCACGAAGGGCCGTTCCTCGATACGGATCGCGCCGCGTCTCGGCAGTCGGTCCAGTCCACCACGATCGATCCATTCCTGGATCTTGCGCTCGGCGATGATGTGCCAGGGAGGTGGACTCGCGCCCGGTTCCGTTGCCGGGGCGACCACTCAGAAACCGGCGCCGCGCAGGCTGTTGGCGAGCATCTGGCCCGCGAAGTTGAGGACCAGCATGGCGACGAGTGGGGAGAGGTCCATCATGCCCACCATCGGGATCACACGACGGAAGGGCATCAGCACCGGTTCCGTGATGTCGGAGAGGAACCGTGCGATCGGGTGATCTGGCGGCATCGCAGGGATCCAGGAGAGGATGGCGCGTGCGAAGATCGCCATCGCCAGCACCTGAGTCAGAATAGACACGAAATTGGACAGCCAGTAGTTCGGCACGCCGAGATTGTACGCGTTAAGCCGTCCGCTCCCCAAAGATCGCGCGGCCGATCCGCACGATCGTGGCGCCCTCTTGGATCGCCACCTCCACGTCGTGGCTCATGCCCATCGACAGGTGCCATGTGTCCGGATCAGCGCCGTGTCGGCGGGTGCGCTCGCTAAGATCGCGGAGGGCGCGGAACACGGGACGACAGTCCTCGGGATCGGCGAATAGCGGCGCAACCGTCATCAGGCCGCGAAGGCGGAGACACGGGAGAGCTGCGATCGACGGGATCGTCGCGGCGGCCTCAGCCGGCGTCAGGCCAAACTTGCTCGCCTCGCCGCCCATGTTCACCTCGATGAGGATATCGAGATCCCGCCCGGCCGCTGCAGCCTCTCTCGACAGCGCCTGCGCGACGCGATGGCTGTCGACCGATTCGACGATCCCGAAGGAGCGGACCGCTGGCCGTGCCTTGTTCGTCTGAAGATGGCCGATCAGGTGCCAGGTCACGTCCGGCGGGTGAAAGGCATCGACCTTGGCGACCCCCTCCTGGACGCGATTCTCACCGAAGTGGCGCAGCCCGGCCTCATAGGCGGCCACGACCGCCGCCACGGGCATCGTCTTCGAGACTGCGACCAGCGTCAGAGAGGTGCGATCGCGGTTTGATCGCTCGAGCGCGCGCGCGAGCCGGGCTTCGACCGTCGCGACCCGCTCCCGGATCGTGTCGCAGGGGACGTTCACAGACCGATTATCGCCCCGAATCGACCCGCGTTGCCGCGCTCGGCGCGATGTGAGAACCAGGTGTCCACGCGGCAGGCCGTGCACAGTCCGGTTCCGTGGATCGCCGAGGCGAGCACGCCACGCCGTTGAAGGAGCGACCGGTTCGCCGCCACCAGATCCACGTGGTCGCGCGGCGACTGTTCCGCGACTGCCGCCGGATCGATGGCGCGGAATCGTTCCGCGACTTCTGGGCCAACCTCGTAGCAGCAGCCGCCGATCGCGGGGCCCAGATCGACGCGGAGATCCGCCGGGTCGGTCCCGAATGCCTCGGCCATCGCCCGGACCGTATTCCCGGCGACATCGGCGATGGTTCCTCTCCAGCCGGCATGGGCGAGACCGATCGCGCGATGGGGCTCGTCGATGAGCATGATCGGCAGGCAGTCGGCGAAGAACATCACCAGCGCGATCCCCGGCGTGTCGGTGATGAGAGCGTCAACGCCCGGGATTGCGTCGCCGCGCCCGAGCGCACCGCGACCGCCGTCCTTGGCCGCGACCCGCGCGACGCCGGCGCCGTGGACCTGTTTGGCACCGACCACCTGCTCGGGCGCGTATCCGAACGAGGCGTAGAAGGCGCGGCGATGCTCCGTCCCGACCGCACCGGCACCTGCGGATAGGTCGACGCGGGGCGCACTGAAGCCCCGGCGCAACCACGTCACCAATCTGGAAGGGTCGAAAACGATCGGACTCAGCGGTTCAGGCCCGACGCTTCAGCACTCCGAGTGACCGCATGAGTAGCACTTCTTGCAGCCCTCCTCGAACACGAGCGAGGCGGAACCACAGCCCGGGCAGAGGTTGGCGCGGACGGCCTCGGCCGCGCCAACATCCTTCACGATCGGGAGGGTGAGTTGCTGCTCGCCGTTCCGGCTCATCATCGGCCCGGACCCATCCTCGAGGTGGCGGAGCATCGCCACCGCGATCGCGTCGGGCAGCGAGCGTACCTGGAGCGCGCCGAAACCGATCGAACGGCTGCCGCCGATGCCGCGCAACTGGCGGGCGATCTCCCGCGCCCGCTCTTCCGGGGTGAGCGTCGAAGGGATCTGCAGTGCGTAGGAGATCATGCGACCCACCGCCTCGGCCATCGCCATCAGGTCGGATCCCGACCGGCCGACCGAGACGAAGACCTCATAGAGGCCAGAGTCATCGGAGTTGAGGGTCAGATTGACCTTCCCCTCCGGGGCGAGGACCTGGCGCGTGTAGCCGCGCAAAAGTTCGGGGCGGCTCTTGCTCCGGTCCGCGGTCATCGGCATGGGCGGCGGGGCTTCCGGAGCAGCGGGCTTCTCCTCGATGTGGGAGAGGACACCCGCCCGGCAGCCATCGCGGAAGTAGGTCACTCCCTTGCAGCCGAGCGCATACGCCTTCGTGTAGAGCCGCTTCACCTCGTCGACGGTGTGGTCGTTCGGGGCGTTGACGGTCTTTGAGATCGAGGAATCGGTGTACCGCTGCACGATCGCCTGAATGGTGACGTGCTCCTCGGGCGTGAGGTCGTTGGCGGCGACGAAATAGCCGGGTCGTTCCTCGGGGGTCGGTTCCCGGCCGTTCTCCCGTGCGAACGCATCGCGCCACTCCTTGAAGAGAGGGTGGTACAGAACGTGCTCGCCCGTACGGTCCCGACGGATCATGGCGAAGTCGTACACCGGCTCGATACCGGAGGAGACGCCGGCCAGGAGCGAGGTCGTGCCGGTTGGCGCCTGGGTGAGGAGAACCGCGTTCCGAATCCCCGTCTGGCGGATCTTCGCCTGCGTGCTCTCGGGCAGCCGCCGGATGAAGAGACCTTGGCCGTACTTCTCGGCATCGAAGAAGGGGAAGGCGCCCTTCTCCGCGGCGATGTCCGCTGAGGCGTCGTACGCCGAGTCGCGGATGGTGCGGTAGATGCGTTCCACGAAGGCGACCGACTCCTCCGAGCCGTAGCGGACGCCGAGCTTGATGAGCGCATCGCCCAGCCCCATCGTGCCGAGACCGGTGCGTCGCGTGCCCATCTGGGCCCGCTCGTTCTCGGGGATGAAGTAGAGGTTGGCGTCAACAACGTTATCCAGGAACCGCATCGCGATCGCGGCGTGCTCGGCGAGGCCGGCCCAGTCCATCTCGCCCCGCTCGACGAACCCGGCCAGATTGAGCGCACCGAGGTTGCAGACACCCCAAGCGGGCAGACCCTGCTCGCCGCACGGATTGACGCATCGGATGTTCTCGTAGTACCAGGTGTTCGACTGCTTGTTGTACCGATCCATGAAGACAACGCCCGGCTCGCCGCTCTTCCAGGCCGCGGTGCAGATGAGATCCCAGAGATCGCGCGCGCGCACGGTCTTGCGGACCTCATCCTTCCATTTGAGGTCCCAGTCCGCGTCCCGCTCTACCGCCTGCATGAAGGAGTCCGAGACGCAGACGGACAGATTGGCGTGATTGATCCGGCTGAGGTCCTGCTTGACGGTGATGAACTCCTCGATGTCCGGGTGGTCGTCGTCGAGCATGAGCATGAGCGCGCCGCGACGGCTGCCGCCCTGCTGGATCACGTCGCCGGTCGCGACCGAGTACAGCTCGGCCCAGGAACAGGGGCCCGAGGCCGTGCCGTTGACGGTGCGGATGTAGGAACCCCGGGGACGCAGGCTGGAGAGGTTGATCCCCACGCCGCCGCCGCGGGCCATGATCTCCGTCATCACCTTCAGGTTGTCGAGGATGCCGGCACGGCTGTCCTCGGGCGATGGGATGACGTAGCAGTTGTAGTAGGTCACCGCGTGCCCGGTTCCCGCGCCGGCGAGGATGCGCCCGCCGGGGACGAACTTGAAGTCCCGCAGCGCGGCGTAGAACCGCTCCGCCCAGTACTGCCGCTTCTCTTCGGTCGGCTCCACCGCAGCGATGCCGTGGGCGACGCGCCACCACATCTCCTCGGGATGCGCCTCAGTCGAGCTTCCGTTGCGATCCTTCAGGCTGTACCGATCGGCGAAGACTTTGGCGCGGATGCCATCGAGTTCAGTGCGATTCTGGTCGGTCATCGAGGGAATGGGGCTATCGATCGCGGTCACAGCGGTTGCTCCTCCTCGGTACGGTCAACGATGGGGCGATAACTCGTGACTCCCGCGCCTCATCGAAGTCGGTTTGGTCGGATCGGGTCTGCATCATCAACTCCAGCACGGCTGCTCCTCTTCAAAGCGCAGGCGCAGCTGATTGCGCTCTGACGCGGCGCGACGCCGTCGCGCCATCAATCCCTCGATCTCCTCGGCGAGCGATTCGACATCGCGAAACTCGCGACATACGCTGGCGAAGCGCACGTAGGCGACCTCGTCGAAATCCCGCAGGGCGCGCATGGCGTGATCGCCCACCACCTCGCTGGGGATCTCGTGCAGGCCGAGGCCCAGGATGGTGGCCTCGATGTCGCGCACAATCGCGTCGATTGCTTCGGCCGGCACCGGTCGCTTGAAGCAGGCGAGGCGCACGCCGCGGGCGAGTTTGGCGCGAGAGAACTGCTCGCGCCGGCCATCCTTCTTCACGACCAGTGCCGCGCCGCACTCGGCCCGCTCGTAGGTCGTAAACCGGACTCCGCAAGCGCCGCACTCGCGCCGGCGCCGCACGCCATCGGCCGATTCACGCGAGTCCACCACCCGTGTTCCTGGTGTCTCTGACCCACACTGCAGACAGCGCAATGACACCCCCGCTTCTCGGCCCCGGCTGTCGCGACCCCGTTAGCGACTGCTCCGTCGCGCGTCCCGTGGCCCCACTACATCTGGTAGCGCGGCGCTGAGTGTACCACCACATCTGGGGTTTTCAAGGGTGCGAATTGACGTAACAACGATCAATTCCAGTTTGTGTGAGCGCGGACCTCGAGTTCTGGAGGATTGGAGTTTCCTAAGAACTCGACATAAACCGCCGATAAAGGAGGAGCATCGGGGCCGACCCCGAGGTGGCTATCGCGGCCGCGCCATGGAGACGGCCGGCAGACGGCCGTGGCCCGTCCGCACCGATTTGCGGCCGTCTAGCCGCGCCGTCGGCTGATGAACTCCGGCGGCGGAGGCATCTCTGATCCCGCGCTCGCCCCACTGCGCAATGGGGGAGCGGGCGAAGCCTCGACGCGCCCCACCTCCTGCCCGCCAAACGCCGCGCGCGGATTACGCACGAACGGGGGCACATCTGCATCCCCTCCGCTCGCCGAACCCGCCGGCGACATACGCGGGGATTGCTCGCGCGGTGGCGGTCGAAGTGGCTGCTGAGAGAGACCGTTCAGGAAGGAGGAAGATGCACGGAGACTGCCCTGCGTCTGAGCGGTGGGGACGAATCCTGTCGCGACCGCGGTGATGCGGATCTCCCCATCGAGGTTTGGATCGATGACGGCACCAAAGATGATGTTCGCGTCCGCATCTGCTGAGTCGGTGATGGTCCGTGCCGCCTCCGTCACCTCGCTCAGGGCGAGGTCATTCCCACCCGTGATATTGAAGAGGATGCCGCGCGCGCCTTCGATGCCGGACTCGAGCAGGGGACTGGTGATGGCGGCCCGCGCCGCCTCGACGGCGCGCTGCTCGCCCGAAGCGCGACCGATCGCCAGAAGCGCGGAACCCGCCTCCCTCATCACCGACTTCACGTCGGCGAAGTCGACGTTGATGAGGCCGGGTACGGTGATGATCTCGGCGATGCCCTGAATCCCGTGCTGCAGGACCTCATCGACCACGCGTAGCGCTTGATCGAACGGCATTTTCTTATCGACGATCGACGAGATCCGGTCGTTCGAGATCGCGATGATGGTGTCGACCTTGCTCGTCAACTGGAGGATTGCCTCATCGGCTATCCGGGCCCGACGCTGGCCCTCGAAGGTGAACGGACGCGTCACGACCGCGACGGTGAGTGCGCCCATCTCTTGGGCGATCTGCGCAATGACCGGTGCGGCGCCGGAGCCGGTCCCACCGCCCATTCCGGCGGCGATGAAAACCATATCCGAGTCCTTTAGGGCATCGTAAATCTGATCGCTCGTCTCTTCCGCAGCCTTCAGCCCCTTCTGTGGATCACCTCCCGCGCCGAGCCCCCTGGTCAACTTGTCGCCGATATGGATCTTCCGATCGGCATCGCAGCGCATCAGCGCCTGCGCGTCCGTATTGACTGCGATGAACTCGATACCCCGTACTTCGGCCCGGATCATCCGGGTGACCGCGTTCGAACCACCACCACCGACGCCGATCACCTTGATCCGCGCGTACGATTCAGCTCCCGATAGCGGTATCATCTTGAACTCGATCCTTTCTGCCGGGCACTAGGGCGGCGAGCGAGCTTTCCACCCCCAAGGATACGCCACCCGGACGCCGGGCGCACCACCTCGAGGAATCCAACAACTAGGTGCCAGCCAAACCAGCGTCCGGCGCCACGATTATACCGGCGTGTCAGAGACATAACAACGATGCGCGCAACCCGTTCGGATTGCCCTAATCGGGCCGCGTGCGGACTTCAGCGATCGGTGCGAAGTCGCGAACGCCCGTCGTGTCGTTCGATCGCCAGTTCGATCAGTCGGTCGAGCAAGCGCCCGTACGGCAGTCCGCTGGCTTCCCAGAGCTTCGGGTACATCGAGATACTCGTGAACCCCGGAATCGTGTTCAGCTCGTTGACGAGCACGATCGATTCATCGCGGCTGATGAAGAAGTCCACCCGGGCCATCCCCGCGCACTCGATGGCGCGAAAGGCGGTCACCGCCAGTGCGCGGGTGCGGTCCGATGCCTCGGCGCTGAGGGGCGCGGGGATCAGCAGTTGGGTCGACGAATTTGCGTACTTAGCTTCGTAGTCGTACCACTCGCGGTCCGGGATCACCTCGCCGATGACCGATGCGATCGGCGCATCGTTGCCGAGCACGCTGCATTCGACCTCGCGCGCATCGATCGCAGCCCGCTCGACGATCACTTTTCGGTCGTACGTCAGCGCAAGACCGACAGCCTGGCGGAGAGTGGACTCATCGGTCGCCCGGGTGATCCCCACGGAGGACCCGAGATTGGCCGGCTTGACGAAACACGGATACCCGAGGCGCGCCTCGATCTCAACGATCGTTTGCTCCACGGCGCCGTGCCACTGGGGTTCGATGAAGGCGACCCAGTCGAGAACCGGCAGACCGGCCGCGCGCAGGACAGTCTTCATCATCGCCTTATCCATGCCCAGCGCCGAACCCAGGACGCCCGCGCCGACGTACGGTACGTTCGCCATCTCCAGCAGACCCTGGATCGTGCCATCCTCGCCATAGGGCCCGTGGAGCACCGGGAAGACGACGTCGATCGGTTCCAGCGCCGTGCGGGCCTCCAGTCCGCGCGAGACCGACACTGTGACCAGCCCCCCGCCGCGCGGATTCGTGACGATCGCCGTCTCGTCCAGCGCTTCGGCGCCTGCCTTCAGCGCGCGCATTGGATCACCGGAGGAGAGCCATCCCCCCTGCCGCGTCAGGCCGATGGGCACGACCTCGTACTTCTCCGCATCCAGCGCCGCCATAACCGACTCGGCGGAGCGCAGCGACACCTCGTGCTCGCCAGATCGCCCTCCGAACACGACGCCGACGCGGATCCTGCGGCCCTCATTCATGCCGGGAATTCACTCCAGTCACCGAGAAACTCCACCTCGGGCACCAGCGCGATCCCGAAGCGCCGCTCCACCTCCGAACGCGCGAGGCAGATGAGGGAGGCGACATCCTCGGCCGAGGCACCTCCTTGATTGACAATGAAGTTCGCGTGGCGCGTCGAGATCGCTGCGCCGCCGATCGCTCGCCCTTTGAGTCCAGCGCGCTCGATGAGCCGGCCGGCGAACTCTCCCGGCGGGTTGGTGAACGTGGATCCGGCGCTCATCTCGGTGGGCTGATGCTCGCGCCGCCAGTGGCGAATCTCGTCGATTCGCGCAAGCGCCTCGGCCGCCGGCGATGGCTTCAGAACGAACGTCGCCTCGACTACCACCGGTCGCGGTGAGGCGCGTTTGAGGGCGCTGTCCCGATAGGAGAGGTCTAGAGCCGACAAAGGCAGGTCGTCGACGCTGCCATCGTCGCGCAGGACTCGTGCAGAACGGAGTACGCCGCGCATATCGCCGGCGTGCGCCCCAGCGTTCTGGACCACGGCGCCACCCAATGTGCCGGGGATCGCCGCCGCGAATTCGAAGCCGGTCCATCCCCGGGCGGCGGTCTCCCGTGCGAGATGCGCGAGCGATGTCCCGGCGGACGCGGTGACGAGAGCACCGGCATCCTCCTCGACGATCGTGAGGCGCGTGGACTCCATGCGGATGATGAGACCGCGGAATCCCCGATCGGCGATCACGAGGTTCGAGCCGCGCCCGATCACCCGCCACGGAATCCCCTGGCCGGCGGCCCAGCCGACCAGTTCCCGCAGGCCTTCGACCTCTTCGGTGATCGCGAAGAGGTCGGCGCGCCCACCCACGCGCAGGCTCGTATAAGGCGCGAGCGCCACGTTGCGGTCGACGCGGGTGCCCGACGAGAGTCGTCCGAGATGGAGCGCGGTCGTCACGACACCTCGAGCGCGGCGACCACCCAGCTCGCGAGCCGGGTGACGTCTCCTGCTCCCATAGTCACGATGATGTCGCCCGGCCGCGCCGTGGATGACGCGCGGCTCACCGCCTCCGCCGCGCCCGGGCAATAGATCACGTCAGACCGCCCGATTGCCGCCACCAGTCGCGCGGCGTCACCCTCGGGTGTCGCGTCCTCGCGGCCGGGTGGGGAGTACGGCGCAAGCATCAGGACCACGTCGGCGTCGTCGAACGAAGCGCTGAAGTCCTTGAACAGCGCGGCGGTGCGATGGTACGTGTGCGGCTGGAAGATGCAGATGATGCGACCGCGCGCGACCTGTCGTGCCGTGGCGAGCGCTGCGCGTACCTTCATGGGATGGTGGGCGTAATCGTCGTAGACGACTACGCCACGGACGCTTCCTCGCCGCTCGAACCGTCGACCGACACCGGGGAACTCGCGCAGCGCCTCCACACTGGCAGTGGTGTCTACTCCAACCAGTGCCGCCGCCGCGATCGCGCCCACCGCGTTATGGACGTTGTGCCTGCCCGGCAGGGGGAGCGTGAGGACGTGGGAGAGCCCCTTGTGGCGCACGACCGCTGTCGTGGTCGGGCCTGCGGTATCGATCCGTCCGATCTGCCAGTCGGCGTCCGGCCGAGTGCCGAAGGTCACTGACCCCCCATCGGCCAGGCGCGCCGCGCCCGGGTCATCGCCGTTCACGATCAGGCCTCCGCGCGGTGTGCTCGTCGCGAAGGCCCGGAAGGCCTCCTCCATCGCGTCGACCGAACCATAGTAGTCGAGATGGTCCGCCTCGACATTGGTGACGACCGCGATCGCTGGTGTCAGGTGGAGGAACGATCGATCAAACTCGTCGGCTTCCACGACCAGAAAGCGCGACCCTCCAGCCCGACCACCGACGCCCAGCCCGGGCACCTCACCCCCCACCAGAGCGCTCGGATCGTGTCCCGCGCGCAGCAGGATCCACGCCGCCATCGCCGCCGTCGTCGTCTTTCCCGCCGTTCCGGCGATGCAGATCGCCGTGCGCTGTCGCGACCACGCCCCAACCACTTCGGCGCGCTTCGCGATCGCCACACCGCGTTCGCGTGCCTCGACCAGGCAGGGGACGTCCGGTGCTGCGGCCGAAGTCGCGACGACCAGATCGCGCCCGATCGCGTGTTCGCGAGCATGGCCGGTCCGCGCGATGACACCGAATTCACCCAGTGCTCCCAGCACCCGGGAGTCCGTCGCATCGCAGCCATCGACCGTCCAGCCAGAGCGCGCCGACAACGCCGCGAGGGGCGCCATCCCGGCACCGCCGATTCCCACGAAGTGCGCCCGGACCGCTCTCCGCCGGACGAGATCAGCGAGCGCCGATGGCGCGATCACAGGGCCTCATCCAGATCGTGGACGTTGCCGCCACGCCGGACGAAGCGCGAGTTCGCGATGATGGCGATCGCCACGATTAGGACGATCGCGACCGTGGCGAGGATGATGGTCGAACGACTTGCGAGCCCGGGGAGCGCCAGCGCCTCCGCAAAGAATCCCGTACCGACGTAGGCCACTATGTAGCCTGTGATGGCTCCCGCGAGCGCGCCGAGCAGCGCATCGCCTCCTGAGGACCCGCGCGGCCCGAGGCTGTTGGCGGCGAGGTAGCTGAGCCCGACACCCATTGCGAATGTCACGCCGAGAAACGTCCGAGGAGCGAACAGGTCGATCGCGGGGGTCGCGCGGAGGCTTGCCAGCAGAGGCGTGGGATCGCTCAGGTCGAAACCTCCCATCCAGACGAATCTCACGATCAGCCAGACCCGATTCGCGCTCTCGACGAGGGGGATTCCGAGGAACCCCACGACCGTCCACAGGAGGAGAAGAAGCACGAGGCCGCCAAGTTCACGGACCCACCCGCGGCGCGCGCCGACCACCGCGCCGATGACGATCAGCGCCAGGTATGGCCACATCGTCCCGATCTGCAGCGCACCTGGGATTGGAAGCGGCGGCGCTGGGATCGCCATCAGCGAGCGTCCTCGAATGCGAATCGCGCGATCGTCGCGCGGATCGCATCGATCGAGCCCGGTCGGTCCAGCAGGCCCATCGCGGTGCGACGCTGCTCTTGGCCGGCGCGGTCGTAGAGCAGGGCTAGCGCTTCTTGGGCGAGCGCCGCTGCGCTTTCGGGCAGAGGGCTTGTGTAGATGTGCGCTGCACCCTGCCGCGCAAGATAGGCGGCGTTCGCTCGTTGGTGTCCGCCAGCGAACGATCCCGGAATCAGAAGCGCGGGCAGCGAGAAGGCCGGAAGCTCCCCGAGTGTCGAGGCTCCCGCGCGCCCCACGAAGAGATCCGCCGCTGCGAGCCACATTCCCAATTCCAGGCTAACGAAGGGCGTCGGCCGGTAACGGTCCTGAAGCCACTCCGGCAGGGATCGGCGCGCCCGGAGGGAGTCGTCGGCCCCGGCCAGACCGGTCTGGTGCAGGACGGTGGCTCCGCCGACGAGACGGGGAAGGGCAGTCCAGACCGCCTCGTTGATGGCGCGCGCACCCTGGCTTCCACCCATCACCAGGATCACGGGATCCTCGCCGATCCCGAGTTCGGACCGCGCAGCGGCCCGGCGATCGGGCCGCCCGCTCCAGGCGCGTAGCTCCGGCCGAACCGGATACCCGGTCGGCACCACTGATGCACCCCGCAAGTACCGCGCCGACTCGGCCGCGGTGCACACGATGGCGCTGGCGAAGCGGGCCAGGAAGCGGATTGCCAGGCCCGGCTCGATATCTGGCAGGAAGAGGATGACGGGAATCGAAAGCGACCGTGCGGCCAGCACGGGCGGGACAGAGACGTAGCCACCTG
>Ga0194131_10002772_pt1 | contig 28435 bp, 27 predicted proteins | sample TA2KigO120mmetaG_FD_148631 | JGI IMG/M metagenome (GOLD analysis project Ga0194131, IMG submission 148631) | Freshwater microbial communities from Lake Tanganyika, Tanzania - TA2015053 Kigoma Offshore 120m | ecosystem: Environmental > Aquatic > Freshwater > Lake | place: Tanzania: Lake...
GTGGGCCGTACGGAGGCCCTGCTGGAGCGCGAGCGGCGCGCTCGCGCCGCAGCGACCCGCGCGCTCGGCGGCTGAGCGGGGCCGCGGTCAGCGGAAGGCGGGGATCACCCGTCCGCGATGAGCCGCACACCGGCGGCGCGCCGTCTCACGGCCTCCCCGGCATCGGCAGCGCGGGCGATGTGTCGGCCGCACACGGGGTGGACCAGCGCGTGGTCCCACGGCACACGCCCGTCCGCGCGCGGGTCCGTACGATCGGACCTGTGGGCATGGACGCGCAGGTCGGTCCGGCGCGGCCGTACGACGTGGCGGCGGTCCGGGCTCACTTCCCCGCGCTCGATCGTGGGACCGTGCACTTCGACGGGCCGGCCGGGACACAGGTGCCCGCGGCCTGCGTCGCCGCGGTCGCCGAGCATCTCGAGCGCTGGAACTCGAACAGCACGCAGGGCGCGCCGTTCCGCGACACGCCCGCGGCCGCACGGACGAACGCGCTCATCGAACGGATCCACGCCGCCGCGGCCGACTTCGTCGGCGCGAGCGATCCAGCGGAGTGCGTCGTCGGAGCGAACATGACGACCCTGGCCTTCGCGATGACGCGGCGCATCGGGCGCGCCCTGCGGCCGGGGGATGAGCTGCTCCTCTCGCCCCTCGACCACGACGCCAACATCGCGCCGTGGCTCCTCCTCGCGGAGGAGCGCTCGCTGCGCGTCCGATGGCTGCCGCCGTCGCTCCCCCGATGCACGCTCGACGCCTCCAGCGTCGTGGAGACGATCGGACCGCGCACCCGCGTGGTCTCGCTCGGTCTCGCTTCGAACGCCGTCGGGACGCTCGTCGACGGCCAGGCCGTCGCGGCGATCGCCGCGGCGGCGCACGCGAGCGGCGCGATCGTGTGGGTCGATGCCGTGCACGCCGCGGCGCACGTCCCGCTCGACGTGCGCGCGCTCGACGTCGACGTGCTCCTGTGGTCGGCATACAAGGTCTACGGCCCGCATCTCGGGCTCTGCTGGGTCCGCCGCGGGATCCTCGACGTCCTTCCGGCGCAGAACGTCCGCTGGCCGGCGCCGGCCGGACCGCACCGGCTCGAGACCGGGACGCCCGCCTACGAGCTGTTCGCCGGCCTCGAGGCAACGGTCGGGTACCTCCGCTGGCTGGGCCGGACCTTCGGCGAGCCGGCTGGCGGACTCCCGCCGGAGCGAGGGGAGATCGTGGCGGCGCTCGAGGCGATCCGCCGGTACGAGGCCGATCTCGCGTCCCGTCTCCTCGCTCGCCTCGCGGCCATACCCGGCTGCCGCGTCCTCGGTCTGGCCGACCCGGCCGACGTCGGGCGCCGCTGTCCGACGGTCGCCCTGACCATCGAAGGCCGCACGCCCGCGGCCGTCGCCGACGAGTGCTGCCGGCGGGGCTTCGCGGTCTGGTCGGGCGAGTTCGCCTCGTTCGAGCTCATGCGAAGGCTCGGCCTACAGGGGAGCGGGGTGGTGCGGGTGGGGATCGCGCACTACAACACGGCGGCCGAGGTGGACGCGCTGGCGGAGACCCTGGCCGACGTCGCCGCCGCGGCCCCGGACGGCTAGGACCCGACCCGGGTGCCCTCCGCCGGGCGCCGCCAGCGCGCCGCCCACACGCCGAACGCACCGAGCATGACCGCCGCACCTTCGTAGACGCGCGCGAGACCCCCGCCCACCAGGACCGCACCGAGCGCCGGACCGGCGATCCCCGCGACGTAGAGCGGCACGTACACGAGGTTGAGCGTCGTGGTCCGCCGCTCCACCGGCACGTCGCGCGACAGCAGCGCCATGACCGTCGTGCGCACCGCGCCGCCGGCGACGGCGAACAGGGTCGCGCCGGATGCCAGCGCCGCGACCGTCGGCGCGCCGGACATGACGGTCAGGGCGAAGGCCCCGGCGAGCAGGCCCCCGACGAGCACCCGGCGGAACCCGAAGCGGTCGGCGAGCGCGCCGGCGACCGGAGCGGCCATCGCGCCGATGAGCGCGGAGCCGCCGACCACGAGGCCGATCGCGCTGACCAGCCCGGGCCCGCTGCCGTTCACGCGCTCGACGAGGACCGGCATGTACGCGCCGATCATCTGGCTTGCCAAGAGCGCCCCGCCGAAGAGGATGAAGAGGCCGCGGCTCGTGGGGTCGAGCGCCGTGCCACGCAGCGCCGCGAACGCAAGGGTCAACGTGGCGCCGCGCGGCACCACCGCCGGGCGCACCTCGCGCATGACGACCACGAGCATCGCCGTCACGCCGAACATCAGCACGCTCGAGACGACGAACACCTCCCGCAGCGGTCGGCCGAGGCCGTCGACGATCAGCGCCGCGAGCGGCGCCCCCGCGGCGAAGCCGAGCGAGCCCGCGGCGCCGAGCGTCCCGAACACCGCGCCCAGCCGCGCCGGCGGCACGGTCTCGCGGAGCATCGCGAGCATCACGCCCGTGTTCCCCAGCGACAGGCCGATGAGCGCGAGGCTGACCGCGAGCTGCCACGGCGTACCGCTCAGCGCCACCGCGGCGAGCACGACCGCCTCGACCGCCGCGCTCCGCACGATCACGGCCTTGCGGCTGTACTTGTCGGCCCAGACGCCCCACAGCGGAACGAAGGGCATCCCCGTCACGAAGACGAGCGGCGTGAAGAGCCCGACCCAGCGCGGGACCTCCGCCGGTGGCACGCCGACCTCGGCGAGATACAGCGGGAGGAGCGCGACGATCTGGGCGATCCCGATCGGCTCGACGAGCGAGGTGAGCCCGAAGCAGACGAGCAGTCCGACCCACGAGCGGCCCAGCGCTCAGGCCACCGCCCGATCCGCGAGCGCCAGCGCGGCGTCGACGATCGCGAAGCCATGGTCCAGCTCGTCCTCGGTGATGCACAGCGGCGGGTTCGTCATGACCGTGTTCCAGCGGACGAGCGTGAACAGGCCGTGCTCGCGGAGGTACCGGGCGACCTCGTTCATGACCGGGCTCGCGCCGTTGAACGGCGCCATCGGCTCGCGGGTCGCGCGGTCGCGGATGAGCTCGATCGCGCCGAACAGCCCGATGGACCGGACGGCGCCGACCGACGGGTGCCGCTCGGCCAGCCGCAGGTGGTGGCGGCGGAGCGCTTCGCCCATCCGGCGCGCGTTCGCTATGAGCCCGTCCTCCTCGTACACGGCGATGGTCGCCAGCGCCGCGGCGCACCCGACCGGGTGGCTGTTGTAGGTGAGCCCGCCGGCGAACACCTGCCGGTCGAAGTGCGCGGCGACGTTCGGGCGCATACCGACGGCCCCGAGCGGGACGTAGCTCGAGGTCAGGCCCTTCGCCATCGTGATGAGGTCCGGGACCACCCCCCAGTGGTCGACCGCGAACCACGCTCCCGTCCTGCCGAACCCGGTCATGACCTCGTCGGCGATGAGCAGGATCCCGTGGCGGTCGCAGAGGCGCCGCACGCCCTGCAGGTAGCCGTCCGGCGGCACGAGGACGCCGTTCGTGCCGGTGACCGGCTCGACGATGAATGCCGCGATCGACTGGGGGCCCTCGAGCTGGATCGTCTCATCGAGCAGCGCGAGCGCCGCCTCCGCGCTGTCCCATCCCCGCTCGATCCCGTGGTACGGGTCCAGGACGTGGACGACGCCGGGGACGCCGTGCTCGTTCGGCCATCGCCGGGGCTCGCCCGTGACCGCCATCATCCCGCTCGTCGCGCCGTGGTACGAGCGGTACCGCGCGAGGACCTTCGTGCGACCGGTGACGGCCCGGGCGATGCGGATGGCGTTCTCGTTCGCCTCGGCCCCGCCGAGCGTGAAGAACACCTTCTCGATGTCGCCCGGCAGGAGGGCCGCGAGCCTCTGCCCGAGCCGCGCGCGCGCCTCGGTCGTGTGCATGGGATTGACGTAGGCGACCTCGCGCAGCTGGCGCACGATGGCCTCGACGATGCGCCGGTCGCCGTGGCCGGCGTTGACCGACATGAGCTGGCTGCTGAAGTCGAGGAACCGGCGGCCGTCGACCGTGGTGAACCACACGCCGCTCGCGCTCGCGATGGGTAGCGGGTCGGCGGCGGACTGGGCCATCCAGTCGAAGATGGTGTGCCGCTTCGAGAGGTCGATGACCTCGGCCGCGCTGAGGCGCGCGTGCGCGGGCGGGTCGTCGACCGCGTCGGTCGTCATGCGAGCAGCCTGCGGTCGCGACGGTGTCCGCCGCAATGTGCGCCGCGTCCACTGTCGCCGGTGACGATCGTGTGTGGTGCCCTGCGGGAGGTCGGACCCGCGGCGCCGCGCCGGCGCGCGCCCTCAGCGCGGCGCCGAGAGGCTCGCGTCGAGGCGCGAGACGCGCACCGTCTTGATCACGAGCTGGAGCGTCATCCAGCGAGTCGGCAGCGACACGTCGGCGCCGAGGATCGACGAGATGCGCTCTAGCCGCTGCCGCAGCGTGTTGCGGTGCAGGTACAGCCGCTTGGCGGCGACCGCGGTGTTCCCGCCGCTGTCCAGGTACGCCTCGAGGGTCCGCAGGAGCTCGTCGGTGAGCTTCGAGACGTCACGGTATTCGGCTTCTCCACCGAGACCCGCCTGGATGAGCGCGGGTACGAAGCGGTAGCTGCCGAGATCCTCGAAGCGCACCACGTGCCCGGCCCCGAAGAGACGCACGCCGAGATCCAGCGTGTCCCAGGCCTGACGGTAGGCGGTCGGATAGCCCGAGACGTCGGCGCAGGTCTGGCTCACGCCGAGCGACCACGGACCCGCCCCGATCTTGGCGACGGCGGACGGCTCGGCGACGGCGACGACGTGGTCGCCGCCCACGTCGGCGAGGGCCGTGGGATCCGCGGCGAGGATCGCCGAGCGCAGGCGCGTCGGCGGGTCGTCCCGTGCGGGCGTCCCGACGATGATCACCTTCGGCTGGCCCAGGTCGCAGCCCACCCGATGCGCGCGCGCCAGGAGCGCCGCCGCGTCGGTCTTCCCGCTCGCGCCCACGACCTCCCACAGCAGGTCGTCCGCGCGCGCCCGATCGACGGACATTTCGGCCAGCCGCCGCTGCCGAACGACGAGCGCGACGATGCTCGCGAGGCGACCGCAGACGTCGAGGTCCTCCTGCGTCGCGCTCCGTCCCTCCGCGAAGAGGACGACGCTCGCGTCCTCGCCGCCGACGACCGCGGTGCGGGATGCGAACGCGCGCCCCTCGAGCTCCGCCGTCCAGACCCCCGGGACCACCGCCTGTCGTGGCGCGACCGCGGCGACTCGGAGGCCGCGCTGCGAGCGTTCGGCTACGTACACCGCGCACGCCTCCGCGCGGGTCACTCGCAGCCCGAGGCTCGCCAGCGACCCGAGCGTCTCGAGCAGCGACGACCCGGCGTTCGCCGAGCGCGCGAGGATCTCGACCGCCTCGAGCATCTGGGCGCTCCGCCGCTGGTCCGCGCTCCGGCGCCGGCGCGCGACCGCGATCCCCAGGAGCTCGGCCGCCTCGGACACCGCACGCGTGACCGCGGCGGAAGGCCGCTCGTTCATGAGGACCGCGACCACCCCCAGCAGGTCGTCGCCGTCGCCGATACGTGCCGCGACCGCGACGGCTCGGGGCGGCAGCGCCGCCGGCCGCACCCCCGGTCTCACCGCTGGCTGGATCGTGCCCACCGTCACCCCGGTCGATATGGCCGCGCGTCCGACCACGCTCTCGCCACGCGCGTAGCGATCTTCCCCCGCCAGGCGGCCACCCAGGGGCGCGGTCTGTGCGAGGACGAGCGCATCGGCGCCGCGGTCCCAGAGGTAGGCCATGACGGCGCGGCATCCTTCGAGACGCGACAGCGCCTCGCATCCAGCGCGAAGCGCGACCTCCTCCGGCGGATCGGATACAACGAGGCTGAGCACGTCCGACAGGATCCACGGGCGTTCCGTCGCGGCCGGCGTGTGCACCGCGCTCACTTCAGCCCGGGGGGAAGGTGCAGCGCGGCCGTTGAGTGCGGTCGGCCGCTGGCGGACGATCTGCCGCGGCCGATGGACGCTCGTCATGTCACTCGAACGCGCGCGGATGATCGGCGCGATAGGTGGCCCGCCCCAACCCGTCCTCCCCACCGCTCGAGCCACGTCACGCTGCTTGGTAGCTCGATCGGCTACAATGTGGTCCTACGGCCTCTGGACGTCAAGGATCGGATACGATCCGCTACGCTGGCGGCATGAGCGCGGTGGCATCGGAGCGAGAGGTGCGGCTACAGGTCGTCGGCGACCCGAAGCGGACGGCCGTGAGCGTCGTGCACGCCGAGCTGAGGTCGTGGATCCTCAGCGGACGGATAGCGCCGGGGTCCTGGCTGCGGCAGGAGGAGCTGGCGCAGGCGCTCTCCGTCAGCCGCATGCCGGTGCGGGAAGCGCTCACGCTCCTGGGCGAGGAAGGCCTGGTGGAGGTCCTCCCGCACCGGGGCGCGCGCGTCCCGGAGCTCTCGATGGACGAGCTCGAGGAGATCTACGCCGCGCGGATCGGCCTCGAGGGACTGGCCGCGAGCCGCGCCGCCGAGCGGATCGACGCCGATGCCCTCGAGCGGCTGCGCCTCGCCCTTCCCCGGCTCTCCGCGCTGTGCACCGGAGGCGACGTCCAGGCGTACCTGCGCGAGGACCGCGCGTTCATGCTCAGCGTGTTCGCGGCGAGCGGGCGCCCGCGCCTCGTCCGGCAGATCGCGAGCCTCCGCGAGCGCGCCGAGCGCTACCTGCGACTCGTGTTCGTGGGCGCGGACCACATCACGTGGCTCGACCACTCCTACCAGCTCTTCCAGGCGTGCGCCGCGCACGACCGTCACGAGGCGGAGCGCGTGGTGGTGGACGCGATGCGCTGGACCCTTTCGCAGGCCAGGTCGATGCTGGGGGAGAGCCTCTCCGCCGCGAAGTAGCGCCTAGATGCGCACCTCGCCGTGCTCGATGACCACCCGGCCGTCGACGCGGAGGGTGGGCTGGCGCATCACCACGTCGAGGTGAAAGGCGACCTCGTTCACCCCGCCGATCGAGAAGTTCGAGCCGAAGCCGAAGTGCATCGTCCCCGCCGCGCCCTCGTCGGTGAGCATGATCCCGGTGACCGCGGCGAGGTCGTTCAGCCCGACGCCGCACTCGGCGAGGACGTAGGCCTTCTCGGTCCCCACCGTCGCGAACACGCGGCGGACCTCCGCGGCGAGGGCGGCGTCGGACGAGCCGACCTCGCGCACGCGACCGTCCGAAATGTCGAGCCGAACGGGCGTGGCCAGCAGGCCGAGCGTGGGGTAGGGGATCGAGCCGTCGACGACGACGATCCCGCGCGCCGAGTCCTCGATGGGGGCGACGTAGCACTCGATGTCCGGCGGGGAGCCCATCGTCCCGGGCGCGACGACGTAGCCCGGCGTGGACGCGCCGACGCGTCCCTCGATGCGCATCGTCACGTCCGTGCCCGCGGGCGTCGTGACCCTCACCTCGCGGCCCGCGGTGAATGCCTCGGCGATGCGGTCGCCGATGCGGCCGCGCGCCTCGAAGTCCGCGCGCAGCGACTCGTGCGCCAGGAGGTCCATCGAGTAGTCGGGCAGGCTCAGGTAGCGCGTGCCGCCCTTGGCCGCGTCGCGCCTCGCGTTCGTGTGCACCATCGACTTCGCGGTGATGCCGAGGCACAGGTCCGCGAGGCGCATCTGCTCCGCGGCGTGCGCCGGCGGCTCCTGTCCGTGCATGTCGAACGGCGGCACCTCCACGAGGTGCACTCGGTCCGTGACGAGCGCGGCGCGGCGGGCGAGGATCTCGCCGAGCGCCCGGGTCGTCGTGTCGCAGACGATCGCGACCCGCTCGCTCGGGCGGAGCCGGCCGCAGACCTTGATGAGGATGTCCGCGCCCTCCACGACCTTCGCTTCCGACGCCGCCGCGACCGATCCGGCCATCCTCAGACCCCCCTTACGTTCTGCGCTTCGCGCATCATCGCGTGGCGCGGGGCGCCGCCGAACGGCCGCGGTGCACACGATCGTTCCGGCGGACCATGCGCGCGGCATATTGCGACCCCCTTCGCTCGCGACCGATGCTCGGTCGGCGGTGATCGCCGAGCTCGAGTCGGTGCTGCGCGGCGTGGTGGACATGCACGTCCACACCGCCCCCGACGCGTTCCCGCGGCTCCTCGACGACGTCGGCGCGGCCACCATCGCGCGCGACAAGGGGCTGCGCGCCATGGTGCTGAAGGGCCACGTCGCCGGCACGGCGGAGCGCGCGCGCGTCACCTCGGAGCGCGTGCCCGGGATCCAGGTGTTCGGCGCCATCGTCTGCAACCCGCCCGCGGGCGGGCTCAGCCCGGAGGCCGTCGACCGTGAGCTGCGCCTCGGCGCGCGCGTCGTCTGGGGTCCGACGATGTGGTCGCGCAACCACGCGAGCTACGTGCGGGACCATCCGAGCCGCGGGTACCGCGACCTGGGCATGCGCTTCCCCGACGAGGGCCTCACGGTGCTCGACGAGCGCGGCGCGCTCCTGCCCGAGGTCCGTGAGATCTGCGCGCTCGTGGCCGCCGCCGGCGCCGTGCTGTTCACCGGCCATCTCAGCTACGACGAGGCGAAGGTGCTCGTCCCGGAGGCGCGCCGGATGGGCGTGCGCCACGTGGTGGTGAGCCACCCCGAATACGAGAACATGAGCTACTCGATCGAGCAGCAGGTGCTGCTCGCCGACGCGGGCGCGTACATGGAGCACACCATGTCGTGCCACCTCCCGCTCTGGTTCCCGACGGAGCGCGGCCGGTACCAGACGGTGTGGGACGTCTTCGACGCGATCAGGGCCGTGGGGCCCGAGCGCTGCATCCTCACGAGCGACCTCGGCCAGGTCCACAGCCCGCCCCCCACCGAGGGCTTCCGCGAGCTCATCCAGATCCTCATCGCGCTCGGGGCCGGCCGGCGCGAGCTCGACCTGATGACGAAGGAGAATCCCGCCCGGCTGCTCGCGCTCTGACGCTCGACCGGCCCGCATGCCGGCTGCCAGCGGCGCTGACCCTCCTCCTCCGTCCGGCCGCGGCTCTACCGCGGCGCATGCCAGCCGCGCCCGCGCGTCAACGGAACGAGGGGATCACGCGGTCGGCGATCAGGCGCATCGCGCGCGCGGGGTCGCGGCCGATGGGACCGCCGATGTTCACGTTGTCGAAGCCCGCGTCGACGATGATGCGCAGCTGCCGGACGCACTCCTCTGGCGTGCCGGCGATGCCCGTCCGGAGCATCGCGGGGGTCACGAGCGGCCGCGCAGCCTCACGGCCGTGGCGCATGCGCACGTCGTACACCGGCCTGAAGTCCTCGAGCGTGAGGTCGATCGTGGCCAGCGCGCGCGGGTCGAGGTGGTAGCCGTAGTACGACACGATGTCCGCGAGCAGCGCCCGGGCCTCGTCCCCGTCCTCGGAGACCGCCATCCAGACGTATGCGGTCGCCTCGAACGACCGACCCGGTGCCGATGATCGCTCGAGGCCGCGGCGGATGGGCGCCATGATGAGCGGTGCAGACTCGGGTGGGGTCACCATGGGATGGCTTCCGTCGCCGATCTCACCCGAGAGCTCGAGGAGCGGCTCGCCGATCGCCGAGATCGCGATGGGTATCTCGCGGCGGTACGGCGCGAACCTCAGATACGCGTTCTCGTCCCAGCGGTAGATGCTGCCGTCGTGCCCGCGCTCGCCGCGCAGCATGCGGCGCAGGATCTCGACGCCCTCGCGGACACGCGGTACGACGTCCTCCTCGCCCCGCGGGATGCCGATCCACCTGAGCGTCTCGAAGTTGTGCGCGCCCATGCGCACCGAAACGCGCCCGTGGGACAGATGGTCGAGCGTCGCGATGTAGGTCGCGACCTCGCTGGGGTCAGCCGTGCGCGACGGACCGCCTGACGAGAGCTCGATGCGGCTGGTGCGGCCGGCGACGAGCGAGTTGAGCACCCAGGAGTTCGCGCGGAACGGGCTGTGCGGGAACAGGAGCACGTCGAAGCCCAGCTCTTCAGCGAGGACCCCGAGCGCGGCGAGCTCGCTCGGTCCGCCCAGGTCGTCAATGAGCCGGATCCCGAACCGGACGCGCCGCGCGCTCATGCTTCCGGCCGGATCGCCGCCCGCAGCCGGGCCAGCCGGGTGAGTTGAGCGTCGATCCTCGCCACGATCTCATCGGCGAACGCGTAGCTCGCCCGCGTCGGACGCGCGTCGGCCGCGCCGACGCGCGAGATGAGCCCGCCGAGCTTCGCGTTGAGCTTCACCGGGTGGATGACCGTCTCCTGGATGGAGCGTGTCGTCCGCGTCTGCACGAGCTCCCCCTCGACCTCTTCGAGCTCACGTCGTATCCGCGCCGTCCGCCGCCTCGTCGCCGAGCCGTCGACGTCGAGCCGCCGGCGGATCCGGCGGATCTCGTTCACCGCCTCGTGCGTCTCGCTCAGCTTGTCTCGCAGGCGCAGCAGGAGGCTGAACTGCCCGGCAAGGTCCGAGGCGGTCGCGCCCGTGCGCGGGTCGGCGCGGATCTCGAAGCGGGCCCGCCGCGTGACTCGGCCCGCTCGGAGGCGGACCTCATACCGACCTGGCGGGGCGAGCGGTCCGGCCAGCGGGTTCGACGACGCCGGCATGGCGCCGCTGAGCGCGTCGGCGACGATCGCCGTCGCCCCCTCGCAGCGCGTGTCCCATACGAACGTGTTGAGCCCTGGCGCGGCGGGGATCCGGGGAGCCCGGCCGTCGGCGGTCGGGTCGCTGGTGAAGCGCCGCACCACGCGCCCAGCGGCGTCGTGGAACGACAAAGTGACCTTCCCGGTCGATCCGTCCGGCAGGAGGTACCGGACGATCACGCCATCCGGTGGGTTCGGGCCGGCGTCGAGGAGGAGCTCGGGCGTCGCGGCATCGGCCCCCGGCGCGGGTCGCCAGGTGACGACCGTCGCGCCGTGGCCGCGGTAGTTGTTCCCCGGCGCGCTCGGCACCCCGGTGCCGGGATGCCGCGAGGCCCGAAAGCGCACGTGGGTGCGCGGCGTGAAGAGCCACGGCGCGTCCCGGTCGGCCGCGGCGATGTCCTCCCGCAGGGGGCCGACGTCATCGAGGATCCAGAAGCCACGGCCGTGCGTAGCGAGGATGAGGTCGTCGTCCTTCACGGCGATGTCGTGGACCGGCACCACCGGGAGTTGGCCGCTCGATCGGTGCCAGCGCCGTCCGTCGTCCGCGCTCACGTAGCACCCGGTCTCGGTCCCGGCGTAGAGCAGGCCGCGCCGGATCGGATCTTCGCGCACGACGCGAGTGGGCTCGTCGGCGGGGATCCCGGAGGCGATCGCCGACCAGGTTCGTCCGTGATCCGCCGTCCGGAACAGCATCGGCCGCTGGTCGTCGAGCAGGTAGCGCGTCGCGGCGACGTAGGCGACCGCGGCATCGTGCGGCGACGGCTCGATGGCGCTGATGAGGGTCCACGCGGGGATCGTCCTCGGCGTGACGTTCCGCCACGTCCGCCCGTCGTCCCGCGAGAGATGGATGAGGCCGTCGTCCGAGCCGGCCCACAGCGTCCCGCGGGCGACAGGCGACTCGGCGAAGGTCGCGATCGTGCAGTACCACTCCGTGCCGCAGTTGTCCGCGGTGAGCGGGGTGCCCGAAGGCGCCTGCCGGCCGCGGTCGTTGCGGGTGAGGTCGGGGCTGATCGCATTCCAGATCGCGCCCTCGTCGGTGCTGCGGAAGACGCGCTCGCCGCACACGTAGAGGACGTTCGGGTCGTGTGGCGAGAGCGCGATCGGGAACGACCAGCGGAACCGGTGACGTAGGTCGCGCGCGCCCCAGCCCCAGGCGGCCTCCGGCCAGACATCGATGTTGCGCGCCTGCCCGGTGCGGTGGTCGTATCGGGTGAGGAACCCCATGATGAACCCGGCGTACACGACGTCTGGGTCGTCCGGGCGCACGGCGATGAAGCCGCTCTCACCGCCGCCGACCGCGTAGCACTCGTTCGCGGTGATCGCGCCCACGCTCGACCTGCTCGGCATGCTCAGCGTGGTCGCGTCCTGCTGCGCCCCGTAGATGCGGTAGGGCGTGCGGCTGTCGGTCGTCACGTGGTACATCTCAGCTGTCGGCTGCGTGCGCTGCGGCGACCAGGTCTCGCCGCCGTCGAAGGTCACGGTCGCCCCGCCGTCGTTGCCCTCGATCATCCGGCGGGGATCGCGCGGGTCGATCCACAGATCGTGGTTGTCCGGGTGCGGCGCGTGCTGCGGGACGAACGTGCGCCCACCGTCGGCGGAGCGCCAGAGGTCCGTGTTCAGGACCCACACGGTCTCGGCGTCCAGGGGGTCGGCGACGATGTGGTGGTAGTAGAACGGCCGAGTGCGCAGGCGTGGGTCGTCACACAGCCGCTCCCATGTGTCCCCATGGTCGTCCGACCGGAACACAGCGCCATCGTCGGCTTCGACGATCGCGTACAGGCGTCCTGCACGAGCGGCGGTGGTCGCGATCCCGATCCGGCCAAGCGTCCCCGCTGGCAGGCCGCGGGCGCGGCTGATGTCGGTCCATGTGTCTCCGTCGTCGGTGGAGCGGAACAGCCCGCTGCCGGGCCCGCCGCTGATGAGCGACCACGGTGTCCGCAGCGCCTCCCAGGTGGAGCAGTAGAGGATCCGCGGATCCTGTCCGTCGAGGGCCACATCGATGGCGCCGGCGCGACTACCACGGTGGAGGGCTCGCTGCCAGCGCGCGCCGCCGTCCGTGGATCGGAACAGGCCTCGCTCCGCGTTCGGGGCGTGGGCGTGACCGAGCGCCGCGACATACACGACGTCGGGGTGCGCCGGGTGCACGCGGACCCGGCCGATGTGCCGCGTGTCGGGAAGGCCGAGGTGCAGCCAGGTCCGTCCGGCATCGGTCGAGCGCCAGACGCCATCGCCGCTCGCGACGTTGCCCCGGATGCAGGCTTCGCCCATGCCCGCGTAGACGACGTTCGGGTCGGAAGGCGCGACCGCCAGGGCGCCGACCGAGGATCGGCGGAAGTGGCCATCCGAGACGTTGCGCCAGTACTGGCCGCCGTCGGTCGTCTTCCACACGCCGCCGCCGGTCGAGCCGAAGTAGAAGACCAGGCGGTCGGATGGGTCGCCCGCGACGGCGACGACGCGCCCTCCGCGGAACGGCCCGATACCGCGGAAGCGCAGGCGCTCGAGATGTCTGAAGGCGCGCTCCGGAGACCGCGAGGTCCTGGTGCGTGCCACCGGCGGGACTCTGTTCGCGCGGCACGGGCGCGGGCAATGGTCGACGCGCACAGCGGTCGACCCGAGCCGTAGTCGCCTGGCACACGCACACGTTGGCGCCGCTCCGCGCGTCCGCCCTAGCGTGGCGTGTGACCCGCCCCGTCGACGTCGTCGAACTCGACGCACGCTGTCGTCGTCGAGGTCGACCCCGCAACGGGGGCAGTTGCGCTCCTGGCGCTACGTCATCGTGGAAGACACGGGACGGATGGTCGACCCGGCGATCGTCGACGGGCAAGTCCGCGGCGGCGCGGCGCAAGGGATCGGGAAGGCGCTGTTCGAGGAGGTCATGTACGGCAACGGTGCACATCACGGTCCCGGCGGACCATGCGCGTCGCATATTGCCGCGCGCTCGGTGTCGGACGACTGTCGGTGGCGCGCGTCGGCGTGAAGCCCGCGTCGCCGGCCGGCGCGAGGCTCGACCTGATGACGAAGGAGGATCCCGCCCGGATGCTCGCGCTGTGACGCTCGACTACGCGCTCGTGGTGAACGGGGTGCGGCACCAGGTGCGCACGGAGGCGCGCAAGCTCCTCCTCGACGTGCTCCGCGAGGACTGCGGGCTCACCGGCCCGCATGCCGGCTGCGAGCACGGCGTCTGCGGCGCCTGCACGGTCCTCCTCGACGGCCGCAGCGTCCGCTCGTGCCTCCTCCTCGGGATCCAGGCCGCGCGCGGCGAGGTCACCACGATCGAGGGCCTCGCGCGCGGGGACGAGCTTCATCCGCTGCAGGACGAGTTCTCGAAGCACCACGCCCTCCAGTGCGGCTACTGCACGCCGGGGATGATCCTCACCGCGCTCGAGCTCCTGCGCGACACGCCGTCGCCGACCGAGGGCGACGTGCGCGAGGCGCTCGCCGGCAACCTCTGCCGTTGCACCGGCTATCAGCCCATCGTCGAGGCCGTCCTCGCCGCGGCGCCGCGCCTGCGGGAGCGGCGCTGACGCTCCTCCGCCCTCCCGCGTTCGCGGCGCTGCGGCACGGGACCTTCCGCACCCTCTGGATGAGCTACGTCCTCTCGAACATCGCCTGGTGGATGCAGATGTTCGGCCTCGGCTGGCTCGCGGTGGAGCTGGCGGTGAGGGACGGCGCGCCCGAGCTCGCGCCCTTCTACATCGGCCTGATCGGCGCGGCCCGCGCCGTTCCCGCGATCGCCTTCACGATCCTGGCGGGCGCCGTCGTCGACCGCTCGGAGCGGCGAGCCCTGCTGCTGCGGAGCCAGGCCGCGGCCACGGTCCTGGTGGGGATCCTCGCGGCGCTGGCGATGTCGGGCGTGGCCACCATCGCGACCGTGATGGTGTTCACGTTCCTCGTCGGCGTCGTGTCGTCGTTCGACGCGCCGGCGCGGCAGTCGCTGCTGCCGCGCCTCGTACCGCGCGAGGACATCATGAGCGCGGTCGGGCTGCAGTCGATGGCGGCGCACGCGACCGGGATCGTCGGGTCGCTGCTCGCCGGCCTGCTCATCGCGCCGCTCGGCGCCGGCGGGCTGATCATGGCGAACGCGGTCGGCCACCTCCCGGTGATCCTCGCGATCGCGCTCCTGCCGGCGATGCCGCCCGCCCCGTCGGCTTCGCGTCCGAACGTCCTGCGCAGCGTGCGCGACGGGCTGTCCTGGATCGTCGGCGACCCCGTCGTGCGCTGGGTGTTCGTGGTCGCCGTCTGCGCATCGCTCCTGAGCCGGCCGTACCTGCAGCTCCTGCCCGCGTTCGTCGCCAACCACCTGCGGCTCGGCCCCGAGGCGCTCTCCCTCCTCCTCAGCCTGACCGGCGTCGGCGCCCTCGTCGGATCGACGGTGGTGGCGAGCGTGGGCGCGGTCCCGGGGCGGGGGAGGATCTTCCTCGGCGGGGCCCTGGCGATGGCCATCCTCGTCGCGGCGCTCGGGACGCGCTCCGACCTCGCGACCTCCGCCGTCCTTTGCCTCGTCCTCGGCGCGTCGACCATGCTCGTCATGGGCGGAGCGAGCGCCATCCTCCAGACCGCGACGCCGGATCACCTCATGGGTCGCGTCATGGCGGTGCAGGTGACGATGTTCATGGGCCTCATGCCCGTCGGCCAGCTGCTCCTCGGGTCGCTCGGCAGCGTCGTCGGCATCGAGCGCGTCTACGTCGGGGCGGGCGCGGTCGCCGCCGTCATCACCGTCGCGGCGATCCGCGGGGCGTCGCGGCTGCGTGAGCTCGGCCTCGCCTCGGGACCCGCTCTCCCGGCGGTCGCCGCGAGCGGCGCGGAGTAGCGGCTAGCCTCGGTCGCCGGCCCGCGCGGCGAGGCAGGCGGCGAAGCTGCGCAGGAGCTGCGGTCCCACGATCTTGGTGGCCGAGCGCGCGAGCGGCGCGAGCACGCCCGAGAACGTGAACTCGGCGGCGAGGTCCACCGGAGTGCCGGCCTCGCCGGCGGCCCCGAGCGTCAGCCGGATCACGCCCTCGGCGCGCACCGCACCGACCCGGTCGCGTCCTTCGGCGCGCACGGTGACCCGGTCGTCACCGCTCTCCGCGATGCGCACCGTCCCCTCGAAGCGCACCCCGGTCTCGGCGTATTGCACGCCGATGGCCGCGTCGTACACGCCGGCCTGCCCCTCACCCTTCACCGTCGCCCCCGGGATGCAGCCGATGACACCCGGCACGTCGTCGAGCAGCGAGCGGACGCGGACGGCATCCGCGCCGATGTGGAACCGGTCCGTGAGGGTGACGGGCCCGGCCATCAGTCGTCCTCCGCGAAGCGCGCGGGGTCGAACGGGTCTGCCGCGACCGACGGCGGGGCGGCGCACACGATGTCCGCGACGAGCCGTCCGCCGGCAGCCGCCTCCGCGAGGCCGGCGACCGGCACGGCGGCGATGACGCCGTCGGCCGAGCGGACGGCACCGTAGATCGGGACGAGGTCCGCGGGCACCGGGCGCACGCCCGCCCACGCCTGTTCGATGGGGGTGTCGGCGATCCCCGGGAACACCTTCTCGAAGGCGCCGACGATCGCCGCCGAGTCCTCGGCCGTGATCGAGGCGTCGAAGGTCCCCGCGCGATAGGTCGTGCCGATCCAGAGCCGCCCGTCCACCGCGGGCCGCACGCCGCACGCGAGCTTCGTCGCGAAGCGCGGGTCCGGCTGGTACACGACGCACCGGCGGAGGGCGCCCTTCCGCGGACGGGTCACGAGCAGCTGTCCGGAGACCGGGAGGACCGGGACGTCCGTGCCCGCGAGCTCGGCGACGGCCGTGGTCCAGGCGCCCGTCGCGATCACGACGCGCGGGGCGGTGAAGCTGCCGATCGGTGTCCGCAGGCGCCAGGCGGCGCCCTCTCGCCCGACATGGGTCACCTCGGCGCCCTGGTGCACGACCACGCCCGCGTCCGCCGCCGCGCGGACCATGGCCTCGAGGAGCCGGAGCGGCTCGACCTGCGCGTCCTCCTCGAAGAGCGCGCCACCGACGATCTCAGGCGCGAGGGCCGGCTCGAGGTCGTGCACCTCGGCGGCGTCGAGGAAGCGCGCGCCCGCGAAGGTCGCGACCTCGCGCTGCGTCGCGTCGAGCATCTGCCGCTGCTCGAGCTGGGAGACCGAGTCGAAGACCACGAGCGAGCCGCACCGCTCGAACCCGCAGTCGTCGCCCAGGCGCCGGAGGAACTCGGGGTAGTACGCGAGGCTCGCGAGGACCAGCTCGAGGAGGGCGTTCGGCGTGCGAAGCTGGGCCGAGATCCAGCCGCTCGCCTTGCTCGAGGTGCCGTCCCCGATGCGGCCTCGCTCGAGCACGTGCACGCGCACCCCGCGCCAGCCGAGGTGGAGCGCGGCCGAGAGCCCGGTGAGCCCGGCGCCGATCACGACGCAGTCGCTGGCGACCGACCGCTCCACCGCGTCGATCATCCCCCGCCGCGGGCCCGCGGGCCAGTGGTCGAGGCGCACAGGCCCGCGGCGCGGTCGTGGTCAGGGGGCACATTGGGCGCGCCAGGGAGGGCCGCCGATGATGGCCACGTGGCGGACGGACCGGACCGTATCCCGGGCGCGCGGGCGGTGACGAGCCCGCTGCACCGGCCGGAATGGGAGTACGTGCCCGGCGTCCCCATGGAAGACCTGCGCCGCACGGACTGGGAGATCCTCGAACGCCAGCGCCCGGTGTTCTACGCGGAGAACCAGGCGGATGCGGTGCTGAGGATGTTCGACACGATGCGCGAGGAGCCGACCTTCGGCTACCGCGTGAACAACTACCAGCACTGCCTCCAGGCGGCGACGCGGGCGTACCTCGACCGCCGCGACGAGGAGGACATCGTCGTCGCGCTCCTGCACGACATCGGCTTCGTCGTCGTGCCGAGCCGGCACGGCGCGTTCGCGGCGGAGCTGCTCGGCCCGTACGTGTCGGAGCGCAACCGCTGGATGCTCCAGCGCCACCAGGTGTTCGGCGACCACCACGTGAAGGAGTTCCCGCGGCTCTTCGATCCCGAGGGGAGGGAGCGGTGGCGGGGGCACGAGTTCTTCGACTGGGGCGCCGAGTTCGCGGAGAAGTACGACCAGGGCGCCATCGACCCCAGGTTCGAGTCCGCGCCGCTCGACCTCTTCGTCCCGATGGTGCGGCGGCTCTTCTCGCGGCGCCCGCGGACGATCCCCACGGAGTGATGCCCTCCGCCTGAGCGGTGTGCTTCGCGGCGCGGCGCGGGCGCCGGAGTGTGCGCCGGGCACATTGCCGAGGGCTCCCCTGCGGCGAAGCATGGGATAGGGAAGGCGCCACGTGCGTCGTGGCGCGGAGGGGATAGGTGCACATGGCTCCGAGCACTCGCGTACCGGGGTTCCTCGCGCTCCTCGTCATCGCCGGTCTGATCATCTCGGCCTGCTCGCAGCAGGCGACGCCCGGACCCGCCGCGACCGCGGCGCCGGCAGCGACGAAGGCTCCCACCGCGGCGCCGGCAGCGACGACGGCTCCCACCGCGGCGCCGACGCCGAACCTGCGCGGCGCGGGCGGCGAGCTGAAGCTCCTGTTCTGGCAGGGGCCCGTGATCCTGAACCCGCACCTCGCGGCGGGCGCTAAGGATCAGGATGCGGCCCGACCGATCCTCGAGTCCCTGGCGGTGATGGGACCGGATGGCATCCCCGTCGCGCGTCTCGCAGCCGAGGTCCCGACCAAGGCGAACGGCGGCATCTCGGCGGACGGCACGAAGGTGACCTGGAAGCTGAAGCAAGGCGTCAAGTGGTCGGACGGCACCGACTTCACCGCCGACGACGTCACGTTCACCTTCGACTACATGTCGGACAAGGCGACCGCGACGACGACGGCCTCATCGACCACGCTCGTGCAGTCCGTGGTGGCGACGGACAAGAACACGGTCGTCGTCACCTTCAAGCAGCCGACCGCTGTCCCGTACCAGTGGGGCGTCGGCGGCTCCCAGGTGATCATCCAGAAGGCGCAGTTCGCCGCCTTCAAGGGCGCCAACGTGAAGGACGCCCCGGGCAACCAGGCCCCGATCGGGACTGGCCCCTACAAGGTGAAGGAATTCAAGCCGAACGACATCGTCACGTACGAGATCAACCCGCTCTACCGCGATCCCGGCAAGCCGTACTTCAAGACCATGCAGATCAAGACGGTGGCCTCGGCGGACATCTCTGCCCGCGCCGTCTGCCAGACGGGCGACGTCGACTACGGGTGGTCGCTGAACCTCACGGCCGCTCAGCTGAAGCCGTTCTTCGAGACCGGCAAGTGCGACAACATCGCCGCGCAGGGCACCAGCAGCGAGTCCATCAACTTCAACTTCTCGAACAACAAGCTCACTGGCGATCAGCGCGCCGAGCCGACCACCTCACATCCGTTCCTCTCCGACATCCGCGTGCGCAAGGCGCTGGCGATGGCCGTCAACCGAAAGCTCATCGCTGACCAGATCTGGGGTGGCATCACGGGGTCCCCGACGTGCAACGTCATCAACATCCCGAAGGAGATGGTGTCCCAGGCCACCGCGAGCATGGACGTCTGCAAGTTCGATCTCGCGGCCGCGAACCGGCTCCTCGACGAGGCCGGGTGGGTCAAGGGATCGGACGGCATCCGGGCGAAGGGTGGCGTCAAGATGGAGATCGTCTACCAGACGACCGTCGCCCCATTCCGGCAGCAGGTCCAGGAAGTGGTCAAGAAGGACTGGGAGTCGCTCGGCGTCAAGGTCGAACTGAAGGCCATCCCCGCGGGGGTCTTCTTCTCCACCGACCTCGGCAACCCGGATACCGCCTCCAAGTTCTTCGCCGACGTCCAGCAGTACGCCAACGGTTACGGCCAGCCCGACCCCGAGCCGTTCCTCCGCGCGTGGACCAGCGCTGAGATCAAGACGCGCGAGGCCGGCTGGCGGGGGAGCAACTACTGGCGTTTCAAGAGCGCCGATTACGACAAGCTGTTCGATGACCTCACCAAGGAGCTCGACCCGGCGAAGCGAGCGGCCCTGATCCTGAAGATGAACGACCTCCTCGTCAGCGAGGCCGTCTTCGTCCCTGTCGCGTCGTATCTCCGCCCGGTCTCCGGGAAGGCCAAGGACCTGAAGGGTCCGGTCGCCAACGTGTTCGAAGGCGATCTCTGGAACATCGCCGACTGGTCCAAGTAGCGTCACGCCGTCGTAGCTAGGGCCGAGATGAGCCGCCGTGGGTAGATACATCCTGCGGCGGCTCATCATCTCGGTCCCGACGCTGATGGGCATCAGCCTCATCATCTTCGTCATCCTGGCGCTCGCGCCGGGCGACCCGCTGTCGCAGTTCGCCAACAACCCCGAGGTGCCCATCGAGGTGCGCGAGCGCGTCCGGACGTCCCTGGGCCTCGACGACCCCGTCCACGTCCGATACGTGAAGTGGGTCTCGCAGCTCATGCAGGGCGACCTCGGCTACTCGTTCGCGACCCGCTCGTCGGTCACCGGCCTGATCCTGCAGCGGCTCCCGAACACCCTCGCCATCCTTGGCGTGGCCTTCGTGATCGGAGTCGCTCTCGCGATCCCGATCGGGATCCTCTCTGCGGTGAAGCGCTACTCGCTCTTCGACCACTCCGCGACGACGATCGCGTTCATCGGGTTCTCGGTCCCGTCGTTCTTCACCGGCCTCGTCCTCATCCTCATCTTCTCGGTGAACCTGCGCTGGTTCCCCTTCATCTACGACTCGACCGTCGTCGTGCGCGACCTGCCGTCGCTCGCGGCGCAGGTTCGCCAGTCGATCATGCCCATCGCCATCCTGACCCTCATCTACGCGGCGACGACGATGCGCTATGTCCGGGCCGAGATGCTCGAGAACATGCCCCAGGACTACGTCCGCACCGCGCGCGCGAAGGGGCTTGGCAGCGGCACCGTCGTCAGGCGGCACGTGCTGCGGAACAGCCTGATCCCGGTCATCACGCTGGTCGCCCTGGGCATCCCGAACATCTTCACCGGCGCGGTCATCACGGAACAGATCTTCTCCGTCCCCGGGATCGGCCATCTCCTGATCCTCTCGATCTCCACCGCGGACACGCCGGTCGTGATGGCCGTGACGTTCATCTTCGCGGTGCTCGTCGTGGTGTTCAACCTCGTCGCGGACGTTCTGTACGCCGTCGCGGATCCACGGATCCGGTACTCATGACGGCCGACCGTGCCGCGCTCGGTGTCGCGCTGCCGCTCGCGCGCCCACCACGTTCCCTCTGGGGTGATGCCTGGCGACAGTTCCGGAGCCATCGCCTGGCTCTCGCCGGGTCCTTCGTCCTGGCCGTGCTGGTCCTTGGGACGCTCGTCGGACCCTACATCTACCGCGTCCCGACCAACGACATCGATTTCACCCGCGTCCTGAGCGGTCCCTCGCTCGAGCACCCGTTCGGCACCGACGAGCTCGGCAGGGACATCCTCGCGAGAGCGCTCCAGGGCGGACGCGTTTCGATCGCGGTGGGCATCGCGGCGGTGTCGGTCGGCATCACGCTCGGCGTCCTCATCGGGGCCATCGCCGGCTTCTTCGCCCGCGCCGACGGCCCGCTCATGCGCCTCACGGACATGTTCATCTCCCTACCGGACCTGCCGCTGCTGCTGCTCGTGATCATGCTCTTCCGCGACTCGCTTCGGGGTCTGCTCGGACCGGTGACAGGCATCTTCGTGCTCATCGTGGTGCTCATCGGAGCGCTCAACTGGATGGGCGTCGCCCGGCTGGTGAGGGCGGCGTTCCTCTCCCTGAAGCAGCGCGAGTTCGTCGTCGCGGCCCGCGTGGTCGGCGCCTCGGACGGCCGCCTCATCAGCCATCACATCCTTCCGAACGCGCTGGGGCCGGTCATCGTCTCGGCGACCATCGGCGTCGGCGGGGCGATCATCACCGAGTCCGCGCTGTCCTTCCTCGGTCTGGGGTTCCCGCCGGGCGAGCCGACGTGGGGACGGCTCCTGTTCGAGGCGCAGAGCCACCTCGACACCGCGCCGCACTTCGCGATCTTCCCCGGCTTGCTCATCTCGCTGACCGTGCTCTCGATCAACTACATCGGCGACGGTCTTCGCGACGCCCTCGACCCGAGACGCACGCCCTAGGAGCGGCGCCGCACCCACACCGTGGCGTCGGCCACCGCCCACTGGAACTTGCGCGCGTGGTCGCGGATCGTGAACGGGACGTCGAACCGGTCGACGCGCCTGAAGTGGGGGCCGAGGATGCGGCCGAGCGACTCGTGGACGTGCACCGCCCGGCCGCCGCGCCGGACACCGCCCAGCCACTTCGAGCGCGCCGTGTATTCGGTGAGCCAGGTGAACGGGGACGAGATCGCGACCCGGCCGCCCGGCCGCACGAGGTGCCGGAGCTGCCGCAGGCAGCGCGCCGGGTCGGCGAGGCGGTCGAGCAGGTTCGCCAGCAGGACGAGGTCGAACGTCCCGAGGCCGCGCGGGAGCGCGGTCGCGTCGCCGACGGCGAAGCGCACGCGCGACCGCTCGATCCCCGCCGGGACGCGCGCGACCGCGTCCGAGGTGAGCACACCGGCCTCGACCCGGCGGTACGGCAGCACCCCCCGGCGCCGCAGGGCCCGGGCGGCGGTGATGAAGCGGCGGGACAGGTCGATCCCGACGACCTCGTCGAAGTGGCGCGCGAGCTCGAAGCTCGTGCCGCCGACGGCGCAACCCAGGTCGAGCGCGCGTCTCCACGGTCCGGGATGGTCCGCGACGCACTCGCGCGTGTATCGCGCCGGGTAGTCGAGGCCGCTCGTGGGTCCGTCGGGGAAGGGGAGGACCTCGGCCGGTCGGCCGAAGTGGAACAGCAGGTACTGCGAGAGCATCGCGGTCGACTCGTAGGCGCTCGTGCGCGGGCGGCGAGGGGCAGGCACGGAGCGGATGGTCAGCCCCGCCCGGCGGCGTGGCCATGGTCCGGCCGCACAGTCGTTGTCGGGCGCTCGTACACGCGGCACATCGGAGCGCTGACGGTCGCACCGTCCGCCCGATGGCTCGCCGGCGCGTCACACCGGGAGCGGCTCGCTGTCCGACCCCGCGCCATAGGCTGGGACCGAGATGAACGTCGCCATCGCGTTCGGCGCGGGCATCCTCTCGTTCCTCTCGCCGTGCGTGCTGCCCCTCGTGCCGGCGTTCCTCGTGAACATCGCGGGCGAGGCCGCCGTCTCCGGCCGCGAGCGCATGCGGACGGTCGTACATGCGCTCGCGTTCGTGCTCGGCTTCAGCGCCGTCTTCACCCTCCTCTGGGTGGCGATCGCGCTCGCGGGCGCGCTCGCGGGCGCGCTCGTCTTCCGCGTGCAGCAGGCCGCCGGCGTCCTCCTCGTCGTGCTCGGGATGCACATGGTCGGGCTCATCCACCTGCCGCTCCTCGAGCGCCGCATGGACCTGCGGCTCGAGGGCGGCACGCGCGGGCTGCCGCGCTCGTTCCTCGTCGGCGCGGCGTTCGGGGTGGGGATGACGCCGTGCGTCGGGCCGTACCTCGGGACGATCCTCACGATGCTCCTCGGCCTCGAGCTCGCGAGCGGCGCGGTGCTCCTCCTCGCGTACTCGCTCGGCATGGGCGTGCCGTTCCTCCTCATCGCGACCGGCCTCGGCTCGGCGCGCGCGGCCGTGGCCTTCCTGAACCGCAACATCCGCACGGTGAACGTCGTCGGCGGCGCCGTCGTCATCGTCATGGGCCTCGTCATGGTGTCGGGCCAGTTCGCGCGGCTCGCGTCGCTCTTCGACTTCGTGCCGCTCGTCCCATGAGCGACGACGCCATCGTCGTCGATCCGCAGGAGCGCCTCCCGCGCCCGGTCGCGGCCGTCATCGTCGGCGCGATCGCCCTCGCCACGCTCGTCGCGCTCGCGTGGCCCGCGCTCCCGTTCAACGAGGGGCGGCGCATCGTCCTCGGCCCCACGAAGGTGAGCGTGATCATGCGGCAGGTGGAGAACAGCGGCGCAGCCCCGCGGGCCGGCTCGCCCGCGCCGGATTTCGAGTGGGTGCGCCCGGACGGCTCGCGCGCCTCGCTGGCATCGCTCCGCGGCCTGGGGATCGTCATCAACTTCTGGGCGACGTGGTGCGAGCCCTGCAAGAAGGAGATGCCGCTCATGGACCGCATCGCGGCCGAGCACCCCGCGGTCGCCTGGCTCGCGGTGGACCTCGACGAGGACGGCGAGCGCGTCCGCGAGTTCTTCGACCGCGTCGGCGTCACGCGCCTGGAGCCGCTCCTCGACGTCGACCTCGCGACGACCCACCGCTACGCCGTGCTGAGCGTCCCCTCCACCTTCTTCGTGGACGGCGGTGGCACCATCCGTCACGTGAAGATCGGTGAGACGAGCGAGGCCGACCTCCGGCGGGGCCTCGAGAGCATCAGGTGACGGCCGAGACGGTCCGCCGCACGGCGCGCCCGGCGCCGCCGAAGCTGTACCGGGCCGGGCAGCTGACGCAGCTCGACAAGCTGCCGCCGCCCGAGCGCGCCATCACGCTCATCGTCGACGGCGAGGAGCTCGCGACCGTCGCGTGCTCGCCGCACCGCGTCCTCGCGCTCGCGCTCGGCTTCCTGCGCGTCGAGGACATCATCCGGACCGCCGAGGACGTCGAGCTCATGGAGGTCTGCGACGACGAGACCGTCGTGAAGGTCCGCCTCGCCGCGACCGCGCGCCGCGTCCCGCACGACCGCAGGCGGATCATCACGTCGGGCTGCGGCCGCGGCGTGACGTTCTCGCTCGACGTCGTCCCGGTCGAGGGCGGCATGACCGTGCGCCCCGAGCGGCTCATGGAGTGGATGGAGGCGCTGCTCGAGGGGGCCGAGGGCTACAAGGAGCACGGCGGCACGCACACCGCCGGGCTCTTCGGCGAGGACGGGCTCGAGATCCTGGTGGAGGACATCGGCCGCCACAACACCATCGACCGCATCGCCGGCGAGGCGATCCTCCGCGACCTCGCGACGGCGGGGAAGGCCATCCTCACCTCGGGCCGCATCTCGAGCGAGATGCTCGTGAAGTGCTCGCGGCTCGGGGTCGGGATCGCCGCCTCGCGCACGAGCCCCACCGAGCTCGCCGTCTCGCTCGCGCAGGAGGCGGGCATCGCGGTGTGCGGGTACGTCCGGCGCGACCAGATGCGCGTGTTCCACGAGGCGGGTCGCATCCTCACCTAGCCGCAAGGCGTGACCGACCCCTGTCGCCATCAAAACGACAGGAGGTCGCGGGATGTCCATCAAGCGCTTCATCGACGACACGTCGGGGCTCGCGACCGTCGAATACATCGTCGGCGCGGCGGTCGTCCTGGGGACGCTCGTCATCGGCGTCACCAGCTGGAACAACGGCCTCGTCGCGCGGCTCGAGTCGCTCGTCACCCAGATGCAGGCCGTCCGTTGAGGCTGGCCGCCTCCGACGGCGGGAGCGCCACGCTCGAGACGACCCTCATGATCGCGGTGCTCCTCCCGGTCCTGTTCTCGATCCTGCAGTTCGGCGACGCGTTCCACCGCTGGCTGGCGCAGGACGCGGCCACGGCGCACGCCGCGCGGTACGCCGCGCAGGTCGGCGGGGACGCCCCGGAGGTCCGCGCGCTGCTCGCGCGGTCGCTCCGCGACGCGGGCATCGACCCCGACCGCGCGACGGTGGAGATCGCGCCGGCGCAGGTGGGGTGGCGCGAGCCGATCCGCGTCACGGTGACCACCGGCCTCACCGTCGCGATCCCGTTCGCGTTCACGACGGCGATCCCGCTCCGCTCCACCGCCACGACGCGCGGGGAGCTGGCGCGATGAGCGCGACCGTCGCCGTGCTCCTCCCTCTCATCCTCGTCGTCCTCACCGGCGTGCTCGAGCTCGGCGCGGCGCGCGTCGTCGCCGAGCGGGCGCGGATCGCGGCGGACCTCGCGGCCCTGACTGCGGCCAATGACCAGGACGAGACCGTCCTGCGCTCGACGGGAGCGCTGCGGGTGCCGGGCGACGCCGGGCGCGTCGCGCGCGAGCACCTCGCGCTCGACCTCGCCCCGCTCGCCGGCGCCCTCGCGGCCGATCCCAGCTCGATCGCGGCGGCGGCCGAGGTCACGGTCGCGGACCGCGCGGTGCGCCTGCGCGCCGATCTCCCCGTCCGCACGCCCCTTCTCGGCGCGCTCCTGGGCCGCCCGGTCACGGTCATCGAGCTGCTGTCGGTCGGCGCACCGCGATGAGGGCGCTCATCGCCGCGCTGCTCACCGCGGGGCTCGTCGCGGCGACGGCCTCGACGGCACACGCGTGTGACCCCTACTGGGACTGGTGGCGCGGCTGGTACGACCCGTGCTGGGACCCGCCCGCCTACGAGGCCGCGTGGTGGGACGAGCCGGCCTACGCCGTCGAGCCGGTGATCGAAGGACCGGCGTGGTCCGACCCGGTCGTCTGGGTCGCGCCGGAGGCCGACGTGCTCTACGCCTGGGCCGAGCCGGTGCCGGCCGCGGCCCCCGCCGCGTTCGACTCGGGCATCGCGCTCCCCACGGGCGGCCCGTTCGAGCGCGAACGGGCGACGCGCGCGACGGTCATGCGCGACCGCCTGGGGAGCGTGGTCATCGCCGTCGGTCCGGCGGCGGAGATGTGGATCGCCGACCGGATCGCGACGAGCACGTTCGTCGTCGCGCTCGTGCACGACCGGCCCTGATGCTCCTGCGGCTCGTCGCCCTGTCCGGGGGACGCGTGGACGCGGCGCTCGCGGCGGTCGACCATGTGGTCCTCACGCGGCGTGACGGCGCCGCGTACGCGGAGATCGACGAGACCGCGGCCGCGGCGTTCGTCCGCTCGCTCGCGTACGCGGGCGTGCGGGCGGAGCCGTGCCCGGCGCTCCCGTCCCTCACCCCGGCGGCGCTCGCCGCGCGCGGCGTCGATCTCGAGCCGCTGCCGGCGGGCACGCATGCGCTCGACACCCTGCGGCTGGACCGCGTCGCGCTCGGCCTGGTGACGCGCGAGCTGCTGCGGCCTCGCCTCTTCGGTCTCCTCGGCCCGGCGGAACGAGCCCGGGCACGCTGCCGCGAGCTCATCCGCGGCGATCACGCGACGTTCGAGTGGTCGCGGACCGCGTGGGCGCTCAGGACCGCGCTCCGCGCGGGCCGGGCGCGGCGCTCGCTGCGGCCGATGCTCTTCTCGCAGGCTACCGCGGGTCGCCCCGCGGGCCGCGTCACCACCGAGGGCGCCGCCGTCGGCCGGTGGCTCTTCGGATGAGATCGCTGCGGGAGTGGCTCGACTCGACGCCGCTCTCTGGTCTCGCGCTCGACCTCATGCGCGAGGCGACGGGCCGGTCCGACCCGGTCGAGCCGCTGCGGCCCGTCCGCGCCGCGGCCCTGCCGGCCGGCCGGCGCCTCGCGTTCTGGTCCCTCGGCGGCGGCGTCGGCACGAGCACGACCGCGGCGCTCGTCGCCCACCGCTCCGCCGGCGCGGGGACGCCGCCACTGCTCGTCGACCTCGACCGCTGGGCTCCGTCGCTCGCGCTGCGCGCCGGGATCCAGGCCGCCACGATCGCCGACGCTCTGCTGCGTCCGGGACGCGAGCGCGAGTGCGTGTCGCGCTGGTCGGAGGTCGCGCTCCTGCCCGGTGCGCCGGGGCTGCACGCCATCTTCGACGCCACAAGGGTCCGCGAGGCCGTCGCGCGCGCCGCGGCCGGCGCGCCCGTCGTGCTCGATCTCGGTCCGGGCGCCGAGGCGCTCGACCGGGCGATCCTCTCGTCGGTCGATCGCCTCTGCGTGGTCGTCGGCCCGCGCACCTCGCAGCTCCAGGCGGCCTTCTGCGCGGTGCCGCTCGCGGCGGACCTCCCGTGCGAGGTGTCGCTCGTGACCGTGGGCGCGAGCGACCCCGACGCCGAGCGCATCGCCGCGCGCCTTCCGTGGCCGCACGTCGCGGCGATCCCGGCCGACCCGTACCTCTCGGCCGATGACCTGGGCGCGCGGGCCCCCACGATGCTCGCGATCGACCGGCTCATCCGGTCGTGCGCGTGACCGACGCCGCCCTCGTCGCGCGCGTACGCCGCGACGTCGCCGCGACGATCCCGGCCGACGAGCTCCTGCGTTCGTACGAGGATCCGGCCCGGCGGCACCTGCTGTACGAGCGCGTCCGCGCGGTCGCTGGCGTCGCCGTCGCGCCGGAGGACGCGGAGCGGATCTGTGCCGACCTGTTCGGGTTCGGTCCGCTGCAGGCGCTGCTCGACGATCCGCGGGTGACCGACGTGCTCGTCAACGGTCCGGACGACGTGTTCGTCGAGCGGGCCGGGCGGCTGGCACGGGCCGACGCGCGGTTCCGGTCGCGCGAGGAGCTCGAGGACCTCGTCTACCGGATCGCCGCGAGCGTCGGCCGGGAGCTCACCGTGGACCGTCCTTTCGTCGACGCGCGCATGCGTGACGGCAGCCGGGCGAACGCGGTCGTCGCGCCGGTCGGCGGGCCCACCCTGTGCATCCGGAAGTTCCGCGAGCTCTCGCTCCCGCTGCGCGGCGGCTCGCCCTCGTGGGCCGCGGCGTCCTCGCTCCCGGAGCAGTGCGCCGCGCTGCTCGCGGAGTGCGTCCGTGCTCGCGCCGACATCGTCGTGAGCGGCGCGACGGGGACCGGCAAGAGCACGCTGCTGCGCGCGCTCGCGGCGGAGGTGCCGCCGGAGGAGCGGCTCGTCGTCATTGAGGACACGAACGAGCTCGACCTGCCGCACCCTCACGTCGTCCACCTCGAGTGCGTCCCGGGGCGTGGTGGCGCGGCGGTCGGCGTCGCCGACCTGGTCGCGAACGCGCTCCGCATGCGGCCCGACCGGATCATCGTCGGTGAGGTCCGCACGCCGCGCGAGGCGTCGGCGCTGCTCGAAGCGCTCAGCACCGGGCACGAGGGCGCGCTCACGTCGCTGCACGCGGGCTCGGCCGCGGACGCGGTCGCCCGGCTCGAGCTGCTGCTCGCCCGCACCGGCGAGATCGCCGGCGACGCGGCGCGCCGTCACGTGCTCCGCGCGATCGACCTGGTCGTCCACCT
>Ga0194131_10002775_pt1 | contig 28423 bp, 27 predicted proteins | sample TA2KigO120mmetaG_FD_148631 | JGI IMG/M metagenome (GOLD analysis project Ga0194131, IMG submission 148631) | Freshwater microbial communities from Lake Tanganyika, Tanzania - TA2015053 Kigoma Offshore 120m | ecosystem: Environmental > Aquatic > Freshwater > Lake | place: Tanzania: Lake...
GGGGATGTTGGGCTTCGGCGTGCTGGTGGTCTCCGCCGGTTGACCGGTGGCGGGCGCGGCGGGCGCGACGGCGGCCGGTGGCGTGACGGCGGGCGCGGCTGCGGGCGGCGGCGGCGGCTTGCTGCACGCGGCGGCAAGCGTTACCGCCACAAGCCCGACGGCTCGACCGACCGGGTTCGCATCCGCGCGGCGAATCATTTCTTGTCCCAAAGATTTCGCTGATCGCCCTCCGGGAATTGGAAGCCGATGTAGCTGACCTTGTTGATCTCGGCGTGGCCGTCCACGAAGCCGATATTGCATTTGAAGTTGTGGCGGTTGACCGGCCGCTGCGGGAGCGTGTTGTAATCGCCGACCCTCGGGTTGCGCAGGATGATGCTGACCCACGGGCGGCCGAGCGTGGAGTTGGTGGGGTTCCACTTGTCGGGGTCGGGTTCGAGCGGGTTGGAAATCTCCTGCGCGTCGGCGAAGACGACGGTGTCACTGGGTTTGGTGACCTCCTGCTCGCGGACGAGGTTGCGCGCGGGCGGTGTGCCGTCGAGCCAGACGCCGATGTCGGGATAGTTCATGCCGATCGCGAGCTGGTTGGTGAAGAACTTGACGCTCGGGCACGAGAAGGCGCTGAAGTCCGCGAAGTATTTCATGTTGCGGAAAATGTCCGGCCACCACGTCGCGGAGGCATTGGGAAGCAGGTTGCCCGGCGCCGTCCCCGTGCGCCCGAACTGGATGAACACCTGCTCGTGATCGTCGGTGTAGATTTTGTGGCCGAGACTGATCTGGCGCATGTTGCTCGTGCACTTGGTGGCGCGGCCCTTCTCCTTGGCGGCGGCCAGCGCGGGGAGAAGCAGTCCGGCGAGGATCGCAATGATCGCGATGACCACGAGCAATTCGATGAGCGTGAATCCAGGCGCGACGGCGCCCGATCGGCGCGAGGGAGGAGGCGGGTTCATGGCTTCCGGGTGTTGTGCGGCATAGTGATGGATCGCGGGCGCGAGTCAACGCCGCTTCCGCGCCGGCGGCGGCCGCTTGCGGCTTGTCATCCGCACGGGTGCTTGCCACTGTCCCGCCAGCACCGGGAATGAAGAGCATCCTCCTGATCGATGATGACGGGTCGCTGCATTCCTTGCTGGCGGCGCCGCTCAAGGAGGCCGATTGGACGGTGCTTCACGCCAATGGCGGCGAGGAGGGCATCCGCGCCGGGGCCGAGTCGAAGCCCGACATCATCGTGTGCGAGTTGCTCTTGCCGCGGGTGAACGGCTACCAGGTTTGCCGCTCGCTTCAGGCGCGCCGCGACGGCATGCCGCAGTGCAAGATCATCGTCGCCGGCAGCAGCAGCGATCCCGCCGACCGTTCCAATGCGCTCAAGGCCGGCGCCGACGGGTATTTGGTGAAGCCGTTCCGGCCCGCCGATTTTTTCAAGCTGCTCGGCGAAATCGGCGCGAGCACCACGTGTTTCAACGCCGCCCGTGCGAAGGCGCCCGCCAAGGCGGACGGTGGCGGCGCGCCGGTCGAGTTCATCGAGTCCATGGTGTATCTCATCGGCCGCCCGCCGACGGTCCGGTTTTGGGGCGTGCGCGGATCGTTGCCGATGCCCGGCCCGAGCACGCTGCACTACGGCGGCAACACCTCGTGCCTCGAAGTCCGCGCGGACGGCGAGATCATCATCCTCGACGCCGGCACGGGCATCCGGCAGCTCGGTCGCAAGCTCACCCAGGAATTCAAGGACACGCCCATCCACGTCACGCTGTTGATTTCGCACACGCACTGGGATCACATCCAGGGCTTCCCGTTTTTCATCCCGGCGTATTCGCCGAAGAACAAGGTCCGCATCCTCGGCCATGACGGCGCGACCAAGGGCCTGTCCACGGTGCTCGCGAGACAGATGGAGAGCCCCTACTTCCCGATCTCGATGCAGCAGATGCCGAGTCACCTGCGCGTCGAGGAGATCAAGGACCTGGAATTCAAGGTCGGTGCCGTGACGGTGAAGGCCACGTTCCTGAATCATCCGGGCATCTGCATGGGCTACCGGCTCGAAACCAGCGGCGGGTCCGTGTGCTACCTGCCGGACAACGAACCCAACTCGCGATTGCGCCCCTCGCCCGGCGCCGGTCCGGGGCAATCCTGCGAGAACCTCAGCTCCGCGCAGGAGCAGGACGAAAAGCTCATCGACTTCATCCGCGATGCCGACGTGCTCGTGATGGATTCGCAATACGACGCGACGGAATACCGCACGCAGGCCGGCTGGGGACACGGTTGCGTGGATGACGTTGTCGCGCTCGCCGTCGTTGCCAACGTCAGGAAGCTGTTCCTCTTTCACCACGACCCCGACCACGACGATGCGCACGTGAAGCGAATGGCCGACTGGGCGGCCGAACTCGCCGTCATGCACGGCGCCACCCTTGAAGTGCAGGCCGCCCGCGAAGGCGTCGAGGTCGTGCTCGCACCCAAGCCCGCTTGAACGGACTCCCGCGGGCGCGGCCGGATCATTCCCCCCACCATGACCACCCGACACTTGTTCCTGTTGCTCACCGCGGCGCTGACGATGCACGCGCACGCCGCGACCAACGCCGCCTCGCGCGCGCTGCACGCGATCTTCGACGCCGAATGGGAGCACTCGATGCGCCGCAACCCGACGTGGGCCTCGTCGCTCGGCGACCGCCGCTGGAACCACCAGTGGCCCGACCTGTCCGCGGCCGCGTTCGAGGCCGACCTGCGCCACCACCACGACGTGCTCGCGCGGCTTCGCAAGATCAACCGCAAGGCGCTGCCGCCGGCGGACCAGCTCAACTACGACCTCTTCGAGAAGCGCCACGCGCAAGCCGTCGAGGCGCATCCCTTCCGCTGGCACCTCGCGCCCGTGAGCATGCGCGACGGCATCCAGTCCGAGGACGAACTCGCCGACAGCCTGCGCTTCGACACGCTCAAGGATTTCGAGGACTGGCTCGCGCGCCTGCGGTCCCTGCCCGTGCTCGTCGAGCAGACCTCGACGCTCATGCGCGAGGGCGTCCGCGTCCGCATGGTCCAGCCCAAAGTCATCATGCAGCGCGTGCCCGCGCAGATCGAAAAGCAACTGGTGAGCGAGGCGGAGAAAAGCCCGTTTTACAAGCCGTTCACCAGGTTTCCCGCGGCCATCAGCGAAGCCGACCGGACCCGGCTCCGCGCGGCCGCGCGTGACGCGGTTGCGCAACAAGTCGTCCCGGCCTACCGGAAGTTTCACGAATTCTTCGTGAAGGAATATCTGCCCGCGTGCTTCGACCAGGTCGGCTGCTGGCAGATGCCCGAGGGCGAGAAGATGTATGCGTTCGAGGCGCGCAAATTCACCACCACAACGCTCACACCGCGCGAGATTCACGAGCTGGGCTTGAAGGAAGTCGCGCGCATCCGCGCCGCGATGCTCGCCATCAAGGACCAGACCGGCTTCAAGGGCTCCCTCGGCGAGTTCTTCCAGTTCCTGCGCACCGACGCGCAGTTCTACTACAGGACTCCGCAGGAACTGCTCGTCGGCTACCATGCGATGTCGCGGCGGATTGATCCGCTCCTCGTGCGGGTTTTCAAGACGCTCCCACGCACGCCTTACGGCATCGAGGCGATCCCCGACAAGATGGCGCCCGACACCACGACGGCCTACTACCGGCAGCCCGCGGCGGACGGCACGCGGGCGGGCACCTACTTCGTGAACCTCTACCGGCCCGAGACGCGGCCGAAATACGAGATGATGGCGCTCTCGCTGCACGAGGCCGTGCCGGGCCATCACCTGCAAATCGCGCTCGCGCAGGAACAGGGCGAACTGCCGAAGTTCCGCAGGCACGGCGGCTTCACCGCCTTCGTCGAGGGCTGGGGGCTTTACTCCGAGTTCCTCGGAGAGGAGATGGGGCTCTACGACGACCCTTACTCAAAGTTCGGCCAGCTCACCTACGAAATGTGGCGCGCCGTGCGGCTCGTCGTGGACACCGGCATGCACTCGATGCGGTGGGACCGCCCGCGCGCGATCGACTACTTCAAGGACAACGCCGCGAAGGCGGAGAACGACATCGTGAACGAGATCGACCGTTACATCGGCTGGCCGGGGCAGGCGCTCGCCTACAAGATCGGCGAGTTGAGGATCAAGGAACTCCGCGCCCGCGCCTCGAAGGAACTTGGAGCGAAGTTCGACGTCCGAGAATTCCACGACGTGGTGCTCCGCAACGGCGCAGTGCCGCTGGACATCCTCGAGCGATTCGTGGACGACTGGGTGAGGGAGAAGCGCCGGGCGCGCTGATCCCAAATGACTCGGTCTGCGCCCTCCGTTTCGGCCGGTCACGTCCTCCACCGGAATCTCGGCTCAACCACATGGAACGACGCCCGCCGGTCCGGCACCGCGCGCGTGTAGATCGCGTAGTCAAACGGGGCCTGGAAATAGATGCCACCCGAGAGGCGCCGCAGCCGGTGGTGCAGCAGCCAGAGCAGTTGCGTCGCGCGCAACCACCGCGGCGCCGTCCCCGCCCACGCCCGGAATTCCTCCCTCGCATCCGCGCTTGAGCCGAGGTTTGAGCCCGTGAGCGTAAACGCGCTCGTGAACTGCCCGAGCACGCCCATCCGCAAGCCGTGGTCGAACAGCCGCGACACCCACTCACCGTCGCCGATGCACTGGTAGCGCGCATCGAAGAAGCACTTGTGCACATCGAGCACGGAACGCCGGAAGAAGGTCGCGCACGTCAGCGTCGAGAGCGGCCGCACCCGCGTATGCCACCGCGAGGGCGTGAGCACTTTGCGGTGAAACCGGTAGCGCCCGTCGCCGTCCACGACGACTGCGTCCGCGAAGAGCACATCCACCTCCGGATGCTCGTCCATGTAGGAACTCACCTCGGGCAGCGCGCCGGGGAGATACTGCTCGTCGCAATTCAGATGACCGAGGATTTCGCCGGACGAGCGCCGCAGCCCGCGGTTCAACGCATCATACATGCCCTCGTCCGGTTCCACGAACGCGCGCACGCGGCGATCCTTGCGCAACCAGTCGAGCGTGCCGTCATCCGAGCCGGGATCCTGCACGATATGCTCGTGCTCCACCCCCTGGTCGGCCACGGAGGCGACGCACAGTTTCAGCCAGTCGGACTGGCGAAAACTGGGTGTGATGATGGAAAAGCGCACGTTCCTTGGCCGGTGGGATAACACGGCGACGCGTCCGGTTCAAGCGTGCGACCCGCGAGGGGGAAGCGTGAGGTTCGTTCATCGGGCCATCCGAACCGCCGCCGCGTAGACCTCCGCAAGGGCGACCCGCGCAGACGCTGCCGCCGCCCTGGCCGACTCAAACTCCGGCGCAGCGTGCAGAACCCGTCCGTCGAGCTTGCCGAGTTTCACCCTCACGTCGCCGAACTCGGTCTTCACGCTCACAAATTCGCGCTTCAGTTTGCGGCGCTCGGCGATCGTGCGCCGCACACCAAACGCGCTCGTCTCGCGCAGCATCAACTCGCTGAACTTGTCCGCGTCCGCCGGGGCGCAAAGCACGGTCAGCAGCACGCCGGGGCGGTTCTTCTTCATCTGCACCGGCGTGTGAAACACGTCCAACGCGCCGGCCGCCAGCGCGACCTCCACGAAGTTCCCGAGCACCTCGGCGCTGACGTCGTCGAGGTTTGTCTCCAGCACCGCGATGGTGTCCGTCTCCCAGTCGTGCGCCCCGGCGGCGGAAGTCGCGGCCACTTCGGCGAGCAGTTCCGGGCTTGGAATCCATGACGCGGAACTCTGAACTTCGCCGAGAACGGCGCGCACCACGTTGGGCCGCGTCTGATTGTCGCGCGTGCCGAGTCCGTAGCCGACGCGCGAGGCGACGAGATTCAGCATCGGCCCGAAGCTCTCCGCGAACTCCGCAAGCAGCGCGGCGCCGGTGGGCGTGAGCAGTTCGGACGGTTCGTCGCACTGCGAGACGGCGATGCCGCGCGCGCCGAGGATTTCCAGCGTCGCCGGCGACGGCAGCGGGAAACGCCCGTGCGCGCACTGGATGAAGCCCGTGCCCTCGACCACGGGTCCGGCGAGCACGCGCGGCTTGCCGAGCAGTTCGAGCGCGATGCACCCGCCCACGATGTCCACGATGGAATCCACGGCGCCGACTTCGTGGAAGTTCACCTGTTCCGGCGGGTGCCCGTGGATCTTTCCCTCCGCGACCGCGATGCGATGGAAGACGGCGGTCGATTTCTCCTTCACCCAATCGGAGAGCTTGCTGCGCTGGATCATCGCGCGAATGTCCGCGAAGGTGCGGCCGTGCCCGTGGTCGCAGCCAGGTCCGTGCGTATGTTCGTGAGGCCCGTGCGAGTGCCCGTGGCGCGCGGGGCGTGATGCGTGAGCGGAGGAGGACGTGAGCACCACGTCGAACTTCACGCCGGCGATGGCGCACTTCTGCGCGTGCGCGGCGCGGAGCTGGTAGCCGTCGAGGTCGAGCTTGGCCAGTTCGTATTCGAGCTTGTGGACGTCCACGCCGAGGTCCACGCAGGCGCCGAGGAACATGTCGCCGCTCAGGCCGCTGAAGATGTCGAGGTGAAGCGCGTTCACAAGTGGGGATTAAGCACGACCCGGCGGCATGGACGCCAGCAAAAGCGCAGCACGTGCACCGCCGAGGATCGTTGACTTGGGTCCGCGCCGGTATCATGGTCCGCCCGTGACCCCCTCTTCAGTTCCTCCCGCGTTGCCTCCTCCGCTGCCTGCATTTCATCATCCGACGTATCTCGTGCGCCGGAAGGTCTTCAAGTTGTTTGGTGCGGCGTTCCACATTTACGACCCGGAGGGCAACGTGGCGTTCTACTCCAAGCAGAAGGCCTTCAAGCTGAAGGAGGACATCCGCGTGTATTCCGGCGAGGACCAACGGCAGGAATTGCTGGTCATCAGGGCGCGCAACATCCTCGACATCGCGGCGACCTATGACGTGTTTGACCCGAGCAACGGCAATGCACTCGCCGGCTCGCTCAAGCGCAAGGGACTTAAGTCAATCGTCGTGGACGAGTGGCAGTTCCTGGATGGCGCGGGACGGGAAATCGGGTTGATCAAGGAAGAAAGCCTCGTGCTCGCACTTTTGCGGCGCATCATCTTGGGTCAGTTGCTGCCTCAGGAATACAACGGAAGCATCGGCGGTGCGCCGGTGTGCCGCTTCAAGCGGAATTTCAACCCATTCGTGAGCAAGGTGAAGTTGGATTTCACGGCTGACACGCGGGGATTGCTCGACCGGCGGCTCGGCATCGCAGCCGCGGTGCTGCTCGTGGCGATCGAACAGAAGCAGTCTTGATCAACTTGACGCGCCTACACCGGCGAGCGCGTTCATCTGGCTGGCGGCGTAGCCGGCGCCGAAGCCGTTGTCGATGTTCACCACGGTCACCCCGCTGCCGCAACTGTTGAGCATCGCGAGCAGCGGGGTGAGCCCGCCGAGGTTCGCGCCGTAGCCCACGCTCGTCGGCACGGCGATGACGGGGCGCGAGACGAGTCCCGCCACGACACTCGGGAGCGCGCCTTCCATGCCAGCGACTGCGATCACGACGTTGGCCGACTGGATGAGGTCGAGCCGGCGCAGCAAGCGGTGCAAACCGGCCACGCCGACGTCGAACACGCGCTCGACGCGGTTGCCCATGATGTCGGCGGTGACGGCGGCCTCCTCGGCGACGGGGATGTCGCTTGTGCCCGCGCACAGCACGGCGATGGCGCCGGGACGCTTTGGCAAAGGCTTCTTCTCGACGGTGACGCAACGCGCGAGCTCATGGTGAACCGCGTGCTTGAACTGCTTGCGGAGCGCCCGGGCGTGCTCGATGCCGATGCGGGTGACGAGGACGTGTTGTTCGCGAGCGGCGAGTTGCGCGGCGATCTTCACGACCTGTTGCGGCGTCTTGCCCGCGCCGAAGATGACCTCGGGAAACCCCTTTCGCAGCGCGCGGTGCGTGTCCACTTGCGCGAAGCCGAGGTCGGCAACGGGCGCTTGCTGGAATGCGCGCAGGACTTCCCCGCGGGTCGCGGTGCCGGCGCGGAAGCGGTCGAGAAGTCGCAGCAGTTCAGCGGGCGTCACGTGGATTCTGAGGTTGGGGTTGAAGCGGCGGGAGCCCGGACGAACGCGCGGAGCAACGGCGCCGGGCTCAATTCACCGGTGCGGGCTCCTTTACGGGGCTCCGGGTCTCGGCGACCTGGTGCTTGGTGGCCTCGGTCTTGATGTAGTGCAGCACGACGGGCGCGAGGATCATGCCCGGGATGCCCATGAGGCGCTCGCCAAGAATGAGGCCGAGGAGCGTGAGCCACATGGGGTTCTTGATGCGGTCGCCGATGATCTTGCTGTTGAGAAAATACTCGAGCTTGTGAATGACGATGAGGAACGCAAGCGCCCCGAGGGCGAGCTTCCACGAGACGGTGAGGCCGACGCTGACGATGAACGTGTTGGAAATGACGTTGCCGACGATCGGCAGCAGCCCGCAGGCGAACGTGATGATGATGAGGAACCGCGGATAGTCCATCCCGACGCCGAGGATGAAGATGGCGGTGAGCGCCGTGTTGATGGTCGAGATGGCGATCTGCGCGCCCATCACCGTGGAAAAGCTGTCGTAGAAGCTCCGGAAGCGGTGGGTCATCTCGTCGGCGGTGAGCGAGTAGAGGTTGTTCTTCACGAAGTGCGTCTCGCGCGCGAGGTCCACCGTGCTGTTCAGAAAGAGGCTGATGGCGACAACGATGCCGATGAGCAGGAAGACCAGTTGGCGGGTGAGATTCTTGGCGAGGTTGCCGAGGCCGAGCCAGTCGTCTTTCACCAAGCCGAGCAGCACTTCCTTGAGACTGTTCACATCGGTGAACGGGAGCGAAATCTTGTATTCCTTCGCCGCCTCGATGATGAGCGGCACGAGCGAATCGAGGATCTTGGGCAGCGCGTCCAGCGCGCGCTCGATGAAAAACACGAACACGTAAAAAAAAGCCACGACGAGGATGCTGAAGATGGCGATGGCGACGTCCTTGCGCCCCCAGAAGCGGAGTTTTTGGAGTGCAAACGTGGAGAACAGCACCGTGATGAACGGCACCGCCATGTGCAGCCAGCCCACGAGCAGCAGCGTCAATGCGATGAGGCCGTAGGATAGCTTCGCGGGGGTGCTCATGTCCGGTGGCAAACTAGCAGAGGTCGCCGTGTTTGAACAGGGCTCTCCCTGTGCGCCTTACCGCACTTTCGGCACAAGCAGCGCGACGAGTTCGCCGATTTTCACGCGTTGCTGCTGCTGCGAATCGCGCTCGCGCAGCGTCACGGTGTCCTTCAACTCCGCGCCCTTTTCGCCGAGCGTGTCGAAATCAATGGTGATGCCAAAGGGGGTGCCCGCCTCATCCTGCCGCGCGTAGCGTCGCCCGATCGAGCCGGCCTCGTCGTAGAACACCGTCATGTGGGGCCGCAACAGGTCGCGCACCTCGCGCGCCTTGGCCACGAGCTCGGGGCGGTTCTTGAGTAGCGGGAAGACGCCCGCCTTGATGGGCGCGATGCGCGGATGGAAACGCATCACCGTGCGCACTTCCTTCTTGCCCTTCTCGTCCACGGTCTCCTCCTCGTGGAACGCGTGCGTGAGCAGCGCGAGGATGAGCCGGTCCACGCCCGCGCTCGGCTCGATCACGTGCGGCACGTACGAGCCGCGCGCGAGTCCGTCGGCGTCTTCGCGCGCCTGAGCCGCGGCCTTCTCGGCGTCCACGCCCATCTTCACGAAATAGTGCTGCCGCGCCTCGCAATAGCGGCGCCACAACGCGTCCTGCTTCTCCTTGGGCAGCTTCGCCCACGAGTTCTTCAGCTCCTCGTCGAAGACGGCCATCGGCTTGCCGGCGAAGCGCTGGTGCTGCGAGAGGTCGAAGTCGCTGCGCGCGGCGATGCCCTCGAGCTCCTGCGTGCCGAACGGGAATTTGAACAGGATGTCCACGCACGCGCGGGCGTAGTGGGCCAGTTCCTCCTTCTTCTGCCAGTATTCCTCGAGCGACGCGCGCGGCAGGCCGATGGATTCGTAGTAGCGGATGCGCTCCTCGACCCAGTATTTGTGCCACGTCTGCCAGCCCCACGAGGGCTGCGGCTCGCCGGGATGGCCTTCGCCGGGCGTCGCGACCGCGCCGCTGATGGCCTCGACCGCCTCGTCGGGCCGGATGAAGAACTCGATTTCCATCTGCTCGAACTCGCGCGAGCGGAAGGTGTAGTTGCGCGGCGTGACCTCGTTGCGGAACGCCTTGCCCGTCTGCGCGATGCCGAACGGAACCCTCTGCCGCGACGTCTCAATCACGTTCTTGAACTGCACGAAAATCGCCTGCGCCGTCTCGGGACGGAGGTAGGCGACGCTTGCCGCATCCTTGAGCGGGCCGACGTTTGTCTCGAACATCAGGTTGAACGGCCGGGCCTCGGTTTTTTCACCCGCGCAATCAGCGGCCATCTTGCTGGGCTTTTGCGGACACGGGATTTCGTTCATCTGGTCCGCTCGGAAGCGGGCCTTGCACGTTTTGCAGTCCACCATCGGGTCGCTGAACGTGTCCACGTGGCCGGATGCCTTCCAGATCATCGGGTGCATGATGATGGTGGCCTCGAGGCCGGCGATGTCGTCGCGGTTGTGGACGATGTGCCGCCACCACGAGTCCTTGACGTTGCGTTTGAGCTCCGCGCCCAGCGGGCCGTAGTCCCAGAAGCCGTTGATGCCGCCGTAGAGTTCCGAGGACTGGAAGATGAAGCCGCGCCGCTTGCACAGCGACACGAGTTTTTCCATCAACACGTTCTCTTTGGGCTCGGCCATAGGCGCGCCAGTGTCGCAAAGGAAGGGGACGTGTCAAGGCGCGCACCCGGTCGGAATGAGACCTCTGCAAAACCCATCTTGCCCTGGGGTAGTGGCCGGGCTTGCCGAGGAATCTGGCAGGTTCCGTCGAGGCGAAGCCTCGACGCTGCACGTTTTGCAGAGGTTTCGGAATGTGGTTTGCAATCGGCGGGGCCATTCCCTAGCCTTCGCCGCGCATGAAAAATCCGAACCTGAATTCCCGAATCATGGGCCGTCCTTTCCTCGCGGCTTTGCTCTCCACCGCGCTCGCCGCCACGGCGCTCGCGCAGACCACCGACCTCCGGACGCTCACCGAGCGCGCCGAGAAGGGTGACGTGAAATCCCAACTCGCGCTCGGCGTGGCGTATTACCTCGGGCAGGGGACGCTCCAGCATTTCCCGGACGCCGCGAAGTGGTTCCGCCGCGCGGCCGAGGCCGGCGACGCCCTCGCGCAGAAGAACCTCGCGACCATGTATCAGAACGGCCAGGGCGTGAAGGCCGACTTGAACGAGGCCGGGCGCTGGTATCGCAAGGCCGCCGAGCAGGGCAACGCGCAGGCGCAAAACGAGCTGGGCTGGATGCTCGCCACCGGCCAGGGCGCGCCCGAGAACCACGCCGAGGCCATCCAGTGGTTCCGCAAGAGCGCCGAGCAAAACTTCACCGTCGCCCAGAAAAACCTTGCCGTGCTGTTGCTGCGCGCGCCGGGCGGCGAACCGAACTATCCCGAAGCCGCCAAGTGGCTCACGAAAGCCGCCGAGGCCGGCAACGCCCAGGCGCAGAACGAACTCGGCGTGCTCTATGCGAACGGCCGCGGCGTCAAGCAGGACGCCGCCGAGGCCGCGAAGTGGTTCAAGGCGGCCGCCGAGCAGGGCGACACGACGGCGTCGCGCAACCTCGCCTTGCTGATGCGCGGCGGGCAGGGCGTGGCGAAGAACGACGCCGAAGCCTTCAAGCTGCTCAAGTCGTCCGCCGACAAGGGGGACACGCAGGCGCTCTATCACCTCGGACAGGCTTACTTCAACGGCAACGGCGTCGAGAAGAACGAGGCCGAGGCGCTCAAGTATTACCGCCGCGCCGCCGAGGCGGGCGAAGTCAACGCGATGAACGAGCTCGGCTGGATCTACGAGAATGGCCGCGGCGTGCCACCGAACCCGACCGAAGCCGTGAAGTGGTATCAGACCGCGGCCGACAAGGGGCACGTGCCCGCGCAATTCAACCTCGGCGTGCTCCACGCAAGCGGCAAGGGCGTGAAGAAGGATGAGGCGGTGGCGCTCAAGTGGTTCAAGAAGGCAGCCGCTGCCGGCAATGTCCGCGCGATGGCCGAGGTCGGCCGTCTCCACATGATCGGCGCGGGTGGCGTGCCAAAAGACCGCGACGAGGCCGCCAAATGGCTGACCGCCGCGGCGGAGGCCGGCGCGGATTTTGCAATGGACAACCTCGGCGTGCTGCTCGCCGACGACAAGGCCAACGCCAAGCCCGACTACATCGAGGCCTACAAGTGGTTCAACGTCTCCGCCGCGCTCGGCAACACCAACGCGGTGCGCAACCGCGACGCCGTCGCCGCGCGCCTCAAGACCGACGACCTCAACGAAGCACAGCGCCGCGCGAAGGATTTCTACGAGAAGAAGATCGTCCCTCTGCTGGCGCCGAGTTCGTCCGCGCCGGCTCCTGCGAGCACGCCCGCGGTTTCCGCCCCGCAACCCGCCGCCGCGACGGGTGACAAGAAGGCCGCGCAGCCCAAGAAGAAGTAGTCGACCGCGAAGCCTGTTCACGCCTTCGGCGGTCCGGAGCTTTCGCGGATGGCGAGTTCGGCGGCGAGGCGCTGCGGCGTCGGAGTGCCGCCCTGCATCACCTTCTTCATCACTTCCATCGCCGCCACGCCGAGCCGGTGCTTGGGCTGCCGCGCGGTGGTCAGCGGGACGCGGAAGTGTTCGCTCACGAGCACGTTCCCAAATCCCACGACCGAAATGTCCTGCGGGATGCGGAGGCCCTGCCGGATGAATGTCTCCGCCGCGCCGATGGCCACGAGGTCGTTGACCGCCTGCACGGCGGTCGCGCTCGGGTTTTCCTGAAGCAACTGGAGCGCGGCCTTCTCGCCCTCCTCGATCGTTGCGCCGGCCTGGAAGACGAGCGATTCGTCCACGTCCATCCCTGCGGCGCGGAGTCCGCGGCGATATCCCTCGAACCGCTCCAGCGCCCACGGCGAGACCGCGGGCCCGGTGAAGAACGCGATGCGCCGGTGGCCAAGCTCGATCAAGTGCCGCGCAAGCGCCTGGCTCGCGGCGAGGTCGTTGGTTTCCACATTGTGGAACCGCGCGCAGAACGCCGCCGTTGGCCCGAGAATCACCGTGGGCACCCCGCGCGCAAGCAGTTCGTCATACAGCGGCGAGTGTTCCTGCTGCCGGTAGGCGGGAAAGATGAACAACCCCTCGACGCGACGCGCGAGCATCCGGCGGATGCACGTCTCCTCGCGGCTCGCGTTGTTCAGCGAGTGCGCGATCACGAGGTCGTAGCCCATCTCGTGCGCGTTCTCTTCGATGGCCATGATGACGCGGGCGAAGAGCGGGTTGGTCATTGCCGAGATGATGAGCCCGAAGAGCCGTGTGCTGTGGGTCCGAAGGCCGCTGGCCGCCGTGTTCGGCACGTAGCCCATCTGCGTGGCAAGCGCCTTGAGCCGCTCGCGCGTCTTGGGCGAGATGTCCTTCGCGTCGCGGAGCGCCTTGGAGACCGTCATCACGGAAACTCCGGCGCGCGCGGCGATGTCTTTCAGTCGGACCATGTCAGGGGCGGCGGGTGTTCAGTGTTCGCTCCGGGCGTGTCGAAGAATCCGGCCGGACTCATGAATGCTGGATACCGGGAACATTCACACATTCGACCCGCTCCAGTTCAGCTTCTGCCGGAGCGTGCCGAAGAACGAGCTGCCGGACAAGCGCAGCAACCGCACCGAGCGGCGGCTCCGGCGCACCGTCACGCTCTCGCCGGGGTGCAACGTCGCGAGCACCTGGCCGTCCGCGGCGAAAATCGAGTCCGGCTGCCGGCTTTGCAACGTCACGCGCACCTCGGACCGCAGGCTCACGACCAGGGAGCGGTTTGTGAGCGTGTGCGGGCAGATGGGAGTGAGCGTGAACACTTCCGCCTCGGGGCTGACGATCGCGCCGCCCGCAGCCAGCGAGTAGGCGGTCGAGCCCGTCGGCGAGCTTACGATCAAGCCGTCGCAAAGGTAGTTCGTGAGCGCCTCGCCGTTCACGGACACCGCGAGCTCGATCAGCCGTGATGTCGCGCCGCGGCTTACCACAAAATCGTTGAGCGCTAGGCTGCGGAGCGGCTCGGATCCCACTTCGCCCTCGGCCTCGATGAGCGGCCGTTCCTCGATGGTGAAGTCCCCGGCCCACACCCGCTGCAGGCCGCGGGACAGTTGTTGCGAGGAGATCGCCGTGAGGAATCCCAGCCCGCCGAATTTCACGCCGAGGATGGGTGTCGCGCTGCCGGACAGTTCGCGCGCGGCGCGGAGCATCGTGCCATCGCCGCCGAAGACGAGCATGAGGTCGCACGACTGCGCGAGCGCCGCGGGCGAGTCGCACAGCGCGGTCTGAAGGCGCGCGAGCGCCGCGGTCCCGGGCTCGCTCAAGGCCGCGCGGCCCGACGCGGCCACGAGTGCGGCGGCGCGGCGCACGGCGGCGGCCACGGCCGGCTTGCCGGTGTTCGCGAGAAGCCCGACGCGGCGAATCTTGTCAGCGAGTCGTTTCAAGCAGTGCGAGGAATTCCCGGTTGCCGGCGGGCCCGAGCAGGGGCGACGCGGTCACTCCGCGCCACGCGATTCCGCCGAGCGTGGACGTGAAGGCTTCGAGCTCCGCGAGCACGCGCTGGTGCACGGCGGGGTCGGTGATCACGCCCGCGCCGCGGTCGGCCTCGGCGCGGCCGGCCTCGAATTGAGGTTTCACGAGCGCGACGATGCGGCCGCCGGGCCGCAACAGCGCCACCGCCGCGGGCAGCACGAGCCGGAGCGAGATGAATGAGCAGTCGGCCGTGACGAGTCCGGCGGGCTCGAACGGCGCGGGCATGGCCGCGGGCCGGAGGTTCCGCGCGTTGGTGCGCTCCATCGCGACGACGCGCGGGTCGTTGCGGAGTTTCCACGCGAGCTGGCCGTGGCCGACATCCACCGCAAACACCCGCGCCGCGCCGCGCTGGAGCAGGCAGTCGGTGAAGCCGCCGGTCGAAGCGCCGAGGTCCACGGCGAGGATGCCGCGCACGTCGAGCTGGAAGTGATTGAGCGCGTGGTCGAGCTTGTGCCCGCCGCGGCTCACGAACTTCTCGCCGCTCTCAAGCCCGAGGTCGTCGCCGTCCGCAACGGAATCGCTGGGCTTGCGGGCGGTCTGCTGGTTGACGCGCACGCGGCCGGCCATGACGGCGCGGCGGGCCTTTTCGCGGCTGTCGCAGAAGCCGCGCTCGACGAGTGCCTGATCAACGCGCTTCATGGGGGTGAAGGCAGGCGCGCGGCGGGGCGACCCGCGCGGCCCCGGCTCACTGGCTGCGGAACTTGTCGAACTCGGCGAGCGTGAGCCCGTAGGCGTGCTCCGTTTGCGGCCGCAGCTTGTCCACGCCGTCAGTCGTGCCCAGGTTGGCTGTGGACCCGATTTCCTGGCAGATGGCACCGAGGTTCAGCGCCACGCCACGGAAGGCGTGCGCGGCGAAGACGAGTTTGGCGGGGTTGGTGGCGGCGGCCTTGACCTGCTGGACGTGACGCGGGGCGTTGGCCGTGAAGGGGTCGGTAGGCTCGGAGAGCAGCGGCGAGCCGTCCTTGGATTGCATATCGCGCAGTTCGGCGACGACGCCCGTGTCGTTCAACTCGACTTCCGGCTGCGCGGGGGCGACCTGGGGCGCGGCGGCCAGGCTGGGGGTGGTGCTCGGGCTCGCTGGGCTGCTCATGGGTTGGTGATATTAGCAAATGGCCAAGGGCACAAACCTTTTCAGGATTCGCGGCCACCATGAGCACCCGGAACGGGGGGCTCGACCGCCGACTCGACCGCTGGATGGCTGGTTGACGGGGTGAGAATAGAAAACCGCGCCCGGAGTTGCAAACTTCTTCGGGTCAATCGGTTGCTTGTCGCACGCCGTTCTCACGCCAGAACTCGAACACTCCCGCCCACCAGTCAGGGGATTGCTCGGCGATGTCGTTGTGCTGCGCGCCGGGGATCACGTGGAGTTTCTTCGGTCCCGCGTAACCGTCGTGCAATTTCAGGCCGAGCCCCGTCGGGATCACCTCGTCCTCGCCGGCGAGGAGAAAGACCGCCGGTCGGCGCGAATCGCGAAGCCACGCCGCGGCCGGAAAGCGGTCCTGCAAAATCAACCGCACGGGAAGAAACGGCATCTTGCGCTGGCCGACGGAGACGAGGTCGTTGTAGGGCGCGATGAACGCGAGGCCCGCGACGCGGCCCCCATGCGTGCCCGCCAGGTGCGCCGCGACGCCCGTGCCGAGCGATTCGCTGACCACAAACACCGGCGCGCGATGCGTGAGCAGGCTGAATGCCTCGTCCGCGGCGGAGAGAAAACTCTTCTCGCTCGGTGAACCGCCACGCGCACCGTAGCCGGGATACTCCAGGACAAACACGTCCACCGCCGCCGCCTCGTGAATGGGTCTGGCGATGTAGCCGCGTTCCACCGCGCTTCCGGCGTTGCCGTGCACGATCAGCACCGCGCCGGTCGCGGCACGTCTCGCTGGAAGTTGCCAGCCGATGATCTCGCCCGACACGTTCTTCCACGGAACAAATCCGCGCTTGGCCGCGATGGCATCGGCTCGCTCAGGCGCGAACGTGGTTGGAAAGTAGATCAACTTCCGCTGCCAGGCGCATCCGCCGATGCACAGAACAGCGTAGGCAAGCCCGATCGTCCGCAACGCGCGAACCCCGGCCCGCGTCGGTCTCCCGTTTGATCTCCGAGGTGACGCGGTGTCGGTCATGGCGGCGGACGGTTACTCCTTCTTGGGTCCCTTCACGTCGATGTGCAGGTCGCGCAACTGGCGTGCGCTCACGACGCTCGGCGAGTCGGTCATGAGGCAGGCGCCCTTCGCGGTCTTTGGGAAGGCGATCACGTCGCGGATGCTCGGCGTGCCGCAAAGGATCGCGATAAGCCGGTCGAAGCCGAGCGCGATGCCTCCGTGCGGCGGCGCGCCATACTGGAAGGCGTCGAGCATGTAGCCGAAGCGCAGTTGCGTTTCCTCGGGCGGGATTTGCAGCACCTCCTCGAACACCGTCTTCTGCACGTCGGGTTGGTGGATGCGGATGCTCCCGCCGCCGAGTTCGACGCCGTTGACGACGATGTCGTAATGCTGCCCGCGCACTTTCTTCGGGTCGCTCTTGAGCAGCGGGATGTCCTCTGCCACGGGCGCGGTGAACGGGTGGTGGCTCGAATACCAGCGGTTCTGCTCCTTGTCGAAGCTCAGCAGCGGGAAGTCCACCACCCACAGGAAGTCAAAGCGGTCCGCGGGAATCACGAGCTTGCCCGCCGCCTTGAGCACCTCGGCGCAGTAGAGGCGAATCCTGCCGAGGATTTCACAGGCGTTGAGCCATTGACCGGCGGCGAACAGGATCAAGTCGCCTTCCTCGATCTCGAGTTTCCTCGTCAGCGCGTCCTTCTCGGACTGGCTGAAGAATTTCACAATGGGCGATTTCCATTCGACGGTGGCACCGTCGGCCCCCTTCTCGACCTTGATGAACGCGAGGCCCTTTGCGCCGAAGCTTTTCGCGGTCTCGGTCATCGTCTCGATCTGTCCCTGCGTGGCACAGGCGAGTCCCTTCGCGTTGAGCGCCTTCACCACGCCGCCGGTCGCGACGGTGCCGCTGAAGACCTTGAACGTGCTCGCGCGGAACTCCTCCGTGAAGTCCGCCAGCTCCATGCCGATGCGCGTGTCGGGTTTGTCGATGCCGAAGCGGTTGAGCGCGTCCTGATACGTGAGCCGCTTGAACGGCACCGGCACGTCCAAGCCGAGCGCGGTTTTCCACACCCGCGCGAGCAGTCCTTCGACAAGCGCATACAAATCCTCGCGCTCGATGAAGCTCATCTCGATGTCCACCTGAGTGAACTCGAGCTGGCGGTCCGCGCGCTGGTCCTCGTCGCGGAAGCACCGCGCGAGCTGGTAGTAGCGCTCGACGCCCGCGACCATGAGGATCTGCTTGAACTGCTGCGGCGACTGCGGCAGCGCGTAGAACGTGCCGGCCTCGCGGCGGTTCGGCACGAGGAACTCGCGCGCGCCCTCGGGCGTCGACTTGAAGAGGATCGGCGTCTCGACTTCGAGGAAGCCCTGCTCGTCCATGAACACGCGCGTGGCCGTGGCGGCCTTGCTGCGGAGCTTCAGGTGGCGCGCCATCTCGGGACGGCGCAGGTCGAGGTAACGATGCTTGAGGCGCAACTCCTCGTTCACCTTCGCGGCCTGCTCCGGGTCATCGATCGGGAACGGCAGCACCCCGGCCTGGTTGAGCACGGTGAGTTCGCGTGCGAGCACCTCGACTTCGCCGGTGGAAATCTTCGAGTTGTCGGTGCCCGCGGGCCGCTGGCGCACCTTGCCCGTGACCTGCACGACGCTCTCGCTGCGCAAGCCTTCGGCCGAGGCGAAAAGTTCCTTCGTCAAGTCCGACGGATCGAAGACCGCCTGCGTGCGGCCCTCGCGGTCGCGGACATCAATGAAGATGACGCCGCCGAGGTCGCGGCGGCTGTGGACCCAGCCGGTGAGCGTGACCGTCTGCCCGATGTGCGCGGGCCGGAGCTCGTTGCAATGGTGCGTGCGTTTCATTCGTGACTCGAGGTGGAGGGAGGATTCGCGCCGCGAACCTTCGCCGCCCGCAGGGCGGACGGCACCACCTGTTCAAACAGAGCGCGGATGGTGCGGGTCGCGTGCGCAGATTTCAAAGACAAATTTGGACAAGACAAATTGGGCCTCGTGGCCGCCCGCTTGACGCTTCGCTTTTACGACCCTACTGTCCGTGCAACCAAACCATGCCCTTGGACATCACCATCGAGTATTGCAGCATGTGAAACTACGAACCGCACGCCGTCGGTCTGGCGGAGAAACTCATGCGGCTCAAACAGGACATCCGCGCGCTCACGCTTGTCCCGTCGGGCGGCGGCGCCTTTGAGGTCAGCGTCAATGGCAAGAACATCTACTCGAAGCTCAAGACGGGGAAGTTCCCCGAGCCCGACGCCATCGTGCAGGCGGTCCGGGCGAAGCGGTAGCGCCGGGGGAACGGGTTTGCGCGTCCGCGGCGCGTCGTCCTCGATACCGATCGATGATCGAACCGAGGCGCGGACGAAGACGGCGGGCATTTCAATCCGGAGAGTGATGGGTGCCTGGTGGCCCCCGCGGTCTTCAAAACCGCCGTCGGTTTGCCTTGCAGGCCGAGGAGTGTTCGATTCGCTCCCTCTCCGCCACTTTCCGTCGCGGAATCTCGAATCCGGACGGCTGACGGGATGAGTCACCCCGCGCCTGCCTGCCGTTCCGCACCCCGCCGTTTCCATGAGTCGTGAACAAATCTTGAAGCTCACCTCGCTGTCGAGCTGCGCCGGTTGAGCCGCCAAGCTCAGCCAGTCGGCCCTGTCGCAAGTGTTGCGCCAGCTCCCCAAACCGCCGCGCGACCCGCGCCTGCTTGTCGGCTCCGACACCGCCGACGACGCCGGCGTGTATCAAGTCAGCCGCGACGTCGCGCTCGTGCAGACGGTGGATTTTTTCACGCCCATCGTGGATGACCCGGTCGTTTACGGCCAGATCGCCGCCACGAACTCGCTCTCCGACGTCTATGCGATGGGTGGGCGTCCGCTCACGGCGATGAACATCATGGGCGTGCCGACCGATGTCGTGACACCAGCCATCATCGCGAACATTCTTCGCGGCGGCGCGGCGAAGGTCCGCGAAGCCCGGTGCGCGCTCGTCGGCGGCCACACCATTCGCAATCCCGAACCCGTTTACGGCCTCTCCGTCACCGGCGTCGTTCACCCCAGGCGCATCATCGCAAACTCCGCCGCGCGGCCGGGCGACCTGCTCGTGCTCACCAAACCGCTCGGCACCGGCATCATCACCACCGCCATCAAGCGCGACATCTGCCCGCCCGCGCTCGCGAAGGCCGCCATCCGCTCCATGTCCGCGCTCAACACGCCCGGCGCCGAACTCGCCGAGCGCGGACTCGTCCGCGCGGGCACGGACGTGACGGGCTTCGGCCTGCTCGGCCACCTCGGCTCGATGTGCAAATCCAGCGGCGTCGGCGCGGAACTCGGCGCCGGCGTCGTGCCCGTCCTCGGCCGCGAAGTCTGGAATCTCATCGCGCAGGACTGCATCCCGGGCGGCACGCGGCAGAACTTGAAGACCGCGGAAGAATTCACCGACTGGGCAGGCGCCGTGAGCGACGCGCAGCGGTTCCTGCTCGCCGACGCGCAAACCAGCGGCGGCCTTCTCCTCTGTGTCGCACCAAAGAACCTCGACGCCGTGCTGCGCGTGCTGGCCGGCCGCAAGACGCCTTGCGCCGCCGTCATCGGGCAAATCACTCGCGCGAAGCAACCGAACATACGAGTCAAGCCGTGAGTCAACCGAAACTGCGCAACATCCCCGCGGTCGAGAAAGTGCTTCAATCGCTCGGCCCGCTCGACTTGCCGCGGCCCGCCGTGCTCCCGGTGGTTCGACGCGAGCTGGCAGCGCTGCGCGAGGCGGGAGAAGTTCCCGAATTCGACGCCGTTCTCGCGGGCATTCGCACCGCGCTGGACAAACTTCGCCGCTCCAGAATCCAGCCGGTCATCAACGGCACGGGCGTGGTCATTCACACGAACCTCGGCCGCTCGCCGTTGAGCGACGCAGCGGTGGCGACCCTCGCGAGCATCGGCGCGAACTACAACAACCTCGAATACGACCCCGTCACCGGCGAGCGCGGCGGCCGCGCCAGCTACCTCGAACACAACCTCGCGCTGCTCTGCGGCGCGGAGGCGGCGACCGTCGTGAACAACTGCGCTGCGGCGCTCGTGCTCATCCTGCGGCACTGCACCGCGGGCGCACGCAAGGAGGTCATCATCTCGCGCGGCGAACTGGTGCAGATTGGCGGCGGCTTCCGCATCCCGGACATTTTGGAAACGAGCGGCGCGACGCTGCGCGAAGTCGGCACGACGAACAAGACCACGCTGCGCGACTACGGGCGCGCCATCGGCAAGCAGACCGCGCTCATCCTGAAAGTTCATCGCAGCAACTTCTTCATGGGTGGCTTCGTCGAGTCGCCGACGACGGAAGAGATTTCCGCCCTGGCGAAGAAGAAGCGCGTGCCATTTGTGGAGGACCTCGGCAGCGGCGCGGTCATCGAGACGGAGAAGGCGCTCGGCCTCGCGCACCACGAGCCGACGCCGGGGGAAGTGCTGCGGCGTGGCGTGGAACTCGTGTGCTTCAGCGGCGACAAGCTGCTTGGCGGCCCGCAGGCGGGCATCATCGCGGGCAGGGCGAAGCTCGTGGCCGCGTGCAAGCGCGAGCCGTTCTTCCGCGCGCTGCGGTGCGACAAGCTCATCCTCGCCACGCTGCAAACGGTGGTGGATGAGTATTTGCACGCAACATCGTCCTCGAGCCTTGCGGCGCCGATTCACTCGATGCTGCGTGCGACGCCGGAGGAACTTCGTGGTCGAGCTGAGAAAATTTGCGCCGCGCTTGCTGGGCTGCCGGTCAAAGCGACTGTCGGCGCGGGCAAAGCGCAGGTCGGCGGCGGCACGCTGCCGCAGGCGGTGATCGAATCGGTGACGGTGGACCTGCTGCCGCAGGGCAGAGCGCTGGCGGACTTCGCGGCGAAGCTGCGCGCCGGTTCACCGCCGGTGATCGGCTACGTGGGAGGGAACAAGTTCAAGCTCGACGTGCGCACGGTGTTTCCGCGCCAAGATGAGGAACTGGTGCGCTGCGTTCGAGCGTGCCTTTGAGTGGCGCGGGATGCGGCGGCGTTGACAAGCTCTCGCGGGCCTCCCCATGGTCGCGGCACCGAACCACGGATCGCCATGAACATCCACATCGCGCGGAACAACCAGCAGCTTGGACAGTTCAGCCTCGTCGAGGTAAACGGCGGCATCGCCAGCGGGCGATTTCTGCCCGGCGATCTCGCGTGGTGGGAGGGCGCGCCCGGCTGGACCCGGCTAGACACCGCGCCCGGCGTGGTGGTGCCCGCAAACCTGCCGCCTCCGATGCCGCCCCTGCCAGCGCACGCGGCGGCCGCGCCGGCGAAGTCCGGCGGCAGCTACACAGCGGGCCGGAACGTCGGCGACGAGCCGCGATGCAACATTCCCGGCCACTCGTTGTGACGCGCCGCGCGGCGGCCGGAGTTTCCCGTAACTTCCCGGCCCGTCGCGGGTCAACATCGGAGGCGCAATCGCGCCACTGAGTTACGCCCGCGCGAACCGCCACCCGCCATGTTCAGCATTATCGGAGCCGACGGACAGGAATACGGGCCTGTCGCGCCGGAGGTTCTCGCTCAGTGGATCGCCGAGGGGCGCGCGAATGCGCTCACGCGCGTGCGCGCCGCCGGCGCGGACGCGTGGAAGCCGCTCGGCGACGTCCCGGAGTTTGCCGCCCCGCTTGAGGCCCGATACGGCGCGAAACCCGCCGCGGCGCAACCACCGCACCTTCCACAGCCCGCCCCAACTCCCGACCAGCCTTCGCCACGGCCTTCTCCACAGCCTCAATTGGCCGTTGCTCCCGGCGCGCGCGCCGCGGCGATCGAGCAACTGCGGGCGCCGGCAGTCTTCATGATGATCGTCGCCGCGTGCGGGCTCGCGCTGGAGCTTTTGGGGATCGTGAACGTTTCGGTGTTCAACCTGATGCCGTTCGAGCACCCGCCGTGGTTCGGCCGCGGCGCGGCGTTGGGGATGCTGATTCAGATTCCGTTCCTGGTGGTGAACATCGCGCTGTATGGACTCTCGGTCTTCGCGGCGGCCAACATGCTGCAGCTCCGGCGGTGGGGTTGGTGCCTCACGGGCGCGATCGCGCTGGTGGTGCCGTGCACCGGTTGCTGCTGCTGCCTCGGCGTGCTCAGCGGCCTGTGGGGGATGATCGTCTTGACACGCCCCGGCGTGCGGGCTGCATTTGCGCCGTGAACGCCGATCCTGTCCCGCCCGTCATTCGTGCGCCGGGCTTCGGAAGCCGCGCGCCGCGCTTCGCCGCGCTCGTGGTGGCGCTCGCGCTCGCGTTCGCCGTGACGATGCTGTTCTTCTACGATCCCGCGAAGCACAGCCTGTATCCGCAATGCACGCTGAAGAAACTCACGGGGCTCGATTGTCCCGGCTGCGGCGGCTTGCGGGCGACGCACCAGCTCCTGCACGGGAACATCCGCGCGGCGTTCGCGCTGAACCCGCTGCTCTTCCTCGTCGCGCCGGTGATCGCATGGTGGCTCGCGGCGGAGGCGGCGCGGCACCGCGGGCGGAATTGGCGCGGCCCGTTCGACCGCACTGCGGGCGTGCTGGTGTTCGTCGGCGCGGTGCTCGTCTTCGGCTTGCTGCGAAATGTCTGGCCACTTTTACCTTGAACCAGACCGCGCCGCTGCTACGCTGCGCTCCAATTCGGCAGCTCAAAAATCATGAAAGCAACGATACTGGTCATCTTTCTCGCCACCACGGTCCTCTTCGGTGGGCTTTACGTTCGCGAACTTCAGCAGTCCGCCCGTTCCCAGGCCATCGCCGAGCGGGCCGAGAAGGACGTGAAGGATGCCGCCCAGCGCGCGGCTGACATCGAGAAGGGCCTGAAGGAACTCTCCTCCCGCCTCGCGCGCGCCGAGATCGAGGCCGCCAACAGCACCATCCGCGGCGGTCAAACCGACCGAAGCCCCTCCACGTCCGCGCCGTCCGCGCCGTCCGCGCCGTCCGCGCCGTCCGCGCCGCCGTCGGCCACACCACCGCAGGATTCCGCGAAGAAGAAAGGGCTCGCGCTCCTCGGCGAGATGCTCAACGACCCCGAGATGCGCGACATGATCCGCAGCCAGCAGAAGGCCTCCCGCGGGCCGGCCATGGACATGACCTACGGGCCGCTTCTCAAGCAGATGAACCTCCCGCCCGAGCAGTCCGAAAAACTCAAGGAATTGCTCAAGGCCAAGCTCGGCGTCGCGTCCGAGATGGGCTTGAACTTCCTGATGCCGGACATGACGCCCGAGAAGCGAAAGGAACTCACCGACCAAATGAAGGAGCAAACCGACGCCTACAACGCGCAGATTCGCCAGCTCCTCGGCGATCAGGAATACCAGCGGCTTGAATTCTTCGAGAAGAGCCAGATCGAGCGGCTGGCGATGAACGGTTTCAAGCAGCAGCTCCCCTCGACCGCCGCGATGAGCCCCGCGCAGGAACAGCAACTCACGCAGGCGCTCTACGATGAGCGCCAGCGCTTCAAGTTCACCACCGACTTCTATGATATCCAGCGGCAGCCGCCGCAGAATTTCGGCGAGTTGCTCACCGACGAGCGGCTCGCCACCTTCGCGCAGGAACAGGAGCAACTCGACCAGCTCACGCTCCTTCGCGCCCGCCAGATCCTCACCGCCGAGCAGCTCGTGCCCTTCGCCGAGCACCAGAAAAACCAGCGCGAGATGCAGATGAACATGATGAAGGTCGGCGCGAAAATGTTCCGCAGCTTCGGCGGCAAACAGCCATGAAGCTTCACGGCCCGATCGCCGGGCTCGCGGCTGCCGGGCTGATGCTCCACGCCGGTTGCAACGACAAGCCCGCCCCGCCGGCCGTGGTCGCGCCGCAGGTTTCGCCCCGCACCCCGGCGGCGCCCGCGCCCGCCCCAGCCGCCGCCACGCCCGCCGCGCCCGCGCCCGCGCCCGCGCCCGATGATGGTCCGCGAAACGATCCCGGCATCGAGGCACTCAACATCGCCATCGGCGACTACTTCTCGGCCAATGGCACTGTGCCAAAGGACATCAGCGAATTGGTCCGCGGCAAGTTCCTCGACAAACCTCCCGTGCCCCCGCCGGGCAAGCGCTATGTCATCGATCCCACTCGCCGACAGGCCAAGCTCGCCGGCAAGTGACGCGCCCGCTCACCCGATCCGCGCCGCGTGCGTGTAGCAGTTGAGCGTCTCTCCGCGCACGAAACCCACCAGCGTCTGCCCGTTTGCGCGCGCGAACTCCACCGCAAGGCTCGACGGCGCGGAAACCGCCGCGATGATCGGCACGCGCGCCGCCAGCGCCTTCTGCAAAATCTCGAACGACGCGCGCCCGCTCACCATCAGCACGTGGCGGTCGAATGGCAGCAGGCCGTTGAGGAAGCCGGACCCGAGCGCCTTGTCCACCGCGTTGTGACGCCCCACGTCCTCGCGCAACACGACGAGATTCCCTTCCGCGTCGAACACGGCCGCCGCGTGCAACCCGCCGGTCTTCGCGAAGGTGTCTTGCTGCGCGCGCATCGTCGCGGGCAGCCCGAGCACCGTGCCGAGCCGCACCTTCACGCGCGACCGCACCGGCTTGAAGCGCTGCCGCACCGCCTCGATGGTCGCCTTGCCGCACAAGCCGCAACTGCTCGACGCGAACACGTGCCGCGTGAGTTGCGCGAAGTCCACGGACACGTCCGGCGCGAGGAACACGTTGAGCACGTTGCCCGATTCGTTCCGGCCATACGGTTCGATGCGCGCGAGGTCGGAGCGCCTCGACAGCAGCCCCTCGGTGAGGAGGAAGCCCGCGGCCAGTTCGTCATCGTGGCCCGGCGTGCGCATCGTCACGCTCACCGGCCGCGTGTCCACGCGGATTTCCAGCGGCTCCTCGACCGCCAGCGAATCGGCGCGGCGCTCCGGCGCGCCGCCGGACTTCATGCGCGTCACGCGCGCCTTGGCTTCGCCGGGCCGTCTCATCAAAACCAGTTGTAGTTGAAGCTCACGCTCACGCGCTCGCCGTTCACGGGATTGGCGGGAACCTCGTGGCGCAGCCAGCTCTCGAACAGGATGACGTTGCCCGCCTTGGCCGGGATGACGACGTGCGGCAGGTTCTCGCGACGGCAGTCCGCCTGGCGCGGCGGCGCGGCCATGAAGCGGCTCAACCGCGGGTCCTCGAAGCGCAGCCCCGGCGAGCCGCGCGGCACGCGCACGTACCAGGTGCCGCTGATCGTCGAGAGCGGATGCAGATGCAGGCTGTGCGCCGTCTGGCGCGGCATGATGTTCACCCAGCAGTCGGTCATCACGAGCTTTCGGCCCGTGAGGTCGAAGTCCAGCGCGCGCGCGAACGCCCGCACGTGCCGGTCAATGCGCCGCTCCAGCTCGCCGAACGTGGATGAAAACTTGTGCAGCTTGTCCATCGAACCGTAGCTCGTGTAGCCGCCGGGATAATTCTGCCTGGACCAGCGCGCGCCCTCGCGGTCGAACCCGCGGAGTTGCCGGCATTCCTTGAGCAGGGCTGCATTGAGCCGCGCCAAGCCCGAGCGCGCGAGCGGTGCGACGTGGATGAAGGTTGGAAACAGCACTTCGAGGCTCACGCCGCAAGCCTGCCGCGCTGCCTTCAGGTTCGCCAGCAAAACCGCGTCCGCTCTTGAAGTTTCAATGCCTCTCGCCACAATGGACGGTAGCTTCGTCAACAACCCAACCACCATGAACAAATACCTCACGGAATTCATCGGGACCTTTTTCCTCGTGCTGACCATCGGGTGCAGCGTCATCGGCGGCGCGTCGATGCCGCCGCTCGCCATCGGCGCCGCGCTCATGGTCATGATCTTCGCCGGCGGCCACGTCTCCGGTGCGCACTATAACCCGGCCGTCACGCTGGCCGTCTGGCTGCGCGGCCGGTGCGACACCAAAGACGTCATTCCTTACATGGTAGCCCAGGTCGTGGCGGCTTGCGCGGCGGCTGCGGCGGTGAAGTTTCTCACCGCGGGCGCGCTCGCGGAGGAATTGGAGACGGCCAGCAAGGCGGTGAATCCCAAAGCTGGCCCGGCCTTCCTCGCGGAATTCCTCTTCACCTTTGCGCTCGCCTACGTCGTGCTCAACGTCGCCACAGCGAAGGGCACGTCCGGCAACTCCTTCTACGGCCTCGCCATCGGCATGACCGTGATGACCGGCGCGTTCGCCGTCGGCAACATCTCGGGCGGCGCGTTCAACCCGGCGGTGGCCGTCGGCGCGACCGTCATGGGCCTCATCGAGTCCTCCAAGGTCTGGATTCACCTCGTCGCCGACTTCGCCGGCGGCGCGGCTGCAGCCTGCGTGTTCAAGTTCATCAATCCGGAGGACAAGTGACCGGCGCCGCGGCACCCTCGAACTCCGAAATCCTCGCCCGCTGGCGCCACGAACCCGCGCCATTGCTTGCGGTCCTCCACGCCTTCCACGACCGCGACGGCTACCTGTCCGAGGAAGCACTTCGCGCCGTGTCCGGGGCGCTGAAGATTCCGCTCGCCGACCTCTTCGGCACGGTCACGTTCTATCATCACTTCTCACGCGAACCCGGCGGCTTGAACAAGCCTCGCGTCTGCACCGGCAACGTCTGCTGCCTGCGGGGCGGTCGCGAGTTGCTCGAAGCGTTGAAGTCCCAAGGCGCGGCTGCGATGCCGTGCGCCGGCCGGTGCGACGAACCCGTTCCCGTGCTGCGCGGTCACGACCAACTGGTCGGCTTGTCTGCTGCGAGCCTTGCCGCGAAGCCCACGCCCTTGCCCGCGCCGAACCCGGGCGGTTGCGAGGAGTGCATCTTTGAAAAAATCCGGGAGCCGGGCCGCGCGACGCTCGACGGCTATCGGCGCACCGGCGGCTACGAAGCGCTCGCCAAGGCCGTGCGCGAAATGCCGCCCGCGCAACTGCTCGCCGTCGTCACCGAGAGCAAGCTCGCCGGACGCGGTGGCGCGGGTTTCCCGACGGGCGTGAAGTGGAAGGCCGTCGCCGACGCGCCCGGCCAGCCCAAGAGCATTGTGTGCAACGCCGACGAGGGCGAGCCGGGCTGCTTCAAGGACCGCGCGATCATGGACTACGACCCGCACGCCGTGCTCGAAGGCATGGCGCTCGCGGGCTTCGCCACCGGCGCGCCGCGCGGCTTCATCTACCTGCGCTACGAATATCCGGCGACATTCCGCATCCTGGAGCGCGCCCTTGCCGAGGCTGAGAAGGCCGGTCTGCTCGGAGAAAAAATCCCCGGCAGCAACTTCACTTTCAAAATTCATCTGCGGCGCGGCGCGGGCGCTTACATCTGCGGCGAAGAAGGTTCCTTGCTCAACAGCCTCGAAGGCAAACATCCCTTCCCGCGCAACAAGCCGCCGTTCCCCGTCACGCACGGCTTCGAGAACCTCCCCACCGCCGTCAACAACGTCGAGACGCTCGCGTCCGTGCCGCCCATCGTGCGCAAAGGCGCCGCGTGGTATCGCGGACTCGGCCGCAACGGCCACGCGGGCACCAAGCTCATCAGCCTCTCCGGCGACATCCAGCGCCCCGGCAACTACGAAGTGCCCATCGGCCTGCCGTTGAAAACGCTGCTTCACGATTGGGCCGGCGGTCCGCCCGCCGGACGCACCATTCAAGCCGTGACGATGGCCGGCCTGAGCGGCGGCTTTCTCGCCGGCGACGCGCTCGATTGCACGCTCGATGAGCCGGGCATCCGCGGCAAAGGCTCGTTCCTCGGTGCGGGCGGCATCATCGTGTTCGACGACAGTCGCGGCATGGTCGCCGCCGCGCACGACGCGATGGAATTCTTCGCCCACGAAAGCTGCGGCAAATGTTTCCCGTGCCG
>Ga0194131_10002777_pt1 | contig 28417 bp, 35 predicted proteins | sample TA2KigO120mmetaG_FD_148631 | JGI IMG/M metagenome (GOLD analysis project Ga0194131, IMG submission 148631) | Freshwater microbial communities from Lake Tanganyika, Tanzania - TA2015053 Kigoma Offshore 120m | ecosystem: Environmental > Aquatic > Freshwater > Lake | place: Tanzania: Lake...
GAAGGATCGCGCACAACCTTCGATTCAGAAGCGCGTAGTTGCCACCGTCCAAAAATGGTGGGCCTCACATGCAGTGTGCGACGGGGGAAGTCGATAAATTCCCTGGTAGTCGAAAGATTACCTCTGTTCTCGGAATGTGCATTCCGACTGATGAGTTCGAAAGGACGAAAACAGAACCAAAAGCTCTTTTCAATGCATAAAAAAGTGTTCTTTAGTGACGAATCATAACTTGGAAGAACAATGAAAGCATTGTGCATCCAAAGTTACGACGAAGGTGCAAGTAATGGCGGCGGTGGCGAGCAGCTCATCGCTGTCGATATCGGTGACCAGAGGGTATACCTTAAGCACACATACAGTTGGTACAATCAAACGGGCGATGAGAAAAACTCATACTCAAAAGATTCGTACGAAGTTGTTAGTGTCGACGAGGAACCCTTCTGTGAGATCCCACTGGTCGAGGAAGTGAAAGCTTTCCTCGAACAGTTCGCTAAAAACGGCCTCCAGGGCAAGCCTGAGTTAACTATTACTCAGAATGCTCGCGGTAAGTTTGTTGATGGCGTTGAGGGATTCACCGAGATTACTTCTTTGGGAAAGGAAGTACCATTGAATCCTGTGTTGGATAAAACCAATTTACAGGATATTTACTCAGTGGTAGCGACTTGACCGAAGATATCGTCTCGTAACCAAACGAAGGATCGCGCACAACCTTCGATTCAGAAGCGCGTAGTTGCCACCGTCCAAAAATGGTGGGCCTCACATGCAGTGTGCGACGGGGGAAGTCGATAAATTCCCTGGTAGTCGAAAGATTACCTCTGTTCTCGGAATGTGCATTCCGACTGATGAGTTCGAAAGGACGAAAACAGAACCAAAAGCTCTTTTCAAAAAACTATGAATATGATGACCCGCCCCGAAGCTATCCAGTTGCTGGAAGCCGTGAATGCTGGATACGTGAATCCCAGCCATACCTCTGTTCGATATGCTGTAGAGGCCCTCGGTCACGAGGAAGCTCGCAGTATTATGTACTTCAGAGGAAAGGACCTGCTCGATCTCGCGATCGAAGACAGGACGGATGTGCTTCACGAGCATATTACCCGCGACCATCTCAATGCCTGCCGCTTTCCAACAGGTTAACCCGAGCAATACTTCAGCGGAGTATTGCTCACTTCATTGGGAAGAGCGATCTCCCGAGAACTAATCATCGCATCGTAACCGTCGGTTCAATCCGGCGGTTTTTGTTTTGCTTGCGTAAAAGTAGTACTAGCGTATAATGTATGTATTATTGTACAATTAAATGTACAAATATATGTTTCAAACGATTCAAAAAGCAATCGGTGTGAGCCGTTTTCGCGCTTCTATTCCTTTGTATTTGAAAAAAGCGCAAATGCGTCCGCTTGTAATTACCGCTCGCCGTGGGGCGCAACCATTCGTTGTGCTTTCTGCCGATGCTTATAATAAATTGGTAGAAATGAGAGAAAATGCAATTGACGCGCGTGAACTTGCTTATCTTGTGAGGCGCGACAAAAAAATGATTCCATGGAAAAAGTGAAATGTTCAAACTTTTTCTTACTTCTAGAGCATTGAGGGAATTTAAAAAACTCCCGCGTGATGTTTCACTGGGAATATCAGAATTATTTAGTGGAGAATTTTGTAAAAATCCGCTCTCCAGAGTATTTGATATTAAAAAACTAAAAGTTCCTTTTCAAGGGTTTCGGTTGCGAGTTGGAGATTATAGGATTCTTTTTATAATAGAAAAAGATCGCATTGTTGTATATTCAATAAAACACAGAAAGGACGCATATAAATAGTATTTGTTTTTATCTGCGCATATCACGCGAGAGCAAATGTTGTATCACAGCCGATGCTTTTTCCGCGGAGCCATTCTTCCCAGTGATAAAGACGCGTCCGTCGTCTTCTATATCTATGGCATCAACTCCGGTTTTTTCTTTTATTTCATTAATTGTTTTTCCGCCAGCTCCGATAATAAATCCAATCTGTTCTTTTCTTATTTGCAAAGTGAGGATTTTCGGCGCGCGCGGCGAGATATCTTTTCGAGGTTCTGCGATTTCTTTTTCCATAACATCCAAAATTTTCTCTCTCGCCGCGCGCGCCTTACCAAACGCTTCCGCAAGAATCGCAATCGGCACGCCGTCAACTTTTACATCCATTTGAATTGCGGTAATCCCCTTTCTCGTTCCAGCAACTTTGAAATCCATATCTCCATGATGATCTTCCGGTCCCTGAATATCTGTAAGAACTTTGTAAGTTTTATGATTGAGCATCATCAAGCCGGACGCAATTCCAGCAACCGGAGCTGAAATCGGCACTCCCCCGTCCATCAACGCGAGCGTGCTTCCGCACACTGAACCCATTGAAGTTGAGCCGTTAGAAGAAAACGCTTCGGACACCATACGTATTGTGTATGGAAATTTTTCTTGCGTTGGAATTACTGGCGCGAGAGCTTTTTCCGCGAGCGCGCCGTGCCCAATCATTCTCCTGTTTGTTCCGCCCATTTTCCCCGTTTCGCCTGAAGAAAACGGAGGGAAATTATAATGGTGCATAAAATGCTTGCTCTCACGGTGCGTTTCCATTGTTTCTACTGTTTGCGCGTCTTTGGGTCCGCCAAGAGTAAGAACTGAAAGAATATGAGTTCCGCCTCTATAAAAAAGCCCGGAACCATGAAGGACTTGTGAAACACCACCGGCTTTTGCAAAAAGCGGTCTAACTTCATCTATACCGCGTCCGTCTGGCCTGGCATTTTTCTCCACAGCTTCTCTGTGTAACAAATCATTCACCGCGTTTTCAAAATGTTCTTCGGCAAATACTTTAGCGCCAGCAATTTCCGGCAATGTATTTTTAACTAATGAAAACCATTTATCTTTGAGTGCGTATTCGCCTTTGTGACCAGGTCCTGAAAAGATTGCTTTACGCAATTCTGGTTCAATTTCTTTTTTAAAAAGCTCCGCAATTTCTTTCGGTGGTTCCGGAAATACTATTTTACGTTTTTCTTTTCCTAATTCAGAAACAACTTTCCCCTGCCATTTTTGCAGTTTCTCAATTTCCTTGCTTGTTGATTCAATTATTGAAACGAATGTCTTCTCATCAACCTCTTTTCCACCCGCTTCAATCATATTTACGGTTTCGTCCTTTCCGCAAACAACAATATCCATCTCTACACCCACACGTTCTTTGTATGAAGGGTTGTATGAAACAGTTTTTCCATCCGCTGACAAAATCGCACGAACTGCTGATACCGGACCGTTCCACGGAATGTCGGAGGCGCCGAGCGCTAGCGAGGCGCCGAGAATACCCAAAATATCGGGGTCATATTCACCAAGCGCAATAACTGTTGCAACAACCTGTATCTCGTTTCTTATTTTTTGATTAAAAAGAGGCCTGATAGTTCTATCAATTAATCGTCCGGACAAAATCGCGTCTTCTGGAGGTTTTCCTTCTCTTCTTATGAAACTGCTTCCTAAAATTTTTCCAGCCGCATAAAAACGTTCTTCATAATCAACAGTGAGCGGCAAATAATCCGCGTCTGTTTCACCATTAGACATAACAGCAGTTACAAGAACGGATGTGTCACCACACTTTACAATTACAGATCCGTTCGAATTTTCCGCAATATCTGAAAATTCAGCAATAATTTTCTTTCCACCGACTTCAACAGAATACTCCTTGCTGTTCATAATGCGCGATATTGTATCAAATTATTTCCTTCCTTGCTGGCGCAAAAGGTATTTGCGCGGATTATCATCCAAATCCAGGAAACCATCCGCTGATTCTATAAGTTTTCCAGAAGTTGATTTTCCAAAAGCAATGACTTCTACCTGACAACCCTTTGTTTTCAAATATTCTACAAGAGGAACGAAGTCTCCGTCCCCAGAGGCAATAATTACAGCGTCCAGTTTTGGCGCCAATTTAATAGCGTCTACCGCCAACCCAACATCCCAATCCGCTTTTTTTGCGCCACTGCCAAAGATTTGCAATGGTTTTGATTTTGTTTCTATGCCCAATTTTTCCAGAGCATCAAAAAAGGCCTTTTCTTCGCCACTGTCAGTTGTAATTAAATATGCAATCGCACGAGTTAAAATGCGCTCAGCAACAGCATCTTTTACCATCTGTCCAAAATTAACATTAGCACGGTAAAGGTTTTTCGCGCTGTGATACAAATTTTGAGTATCTATAAATATACCAACCCTCTGTTCTTTATGTCGTATTACGCTCATTTGAAATTACCGTTATTTTTTAAGTTCCAACTTGCGCACCACACTAGTATACCTCTTTGGATGTTTCTTTTGTAGATAACGAAGGTGTGTTTGCCTATCCGCAACCATTCCAAGCAACCCGCGCCTAGAATGTGTATCTTTTTTATGTGTTTTTAGATGTTTCGTAAGTTCTTCAATCCGGCGCGTAAGTATACCAACCTGCACCTCTGGAGATCCGGTATCTTTTTCGTGAGTTCCAACATTCTTAACCACATTCAATTTTTGACGTTTTGTTAACATGGATGAAAATATAGCACAAATCGTTTTTCTTTGCAAATCTGTCAATTTTTAGTATTGACTTACAACGAATATTGTTTTCTATTCTAAAGGACAAAATTCTAAAGGACAAAATGAAATTCATAAAGGACATTTTAAATTATCGTTGCTGTCCTTTATAAAATAAAAATGTCCTTTATGAGTTAAAAAATGTCCTTTAGAAATGTCCTTTATGATTTTGTCCTTTACAAGCAAAATACCCTTAGTTATCCACACTTTTTAATAGACAACCTATTTACAAAAAATAATAAATTAAATTATAATGTCCTTTAGAAACTTTTTATAGTTCTTTGTCATCATTTTTACGACATTAACGTGGAATTTTTTATTAACAAATAACAACCACGATAATGTTACACGGGAAACGTTTACTCCCGATTTCAAGTTCCACGAAAACATATTCTCGCTAAAAACATCATTGGAATAATGTTTTTCTTGGAAAATTACCATTTATCACGTTTCCCATCTCCTTTGCCTCGCCCTTATTTCGCGGGGCAGCCGCCTTGTCGCGAGCGTCCTGTTATGTTCGCTCAAAATGATAGGGCGGTTTTTTTATTGTGCTTATAGCACGGTGATTCACTTTACCCAATGTTTTTCACGAATCTCTTTTATTTTTGATTCTTCTGTTTCATTTTTCTTTTCCCTGCCCTGTTTACCAAGTTTTTCAATGTCTTTATCCGGCAACTCCGATATTTCTTTTGTGCGTTTCACAAGAAACTCTTTTGTGTTTTTTGAAGGATCTTCAAGAACTTCCTCAAGAAGAGCGTGTAAAACAAAGCCGATTTTTGGACTAGGAGTTAGTTTTGCAATTTCCATTACTTCCCCACCTTTTATTTTCAACATTCCAACAGATATTGGATCGTGCATAACCTCTTCTATCATTGAGTGGTATTTACGCAATCTATAAGGACTTTCTTTTGGTCTTCCGGTTCCTATTCTGTCACAGGCTCGCACATTCATTAAATCCCATATATTTTCTTTTCCAACATTCACTAAAAGGCGTCTAACTGCTGATTTAGTTATTACTTCTGTATCAGAAAAGAACATATGCCAACGCACTAATTTGCATACCTTTTCTGTTTGTTTCACGGGAAACTTTAGCCGTTCCATTATTTTTTTGGTTGTTTTGGCGCCCATCACATCATGTCCGTAAAAAGTCCAATCATTTTTTTCTTCAGACCACCGTCTGCTTTCCGGTTTTGATATGTCGTGTAACAAAGACGCAAGACGAATATCCAATGAATATCCCTTTTTTGCGGAATACTCAACGGTTCTTAGTAAGTGTTCTCCAACATCAAAGGCGTGCGCGCTATTTTGTTTCACCTGAAACGATTTTTCCAATTCTGGTAGAAAGTGTTGTAAAAGGCCAAGTCTTAAGCAGAGCATCATACCCTCCATTGGTCGTTCTGACATTAAAATCTTTGAAAACTCGTCTCGGATTCTTTCCTTAGCTATTTCATTTAAAAGAGCGTTATTTTTGAATATGGCGTCCGCGGTTTCATTTTCTATTGTAAATCCGAGATCAGCGGCAATACGAACCGCACGTAAAAGTCGTAGCCCATCCTCCGAAAAACGCTCATTTGGACCCCCAACCGTTCTAATTAAGCGTTTTTTCAGGTCTTTTTGTCCGTTATAGATGTCCGTTATGTGTCCCGTGTAATATTTAAAATGTCCTTTATAAAAATTTTTGTCCTTTAGAATTTTATAAAGGACATTTTCAGAATTAAAATGTCCTTTAGAATTATTTGAATGTCCTTTAGAAGTATGTTCTATTGATGTATTGACTTCTTCTCCAAGCTCTATCGCAATGGCGTTTATTGTAAAATCGCGACGCATTAAGTCATCTTCAAGTTTTTTGCTAAAAGATACAGAATCCGGCCTTCTTTTGTCTGAATATGCCCCTTCTGTTCTGTATGGGGTTATTTCTATTACTTTCAGCGTTTCGTCTTCTGAATTAGTTATTACGCCGACAGTTCCGTATTCGTTTTCGTAAAAAGAATCCTTAAAAATCTTTTGAATTTCTTCCGGAACAGCGTTTGTGGTTATGTCCCAGTCGGTTGGTTTTCTTCCGATAAGCAAATCACGCACGCATCCGCCGACCAAATGCGCCTCAAACCCGCCTTTTTCAAGGGTTTTTGCGGTTTCTGCTACTACTTCCGGTATTGCGAAAGTGTTTTTTTCTTCTTTCATTTTTATTGTTTTTTCGCGCCCGCCAGGATTCGAACCCGGAATAACGGTTCCGAAGACCGTTGTGATATCCATTTCACCACGGGCGCAATGTTTATTGTTAATAACACTTTTATAATACCGCAAAAATTGTTAGAATGCTTGTGTATTAAGCGGGTATGGTTTAGTGGTAGAACGCGTCCTTGCCAAGGACGAGATAGGAGTTCGATTCTCCTTACCCGCAATCTATAAAGGACAAAATGTGGATAAGTCGGTGGATATGTGTATAACGGACATTTTAATAAATCAACGTTGTCCATTAGGAATCGTTGAAAAATAAGGATAATTTATAAAAGACATGCCGAGAGGTCTTAAAGGACATTTGAAGGTTGGAAAAGTGGGGGAGGAGGTCGCGGCTAAGTTTCTTGTTCAAAACGGATTTGAAATACGGGAACGCAATTATTCAAAAAAATGGGGAGAATTGGATATTGTTGCTGAAAAAGACGGAAAATTGCACTTTGTGGAGGTGAAAACGGTTTCTTGGAACAGTGCAAATGAAATGGCGGGGGATTTCATTGATTCTTATAGACCGGAAGATAATGTTCATCCATCAAAATTAAAAAAATTGGCGCGTGTTACAGAAAGTTATCTTGCTAGTAAAAAACGCGCTAGGGCGGGGGAGTGGGAATTTGATGTTGCCGCGGTATTTTTGGATATGAACGCGCGCGAAGCGCGCGTGAAAATGCTCTGGGATCTTATTTTACCGGAGAGATAGATACTGCGGCTTTATTGCGTATTTCCGTTAATTCGTTTCGCTTCTGCCCACGCAAGCTCGTAGATTTTCTTCATAGCGTCCGCGATTTCGGCGCTTTCAATAATTATGCCGAGCTTTTCACGCCACGACGCAATCATCACTTTATTTTCATAAATATTTATCTCTGGAGAAAAATAGTATTTATCAGGCGGAACAAAGGCAATTTCCCGCTTTTCTTCTATATCATGCTGTCCGCGTTCCTCACCGGTTGGTGTTTTAGGTACAATAGCGCGAATAGCGATATTCTTTCCGGCGCGCCGTTTGTAATATCCAGGAAAATAATTCGGAAGTCCTTTATGCATATCATCTACATTTGCATAAGCGCGGATTGGCTCCTGTGAAGTAAGCGTATCTTCATATACATGCCGCAAACCTTCCGCGCCTTCGTAAAACTTGATACGCGGACGATTTTGCATTGTAGCAACTGATCGAAGTTGAGGCACAAACACTTCAGCTCTGGCAATCCGTTCTTGCGCAATACCTGCTTCTTTTTTCAAAAACTCTATTACTGCCTCTGGTGGCTCGGCACTATATTCCGATCTCGGTTCTTTACCCGAGATGTTCACTAATCCCTTTGTAGAAAGTGAATCCAGAATATCGTAGCCAGTAGTGCGGTTAATGCCCGCTTTACGACCAACCTGCGCAACCGTTGCGCTTCCCAACTCTAAGAGCGCCATATACACACCCGCTTCTTTTTCAGAAAGTCCAAGGGTCTGCAAGGTAAGAATAAGTTCCTGTTGCTCCATATAAATTAAGCATATACCCTTTGTTTTTCTGTGTCAATAATTTTCCACAGAAATATGTTGATAACGCTAAATATATTGATATTCCGTGCTATCTCGTCTATCTAATTGACGAAACCAGTTGACAAGTCGGTACCGACTATGCTATACTATATGCAGAACCATACGGTAAGTTCTCTGAATCCTGTTGAGTTCGGAAGAAAGTCCATAACCGACTTGCTGGCACAACGCCAAGCGGGTTATGGGCTTCCACCGGACTTAACATATGAATACCACCACAAATGTAGTCGAGCTTCGTCGGCACTCCCTAGATGGAGGCGAGGAGACCTTCGAGGTGCGGACACACCTCCAGGACGGTTCCCAAAGGTCGGTGTACTTCAACTACACCGACTCTGGCGAAAACCGGAAAGCTGGAGAGGAAGTCGCGCTTGCCAAAGCGCTTCGCCTCGAGCTGGCAGGGAAGCCGGTAAGGCTCGAGTTCACTACGGCAACGTGGTGAACAGTGTAAGGTACGGAGAGCACCGAGAAGCTCTCCACCTGTCCCGAGATGTGTATCTCGGCTGATGAAGCCGAAAGGCAGAAACAGATGTTCTTTGAGAACATGCTTGTGGTTAAACAATCAACCAAAAGAAAGGAAACCAAATGAATACGACGATTAATACGCTGGCAGATAAAGATATCCATACTCTCACGCGTCCATGGTTAATTTATTATCCACATGACGACTATCTCGATCAAGTTCCTGTGCTTGCGGAGATAGACGGGATGGAACTATGCGTAATTTCAGGTTACGCACTGGTTGGAGACTGTGGCTGGGATAGCGGAAAATGCGGAAGGACCGTTCGGATTGTGTGTGAGAAAGCACTCTCTTTGGGTTTCTCCTTCTGCACGTTGGAAATCGCAAAGAAGCTCACGGAAAAAATCGGAGCAACACCACAAACACATCCGCTGCATGGTGAATCCTTCTGGATTCCAACACAGGCTATCAATTCCACAGAAAGCTATCTTGACATATATCTTTCGTGGACTAATTGTCCAGGCAATCTGCGTCTTTCCGATTACGGCAGGCACGCATTTGCGGATGATAAAGAGGGTTCTGGTCTGGAACACTGGATCTTCATCAAACCTCGCAAGCAGGAAAAACGGCAGTAGGTCTGCCAAACGCACGAGAAAGGCGTATCGTAAATTTTCTCTCCCCGCGTGAACAGTCACGCGGGGGTTTTTGTTGCGAAAATTATCTGTAAATATCTTTTCGATGTTTAATTCGCAGGAGTAAAACTTCGCGCGATGATAGAAATCTAAACAAAACGCGCCAATCGCGCGTAATTCTAAATGAGAAAAGACCGCTTAGCGGTTCCGAAAGCGGTTTTGTGTGAAGGCGCGAATTAAAAGGGTTGTCTTTGAAAACAGAAAGAAGCCGCGCTAATTTTTTCTGTATATCACGCGGAAGCCGTTGCGCATCTTTTTCAATATAAGAACTTTCAAAGATGCGAATCATTTTGCTAAGCGCTGAATACGGCGCAGAAAATCTCCCGAACCGAAAAACTCATGGTGCGGAGTTGCGCGCGCGAAGCTTGTGAGCATGTTTTCTACAAACTCGGGGCGATATTCACCTTCGTCGTCTTTTCCTATAGCTCCAATGAGAAATGACCGGAGCATTGAAACCTCGTTGGCGAGCGTTTTTACAGTGGGTATTTTTTTCTGCGCACTTATTTTCATTAAAAATAATATAGCATATTTTAATTTACTTTCCAACCTACCCGTGAATAGTATTTTTGGTAAATACAAATAAAACAAAAACTCCTGCGGCTTTAGTATTCTCGTGTTATTATGCGCTCTGGCGGGCGGGGTATGGTGTAACGGTAGCATACTTGCTTTGGGAGCAAGCAGTCCCAGTTCAAATCTGGGTACCCCGATTTTATGACAACAAAAACAGCGCTCGCGCAGTTGGAAGCGCTTGAGAAAAATACGCCGAAGCAAATGCGACTCGCGGCGGAAGAGTGGGGGAGCGAGTGGCGAACGCTTGTGGCAATAATTTTGTCCGCGCGCACGCGCGATGAGACGACCATTGAAGTCAGTAAGAAATTATTTGAAAAGTTTCCAACTGCCGCGTCGCTGTCGCGTGAACGCGAAGAAGAGGTCGCTGAAATTATTCGCCCTGTTAATTTTTACAAAAACAAAACGAAAAATGTTGTTGCCCTAGCAAAAGTGCTTGAAGAAAATTACAATGGCGAGCTGCCGCATAATATTGAACAACTTATAGAACTTCCGGGAGTCGGTAGAAAAACCGCGAATGTTTTTATGACAGAAATAGGGGATGATGCGATTGGAGTGGATACTCATGTTTCTTACATTTCACAAAAACTTGAATGGACCGAAAATAAGGACGCGCACAAAATTGAATCCGATTTGAAAAAACTTTTTCCGAAAGAAAAGTGGAGCGCGGTGAATCGTATTTGCGTTCGTTTCGGCAAAACGCACACGAGTCGTAAAGAAAAAAATAAATTGCTGGAGGAGATTAAAAATATTGGATAAATATAAAAAAACACCCGCGCGTTGCGCGGGTGGGGGATTCTTTTTAGCGTCCTGCCTCTTTCTCACCATCGCCTATCGGCAGGTGCCGCGCGTGTATGAGTGCCTACTCGTGAAGTTTTTGGAGCTCCTTGAGCAGGCGGTTCGTGTCGGTTCCGGCAGCTTGGATGTTCACTGACTGCTGCAGTGTCTGTTCCAACTGCCGAGCCAGCTCCAACAGGTTTGTGTCCGCCTTTCGGACTTCCACAACCGGAGTCGATTTTTTGTTTTGGCGGCTGACGAGAACTGTTAGAACAACCAACACCAATATCGCGAAACCGGTCGCGAACCTCCGACCCGACAGACGGGTATAATTTATATTTTGTGTATTCATCACCTCGCCACGGCATTTTCTCGCTGAAGCAAAGTGATGAATACACCGATTTGCAAAGAACTATGTTCAACGGATTTACCTACCGAATGGTAGACGAACCCGATAAAACAGGGAATGATTGTTGGCTCATTCCCAAAAGCCGTTAGCGCCTTTCTACGGCGCGAGTCGCCTTCGGTCTACTACCAGAGTCAGCCATTTAAGATTCTGACTCCATCGCGCCCGGGCCACGCAGTTTTTTTCATCCAACGCGGGTGGCGACTTGATGAATCTCGTCCTAGCAGACAACACCTTCTTAACGAAATATCTGCTGGGTTGAACATGAGGATGGTTCCGCCAAGTGGGGATCATCTGGTCTTGACTCACTGGGAACTCGGCCCACAACTTAACCACTCTGTGTGGATTAAACCTGCACCCATATTCCTCGTCGGGTTGTAGCGGAATGCCAAAGTGTGACATATCGTCACGCATTACCAGCACCCGATAAAAGCTGTCGTTGTTGGTACGATGAGGTCCCTCGACCACCCACACGAATTCCCCACGCCCTGCCGCGCGCCAGTGAATCCAAAAATCCTTACTGGTAAGGGACGGTAATTCTTGTTTATAGCAGGGGTCGAAGGCGAATGCGATTTCCCCTACCCGATACAAGTGTGCGGAGCCAGCCGCGTTCTGGGCAGATGGACTGCCATCCGGCTGTGAGCCGGTATTTTTTTTGTGTGTATTCATTCAACCGCCGCCGTGCGTGTGCACTGAAGCGCGTGGATGAATACACCGATGTGTAAAGAACTACTTATTACTCTATGAATCCGCGAACAAATTTTCGCGGACTCAATAAAGGGGAGGAGATTTTGGAAAATCTTTCCGCACTCCTCCTTGATATTAAGAAATCTCGTCACAGATTTTCGGCGTTCTTTACATCGCCGGCAGATATCCGATTGAATTAGATCGGATTCGCTGCGGCCCTTCTTTCTGCGAAGAGCGAGCGGGAATCACCCCACCATTGCGGACCCTCCCTCACGGGCTAGATCAACATTTCCCCCATCCATTACTGGATTTGCTCTTGGGGCGAGAGGTTATTCCTTCATCGCTTAGCGCGATGTCGGTTTGTTCATTGCTGAACCCGGCTCAAACTGCCGGAAAGTAAGATGCAGGATGGTGATAGGAAGGTTTCGGTCCCGCCTCACACCTAGTCTATTCACACGAAGACCTATTCAACCGAAACTTTCAGGACAAAGAGGTGTGAGCTCTTGCCCATGAGAAAGGTCGGTTAAACTTTCCGAAAGGCGCCGGTATTCCTGCATCATTTGGATACCTGCGCTTGGGCTGCTTTCAATTTGAATTAAAGGCAATCAAAGCACAGGTATCACTTTATTTGTAAAGAACTACTTATTACTCTATGAATCCACTACCTCAATATATTCGATACTGGACTCAATAAAGTAGACGAGCTTCCGCACAAGCTCGTCTGGTTGAAACTGTTCGTGCCGTTGTTGCGGCGGCACATTGCTACTTTCCCGTCTTGATTACGGGGAAGCGAACTCCAGCCTTCACTTCACCCCCCGACATGATGTCGGAAAGTTTGGTGAGGCCGAAGGCCCTGATACCATCATCGTCTAAAAAGACCTCGGGAAACCGGTCAGGGCGACCAGGGAACGACTTCGGCGCATTGAGCACCGTGAAGTCCCCGAGCATATGGAGTGCCCATTTCCCGTCCTCGGTTTTGCCTCCGAGGAAGATGGACGCGGGCGCAAATGCCCGCCCGCGAGATTGGAGCTCCCGCTCCAATGCACCCACTGCAACCGGCGAAGTTACCTCCGCCAGCCCGAGGAATGCTCCCTCGGTATCACCCCAGATTTCCGCTAATAAACTGGGGTTGTGTGCGTTGTGCATGTCCGCTACCGTCTCCAGCGCGGACTGTGCGTTCACAGTTGAGGGACGCACCCACCCCAAGTCTTTAATGATTTTGTAGGTTGTCATAGCACGCTATTTCCGTACTTAACTTACAGAAACACTGTGCTATGACAAACTGTTTGCAAAGAACTTTCTTCTCCTACGGAATCACCATCCCGAGATGATGAGTCCGATAAGAGAGGGAAGTTGCCTTCCCAACGGTGTCGGCTCGTCAGGCCCCCTGGAGCTACCCCAGAGTGAATTACGCACACACTATCGCAGTGTGATCTCGCCCGATGCATCCGCCCTACTGCACCAGGTATTCCGCAAAGGCGAAGGTCGCTCCCGCGATCTCAGCCTCGGTGTACTCGTGACGGTCAGTGAGCCGCGGCAGACCGCGAACTCCCATAACAATCACCGAGTCGCCGGATCCGAGCGCCACGCGAGGCGGTGTCTCGGGAATCGGGACCTCAATCGCGAACCGCGACTTCATCGCGCCGATGGTCTCCTTGTGACTAGGGTTGCAGCAAGAGAGAACTCCCTGCGCGACCTTTGCCTTGGCTTCCTCGACGGAGAGATTGCGGCGAGTGATGGTGCAATTGCCGGCGAACATGGAGTCCGCCAGCGCGAATCCGAAGTATGTTTTAGTGGTATTCATGGCGTTCTGCCTCCGAACACATCGGGAGCAAAACGCCACGAACACCGCTTTTAAAGAACTTTTCTGTTTCGCTCTTTTGCCTGTCCGTCGAATCTCGGCGGAGGCGGGAGCTCATCAGCTACGACATATATCGTAGTACAGATGGCATTTTCATGTGGTTTGGTTTCCACGAAAATACCATTCTCCTTTTGTTTTCGGCAAGAGATGCCGTTTTCTTTTTTAACCAAGAAGGTGTAAAGCTATTCTGTTGCCGAGTTGCTTTCCAAACTCCGCGACCTGTATTACTACAGCGTCACTGGCGGGGGATTTTTTAATTCCCCCGGATGAAGGCCAACCATTCCTCGTGGGTCATGGTGGTCCCATCAGGCATGATATGGATCATACCTTCTATTTTTTTTGGTGGGTAGTATTCATGCAATCTGCCGCCGTGCGCTTTATTAATAAAAGCGATCTTATGGCTTGCACCGAAGCAGGTTGCACGAATACTTGCCTTAAACTCCGTTGTTCTCTGGACGCTTCTGGCTGCCCCCATGTGCGGCCGAATCCCACAAAACCTCTGTTTTGTATGCGAGGCGAAGAGTTGGCGGCGGGAGGCATTCAGAAGTGTCCAGAACTTTCAAAATTCATTCTGCAGTCAGTATACACCTCACCGTATTTTTGTCAAGTACTTTTGTCATTTCATCTTCATCAGTATATAGAATATGTTGATATATAAAGGTAGTTTAGAAAGTGAATTGTCATTGAACATTGTCTTTTAGTGATAAGTTTTGCACGAGAATTGACAATAACACTTGACATTTCAAGTTCGTTTTACTACACTTTCTATCAGAAGCGGTGGGTGGCGGATGTCATCCTTAAATACAATGCCGCTAACAACCTTAACCCCGGAGACGCTATGGGCGATTGACCGGAGCCGGCACCGCCTCCTCTTTTGCCCATAGGCAAGAGGAGGCGGCGCAAAGGCGCTAGGTAAGTCGTAACCTCCAGATGGTTGAGAGAAAGGTAACATGTGGGACTAAAGAAGCCACCGCGAGTATGCGGGGAAAAACACCTCTAAACTCAAGACTAATTTCCGCCAAAGGCGAATAGATCTAGAGTGAGATGAAGTGTCTCAACATACCCGGTCGCAGCTTATTGTTGCGACCGGGTCTCCTTTTTTATGGAATCATACGCGAGATTAAAGATGCTTGTTAGGGTTTCCGCGATATCTTTGCTTTGAATAAAAATTGACGAAATTTTCTTGCCAAGTGTTGCAATCCTGATTTTGTCTTTATATATTGCCACATCGCAACTTATAGGATATTTTTCTCCGTCAATTTTTATTCTATCTCCTGTGGTATCTGTTGGCACATCTCCGACTTTATATGTATATAGAACTTTTGTTTTGATATTTTTGTCTAGTCGCACTTGTCTGTATTTACCCCTTTCTTCGTCTGTAAATATTTCTTGAAGCAAATCGCGCGGGTAAATCAAATACGCCAATCCTTCCTTGTCATTTGTTTCAAAAAATTCAGCCACTGAACTTATAACTCCATCTTTTCCTTCCAGATACTTCACTACTGGTCGTTCGCCACTTTCGCGTTGAATACTCTTGATTTGCGGAATTATGTCGCGGAGTTTTTTCGCCTGCTCCTCCAGCGCGAGCTTGCGGCCCGCGACGAATGTTTCTAATCGTTCTGGCGGCTCTGCATGATAGTTTGTCTTTTTACCAACAAATGTCTCACTCACAAGCCCTTTTTTTGCAAGAGTTTCAAGCACTACATATACTGTTGGGCGCTTAATTTTTGTCTTGGAGGCTATAGTTACAACCGAAGCGTTGTCCACAGCAAGAAGCGTTAGATATACAGCCGCTTCTTTATCCGTTAAACCTATTTCTTGAAGATATTTTTCAAACATAACCTGTATTATACCATGCGTGTCAATTCTTATATAAAAAAACACCCGCGCGTGGCGCGGGTGGGTGAAAATGCTGGAGCCTTAGTCTATACTCCATGATCTACGCTCCACAGATAAGCGAGAGAACTCTTTCCATAATAGAGGAGTCAAAATCTTTCGTATCACTGCAGATGAATGAGACGGGAAGATTACGACAGTGATAATGTGAATTTTTGTTTTTACTTTTGTTGGTGCGTGTTGCAATTTGAAGTTGTGTACGCCAATATTGGAACCCTTCACCTGCACAAAAATTCCACCAATATCTGTGTCAAAAATCAAATCAATCCCAATTTTATCCTCTTCAGGCGTTCCGATGCGAACGTCACGAATCCATTCAGGGATGTCTGCGCCGGTTTCTTTGTAAGCGTCAACAACACGTTTCTCGTTGTTGTGCCCGAGTTCTTCCGCTGTTTCCGAAAAGATACGGCTTATTCTCAATCGTTCTTGAACGGGGAGACGCTGTGGAAATTTTCTCCGTCCATTTTTTATATGTCTCATAACGCTCCTTTCTTTTTCTTCTGTTCTAGAAGATACTAGAAGTCTGTGATAATGTCAAAAAATGAGTTTTAAGAGAACAATAGAGGATTTTATTTGTGAAAAATGCGGAGAAAAAGTGTTAGGCACTGGATACACGAATCATTGCCCGAAGTGTTTGTGGGGCAAGCATGTTGATATTGAACCCGGTGATAGGGCAGAGAAGTGTGGAGGATTAATGGAGCCGATTGGAGTTGAAACAAAGAGCGGTGAGCATATTCTTACTCATCGTTGTGCAATTTGCGGCGCTACGCGCCGCCAGACAGCGAGTAGAGACGATGCTTTTGAAAAAATAATTGTGTTATGAAAAACTTACAGGACTTTGCTCGCTTCATTATTATTTTCTTATTACTTCTACGAGTTGTTGGCGCATTGACGGCAGAAAATCGTTTTGGAATTGCGAAAGCAGTGGAGGAAGAATAAAGTTTTCGATTTCAAAAAGAGAAAAACCGGCTTCTTCGGAGAAAGCTCTGTTGATGTAATTGGTTGTAAGCGCGCGCACATCACGTTCCGCAGTATCTCCTTCAAGGATTGCGGTCACAATAAGTCCCGCGAGTTCTCCGTTTCCATCAACAAACGCTCCGCCCGATGAGCCCTTTTGCGCGAGAATATTACCGCCAAGTCCAATAATATCAACAGTATTTTCTGAAAAAGTGTAGCGCTTTGTGATTGTTGCAAACGAAGAAACGCTCCAAAGTTCGCGCTGGACCGCAATCCCACCTAAAAATCCGGCAGGATAGCCCGCGACCAAATACCCGTCCTGACGACCGGAGTCGCTTAATATCTTTTTGCTCAACGGAATAAAAGGAAAGGAGTCGGGAAGCGAACCGTTTGGGTTTGTAGTTCCTGTTATTAAAAGAAGCGCGTAATCATTTTCTCCGCTTTCTTTTTGATTTTCTTCCAGAAGATATTTTGCGTGTTTTTGCACCCATTTTGGAGATATGTAAAGAATGTCTGCTTTGTATCTCGTCGCCGCGGGATTTCCGATACGTATTACGCAATCAAGCAAATCTGATTTTTCACCGCCGCCTGTTAGTAAAAGGTATTGCGCGACATGTGCATTAGTTAAAATTATTCCGCGCGGGTCTATGAAAACTCCGGAGCCGGAAAGTGGCCTGAATTGATCGCCGTCCTTTGCGGTGCATAAAATATTTGCGAGCGCGGAGCGGGTATAAGCATTAATTTTGTTCCAATCAGGAGGTGGGTTAGGTATTGAATAATTTATAGTTGGTAGTTGTGGAACTGGGGCAGTAACAATAGGGGTTGTAGTTGTTGCAATCTTTTCCGTCGACGCCCCCTTTTCTTTTTTTGTACTAGTTGCTATCGCAGTGTTTTCTGTTGCGCCAACCGAAGAAGGAGGCAAAACACTAGTATAAGATGATGTTGCGAACTGTTGGGAATTTGTAATAGGTTGTTCATTATTCCAATTTTCAACAATAATCCACGCCGCGCCACTTGCGAGCGCGAGCAAAGCGAGCGCGAGCATTTTTCCGAACAAAGTCATAATAGTTGGGAAATTGTAGCACAGCATCAAAAACTCTGGTAAGATTTTTATATCGCGGGCATAGTTTAGTGGCAAAACGACAGTTTTCCAAACTGTAGTCGAGGTTTCGATTACCTCTGCCCGCAAAACACAAAACCCGCCTCATCGGCGGGTTTTGTAACTTCCAAACTTTCCAACTTACTTTACTGCTTCCTTCAACGCCTTCGCAGCTCGGAATTTCGGCACTTTTGTCGCCGGAACTGATACTGTCGCGCCAGTTCGTGGATTGCGCGCCTGTCTAGCCGCGCGGTGCTTAACTGAAAATATCCCGAGTCCCGCAATTGAAACCTCCTCTCCCTTCTTCAAGGAGTTAATGATTGTCTCAACTACTTTGTCCACCACCTGTTCCGCCTGCACTTTTGTCGTGTTAAGCACGGAATGAACCGCATCTGCGAGTCCTGATTTGTTCATAGAAAAATAAGAAAAATAATAATGTTAATAATTTATGAAAATACGACGCACCTATATTATTACCCAAAGGGCTTTATATTGCAAGGGGGTTTGGGGAAGTGAGTAGTGGGTAGTGAATAGTGAATAATGAGAAAAAGGCTGAGAATTTGCTACAAATTATCAACTACAAACTACTAACTCCTTAAAAGCCCTTATTTTAAGCCATATTCTACGATTTCGCTTGACAAGTGGGTATAGAAGGTGCTATAATGCGGATCAGTAAGAAAATTCATTGAAGTTGCGATTCTTCATGGCAGCGAGGGCGGCGCGTTAAAATTTTTTACTAAAACTAACGCCGCCTTCACTGCCGTGAGGAATAAACAACCAAAAAAAACAAAATCAAAAAAATGAACACAGCACACAAAAGGTCAAAACTTATCAAACGAGTTGCTCGTTTGGTCAAAAAGTACGGCGCTGGCCATAAGTTCGTGGCCGCCGCGCAGGCAAGGTTGGCTTCGTTGTAACCAAAGTAGGGTTTTAACGATTGCCAATCCCCCCGTCAGAAATGGCGGGGGTTTTGTTTTATCTTGCATACCCGGTAGTGAATTTTGGCATTGCGCAGAAGGCGCGGGCGAAGCCGATGCCAAAATCTACTACCGGGCGTATTCAATAACGCGGTTTTCTCTAATCACCGTGACTTTTATTTCTCCCGGATATTTTAATTCAGCTTCTATTTTATTCGCTACTCCGCGCGCGATGTTTTTCGCTTCCAAATCGGAAACCTCCACAGGCTTCACGAAAATTCGTATTTCGCGTCCTGCTTGCAACGCGTATGCTTTCTCAATTCCTGGGAAAGATGTTCCGATGCGCTCCAAGTCCTCCAATCGTTTTAAGTAATTTTCCACCGTGTCGCGCCGAGCGCCAGGTCGCGCGCCTGAAATTGCGTCTGCGACCTGAACTATTACCGATTCTGGCGTTTCAAACGGATATTCTCCGTGATGCGCCTGCATTGCTTTTACCACCGCTTCGTCAACGCCGAACTTTTGCAAAATCCTGCGTCCTATTTCAACATGCGTTCCTTGCACTTCATGATCCATCGCTTTTCCGATGTCGTGTAAGAGAGCGCCGGTTTTCGCCGTTGCGACATTCGCGCCGAGCTCAGCCGCAATCATTCCGGATAGGTGAGCCATTTCAATTGAATGTTGCAGGACATTTTGTCCGTAGCTTGTGCGGAAATGCAGGCGGCCGAGAATCATCAGAACTTGTGGCGGAAGATTTATTACTCCGCATTCGTAAGCCGCCTCCGCTCCTTTTTCTTTTATTATTTTATTTATCTCAGCTGTCGCTTTTTCAACCATCTGTTCAATTTTTGCGGGTTGAATCCGACCGTCAGCAATAAGATTTTCAAGAGCCACGCGCGCAACCTGCCTTCTTATAGGGTTGAAAGATGAAATTGTTATAGCGCCGGGCGTATCGTCAACAATCACTTCAACGCCCGTAGCGCGTTCAAACGCTTTTATATTGCGCCCTTCCTTTCCTATAATTTTTCCTTTTATTTCATCGGATGGAATAGTAACGGAAGTCGTGAGCATTTCTCCTGAAACAGAAGTTCCAAGGCGCTGAATCGCGTTTGTAATTATCTCCTGCGCGCGCCGTTCCCATTTTTCCTCGCCTTCCTGTTCAAGTTTTTGCATTCGCACGAGAATATCTTCCTCGTGTTTCTTTTCCATGGCTGCTACAAGTTCAGCTTTTGCTTCTTCTTCCGATAGGCGAGCCGTCTTTTCCAAAGCCGCTTGCCGTTCGGCTTCCAGCGCTTCGGTTCTTTCTTTTATTTTTTTTACTTCGGAGATTTTTCCTTTCAATTCCTCCGCTTCTTTATCTATATCAGTTTGACGCTTGTCCAAAAAGTCCTCTCTTTTTACAAGCCGCGCTTCGTGCGCTTTTGTTTCCTCCTCCTTTATCTTCGCTTCATTCCTCGCTTCTTTTAAAAGTCGAGCCGATTCTTCCTCCGCCTTTTGTGTGATTTTTTTGGATTCTTCCTGCGCTGAGAGTTCCATCGCGCGCAGTTTTAGCTCCATTGAGCCTTTTTTACCCAACGATATCAAGTGGCGCAGATATGCGCCGAGCCCAATGCCAAGCAGCCCCGAGGCCGCCGCGAGGGCAAGTACTAATTTGAGTGCCATAATGTTTGTTGAAAATCATAAAAATAAGTGTCCAACACGGACACTTTATCACAACCAACCGCTTAACGCAAAAGTTTTATGAGAGCACCTTGTCTATGATTCCGTATTGTTTTGCTTCTTCCGCGGACATATAGTAGTCGCGGTCAACATCTTTTTCTATTTGCGAAACCGGTTTGCCAGTATATTCAGCGAGCATTCTGTTCAATTTCTCGCGGATTTTCAGGATTTGTTTTGCCGTTATTTCAATATCGGTCGCTTGTCCTTGCGCACCACCGAGCGGTTGGTGAATCATAATTTCCGCGTTTGGAAGAGCGAATCGTTTTCCTTTAGCACCAGCGCCGAGGATTATTGCTCCGCCCGAAGCCGCGAGCCCGACGCACACGGTTGAGACATCATTTTTGATGTGCTTCATTGTATCAACAATCGCTAGAGTTGCGGTCACGGAACCACCAGGACAGTTCACATAAAGTGAAATGTCTTTTTTCGGGTCCTCAGATTGCAAAAACAAAAGCTGGGCAATTACAAGGTTTGCGGTGTGGTCTTCAATCGGGCCGCCCAAAAAAATTATATTTTCTTTCAGAAGGCGTGAATAAATGTCGTAGGCGCGCTCGCCTCCGGCTGTTTTCTCCAAAACTGTTGGAATTAAAATAGACATATGAAGAAATTATAGCAAACAAAAACCCGCCCCGCAAATGCGGGGCGGGTTTTGCTATTTACTACCAACTACTCACTACAAACTTCTTACTGATTTATTGCGTTCAAGTCCTCGTCCAAATTGATTTGCTCAAGACTATTGAAGTCAGAGTCAATATCTGACACATCTTCGGAACCGGCCGCTGCTGCGTTTTCATTGTTATTGGCTTTCTCAAGTTTTCCTCCCCAGAAATAGAGCGCACCCAACACGAGAATTAAAATTACTACAATAGAACCGATTAGAGCCCCTACGCCCTTTTTTGGTTCAGCTGATACAGGCATTTGATTTGGATCCATATTTTTTACAAATTAACTTTTAATTTTACAATTTTTTATTGTGAAACAGGCGCAGGATTCGCCTTATTCCTGCCCGGCTTCAAATAATTAATTACATCAACAATAGCCGCGTGCGCGGTTTTTAACTTCGCTTCAGTGTTTCTAGTGGCAGTTGTTACTGCTTGCAACGCAACCTTTTGGTTTTCTGATGTTATAGCTACTTCTACTTGCGAATAAAGTCCGTCAACAGAAGCGCCCGCTTCCGCTACTTTTACTTTTGCCGCCATAAGCAGAGTGCTTGCCGCCGTAGTGTCGTTTCCAGCCGCGGCAAGTTTCGCGATGTGTGCCTCAGCACGAGATGCAAATTTATTTAATTCCGCTACGCGATTTTCCAAAACTTTTATAATTTTTTCAACGCGCATTTTGTGAGCCGCAGCCATTTTTTCATTCGCGTCTGTTTTCTTCATTTGCGATTTTTCTTTTAACATTTCGCGCTTGTCTTTTATCTCGCCGCGCTTATCAGCGATATTATCTTTTTGCTCAGCGCGCTTCTCTTGAAGCACCTCTTTCTTTTCAAGAATCTGCGCTTTCGCGTTCTCGCGCGTATCTTTTAATTCAGCTCTCTTTTCCTGAACCTGTTCACGCGACGGAGCTTTTTTAACAGGGGCTGTATTTGTATTTGCAGAATCTACAGCGCTTTGCGCAAAAACAATCCCAGCTACTAGTAAAAAACCAGCTGCTGCAATGGATACCAACTTTTTCATATGTTTCATAAAGCTTTTTAATAATAAAATTACTTGCTTATTTTTTCAATAACACGCTTTAGTATACGCCCATTTTTTATATGGACGCAATACTAAAAGCTATTGACAAGCCGTTAAACAATGAACGGAATGAGAAGAAGCGCGACTATATTGAGAATCTTAATCATCGGGTTGATTGCCGGACCCGCTGTATCTTTGTAAGGATCGCCTACGGTATCGCCGGTAACCGCCGCTTTGTGCGCGTCGGATCCTTTGCCTCCAAAATTTCCTTTCTCTATATATTTTTTCGCGTTGTCCCACGCGCCGCCGCCGCTTGTCATTGAGATTGCGACAAACAACCCTGTGATAATTGAACCAACAAGAAGTCCGCCGAGAGCCGCCGGACCAAGAACAAACCCAACGATAATAGGAGCCGCTACAGGAATAAGTGACGGAACAATCATTTGTTTGATTGCGGCTTTTGTAACAATATCTACAGCTTTTCCATAATCAGGTTTTGCGGTGCGCGTCATAATTCCGGGAATTTCTCGGAATTGTCGCCGCACTTCTTCAACTACCTTGCCCGCAGTTTTTCCGACTGCCTCCATGGCGAGCGCGCCGAAATAATAGGGGAGCAATCCGCCAACAAACAATCCAACCAAAACCTTCGGGTCGCCGAGAACGAAAGAAACATTCGCGCCGAGCGCAGAAAGTTCCTGTGAATACGACGCGAACAAAACCAGCGCGGCAAGACCCGCGGAACCGATTGCGTATCCTTTTGTTACCGCTTTTGTAGTGTTGCCGACAGCGTCAAGAGCGTCTGTGTGTTCTCGCACGGAAGGAGGAAGATCCGCCATCTCTGCGATTCCTCCCGCGTTGTCCGTGATTGGTCCGAAAGCGTCAATCGCGATAATAATTCCCGCGAGCGAAAGCATTGCCATTGCCGCGACGGCGATTCCATATAGTCCAGCGAAATAAAACGCGGCAAGAACAGCGGCTACGATTACGATAAGTGGCAGTGCTGTTGATTTCATAGAAATTGCGAGCCCCTGAATAATGTTCGTGCCATGTCCGGACTTTGATGCTTCCGCGATTGACATAACTGGTCTGTGTCCTGTTCCTGTGTAGTATTCAGTTATCGCGACAAGCAACGCTGTCACAGCTAGTCCGATTAGAGCCGAGAAGAAAAGATTCATAACGGAATACGATTCATTTGCTCCCATTATGAAACCAGTGAGAATATAGAAAGCGATTGCCGACAAAATACCGGACACGATAAGTCCTTTATAAAGAGCGCCCATAATATTCTTTGATTTTCCAATGCGCATAAACCATGAGCCAATGATTGACGCGACAAGCGCCGCCGCGCCGATTGCAAGAGGGAATAAGACCGCGGCTTCGTTTCCCGGAAAAACCAAAGCGCCCAAGAGCATCGCTGCAACCGAAGTAACCGCGTATGTTTCAAAAAGATCTGCCGCCATTCCAGCGCAATCGCCGACGTTATCGCCTACATTGTCCGCAATAACAGCGGGATTCCGCGGGTCATCTTCAGGGATTCCAGCCTCAACTTTTCCGACAAGGTCCGCTCCGACATCAGCGGCTTTCGTGAAAATTCCTCCGCCCAAGCGTGCGAATACGGAAATAAGGGAAGCGCCGAAGCCGAGCCCAACGAGCGCTTTAATATCTCCTGTCGCCGCGAAAAATCCTGCAACGCCGAGCAACGCGAGCGCCGCCACTAAAAGTCCGGTAACCGCGCCGCCCTGCGCAGCCACTGAAAGAGCCGGAGCAAGTCCGGCGCGCGCGGCTTCAGCCGCGCGCGCGTTCGCGCGGACCGACACAAACATTCCTATATATCCTGCTACCGAGGAAAGAATCGCGCCAACAAGAAATCCGACAGCTGTTATCCAATCAAGAGAAAATCCGATAATTAAAAACAAAACAACTGCTATGAGCGTAATTGTTTTGTATTGTCGGTTCAGATACGCGCTAGCGCCCTCTTTAATGGCATTTGATATTTCGCACATTCTCTCGTTTCCGGGGCTTTTTTTCAAAATCGCGCGCGCCGCGAAAAATGCGTATAAAATCGCCGCGACTGACGAACCGACAGCAAACCAAATTATGTTGGACATAGAAAGTAATTTATGAATAATTTTTAATTTCAGTAGATATTATTCTTTTTTTCTTCTAATTCAACTTTTTCTTTAGGGTTTTCTTTAACTCCATCTTTTTTATCTTCCGAAGAAATCGCGCCACCGAGCGATGCAATGTCTATTTTCGCGTTGCAGAGTTTTGCGGCAAGACGGACATTTTGTCCGCCGCGTCCGATTGCCAGAGATTGTTGGTCATCCGAAACGGTCGCTTTTACATAACGCGACGCCTCATCAAGAACTTCCACCGACAAGATTTTTGCCGGCGACAGAGCTTCCGTCACGAATTCTTTCAGATTTTCCGACCATTGAATAATGTCAATTTTTTCACCGCCGAGTTCCGACATAACAGTGGAAACGCGCACTCCGCGTCCGCCGACAAGTGAGCCGACTGGGTCAATATGTTGGTCAGTGCTTACGGCCGCTATTTTTGTTCGGCTTCCCGCCTCGCGCGCGATTGCTTTAATTTCAACCGCGCCGGAAGCGATTTCAGGCGTTTCTTGTTTGAACAATGCTTCAACAAATTGCGGGGCAGCGCGCGAAAGGCGCAAAGCGACTCCGCGCGGAGTGTCTTCCACGCGCATCAAATACGCGCGCACTCGCTCGCCTTGGCGAAATCGCTCTCCGGGAATCTGTTCTTCATAAGGAAGAATGCCGATCGCGCGTCCCATATCTATGAACAAAGCGCCGCGCTCTATTCTTTGGACAGTTCCGGAAACAATTTCTCCCGAGCGCGTTCCGTATTCTCCAAGAACGGACACTTTCTCCGCTTCTCGGATTTTTTGAATGACAACTTGTTTCGCCGTCTGCGCGGCGATTCTTCCGAAGTCGCCTTTTTCTTCCAACGGGAAAATTATTTCATCTTCAAGTTTTACCTCCTTCTTGATTTTTTTCGCGTCTTCCAAAAATATATGATGCTCGGAATTGTAAAGAATTCGGTCATCATTCGGATCGCGCTCCGATTCATCTCCCGGCTCGCGAACAAGAACGCGCGTATCGTCAACGACTTCTTTCACTTGGAAAAACTCCACAATGCCTGTTTCAGGATTAAACTTCGCGCGGACTATCTGTCCTTTTTTTCCGTATTCTTTTCTGTAAGCTGTCGCAAGCGCGGATTCAATCGCTTCAACGACTTTGTCGCGCGGAATGCCGCGCGTTTCTTCAAGCTCCGTTAAAACCGCAGAAATTGTTTTTAGGTCAAATAACATATGAACTCGATGCGAATCTACAAATTATAAATTATATACGAATCTACGAACATTTAATTCGCGGCATTCGCATCCAATTCGCAAGATTAGCATCGGATTACTTATTAAAAAAGTCCGCCATCGGGGGGCGAACTTCATTACCACTATACCTATATATACATCTAAAAGCAAGTTGGTTATCCCCGTAGTAGATTTTGGCATTGCGCCGAAGGCGCAGGCGAAGCCGATGCCAAAATTCACTACGGGGTTATCCCCTTGATGAAAAATTATATTTTTCATTTATACTATAATATAGAACATAACCGGTATGACAAAAAAGGCGATAACCGGCGTTGTTTTGTTGCTCGTCCTTGCGGGAGGAGTTTTTGTAATTTTATCGTCTGATGCAAACGGTGTAAAAAGAAAACGCGCGGAAATTCTGGAATTATCAAAGCGCGGAGAACTTTCAGATGCTGATAAAAAACGGATGTTTGAGATGTTATCAGGTGACCAGTATCGCGAGTATAAGTTCAGTGAGCGCGAGCGAGCTCTTATTTTACAAGCAATTAGGAAGTAATTTTATTAATTTATTTATTTAATATGGATCCAAATCAAATGTCAGGGCAGGTTCCGCAAAGCGGTGGAAACATGAAGACAGTGTGGTCAGTAGTTATTTTAGTAATTGTGATAGTTGGCGGTTGGTATGCTTATAAAGCTGGTTTTTTCGGTGGAGGCATAGAAAAAGCGCCGGAAATTTCACGCGAACAACTTATTGGTCAACAACCTCTTACTACAAATCAGACAGACGCGATTACGAAACACAAGCAAGAAATATTGAACAGAATCGCGCAGGGAACCCCTTTAACACAGGAGGAGCGTGAGACACTTGGCAAGACAATGCTGATGTCGGCGCATCTTTATCAGTTTACAGATGCGGAGACGGAGGCGATTTTCAAGGCGTTGAAAGCTCAGTGAAGAAGTTGGTAGTAAGTAGTTTATAGTTAGTAGGGAAACAAGAGATATGTGGCAAAAAGACGGCTCATCAAAAAAGATATTAGGTATAGCCGTTCTGGCGGTTGTTGTTGTGTTTCTTTTTCCTCACTCAACTTTTGCGGTAAGCACATCAGCTTACATTTCTCCGTCTGATACGAAGTATCCTGGAGATTCATATAGCGTTGGCGTTTCTATTTACAATGACCGCAACACATCTATTTCGGTCCAAAGCGATTGGTATTACAGCGTGAATGGTGGTGGATGGAATTATTGGGGAAGTAATAGCACTACAATAGGTCCTAATTCTTCCGGCTCAATGAGCAAATCAAGTTTTGCTGATGTCGCGGGCACCCAAATCAGTTTTGGGATTAACTCCATATGGGATAGCAGTACCTGCAACGCTGACGCGGGTTGGACCGGATGCAGTTATTCCTCTACGGGTTTTACGGCGCAGCCGCGCCCAGTTTCTGTTTCCGTAACATCTTCACTTTCTACTACTGGCACAATCGCGCCGGGTACAGAAATTACTTTGTCTGGAACAGTGAGTGGAAGTGGATATACCGGTACAAACTATTGGCAAGTAAACGGAGGAAACTGGTTTTCACCGGGCTCCGGAACCGGCTCTTTTAGTTATACATGGCTAGCTGGAGCGCCGGGCGGACCTTATTCTTTCGGATTTTGCGCAAACGGTGGAAGTGGTCCGTGTGAATCCGCTGGGTCAGTTATGGTTTCAAAAATAACACCGACAATTTCGTGGAATACTCCTTCAGCGGTTCAATCTGGCTCAACCTTGAGTTCAACGCAATTAAACGCAACAGCTAGTGTTCCTGGAACATTTTCGTATTCTCCTGGTGCTGGTACGACGGTGTACTCCTCGCAATCCTTGTCCGTAACATTCACTCCTTCCGATACAACGAATTACAACATCGCAACCGCGAGCGTGTGGCTTACGGTTAATCAAATCGTTTATCATTCTCTCTCTGTTGCTCGTTTGGGCTTCGGTACTGTTACCGCCTCTGGCATTTCCTGCGGCTCCGATTGTGATGAGTCGTATCAAGAGGGAAGCAATATAACGCTCACTGCTACTCCATCTTCCGGCTGGTCGGTTTCTTCTGGTAGTTGGATCGGCTGTGACTACACTGGAAGTAGTCAAAGCGGTCAGACGACTTGTACCGTGCGCATGAGTTACGCCCGCTCTGTCGTGGTCGCTTTTTCGCAAATGGTTGCGACAGCTGAGTTTACAAACCCGTCAAACAACGGCACCACTCTCAACTACAACGGTGGTACTTACTTTCAATGGTCGTCCAACAACACCACTGGCTGTAGCATTTCTTCTTCTCCAGCACTCCCGGGATATCCAAAAACAGGGCTTCCAGCATACAACACTGGCACGAACTATTGGAGTGGCAACCTTACAGACAATGTAACTTTTACCCTAAATTGCACACCGGTCTCTGGGGCGACAGGTACTGCCTACTCCGAGACATTCGTAATGGTCAACCCACTTCCATCCGGCACTTGCACTGTTAATGTGTATAACAAGATAAAATATGTTAATGCGGGCAATACAGGCGTATCAGGCAATACAGGCGTATCAGGCAATACAAACGAGATAAACGATACAAGTGATAACGCATGGCTCATTACTGCAACCGCTGAAGCGGGGAACTGTCCATCGTCGTATTTTACAAACCTCACTGTGTCAGGTAATGCTTCTCCAGATAGACCACCAAGAGCCGTAAGAGTTTTTGATAAAAAGAAATACGGCGGCAAGTATTTTTCGGGAAGCGAGTGTTCATATCAAGAAACTTTGCAAAAAGCTGGTGCACTCTCTCTTCAAAATTCCGGCAAAGTAGCGCGGTCGTGTAGCGGTGGAGTAACATCTTTACAGGCAACTGGCGCAATTCATTTTCAAACATCACTTACTGATATACTGAAAGAAACGGCGCTTGGTCGGAGTATTCGATACACCAATGACGACCCTGAACGTAAATCTCCTGAGCATGATTTATTCTATGTGGGAGCATTGCCGTGGGGTAACTATCCTTTTTATATAAGCAATTCTCTGACAGGCAC
>Ga0194131_10002779_pt1 | contig 28399 bp, 29 predicted proteins | sample TA2KigO120mmetaG_FD_148631 | JGI IMG/M metagenome (GOLD analysis project Ga0194131, IMG submission 148631) | Freshwater microbial communities from Lake Tanganyika, Tanzania - TA2015053 Kigoma Offshore 120m | ecosystem: Environmental > Aquatic > Freshwater > Lake | place: Tanzania: Lake...
ATGTCCGATTCGACTCCACGCTCGAATAACTGTGAGTGGCATATCTCTTGAATTTGCCGGGTTGTCTTCGTGATACCATTTTAAGTCTCTCAATTCTTCGAGAAATGCCTGTTTTTTGTCTTGTAGACTTACATCGCCAGTTCTTTCGTCTGCCCCGTTTATGCACACAATGATATGTTCTAAGGCATCATTTGGCCTCGTATTGAGAAGGTAAGAAAACATAGTCCACATAAGGCAATCCATTGGTGCGGAAAACGTCGGAATGATTGCTGTTATTTTGTCTTTCAAGGTGGTCAATGTAATAGCATCTTCTTGGCTCACGATCATTTGGTTGTGGCTTGTGTAGTTGATAAATGATTCTTTTATTTCAAAGTTAGGCTTGTAAATGTGGTTTTTCAGACACGTTTGCATTACTTCTTTCCAAATTGATTCTCTTGTTGATTTGTCTAAATCAACACCCAGCTTTTTTAGTAGGTATCCCGTCTTTTTGAACTCAAATAGAAAGTTTGGGAACAATAAGGTTTCATATCTTATTTGAAGGTCATTGAGGGTTTTTATTGTTTGTTTGTACTCGGATTGAAGTTGAGATGCTATTTTATATGTCTCTCTTCTGTCGTTGGCCGTCACTTTTTGAGCAGCATCCCAGAAGTTCTCATATACAATTACAGCTTTTAAATTTTCGCCATATTCGCTTTTCAATTTCTCCCAATTGTTGGTTTGGGTAGTGACGGAGTGCCCCATCAAAAGTAAGAATTTTTCGATGTTATTCGTTGAATTTCCGGCTAAAATTATCATGTTATTCTCCGATGTACTTTTTATAAATCTCTTCAAATTTTGGATATTTTTTGATTTGATCTTCAATTTCTTGTTCGTTTTGCGACAAGACTTTTTCTTCTATATTTTTGATTTTCAAGCCATTTGCTTTAAGGTTGAAATAAATCCAACTGCCAAATTGATGATGAATATAATTGTATTTTTCTAAACACATTTGGAAATCATCCGGCGACAGCCCCCAGAAGTCAAAGAATTCTTTGTGGTCAAATTCAAAATAATTATTTTCGCTCGGAATAAAGTATTGATTGAATTTTCCGCCACTTCCGATCATATGTTTTTTCTTACAAGCGATGAATTTAGTGTTCATTCTTGGGTACTTTATCATCGCCCGATTGTGTTCTGCCACCACTTTTTCCGGTTCTATGTTTATACCGGCAATGGCGATTTTGTCATCCTCTAAAAATTCCTTTAAATCGTTTTCCCAACCTTTATTCAAAATCACGTCATCATCCATGACAATAAAATGGTTTGTATGGACCCAATTTGTCGCCATCTCTATACTTTCCGATTTTCCTACTCTGCTCCATGCACGGATTAAGGTTATGGGGGCAGATCGAAGCTCTTCGTGATTATATGGGTGCCAACCGTATGCTCTGAGTTCTTCTATGAATTTTTGTTTGTTGTCTTGCAATTGTGTATCGCCAGTCCTTTTGTCTGGGCCGTTAATGCAGATGCAGATATGTTCAAACATCCCTCCTTCTTTGGAATTAAGTAAAACCGAAAACACACTTAGCATGAATTTCTTCATGGGCGTGTTATAGCTTTGTATAATGAAATTTACTTTGTCTTTTATGGTGGTTTTGTCCACACAATCTTCAATAGACAAACACATCTTTTGATTCATTGTATTGCCATTCTGATTTTTTGTATTCTTCTATTAGTATGTTTTTGTTTTCTTCCCATAATTTTTGTCTGTATTCCGAGAATTCGATGCCAAATGATCGGCCATCAAAACTTTGAATTTCCACATAGAGATAAATTTCCTTATGGAAACGCCTATTATGACGTGGGCCACAAAAAATCTTGGACACAGGATCAATGCTTTATATGTGGTGCCAAGAAAAAAACATGAATTGGCTTTCATTTCTGACTAGGGATTGCAAACATTATAACTCAAAACATATAATGGCAAGTAAACCATACGAAAGAATCGGAGCTAGAAATCTAGCATTCCATCTGTGTGGAGGCTCACTCGCTGTTGTAATCACACAAATTAGACTTATCATATTCTTTCCACTCTTCAATTCTGTCGATTGCTTCTTTTCGTGCTGATTCATACCATTCTTTCACTTTGATATAATATGGCGGACTATACATTTTGCCTGCCGTATAACTCCTAAAGTGGTCAATGTTTTCATCTACAGTTCTGCACTGGTTGTCTTCTTTGCCTACTAAATGAGGAAAAATGCCATTCTTTCTAAGAATATAATTACCCAAAATTTCTGTATCCGGCCAATTGGGTCGCATTGGGTCGGGTTTGTAATCTACGATTCCATAGTCGTTACACAACCTTCTGAGGCTCCATCCAAATCCAATTTTGTCCATCGTAGGTATATGATACATACTCGCTGTATGTGACACCATGCCCTCCCAATCGTGGTGGGCACGGGGGCTTAATTCATACCCAACGACGGGTGACGAGCATTGACAAAGTTTGACAAATTCATCCAAAAGAGTTCTTTTTCTCAAGAAACAATCGGCATGAGTTGCGAAAAGATATTCGGTACGGCAAATTGTCATTGCCAAGTCCATCGCCATTGCGGGATAATCCGATGGGTGTCTTACCCCATTTAATGCGATACTGTGAACTTCAACATCTTCCGCCCTCAGCGACAATATTTTCTCAAGTTGGCAAGACACACTTCCTGTGTCTATTATAACAATGAATGGCCTTTCAGTTTGGAGCCTTAATAATTCTATGCAAATAGGCAAGGTTTCGGAAGTGTTTAGGCATGGAATTACGGCTGTTACATAATAATCCCACGGTTTTAATTTGCAATTTCCCTCCCACGGGCTTTCTATGGTTAATGCTCCATAGATCGGTGATGTCTCTACAGGGATGAATGTCACTTCTTCCCAACGTGATTCTGTTTCTACCCATATCTCTTTTTTGTCGTTAATTATTCTTTTTCTGTTATTGGCAGCGTTATCCCAGCGGTTTTTTGATATTTCCATATTGTTCCTAAATCATAGTTTTTGCGAAAAACAATCTATACAATTATACAATTATACAATTATGAAATTATTTCCTATTCACTTCGGGAACCAACAGTTTGGCCACAGTTTGAGAACCCGGCATTATTGATTCTCCAAACTGTTTAAACCAACCAATCTTTTTCCCACAATAAACAGTATTACCCTTCAAAAACCATTCAATTGCTGGCCTAGTTTTTGCGGCATAAAAGTTACTAAAAAGAGCTTCCTCAAAGTTGTCTGATTCAATGGAGTAAGAAGCAGCGGATCGCAAAAGTACCGTAAACAAAGAACGACGCATAGGAGGCTTCGTCCACCACTTACTCGGCTCAACCCACATAATTGTTTTTCTTTGAGTTGGGCCGAATTTAGTTCTATTTTTCAGGCGAAGAACGTCTTCCACTTTTGAAAGAAATGTGGCAATATCCCTTCCGGTATTCGCTTTGTGTGTATAGAAAAACAAATTCAAATTATAAAGCTGATTGTGCCACAACTCCCTACAATCAAACCAATTTACATAATACTTGTTATTTAAATCACTCTCAGACAACTTCGGCCTTCCAAAAGAGCCGGGAGACGGGCGATACCCCGTCTCAACGTAAAGAGTTGTTTTAAAATCAATCATTCTTATTTTCCTCTACGATAGTAGCTTTTATATTAAGAACATTGTTGTTCGCATCCAAAAAATTATCCAAGTTTCTAATGCTTATGACGCTCCAATGCGGATCGTCTAAAGGAATGTTTTTCTGTTCTGTATAATAGAAGACTTCTATCATATATCTATAACTCTTTTCCTCAATCTGAGCGTCGGTTAAACCCACCAACATATCCTCGCAAATCTCTTTGCAAAGACGCAACGAATCCTTTTCGGTCGCACAACCCAGCTTGCGCAAAACCTGAGTAGCAGCAATCGCCTTGTCTTTCTTGAGCAAATCAATTATATTTTTCTTCATCATGCCGTCTACAAATTCTGCAACGGCTGCGTACCGAGCCATCACTTGACCTTTCTTGGGCGTATGCATCCTTACATCAAAAAAATATTGCTCAAAATTAGTTTCGTCAATTACTACTTCATTGTTGGTTTCATTCATTTTTTGATCCTGTAACATATTCTTCTAATTGTTCAAAAGTCTCATCCTCTGTTTGATATTTTTCAATTTCCACAACAGGAGGCTTCATCAAGTAAACCCGGAAATCATTTTCTTTGTCTGGGTATCTCTTGATCCACGGCTTGCTGCTCCGGTTACTTTCCAAGGTATAAGTGTTATACGGATGTTCGGGAGCCTGCAATCTCAATCTAACTAAGTTACCGGGCTTCAAAATTCCGCCCCATCTTTCGTAATCATCTTCCCAAATATTAACTGTATTCAATTCGCTCATTACATCTTCAATCTTCGTCCGATAGAAGATTGTCTTTGGCGAGCCGTCAGGCTTCTTAGTCTTAGATTCCGCTCTTGTGATAGAAATAATCTTCACTTCGACCGGACAAATAAAGTCTGGGTTCTGACGCAGGTTTTCAAAGGTGTTATTTGAGTTATGGTCTGGACTCTTTTCCAAATCATGAACCCAAGCAAAACCGTAATATTTGTTTTCACACTCTACGGGATCACGCAATTCTTCCAACAAAGACTTCTGGATCGGCCAAGAACTTGGATCGAAGTCCACCAATTTTGGAAATACTTGTGGCCCGATATTTTCATTCTTTTCAATTGCCTTTTGACGACGATTCCACAGCTTGCGTAATTCTTTCCAACGATTATATGTTCGAGTAATTGTACCCATCCGATAATATCGGATGACTTCCTTTTCGATGATTACACCATCTTCTTCAATATGCTCAACCTCGACAATGAACTCGCCCTCAACAGGATCACGTTTCCTGTAAGCTCCGAGTTCTTCTGGCCCGCACTGCATCTCTTTAGTTGATTCAATATATTCATCTACATCGTATTTCTTTTTCCAATAATCTGCGTCAAATGGTTGCTGTCCGGCCAGTTCACGAAGAGAGATGTTTTCACGGGGGCAAATAGTATGAAAATAATCATCATACTTATTCATAGACTTACCAAAACGCTTGATCTTGTCTTCATACTTCTTGGTCTTATCACGGTAATATTCAACGAACTTCCAAAGCACAATCGGGTCTGCATCTTTGAAGCAACGCAAACCAATCAACGGCTTCAAAACATTGGCATCGGTGCCAAAACGATACAAGAAATCTTCAAATGATGCGTAGGGTTGACTCTCTACAATTCTCTGAGCAGGAGCTTCACCAATGCCCTTAACGTTGGAGAGGCCAAAGTAAATTTGATCGCCCACCAATTCAAAAGTAATCTTAGACTTGTTAATGTCTAGGCGGGCCAACTCGATGTTGTGAGCATGAGCCTCGACCTTGTATTCTTTGACCTTATCAGAAGTCTTCTCACAACTCAGAACCGCAGCGTAGAACTCATGCGGATAATGAGCCTTCAAATAAAGCAAACGTCCAGAGATATAAGTATAAGCCATTGCGTGGCTAAGATTGAAACCGTATTCGGCAAAAGCCTTGATTTGGTCCCAAAGACTCGTAGCTTCCTCGATAGAGACGTTCAAATTCTTCACACCATTGCGAATAAACATCTCTTCAAATTTCTTGAAAGCCTCTTCCTTTTTCTTAGAAATAGCTTTACGCACCGCCTCACAATCCTTCAACGGGATTTCGCCCACCACGTTGAGGATTCTCATAATTTGCTCTTGATAAGTTAAAACCCCGTAAGTCGTCTCCAAAATGGGCTTTACGAGCGGGTGCAGGTGAAACTCTTCCTGCCCTTTTTTGCGTTGAATATATCTCTCCTGCATTTTCATGCCGAGAGGACCAGGGCGATAAAGAGCAGTATAAGCGACCAAATCCTCAAATTGGGTAACGCCGCCAGCACGAACCATCTTTCGTATACCTTCACTGTCAAACTGAAAGATACACTTCAAATCGCCCTGATTTGCCATCGCTAAGGTTTTGGGATCATTGCGCCACTTGGCTACATCCGTCCAGTCCGGTTGGCCGGGCAAACCGCATATAGAAAGTAAATTATGCCGCTTTTTAACAAGCTCACAACAACGAGAAATTTGCAGCAAATTAGAAATAACCAGCAAGTCGAACTTAACAAGTCCAACGGGCTGCAAGTCCTGACCGTGTAGACCTTCTACCCAAGCCGATGCTTGAGGATTATTTTTTCGCTTAATGAGCGGAACTAGATCGTGCAAAGGAATAGACGCAATAATCAAACCACCAGCATGTTGGCCGGTGCCACGATTGCGATGCAACATTCTCCGAGCAGAATCAGCGACTTCTGGATATTTCTCGCAATATTTCTTCAATTCGGGATACAACTTCATGGCTGCATCCCATGTGAGAGCTTTTCCTTCGTCGTCTTTTGCTTCAAGGTTCTTGGTTAATTCTTGAATTTCTTCACGAGGAACGCCGTGAACACGAGCCATATCCAATAGGGCGTTCTTGATGCCGAACGTGGTGTAATTACCGATATTGCAAACGAAATCTTCGCCAAAGGTTTTGGGTGCCCACTCGTGCTTAAGATAGTCACGAGCCTCAGAAAGATAATCTACGTCAATATCAGGATATTCCCCATATTCACAATGGGGTTCATTCTCGATAGTATAATCTTTAGTTATCTTGAGAAGATAAACAACCAGAAGGTTGTTGACGTTCTTGGCGTATTTCTTGCCAATAAGATCGAGAAAGTAATCCCACTTACCTTTGGCTTCTATCTCGCCAAGCTCCCAGCGGAGTCTTTTTACATATCTTTGGTCATGTGCTAGACAAAAATCATTCAGGGCTTTTTGACAAAGCCCTGTGAGTTTTTCCATCGACATACAGCCTCCCCTTAGAGGGACTTTTCTTCGCCGTATTTTGTGTGCTTGATAAGCCGAAAACCTTCGATTTTAACCTCTTTCTGGGCGTAGTTTTCTTTCGCTTCCGGCCACATCTCAGCGAAGAACTTCACCGCTCTTTCTTTGATTATTTTAACTTGCTCTATTGTAGGTTCGACCCAGAACAATATAGCAAAACTGAAAGGCGCAGGATAGCTATAATTCCCATAATTGTCTTGAGTTATGCGTCCAAAATTTCCTCTGTCATCCGTGCCCCAATTACGACTCAACCAATAACTCCAAGCAAAAGAACCTTCTCCATCGTTTTCTTCGACAATCGAATCTTTGAATGGGTTCTTTTCGAGAGCCAATTCGTCCCCTTCATCTTCTAGTCCCATCTCCATATAGAACATATTGGCATAACCGGGGTCGCCATCTTCATCATCAAACCCTGTGCAGTACGCACAGAGTTGTGAACCAAACTCTCCAACATGAGAGTCGGTGTCGATGACCAACATATACTTCTCAGAAATCAGAATAGGTTCGCTCATAAGTACCTCAATCTCTGAAACCACGTTTTTTAGGTTTGCCAAAGCCCATAGTTGGTTTAAAATCATCTTTGGATGAATCCAATTGCTCTTCTCTCATGCCAGAAAGAGTGTCAATAGCGGATTGATATTCATCGCCCAGAATAACAACTGCAACAAACAATTCTTTCAAATGGGCCAAGCTGAAATCTTCTGTATCTTGCACCCATTTGTCAATAGGAATATTCAATTCGGCAATGCGTTTTGAACCGATCAAATACTCAAAATACATTTTCCGAGATTCGGGATTTGGGTGGTCAATCTTGAATCGCTTATCGAAGCGAGAAGGCCGGTTGATAATACGCTCGCCCAATTCCTCTGGATAATTGGTGGTCGCCAAAAAGACGGCCTTTTCGATTTGATTTACACCATCCAAGATATTGAGAACTTCGGACTCATTGTAATGCTTTATGGTGGAATCAATATCTTCCATCAACACAACAATGGGCGTTTGTGGCTCAATTTCCCGCAAAACTCTCATTCCCTCCGTGAAAAGGGATGGGTGTGTAAACTTAACGACAATACCGCCCCGATCAACAACGTCTCTCATGATAAGTTGAATCGTGCAGCTTTTGCCGCTATTGTGATGCACCATGTAATCAGAGGTAATATATAAATGATCTCCCGATAATGTAAATCCAAAATACTCGCCGTCTCCCAATGGCTCAATATTCCTAATTCCTGTCCGAAGAGGGTCTTTATTGGGAAGTCCCAACAACGCTTTCTTTCTCGCTAAACGAACCGGCACTTCAGAAATATTCCCAAAAATATTGACCCGCCAATATTCACCCACAAAATTTATCTTCTTAATGCTCTTTTTCACTAGCTTGATAGTCGCTCCCAATCCCAAACTACGAGCCAATTCAACAATCTGTTCAGCAAGTTCCTGACGCTTTTGAATAATTTCAAAACAACCATTATAACCCTTCTTTTTGAATTTTTGGTTTGATCGCCAAGTGGCCATAGAGTATCCGCCATCCGTATCTACCAGTCCAGCCAATAAAGCAAGGCGGGACTGACGTGTAGTTGTCATATATTCTTCTGGAATATGCTTGTGATCCAAAACACCAATAGAATTCATTATCGTTCGAAGAGAATTACCACCCTTCTGTCCATTTCCAACAATAGTAAATGACGAACAAATCGAATCGGTCTTCTTGTTCTCAGTTACAGATAAACCCAATGAACCAGCATAATTATACAAAAATTCCCTTATTTCTTTATCGGCAGTCGTAACCTGAGTATTGCCTTCTGTGCCATCCCCTAACCACACTCCCAAAAAATACGGGTCTACTGATAGTTTAGAATTTGTTGAAAATTCCACTCCTGTTCTGTGCAATTTGAATGATCTCTGAGAGCATTTAGTCAATGACATAAAATCATTCACGCTAATATTCATACTAGGTGGATAACGTCGGTCATCTTGTCTTGTCCTAACAAGATTAAAAATGTGATGCCCGTTTACAACAAATGATTCCCCTTTCATCGGCGTAACACGAAACATATTGTCTCGCCCTCGCCGCAACTCCAAAACTTTACGGGGCTTAGAATCAGGCCCCATAAGAAGATCGCCCAAAGCTACATCTTCTACATTTTTCTTCGTGCCATCATACATAACAATTTTGGTGCCCTTAGCATGACAACCGGGCGGTCCCCAGAGGATAATCCCTCTTTTATAAGTCAATTTGTATTCACGGAAAAGAGATTCACGCTCCCAAAACTTCTGAATTTCTGTAACAACTCGTTCAGAATTGGTTTGCGGGAAACGCAGCAACCCCTGTGCAAGCACGGTAATTTTCTGAAAATAAATACCGATGGTATCGGAATGCTGAATTTCATAAACGCCGGGCGTAATTTTTTCAGCGGTTTTCGAGGCAGGAATAAATGTCTTGCCATCCGAAGTCGTCCATTGAACCAAACCACGCAAAATTTGCTCTTCTTTCTTTGGTCCCTGATCCCCATAAACAGCAATTGGTGATTCGCAGGACGCATCAATTCCGTAGAAAGAATGTTTCGCAGGAGCATTTTTCAGTATATCCCAATCAAGTAACTCTTTGTCGTCAGTATGCATTTTTAGTCTCCATATGTGATAAGTATAGCCGAAATAAAAAGTCAAGCAACCCTAAATAAAAACATGGAGTTCAAAAAGTGGCTGTATCTGGAAAACGATCAATACGAAGTCTACGAAGAAGCTATCGCTGCGTACACTTTTTACCATTTTCGGCAGGCAGTAAACAAGTTTTTCTCGGATGGGAAAAGAAAAAAAGTAGAAGAATACATGAAAGAAAGCTGGGAGGGTCAAAATAAACCAAACAATCACGGAGGCATTCGATTCTATCTGCCTCCAAGAATCGGGAAAAATACAGTATTCCCCAAAGAAATGGTCGATCTAAGAATTTGTGTTGATGTAAACCCAAATCCCAACGAAGATGGAGCAGGAGCCACACAAGGACACGGGATTATTGGAATCCATTACAACCCAGATACTCTTCAATCTGCACACAGCCCGAACGATGTAAAAATTCAGAATATCATTGCCACAATCCAATATCAGCTTTATCACGAAGCAACCCACCTAATGAGCGGACAAGTTGGAGATGGGGGCAAAATGCAAAATACTCCGTGGTGGAAATATCCAAAAAACTCTCAAGAATATCGAGACGGACAATTAAACTACTACACCGATACAGGCGAAGTCAAAGCTCATGCTCGCCAATATGCCATTATGTATATGAACAAATACCCCGGCCAAAAATATGATCCACAACTGCTCGTCAAATTGGCTCAAGAATTAAGTGACAATAAAATGATGCGTTATGCCCAAAAGCTGGGCAATCCGAATATACAAAAACAATTCCCGCAATTCGCCCAGAAAATGCAAAAAGCCCATGAATTATTTCAGGGATTTATGCAAAGATTCGTCAATGAAAAAGGCTACAGGCAATATAGCGCTTAATCGTAAAATGTCTTTTAACATAGGAACTCCATGATTACAAGAATAGACCCGCCACTACCACTAAATACGCCAAAGGGAAAAGGTTACGCACATTTTATTATAGACTATTCCACCGAACACGACTTAATATGGATCGTATTCATAGATGAAACTGGAGAATGTTGGTGTTACCGCAATCCAGATATAAGATTACGTCCAAACCTGACGTTTGGTAGAAATTCTACCAGCCCTATTGATACATAAAGAAAATTATGGCAAGAAAATTTACAAACAAATACTTTGGACAAGTTCTAAGGGTTGAGAACAGTTGAGCCGAAATATGAGGAAATCTACGGAAACCTGTAGATAAATCTTGCCTAAAATCCAGATTTCGGTCTGAAAAATGAAGGGCATACCCTAAATAAAGGTATGCTATTGGTTGAACGACACTATACGAAAGGCAACTCCGAGATTGCACGACTCTGCTCTCTAAGCAAGGAGTTGTACAACCGTACCAACTTTCTCATGCGTCAAGCATGGTTCACCAAGCAAAGACTGCCCGACATCAACATCCTCGTAGCTGCCGTCAAGGACTTGGAATGCTTCAAGAAACTGCACAATACCAAGACTGCCAAGCAAACTGTCCGCAAGGTCTTGACCGACTGGAGTAACTTCCGCAAAGCACTCACTGCCTATGGCAAGGACCGCTCTAAGTTCGTGCGATGCCCGAAAGCACCGGGTTACAAGGACAAGATGGCTCAGGTCATCTTCTACAACGAAACCATAAAAGGAGGACAAAAAGGCATCCCACTTGAGAAATTGACGGCTACCAACAACTGTTTCTCAGTGCCGTATCGAGAAGGATATAAGCAGGTGGTCATCACGCCTAAAGCCTTTGGGTTCGTGATTGAAGTTCAGTACGAAAGCAATGACAAGAATGAGAAAAAACCGAAGGTCAGCAAAGACAAGGTTTGTACAATAGACATCGGCTTAAACTGTTTGGCTGCGATAACTTACGACCAGAACCGTCCAATACTGGTCAATGGTCGCATCGTCAAGAGTTTTAACCAATGGTACAACAAACGTCCCTGCAAAAAGCGGTTGAGAAAAAGGTACTTTCGGTTGGAGAACTACTTCCATCATGTGTCTAAACTGATCGTTGATCTGTGCCTAAAACACGGCATTGGCAGGATAATTGTGGGCAAGAATCATGGCTGGAAGTCAGGTATCAACTTGGGCAAGAAGACTAACCAAGCGTTCTGCTTCGTACCGACATACTTGCTGTTGGAGAAGATCAAGTACAAGGCAGCGATTGCTGGAATAGACGTGACCTTCACGGAGGAAGCGTACACCAGCAAGGCGAGTTTCTACGACCGTGACCCATTGCCGAAGTACGGGGAAACTGTACCTGAGTTTAGTGGTCGCAGGAAGCATCGTGGGTTGTACGTCAGCAAGGATGGTTTCGCTGTCAATGCTGACGTGAACGGAAGCCTAAACATTGGACGAAAAGTAATCCCTGAGTTCTACGGAATAGGGGATAGGAGCCTTGTCGCAAGGCCAGTAGTAATCAATCCATTGAAAGCCTAACGGTGAAGGTTAGGTGGTTGATTGCTCAAACCAGATTTCCGTAGGTTTTCTGGAACGGTTATCGACGGAGACACATTTGAAGTCCTAGTAGAGCTAGGATTTGGCGTCTCTCAGAAGTTCCACGTCCGCTTAGATGGTATTGATACGCCTGAAACAAGCACAACCAAAGGCATTAAAGCCAAAGAATATGTGCGTGATCTTATCGAGGGCAAATCAGTGATATTGAAAGATGCGGGGGCCGAGAAATATGGCCGGGCAAGAGCAAAAGTGGAGTTGATGGATGGGACCGACCTAACTCAATTCTTAATTGAGAAGAATATAGGCATTGAATATCACGGCGGCAAAAAGCAGAAGCTATTGTCAATTCTTTCCGTGATTGAATGAAAAAAGCCCGCTCTTTCGAGCGGGCTTAGTGGAGCCGAGGGGAGTCGATACTTCCCCATCTAATTTCTTAGATTAGTGGACTATCTTTTCACCATAGTAAAAACTTTAGGTGTCGGGCGCTCAAGCTGGTAATTAAGAGGGCTAAACCTCACCAGTAGTCTCTGCACCTTCCAGAAGTGTACTTCTGGCTTGGCTCAGGATTGCCCTCGACTTTACGTTAGGGTTTCCCTGAATTCACCCGATTATTCTCTATATCTTTTCAGATATAGACGGCTCGACTCACGAACCCCTGTCCATAAGTGTCGGCATTACAGTCTCTACACGCTTATCTCGTTGTTCGAGTGTCAGGTTTTGGGACTACTACGAGCAAAAGTCCGTCAACCTTATCGACCTATTTTCTCGTCTCAAGCTAAGTCGCCCAGCCCAAGACCAGCAAGATTTGGCGGTTGTCGGCAGTCGAGCGCTACTTGCATCGCCCTCTCAGCCAACCCTAACCTCTCGGTTAGGCAGCCAACGCTACCGGAGCAACGCTGGGGAAACGAACGATGTTATCGCCGTTTGAAGTTTTTGTCGATTTTTAGAGCGGCCTTTCGACAAACCGCTGCGTGCCACCATAACACTCATCCACCATGTCGAAACCTTTGCGGCCCCGTCTGGCACTTTCATTCTACCACAAGATATTATTTCCCCTGCTTTACTATATATTAACAAGTGACACAAAGTATATATTTCGATTTCGCAAAGTTTTGCGAGGCGAAATAGTAAATAAACAATCTGGCACAAAATGAAATGGAGCAAAACATGGCATTCTCAAGTTTTCAAGAGTATATGGATCACAAAAACAAAGTAAAAAATGATCCAAAAATCGAAAAAGTCGCTGATTACCACGGCCCACAAGATACCAAACCAGCAAAAGAAAAGAAACACAAAGATGCTGGTGGTTCGGGTCAAGTTGGCGAAACAAAAGGCTATAAGCCTTCCAACAGTCCAATTGACCCCAATAAGGGCAAAAAGGACGGCAAAGGCTTCGCTGATGAAGGCGATAAAGCCCTCAAATATGAGCCGGGCGAAGTTTGGGTCGGCGGCAAAGACGGTGTATCCAACAGCAAAAATGGCGTACCGGGCGGCAAAAATGTATCTACATGGCCGAAAACAAAGACACAAGAATGGGTAAACAAAAATAAGGGCGTATCTATGTCCGAATTCACCAAGCGTATGCAACAAGAAGTCGAAGACGAATGTGGCAATAACGCTTATGCAACCATTCGCAATGTAGTTGAACTTTGCCAATGCAATAACAAATATATCAATAATTTAGTCCGTGAAATGAAGCGTAACGACCTGTTGCCTTTACTCTCCGAAGCAATCGCTCCACCACTTCATAAATATGACGATGAAATGAATGACATTGATGGAGAAATGGACGCCCCAGAAGGCGATATGGACGATGACATGGGCGACGGCTCTGACATGGACATTTCTAGCGACGATGATATGGGCGACGAAATGGACAACGAAGATGATCTAGGCGACATGGGCGACGACATGGGCGACGACATGAGCGACGACATGGGCGATGACGAAGGCTCGGCACTTGGCAAGCCAGAAGGCGACATGGATATGCCTATGCCAAAACCAAAGAAAAAGAAAAAGCACCCTCATGCCGCACACGCTTTAAATGCAATGCAAGGCCCACCTGCCCCTATGGATGCCCCTATGGATGCCCCAATGATGATGAAAAAGAAAATGAAAAAAAGCTAAATGATTAGTTTCAGTTTCGCAGAATGGCTTCAAATAATAGAGGCTGATAAAACAAAATCCGGGTTGGCCGGGTCAGACTTTACTGGATTATCTCTGGCAGACCGTATGGCCCAAGGCAGAGATATTGGTGAACCATTTATAAAGCGTCAACTGGCCATGCACGGGATTAAAATTTCTGGTGTGCCCGCCAGAATGGATAAGACCCAAAAAGTTGACGGCATGTGGAACAACGACCCTATTCAAATTAAGCTCAGACGTAGCGGCATAGCTGGCAGAAATGATATTTCTTTTGAAGTATGCAGAAACCACGATAATATCTTCAAGTTATCCGACCAGCTTAGAAATGTAGATAAGCAGGGCAGAGATTACAAAGGGCAGGTAAAACACTACTTTGTAATGAACCAAGCAGAAACGGAAATTTATCACGTTCTTGCCAGTGCCATTAAAGCAGCAGCAAATGCCGCTATTGCGGAACTAGATGCTGATAGAAGAATGCAAGGTTATTTAACACGAGCATTTCCCGCAAGCAACGGAACCGAACTAAGACCGACTAGAGATAAAGACCCAGACAGTTTCACTCCATTCAAAGTCATGGCCTTTATCCCTGTCGATAGTGTTGTTCAAAAGGCTTATCCAATTCAGGATGAACAAACCGTACCAGCTATTCAGTCCGGCGCTCCTAACAATCCCCTTAGATATATAGCCCCGCCTGCCACAAAGAGCGATATGGAAATCGCTGCCGAGAAAGCACTTAGAACAGGACATGGCGAAATCACCATCAAGAGCAGCAACCCGAAGAATGTCGATAAAAAGATGAAAGAAATTCGGATGTTTGCTAACACGAATAAACTAAAGGTACAAGACAACGGGGATGGAACTGTAACCTTAATCAAATGGCCTATCTAAGCTACAAAAATCTCTTCTGGTGAAAGCGGGTCCATATTCTTTGGAAACTCTAAAATAATGCTCCGTCCACCACGAGCCTCGCTCATAAACCGACTAAACAACAGACCTTCGTAAATTGGGTCAACATCTGTAATGCCCAAACAATAACAAGTCAAAGCACCAACGGCACTTCCACGACCCGGACCTACAGCCTGTGTGCCATCGCCACCCAACACATCACGACACCAACGGCGTGCTTCGTCCGTCATCATCTTCTGAATAAGGAAGTAGGTGCTGAACCCTTTGCGAGTAATCAAACTCAACTCTTCTTTGAGACGATTAACATATTCTCGATTTTGAGGAAGATTGCGTGCCTTGAAACCACGCATGACTTCTTCCTTCAACTTATCATCGGAATCTGGGAAAATAGGCAGCTTCAAAGAACGATCAAGTTGTACGCCCTTAGCACGCTCACAAATCTTAACAGTATTTCTTTTAGCTTCACAGAACAACTCATAAGGAATAATATCCTTATAATCCTTGAACCATTTATCATTGATTTCTTCCTCAGATTTCATCCAAAGGTTTGCATCTTGCAACTCGAAAAAGTCGCTGATGCCTTCCTCTTTCATTTTGCGTTCAATATCAACAATGGTGTTCTTCGTTTGCACCATCAACATGAGACGCTGATATTTGCTATCTTCTTGTTTGCAATAATGACAATCATTGGTAATGATAAGCGGGAGTTTATATCGGTCATGAGCCTTCACAATAAAAGCGTCGTAAGGCTTTTGTTTATTGAAATCCAAGACCATCAATTCCAAAAAATAATGATCTTTGCCAAACATCTCGATGTATCGCTCAATCATAGCGAATCCAGCTTCTTCGCCGCCTTTATCAAAGGCTTTGCCTACTTCGCTGTTGTAGCAACAAGACGTGAAAAATAAACCTTCTTTATACTTTAGAAGCTGTTCGTAATTGACTCTGGGCTTACGATAAAATCCCTTTGTCCAACCCCAAGAAGTAAGACGAACAAGGTTCTTATACCCTGTTTCGTTATAAGCGATAGCGAGTAAATGCGCACCAGATTGTTTGGCTTCGGCTGCGTCTGCTTCACTGAGGTCCAAAAGATATTTCTGCATCTCTTGCAATGAAGATATTGCAGGCTGCATTCGATTGACGTAAAGTTCACATGCGAAAATGGGGGAGAGAGTGTCCTTCCCATGTTTATCACATATTTTTTCGCAAGCCTTAATTTGCCGTGGGACTGCGCCCAACATGCCGTGATCGCTAATCGTGAGGAATTTCTGATTGATTAGCGGGGCACGGGTGGCATATTCTTCCACCATGCCATACCCATCAAGAACACTGAAATCCGTGTAGCTAATGAAGGTGGAGATGTTCAAAACCAGTAATCTCCACCTTCATCGGCCCTCCTCTCTCAATCGTCATTCTTAAGTCCCTTTTTTGAGCCAAGTTCCTTTGATGGAACTATAACAAACAACCTTCTTCTTGAAAAGGCGTATTTAGTCTACTTTTCAAATTTTCAAATTTTCTTGAGGGACGACAAGGATAGGTCGTAATGATCACGTTCGCTTTTGCACGTCGTAAGTGCCAGAAATGTCTTGATGCTCTATAATTTCATAATTAAAACTGTCATCGTCGGATAGAACCCATTTATCTTTATCTTCTACTGACCAAATATGAGTGTTTAATTTTCTATGTATTATATTTTGTCCCCACTTAGTAACGAAGCTTGACTCGAACAATCTCACTCTGTTATTTGGTTGTATAGCAAAATTACCATCTTCTAATTTAATTACATGCCCACATTTATGCTGACCGGGAACTTCACTAAAGTTGACATCAGGAATGTTAGAATCTTCTGCACTCCAATCTAGTGTAAACATATAATGACCCTTCCGATTATTTTTGGAACGATCTACATACAGCATACTTTTATGTTTTAAGAAATCAAAAGCAGTAACGCTAATATAGCTACTGAAACAATCCCACAGCACCAACTGATGCAATTCTTCTTGTGGCGAATCTGGTTTCCAACAAAAAGCATGAATTGGCATTCTCCACCACAATCCGCCATCTTCCATGATAAAATGGAACAACGGGGTTCTATGTGTTATTGAAGCAACGCCAAAGATAACACAAGGGAGATATATATCATCATCTTTAAATTCAACTCTATTTTGTAAAAAATTAGATCTAACAAAACATTCTATTGGAGGTAAATTTGTGTTTAAGTATGCCATAAATAAATCAAAAATGATAAATTAATTAATTTATTTATTTATTAAATTGAATCCGTTTTTTCATACGAATTTTTCCAATTTTCAAATTCTTCATTTAATACATTTGCTTCTTTGTCCAAAGATTTAATCTGAGAAGAAACCTTGTCATAGAATTCCTTTAGCTCAGCCTTGAGGGCTTTCTTTTTGTTGTGAATCTCTGATACTTTTTGAGAGAATGTCACAAATTCATCGCTTAGTAACCAATTCATATTACGCTCCATTCTTGTACTTCTTGAATTCTTGATTCAATAATAAAGACTTTTGAGGATCGACCTTAACGGTCTTCATCTTGAACTTATTAGGCATATAGCCTAATAACTTGCCCTTTTCGTGGCTTGTTTTCTTCCACCAAATCTCCGAATCGTTGCTATCTCGGAACATCAATTTGGTTGGAACATTACAAATCGTATGGACGTTTTGGGATGTGAACCACTTCTTCGGACGGTAGGGTGGAGCATTCTCGTCCTCATCATCAAAATCAATAAATTCCTTTTCCAGATTATCAACCAAATTCCACAACTTAGTCGAAGTGATGATATTTATGTCCGAATAAATATAGTCAAATTCGTAGACTCCTGCTGTGGCCCAATAGTAAAACTTCGATGCTTTATTCTTCAAGCCCCGATAATCCCTACCACGATTGTTTGAGCGGCTTTCTGGGAGGTCTACGCCCATAAATGGCTGATGCATAGCCACAGGACAATCAATGCGTCCCAGAACCAATTCTCGCAGTTTAAATTGAATTGGAACGATTTTAGAAGATAACGGATACTTGACCCATGCATCTATGCCTTCGGTATCTTCGTCCAGCGGGGCAATACGATCAATTTTGAAGTGCCCAATGGAATCCAAATATTCCAATAAGCCATTTGTATAGAAATCACTATCCGACTTTCTTCCTTGGAAGTTTCTATTTTCATGTGTTTTTTGCATGGTTATACCTTTAATTTGTTGGTGGCTTCAAATCCTTTTGTGCCGATGATTCCGTCCGCTAAGCCGTAATAAACAGCTTCTTCGGCATCCAAATTCCAATCCCCCAACTTGTTTAACTTTTTGTCGATATAAGCCATGACTTGTTCTTCTGACATTTTCTTTTCTTGAAAATATCGACCATAAACACATCGGGAAGCCAAAATTTGTAACATCCTTTTGTTGATCTTCAAGTTCCATTTGGCATTAGATTGCACGGTTGATGTATTCCCTTCGAGAGCTACAAATCCTTTATGGACCATTACCTCACAGTTTGGGGTCATCACCCGTTTCCTAGCCGCCTGCAAAACGACTGCTCCCATCGAAGCGACTTCGCCATAGGCCAAAATACTAACGTGCGATTCGGAAAGTTTAATCGCATCGTATATCGCCATTCCACAAATCCAATCGCCACCCGGAGTTTGGAAATGCAGTAAAATGCCACGTCGTTCAATACGGTTTAAAATGTGAAGGTTTTTGATGAATTGAGTGGACATTCGGTACTCAATTCCGCCTTCTTCTTCATCTCCCACCATTCCAAAATGGCTGTGTAAATAAATTTCTCTTTCGACGATGTTCAGATCGTAATTATGAACCTGACTTATAAACTCGATCAAGTCCAATTCTGGCTCAGGCAGCTTTTTCTTCATTATAGAGTTTTACCCTCGCTATCAAATTCTCAATGCCATCGCATTGACACCTTTGATGGATAAAATCCAGCAGACACAAACATTCCTTTAGTTCCAAAATTTCACTTTGGTTAACTTCATATTTTGTTTCTACTGCCGGATTTTCAACTATCTTAGCCAAAGATCGAAGTTTATCTGCAAGGCCATTTAACTGCGGAATTTCGATATTATACTTCAATTGCAAATTATCAGATTCCGAGACAGACGGAGTTCGACCGTCAAGAATACAATCAATTTCCTCGCACAAAACGTAAACTTCGCTGCCGGGAATCTTCACTTCAATAAAAGACATAAATCACCACATATTTTCCATATGTTGTTTTCGTGTCACCCGCCGCACTTTAGTCGGATCGCTACTGAAACACTCGTAAATTATCTCGGTGCCATCTTCGTCGGCAGTCGCCAAGAATACGTCATTACCCCAAACAAATCGAAGACCAGTGAGTACGTCCTTAACATAAGGATCATAAAGCTCACGACCATCAATATTGTGTTGAAGCAAGAAATATCCCTTGCCTCTATAGTTTGGCTCAACCAATTTAATATCTGGCAAGCCGCCATTCAAATGGCGTCTCATCAAAAGTTTTTTAGTTTTTTCGTAATCACGAGATTCGATTCTTGTTTCCCCATTGTTAAATTTTTTCCACTCAAAGTATTCTTGTTCACGGCAGAAATCTTCAGTGAAATATTCATGAATAAGAGTCAAATCATCGTAATATTTTCGAACTTCAAATACCTTTTCTTTACCAAGTCCAACACCTGTGTCCCAATTTTCACGCTTACGATAATCTCGACATTCTTCCCATTCCGTACCAAATCGTCCTTTATTCCAACGGTCACGAATATCTAACAATAAATAAAAGCCTAATTTATATGGGTTCATAGAATACTTGCCGCCTAACACGCCCATTTTATGTTCAGCATATTCGATGATTCCACAATCATGCGTTTTTTGACCAAGCCCCACATAACCTTGCTCGGCCATGATTGTATAGTCAGTCAACGAGGCCCACCCTTCGTTGAGGGTCTTAGTTTGACGCTGCGGGAAGAAATATAAAGATTCATCATAAATCATGGACAATATATCTTGTTGCCACGGTTTGAGCGGTGCATTATCCCGCAAGAATCCAAAAATATCTTTCGTTGGTTCCAAGAAGAGATTCAATTCGTCGGCCAACTCTTTTTTCTTGGCTCGATCATTTTCTTTCTTTTTGAATTCACCAGTATTGATGTACGGGTCCATGTATAGTCGCTCACGATCTACCTTTAAGCGACGTGGGTGACGATACACTCTAGTATCAGTAATAATTGGGTTTTTAATTGTCTTTTGGTGCCAAGCTTTTGCGCCATCAATTAAGGTGTCAATTCTAAGCAAATAATCCAAAAACTCTGTGACACGTTCTTTGCCCCAGCGTGCCATATACTTGCGAATACGGGTTCCGTGATTCGCCATATTATTCAGCATATTTGTATCAGTGGCAGAGAAGTGGATATTATTCTTAAAAAAATCATTATGTCCTGTAGCATGAGCAACAACTGTTAGATCGTCCAACAAGCTATTGGAAGCCAATAACCATTGGTAGCAAGGATTGGTATTAATTACCATCTCATAAATTTTATGCATGCCATATTCATATCCTCTTTGAAGTTCTTCATATTCCATCCCGAAGGACCAGTGTGGATAACGAACAGGAAAGCCGCCATAAGCGGCAATTTCTGAAATTTCATCATAGGTAAGCTTTTGAATTACAGTTGGATAAAAATCCAAACCATAATCTCGACATGCCTTGAGAATTATTTGAGCGTTTTCGGCCAACTCTTTAGATAGGCTTACACCGGGTACAGTATTATCACCCAACAGTATAGAAGAGCCGTGAAAAAATTTGCTCGTCATTTTTAAACTCCAACGGACCTTTCTTTACCCATCAAGGCGGAAATTGCTTCAAGGATTTGTTGATCCCGTTCTTCGTCAGTTAAAGAACCAGATTCAGAAGCAATTTGAACAGTACGAATATTCGCTGAGCTTATGTCGCCATCCTTTATTGCAGAATCAACAACATTTTTAACGCTACCATCATAATGATACGGCATAATCTGTGTGATACCAACTAAGTTTACAATATTTGGCCCAAAATCTTCTTTCAAAGATTCTATAAAAACCGAGTTATCATCGTCCCAGTTATCGCCGTCTGTGAAGTAAAACACATAAATGTTCCACTTTTGGGGCGGGTATCGATTTTCAAATTGCTTCGCAATAAACTTTAATGCCGATGAACAAGTTGTGCCGCCACCGAACCGATATTTATAAAACTTCTCTTCATCGACTTCCATGGCAACAGAATCGTGCCAGACAAACAAACGGTCTACTCGCTTATAAAATCTGCGAATCCACACGTCGATCCACCAAGCCATATCAGAAACCACATCACACTTAAATGCGTCCATCGAACCAGAGCCATCTCTGGCATAAATTACCAAAGCGTTCGTGGATGGGTATTTGATTTCACGATACTGACGATATCGCTTATCTTTTTGAATTGGCTTAATCATCCGCATAGGCGTGGGACAACCGGGAACAAATTCAAGATCATTGATTGTGCCTTCGGCGGCTTGTCGCTTTAACGCTTGCAAAAATGTTCGACGGTTATGACGAAGTGATTCTGGGCCAATCAAAGAGATGTTGTTATATTTAATTTTGACTTCATCAAAAGTATCACTTGGTTTTGGTTTGAGATCGGGAAGCTCCAATTCCTCGGCCAAAAACTTGAGAACTGCTTCCAAGTCCAAATTAATCGTAATTCCTTCGGCCTCTCCTTGCCCTGCACGATCACCTTTGCCTTTTGGATCACGACCAATTACATCCCCTTCCTTACCAGAACCACGCCCAGCACCTTGGCCATTATCTCCGAACGTAATATGTGGAATATCAATCTTTGGAATAGAGATTGATATCTTGCCACGTTTTCCACGGTTTCTGACGATTTTGCCGCTTTTGATAAATTTTTTCAAAGCCTTACGGAGACGGCCAGAAACTACATCGATAAAATCTTTGTGGTCCTCTTCAATACGCCGGGGCAAAATATCACCTTCCTTTCAATTACTTCATAATTCACAACAAGGAATTATAAACAAATTGTATTCATTCTAACAACACCACTTTCTCTTATTTGTTTGTGAAAATCTTTTTTCATTTTTATGTTAAAACAAACAATATGATAAACCTCTAAAAAACTGCCCTACCAGCCAAGTATTTCCAAGCTGATAGGGCAATTACGTTTTCATATTTTTTCAATTATTCATCATCAGCCAAATCGCCACGAGCAAATATTCCGCCTACGAAATCAAGTACATCTGTGGCGGAACGATCATTATATCCATATTGTTTAATAAGGCGTGTTTTGATGGCATCAATTTTCTCTTGAATATCTTTGTCCACAACCGTTGCCCCGCTCACATTAAGAGCAGACAACTTAATTGTGTCTTTAACATCCTCAAATAACTTGGCTTCAAGAGCCTTCTTGAGTTTCGGATTGGTATCCCAGCGGAATTGCTTGCCCTTAACAGATAAATCACCGATGAAGGCGGCAATCGAACGACGGAAATCGTCAGCCCCTTGATCGGGGATATCAATCTTAGACTCAATCTGACGCATCAGACGTTCGTCTGGTTTACGATCCTGACCCGTGATTGGGTCTTTGATCTTAGACTTACTGATATAAGCCATGATGTTATCAATGTAGTTGCCACACAATCTGATAACTGCATCTTCGTCTCCAACGAGGGCTTTCTGAACTTCGGCCTTCAAGATTTCCGTAAGCTTCTTAAGAGTCAAGTCTACGGCCCCAATATAACGACCAACTTCATCCTTATTGTTCAAAAGCGAAGAACCTTCCAAACCATCTCGAATTTCATTCAACACCATGAATGTGTTTACATATTCATGATTGTTAGCGAGGCAATTGGAAATCTTGTCTTGAACATATCGAACAGAGATGCCAGTCGTCATACCTTCGTTGTCGTAACGGTCACGCAACTCTTTAACTTGCTCCTCTGTCCAGCCCGGCAACAGTTTTCCATCGTACAATTCGGCCTTGGCGACTAAATCAATCTTGCCATCCTTATCGTCATTAAGACGAGTAAGAATTGCCCAAAGAGCAGCCACTTCAAGGGTATGCGGAGCAATGTGCTGACGCACCTTGCCGACGCCATAATCCTTTTCCAAAATCTTAAGTTCTTCGGACCAACGTAAGGTATAAGGAACATCAACCTTTACAGTACGGTCACGCAGAGCCTCCATATACTGGTTGCTACGCAACTTTTCATATTCTGGATTGTTTGTGTGAGCAAAGATAGCTTCGTCAATAGAAACTTGGCTAAACTTCTTCGGTTTGATATTTTGTTCTTGCGATGCGCCTAGTAGGTCGTACAAGAACGCCTGATCCAATTTGAGAGCTTCAATAAATTCAATCATGCCACGATTGCCCACACAAAACTCCCCATCAAAATTGAAGCTACGGGGATCAGAATCAGAACCAAAATGGCTAATGCTTCGGAAGTTGATGTCACCAGTCAACTCAGTTGAATCTTGATTTTTCTCATCCTTTGGCTGGAATGTTGCAATACCGCAACGGTCGGCCTCAGAATAAACCTTGCGAACGACACGAATGTGATTTTCAAGAACTTTCTCAAGATCGCCATCGTTTCTCCTGAGCAATTCATTCATGAAGAACTTGCAGCGTGGATCAAGTTCGCCATCACATCGGAGATTATACAAATCAACTTTCAACTCCTCGTCAGCCATATCCCTATGAATCTCATTCAATTCGGCCACAATAGGAGAACGAAGTTCAAAAGGAAGTAGCTTTAGAGGCTGCTCATGCATCGGGCAGTCGTCTTCGGGATGTGTATAAATGCCATCTGCACCAGTCGGCAGATTGACCCAGCGGAAAGAATACCAAGCCCCATTATCTGATTTGGAATAAATTTCCAATTCTCTCTTAAAAAGTCGGCAGAGAGTAGATTTAGAGCTACCTACAGGTCCATGCAAAAGTAAAATACGCTTCTCAGTACCATAACCACCCGCAGCACCCCTAATGAATTTCATCAGGGAGTCCTTCGTAGGCGTCAGCCCAATAATGGGGTTATCTGGATTATCAAAAAACTTATAATAAGTGTAGGTTTTTCGATATTCTTCCACTTGATATGTGCCCTTAGAAAGCACCATATCCCAAATCATTTGCCAAGCATTGCGAATTAACTTGGGGTTTTTGTAGCATTCATCAACATACTGATTAAAACTCATTTCTGTATTTAATACACGAAACTTGTCCCGATCAAATTTACCAATTACTCTACTCAATGCATTCATTGTATTTTTCTCCGATTCTTTATCGTTCGCAAGAAGGGACTCCAAATGCCCCCACGCCAAATAAATATAACGAAAAGAAAAGTATATTCAAGTCTTTTAAAGCAAATTTATCTAACTTCGCCCCAATTTTTGTCATTGCCTAAATCATTTATGTCTCGGTAAGGAGTGGCCCCAACATGAGACTTTTTCTCGGCGTCTGCCCGTTGTTCTCGGACCCCTCCGGGCTTTTCCATCTCGTGTTTAAAACGATAATCGTGAGAATTATTCCATTTATCGCTTCCCACAGGGTTTCCAAAATTAAAACTTTGGAAGCCCATAATTTCCTTTTTCTTCTTAGATTTACATTTTGGGCACTTACCTTTCTTAACGTTCTGTTCTTTTTCTGCTATTGATGACCAAATATCATACACACATTGGCATTTTTCGCATTCAAATTCATATCGTGGAATAACACACCTCTCTTTCCCTTTGAAAAAAATTGTTATATCCTTATGAAATAACAACTATCTTCAAACTTTTTCTGGTTCGATTTATAATTATTTAAGAAATTTTCTTGTCGCCAATTGAACCGCATCCATCTCAATCAAAATAGCCACGAAAAAATGTCTAATTAAAGATGAGTCAATTTGCAGTGTAAATTTCAAGCGAATTGTATTTTTGTTACTCTTGCTCTAATTTTCTCAACTTTTTATAAGTTTCCTCTACACGCTCTAATTGAGCTTCGAGACTCAGAAATTTCCACAAAAAATACTTTTCACACATCACTATGGCACGGGATAACAACTTACGATTTAAGTCACGACTAACTATACCAATTTGTGCGTGCTGAATTGCTTGTTCTTCTTCGGCAATCTTTTTGTATTCTTCAGGCGTCAAAATAGAATCTGGGTCGTTAAAAAAATTGTCAATATCATCTCGATCATTGTCATCATAATCAAATCTTCTCATAGTGACTATCCTCTCGCAGCTAAAAATAAGGGAGTGAAATCCTTCCATAATTCAGCCAAACGCCTTTCATTGGGACTCATATTTACACCATCATATTCCCAAAATGACGCAATTGGATGAATCTCTTTATTTATCCATGAGTTTGTAACAAACTTCCCCCATCCATTTTCATACGTCATAAAAGTTTCAAAATCTTTCCCTTTAACATCAAAAACCAATGAATTGTCGTGGCGATCTACGGGCTCTGTCATTTCGGTTAAAAAAGTTGCTTTAGAAACAGAAAAAGATTTATTGAAAACAGAAGCGTCTGACAATTCTCTAACCGCCACTACGTCAGGAGATAGGATTAAAATAGGAAAAGAAATGATGTTTTTTTCAATAAAATATTTAGCATGAGACAAAATGGTGTCTGTTTTTCGCAAAGCAAAAGGAACATCGCATCTTTTAGTCCAGTCAAATAACTGATACTTCATCAAAAAACGATTACAAGCTACAGCCACCTTTGCTTCTGGAATATTTCTATAAAAAGAATACCACGCCAAAAAACTCATCCAATGGTGACATGGCGTATAATCGCATGCGATGAGTATGCTGAGATTCTTCCCGGTATTTGTAATCATGCACTAATTGAGTAATCAGACTATTTTCCGCCAAAGGAATAAATTTTCCCCGGCACTAGCATACCTGTATATGTAGAACGAACAGACAAATTAGCAGATTTTACGGCCCCACGAGAAACAATTTTGCCCGGAGTGTGGCCACTGCCTACGCCATATAACTTCACAGTTTTCTCTTTGGATTCTAGGAATTGGCGGAAAGTCATCATATCGTATTTATCCTCTTGGGCAGCAAAAACCCCTGCGATGAAGCCGCAGGCTTAGCGAAGCGGAGTGACCAAAACAAGCTTGCTCTTAACGGCAGAAACAACAAAAATAATAAGGAAGTGATATATACTGCTATGATAACCTTTAAACAATTTGCACAAAGAAAACAGATCGTAGAACAAGATTTGACTCCACCCAACGAAATTATGAAAGTAGCTACCCAAATCGGCAAAAAAAACAAAAAAGCTATAATTGGTGCTACCGACCCGAAAGATTTGCCGGATGTGATGAAGGATAAGTCGGCTGTGGATTTAGTAAACATGAACCCCACGTATGCTGGAAAATTGGGTCAGATACTAACTGGACTAGACGCCGAAGAAGTTAAAACACAAAGTAAATAGCTGAAACATACTTGCTTGGCATTATGACCAAATTTTCTCTAAAATTAGGTCAATCCGATATTCAAAACTTATAATTTTTTAATTATTCCTGTGCTGGATAAATCTTCAAATTTAGGAGCAATATAAACTTTTTCTACTAAATCTGCCCCTACTACATTATGTGCGCAATAAGGCTCCCCTTTAACAAGTACATCCGGCTTCAATTTTTTGATAAGTTCATACGGCGTGTCTTCCCCAAACGGCACGATATAATCAACACATTCAAGATTGGCCAAAACCGCCATGCGATTTGTCAAACTATTGATGGGACGACCCGGCTTTAATCTAGCGACAGATTCATCTGTGTTCACCGCAACAATCAACTTCTCTGCCTTTGATTTGGCAAATTTAAGAGTCTCTATATGTCCTCGATGCAATATGTCAAAACATCCATTTGTGAAACAAAGACTGTAATCTCTCGGCAAATTAGGAAAAACATACTTGGCTTCTTCGGGAGCATATTTATGTAAAATCTTCGAGATGGTGATAGGAGAATTATACTTTTCTTGCACATATAAAGACCCCATCTCGAAAGCGATTTCAGCAACTTCATGAGGCATAAAGTCATGAGCCATTGTCATAGCCACAAATGTCATAAAACAGTCGCCAGCACCAATTACGCTATTCGGGGAATTATTTAATTCTTTTGAATTATATTCAAAATTCTTTGAGTAAACGCCCTTACCGCCCAAAGTTATCATAACCTCTTTGGCTTCTGTAATTCGTTTAATCAAATCATATTGTTTTTCCAAGTGTCGTTCGCCAGTCAAAGCACAAGCTTCACTATAATTTGGTTTAATTAAATCATAACCTCGCCAGCAGACCAGATTTTTCTTGGGGTCAACAATTTTATAGCGAGCTTTGCAAAAGTCTCTAAAATAGCTGCAAACCTCTTCGTTAAAAAACCCTTTATCGTAATCCGAGAAAAGTAACACGTCAAAAAATATGTCTGAAGCCGCCAAATCTCTACGAATTTCTGGCCAAAGCTCATGTGATGTATACGGAATTTCCACGTCCCAACGACAAGTCGGAAAATCATCGCTGTAAAACCGTTTCTTTCTGGGAAGTGGTTTGCCAAGATTGCCACAAAACCTCGTGTTAATTCCGTAATTACGGAAAATACGGTCGGCCTCTGAATCAGTAAAACTGATAAGATATGCGTCTACGTTAAAATGCTTAAACTGGTAGGCGACATTTGCTGCTCCACCGGGTAAGCTATAAGCAGGATTTGACGTGGTTGAATGCATTACCGGAATAGGAAATTCCGGTGATATTTTGTTTACGTTGACGCAATAATACTCGTCAATCATTGCGTCGCCAACAACACCAACTGTTATTCTTTTCTGCTTATTTCTTTTTAAGAATTCTGTGAAGAGATTCATTTTTCGGCAACTTCAAACAATTGTTTGTGAAAAGTCAATCTTCAAAAATCAAGTCTAACAAAAGCGAAGCGAAAAAGAAAGTAGAAAGTCTGATTGTTTAGCGAGCGTTAAAAACGACCAAACCTCTTTAAGGTCGAGGTAGTTTGCGTTTCTTTTTCTTCCCAGAATCGGCTACCAACAAATTAGGGAATGAACGAGTAATTAGCCCACCCACAGGACGTGCGAATACAGCAATGGCATTACTTCCTGTGCCAATTTCTTGTAATTGGAGCCATTCTTTAAATTTACATTGGTAATGAGGCACCTGCGGCTCCTGCGGGTGGAATCCACCCTGTTGTCAAAAATTGAATAAGGTTTTTTCTGCTGAGATAATACCTTCGTCCATCTGGCACGCCTTTGTTAGGTCTATTACCTTTTAAATAACTCTTATCGTGTCTTTGGGG
>Ga0194131_10002780_pt1 | contig 28398 bp, 25 predicted proteins | sample TA2KigO120mmetaG_FD_148631 | JGI IMG/M metagenome (GOLD analysis project Ga0194131, IMG submission 148631) | Freshwater microbial communities from Lake Tanganyika, Tanzania - TA2015053 Kigoma Offshore 120m | ecosystem: Environmental > Aquatic > Freshwater > Lake | place: Tanzania: Lake...
GCGACTTCGAGCGCTACGAGCGAACCGTCGCCGCCTTCTTCCGCCTCGCCATGATCCGCCTCATGCTCCGCCGCTTGACCCGAACAACAGCTTGCTCCTGAATCTCAACTTCCTGGATCGGCTCTAAGCCCAGGGCTTTGCTGCATCGGCCGAAATGAACAGTATCGACCGCATCGGATGGGTGCAGCGGCATCGGGCGATCTGGGGTTCGGACGCCCATCTCGGCACGCGCTTGGCATCGCCGCACGGCGCTATTGCGTCCGGCGCGGACGTGCCTTCACCGGCGCGTACCACACGGCGTTTCCGGAATACATTCAGGCGCGCACGCGCAAATACGAGCAGCTGCGCGAGACGCCCGGGCCCTCTATATCGAGGAGGGCTGGACCGGTGAGGCGAGGGCCGGCGCTGCCGCGATCGCGGCCGGCGGGGTCGAAGCCACGCCCGTAGCCTTGCGATCCGGCGCCTGATCCGGCGCGAAGGAGAGGCCGGGAGGGCCGCCGGGTGGCCCTCGACCGCCGCTTCGTGATATGGTCGGCCCTGAACCACAAGGGCTTGTAAGACTTGCACGATTCCGCAATCGTCGCGCCACAGCCGGTGCCGGTGGCGAGCCATCTGCTCGTGCGCCGGCTGCTGCGCGAGCATATCCGGCCGCATCTGCCGCTGATCCTGCTGGCGCTCGTGTTCATGGCGCTCGCCGCGGCGGCGACGGCCGCACTCGCCAAGCTGATGGAGCCCGTGCTCGATCAGGTGTTCCAGGCCCGCGACTCAAGTGCGCTCAAGACGATCGGTCTCGCCGTGTTCGGCGTCTTCGCGGTCAAGGGCTTGGCCACCTACGGCCAGGCCGTGGCCATGAGCCGGGTCGGCCTGCGCATCGTGACCGAGATGCAGCAGCGCCTGTTCGCCCATCTGCTGCACGCCGACCTCGCGTATTTCCACGATAACGCGACCGGCGGCCTGATCGCGCGCCTCACCAACGACGTCGGCGCGCTGCGTCAGGCGGTCTCCAACACGATGACCAGCATCGGCAAGGACCTGCTGACTCTGATCTTCCTGGTCGGGCTGATGTTCTACCAGGACTGGTTGCTCGCCTGCATTGCCTTCGTCGTGTTTCCGACCGCCATCCTGCCGATTGCCAAGATCGGCCGGCGCATGCGCAAGGTGTCAGCCAACACCCAGGCCGAGGTCGCGCGCTTCACGACGCTGATCGACGAGGTGTTCCGCGGCGCGCGGGTCGTGAAGTCCTACGGCATGGAAGCGCAGGAAGCGGCGCGCGCGCGCGGTGTGACCGAGCAGCTTTTCCGCCTGACCTACAAGGCTGCGCGCGTGCGCTCGGGCGCCCATCCGATCATGGAGACCTTGGGCGGCGTCGCCATCGTCGTGGTCATCCTCTACGGCGGCTGGCAGGTCATCGAGGGCGCGCGCACCACAGGCGCCTTCTTCTCGTTCGTCACGGCGCTGCTGCTCGCCTACGAGCCGCTCAAGCGGCTTGCCGGGCTCAACGCCAATCTGCAGGAAGGCCTTGCCGCTGCGCAGCGCGTCTTCGACATCCTTGACGTGCGTCCGGCCATCGTCGATCGCGCGGGCGCCTTGCCGTTGAGCGTCTCGCCAGGGCATATCCGTTTCGAGGGCGTGCGCTTCGCCTATGGCGCCGGTGGCGGCGAACCGTCGTCCCCGATGCCGCTGGCGCTCGCCGGCATCGAACTGGACATTCCGGCCGGCCGCACGGTCGCCCTGGTCGGTCCCTCGGGTGCCGGCAAGTCGACGATCATGAATTTGATCCCGCGCTTCTACGATGTCGGCGCCGGTCGCGTGACCATCGACGGCGTCGACGTGCGCGACGCCACGCTCGCCAGCCTGCGCGCCCAGATCGGCCTGGTCAGCCAGGAGATCGTTCTGTTCGACGACACGGTGCGGGCAAACATCGCCTATGGGCGCACGGGCGCCACCGAAGCCGACATCGTCGCGGCGGCGCGTGCCGCGGCGGCTGACGAATTCATCCGGGTGCTGCCGCAGGGCTACGACACCGTCGTCGGCGCGCATGGCGTCAAGCTGTCGGGCGGCCAGCGCCAACGCCTCGCGATCGCGCGCGCCATGCTCAAGAACGCGCCGATCCTGCTGCTCGACGAGGCGACCTCCGCCCTCGACACGGAGTCGGAACGCGCCGTGCAGGCGGCCCTCGCCGAGCTGATGCGCGGCCGCACCACGCTGGTCATCGCGCATCGGCTGTCGACGGTCATCGCCGCCGACCGCATCTACGTGATCGAGGCCGGACGTGTCGCGGAGTGGGGCAGCCATGCCGAGCTGATGGCGCGCGGCGGCAGCTATGCCCGTCTCTACGCGCTGCAGTTCGAAGCGCAGGCGGGTGCCTCCAGCCCTGGCGGCGCCGGCGAGGAAACTGCGTTGGCCGCGGCCAGCGTTCGTCGCGCGCGAGGCTGACCGGTGTCCGTGGTCAAGCGCTGGCTGCGCTCGGACGCGGCGCTTGCGGGCTTGAGCGCGCTGCTCGCGGCCTACATTCGCCTGGTGCGCTGGACCGGCCGCTGGCAGGTGGTCAACGCAGAGGCAGCTGCACGCATTTGGTCGTCCGGGAAACCCATCGTCGGCTGCTTCTGGCATGGCCGCATGATGATGATGACATATATCTGGGCGACCGAGCTGCCGATTGCCATGCTCATTTCGCGGCATCGCGACGGACGATTGATCGCCCGCACGATCGAGCGGCTCGGCATCATGACGATCGCCGGATCGACAGCCAAAGCGGGCGCCAAGGGCGGCGGCACGAAGGGCGGGGCAAGCGCGCTGCTGACCGCCGTGAGGACGTTGAAATCGGGTGTGGCTGTCGCAATCACGCCCGATGGCCCGCGCGGTCCCCGCATGCGGGCAAGCCCGGGCGCCGTCGCGGCAGCTCGTCTCGCCGGCGTGCCGCTCGTACCGGTCGCCGTCTCGATGAGCCGGCGCAAGGTGATCGGTTCTTGGGATCGATTTCTGCTGGCCTTGCCATTCAGCCGCGGCGTCTACATGTGGGGCGATCCGATCAGTGTGCCCGAAGATGCCGACGCGGCGACCCTGGCCCGGATCACCCGCCAGCTCGAAAGCGAGCTGACGCGGCTCTGCGACGAGGCGGACCGTCTGGTCGGCTGCGCGCCGATCGAGCCGGCGCCCGCCCTCGACGAACGGCCGCCTGCGATGGTGACCGCGGATGCGGTGCGCCAGCCATGATGCCGGCTCTCTATCGCGGTGCGACCGACCTTGCCGCGCCGGTCATCGAGATGGCGCTGGAGCGCCGCCGCCGGCGCGGCCGCGAGGACGAGCTGCGCATGGCCGAGCGGCGCGGCGCCCCGTCGCGCCCTCGTCCGGCGGGGCCTTTGGTCTGGCTCCACGCCGCCAGCGTCGGCGAGGCGCAAGCCACGCTCAGCCTTGTCGCGCGCCTCGTCGAGGGCGGTCGGCGTCACGTGCTGGTCACAACCGGCACGGTCACCTCGGCGCGGCTGCTCGGCCAGCGCCTGCCGGACGGCGCCTTTCACCAGTATGTGCCGGTCGATCGAGCTGCCTGGGTGCGGCGCTTTCTCGCTCATTGGCGGCCCGATCTCGCGCTCTGGGTGCAATCGGAGTTCTGGCCCAACCTGGTGCTCGAGACCAAGGCCGCGGGCGTGCCCATGGCGGTGATCAATGCACGCATGTCCGAGCGCTCATTCCGACGCTGGCGCTATCTCGGCGGTCTGATCCGGCCGATGCTCGAGGCATTCGCGCTGTGTCTCGCGGCCGATGCCGAGCATGCCCGTCGCTTCGAAGCGCTCGGCGCGCGCGCTGTGCGCGTCGCCGGCAATCTCAAATTCGCCGCTGCTCCCTTGCCCGTCGACAGCACCGCACGACAGACGCTCAACGCCATGATCGGCGACCGTCCGCGCTGGCTCGCCGCCTCGACCCATGACGGCGAGGAGCTGGCTGCGATTGCGACCCATCGGAGCGTCGCATCCGGCCGGCCCGGCCTTCTCACCATCATCGTGCCGCGCTACCCGGAGCGCGGCCCGCAGATCGCCGAGCTGGCCGCCGCCTCGGGGCTCGCCGTCGCCCGGCGCGCAGCCGGCGACGCGATCGAAACCGCGACCGACGTCTACGTCGCCGACACGATGGGCGAAATGGGCCTGTTCTACGAGGTCGCGCCGATCGTCTTCGTCGGCGGTTCGATCACGCCGCGCGGTGGCCATAACCCGATCGAGCCGGCCGCATTCGATTGCGCGATCCTGCATGGGCCCGACATGGCCAACAACCGCGAGATCGCCGCCGAACTGGCCGCCGCCGGTGCGACGCTTGTGGTCAATGACGCGACGGCGCTGGCCGACGAAGTCACCCGCCTGTTCGCCGATCCGGCCTTGCGCGCCGAGCGCGCCAAGGCGGCGCGCCGGGTGACGGCCGACAGTGGCGCCGTGCTCGATCGCGTGCTCGATGTGCTGGCCCCTTATCTTGCGGGATCGTCCGGTGCGCGCACCTGAGTTCTGGCGCAGCGGAGGCGGGTTGGCGCTTTCGCTCGCGCCGTTCGCGGCGATCTACGCCGTGGCGGGGCGGATTGCGCGCAGCCTCGTCGCGCCGCAGAACGTCGGCGTCCCCGTCATCGTGGTCGGCAATCTCGTCGCCGGCGGCGCCGGCAAGACGCCGGTCGTCATCTCGCTTGCCATCGAGCTGGCGCGACGCGGTCGTGCGGTTCACTGCGTTTCGCGCGGCTATGCGGGGCGGCTCGCCGGGCCTGTGCGCGTCGATGCACAACATCACGGTGCCGACGATGTCGGCGACGAAGCCCTTCTGCTTGCCGCCCATGCGCCGACCTGGGTCGGCCATGATCGTCTCGCCGCAGCGCGCGCGGCCGTTTCCGCCGGCGCCGATATTCTCGTGCTCGATGACGGCTTCCAGAACCCGGCGCTCGCCTACGACCTGTCTCTTGTCGTGGTCGATGGCGGCTACGGATTCGGCAACGGCATGGTCATGCCGGCCGGGCCGCTGCGCGAGCCGATCGCCGCCGGCCTTGCGCGCGCCGACGCGGTCGTTCTGATGGGCGAGGACGAGTCGGGCGCGGCCGCCGCGATCGCGGCCGTCCGTCCCGACCTGCCGGTCCTGCGCGCACGCCTGGTGCCGGGCCCCGAAGGCGATGGTTTCGCCGGCCGGCGCGTCTACGCGTTCGCCGGCATCGGAAGGCCGGAGAAGTTCTTTGCCACCCTGGCCGGGCTGCGCGCCGAGGTGGTCGGCCGCGACGGCTTTGCCGACCACCATCGCTACACGCCGGACGAGATGATGCGCGTCGTCGAGGCGGCGGCCCGGCTCAAATCCGTGCCGGTCACGACGGCCAAGGACTTCCAGCGTGTGCCGGACGAAGCACGCGCCATGGTCGAGGTGCTGACCGTCACCGTCGCCTGGAAGGATCCCGTGGCGCTCGAACGGACGATCGCCCCGGTCGTTGCCGCAGCCGCCCATGCCTGATGTCGCCCATGCCTGATTTCGCCAAGCTCGTGCGGCACTGGGTGCTGCATCCGCTCGAGGCGCTGCTCGTCTATGCGTTGTTTGGTCTGTTCGGCCTCATGTCGATCGACCGCGCCTCGGCGATCGGCGCCTGGATCGGCCGGACGCTCGGACCGCGCCTGCCGGTCACGGCGCGCGCGCAGCGCAACCTGCGCATCGCCTTCCCCGACAAGTCGGATGCCGAGATCGACGCGATCGTCGCGGGCATGTGGGACCACCTCGGGCGCGTGGCGGCGGAATACCCTCACCTGCCGCACATCGTCATTGGCGGGCGCGACCGGCGCGTGATCGTGCACGGCACCGACGTGATCGACCTGGTGCGCGACGACGGCAAGCCGGCCGTATGCTTTTCCGCCCATCTCGGTAACTGGGAGCTGGCCTCGATGGTGGCGACGTGGCGCAACCTGCCGCTGACCCGCGTCTATCGCGCCGCCAACAACCGCTTCGTCGATCGCCTCGTGCGTCACAGTCGCCGCGCGATTTCCGGCACGCTGGTGCCCAAGGGCTCGTCGGGCGCCCGCGAGGCGCTCGCCACGTTGAACGGCAAGGGCCATGTCGCGCTGCTGGTCGATCAGAAACTCAATGACGGCATCGCGGTGCCGTTCTTCGGCCGCGATGCCATGACCGCGCCGGCGGTGGCGCAGCTGGCGCTCAAATTCGACTGCCCCGTGATCCCGGTTCGCGTCGAACGCCTGGAGGGCGCCCGCTTCCTCGTCACCGTCTATCCGCCGCTCGTGATGCCGCGCACGGGAGACCGCCCGGCGGACATCCGCGCCGGCATGGCGCGCATCAACCAAGTGCTCGAAGGCTGGATCCGCGAGCGGCCGGAGCAGTGGCTCTGGCTTCACCGCCGCTGGCCGGAATCCTGAGACGGATCGAGATGTTGGAGACCGGACCGTGTCGGTGCGGCAGGGACTCGCCGGGGAGGGTGAGGGTGTCCCGGCGAGTCCTGCGCACCCGTTCTCCAGCGGTCGGCTGAAAGAACGCGATCCAAGCGATGTCGAATACGTGCCCCGTATAGTTACGCTCGCCCCAAAGGCGGCGGTAGCGCTCCTGCGGATCAATCGAGTCGGGTTGGTCCGGCGCTCCCCGCGGCCGAATATCCCGCAGCGCCGTCGTCCACCGGCCTACCGGCGAATATTGTGCCGGGCAGTGCACATTACTTTACACCAAGCTCTGCCTAAATAAACGGCAGTCGCCTTTGCCGCGGCGTCTTGCCGCAGTCATTTGCTCAGCACGAGCTCGGCCGACCGAACGGGTTCGGCGGGCAGTTCGGATCGGGCGGCAGCGGCGGTGCCACCAGAACGGGATCGATGCGCATGTCGAACAGGTTCATGCGCCAGTCGAGATGAGCGCCCGTCACGCGCCCGGTGGCGCCCACCCTGGCAACGAACTCGCCCTGCTTGACCTGCTGGCCGACCGTCACGTCGATCGCCGAGAGATGGAGGAAGGCCGACATCAGGCCGTGCCCATGGTCGATCAGCAAAGTGCCACCCGTCAGGTAGAAATCGGGCTCCGCCAGGCGAACCACGCCCCCCGCCGGCGCGCGCACGGGCGTGCCGGTCGGCGCGGCGATGTCGACGCCCCAATGGGGCGCGCGCGGTTCACCGTTCAGGATACGCTGGCTGCCGTAGACGCCGGTGACGGGCCCGGCGACCGGCCAGATGAAGCCGGCGGTGAACTCCGCGAACTCGCTGTCGACACGGCGCAACTCTGCGACCTTGGCATTCTCCCGCTTGATGCGCGCGAGCAGATCGGGGGGCGGCGTCACCATCTTGTCGGGCAACCCGTCGATGCGCTGGATGTCGAACTTGCGCGGCTCGATGGCGAGGGTGCGGCGCTGGCGCCGTCCATCGCCAAGCGTGACGTCGAGGACGGCGGTCGCCGCCGCGTCGCGTCCGAAGCCGATCAGAAACACGCCGTCCGGCCCGACCCGCACGGGCCTTCCGTCAAGCGTCACCTTGGCGCCTGCAGCAGTGCGGCCGAGCACGAGGCCACCCTGGGCGAGGCGGCCCTCGAGTGCGGCCAGATCCTCGGCGCCGGCGCTGGGCCCGGCAGTCAGCAGGGCGCCGAGCACAAGTGCCGCGAGGGCAAGTCTCACAGCAGGCTGCCTTGCTTGTCAGGCTTGCGGCTGGCCGGCAGCGGCGTGGCTGGCCGGCGGGTGCCGCCGTCAGCCGTCGCGGCGACCGTGCCGTCATGGAATGCGATCGACAGCGCGGCGCCGGGCTCGACCGCCGCCGCGGCCGTGACGGGCTCGCCGCTGCGCGTGCGCACCAGCGCGAAGCCGCGCTCGAGCACGCGCTGAAAGGACAGGCCGTCGAGCAGCCGGCCGAGCCGCTCGACATGCTCGATGCACGGTTGAAGCATGCGTGTGGCCACGCCACCCAGGCGCTGTTCGAGCTCGATCAGGCGCTCCGACTTGCGCGCCGCATCGCGCGCGATCGACGCGGCCTGCAGCCGATGGGCGACGCGCTCGTAACGCCGCGTGCGCTCGGCAAGAAAACTCTCGTAGCCCGATTTGAGCGCGCGCAGCTCGCTCGCGAGCTTCGACCTCATCTCGGCGAGCTGATGCTTGGGATCGAAGCGGCGCAGATCGGCGCGCGCCACGCGATGCTCGCGCTTGGTCAGGAACGTGCCGATGGCGAGTCGAAGCCGCTCGCCGCGGTCGTCGAGCGATTGCGTCGCGGTTTCGATCAGGCGGCGCGGATCGCCGAGCCCGCGGCCGAGCGCCAGCACGCGCAGGCGGCGCTCGTCGACCAGACGGACCAGCCCGCCGACGAGGCGCGCGCCGCGGTCGACGATCTGGGTCAAGAGCTCTGCGCGCACCGGCACCACCAGCTCGGCCGCTGCCGTCGGCGTCGGCGCGCGCAGGTCGGATGCGAAGTCGATCAGCGTCGTGTCGGTCTCGTGGCCGACCGCGGAGACGAGCGGAATGGCGCTCGCCGCGGCGGCGCGCACCACGACCTCCTCGTTGAACGCCCACAGATCCTCGAGGCTGCCGCCGCCGCGCGCGACGATCAGCACATCGGGCCGCGGCACCAATCCACCTGGGACAAGCCCGTTGAAGCCGGCGATGGCGGCCGCGACCTGCTCGGCCGCACCCTCGCCCTGGACGGCCACCGGCCAGACCAGGACGTGGCGCGGGAACCGATCGGCGAGTCGGTGCAGGATGTCGCGAATGACCGCGCCGGTCGGCGAGGTGATGACGCCGATCACACCGGGCAGGAACGGCAGCTTGCGCTTGCGCGCCGGATCGAACAGGCCCTCGGCGGCGAGCTTGCGCTTGCGCTCCTCGAGCAGCTTGAGCAAGGCGCCTTCGCCCGCCAGCTCCATCTGGTCGATGACGATCTGGTACTTCGAGCGTCCGGGATAGGTCGTCAGCCGGCCGGTGCAGATGACCTCGATGCCGTCCTCGGGCTTGAGCCCGAGACGCGCCACCTGGCCGCGCCAGCACACGGCGTCGAGCACGGCGTCGGTGTCCTTGAGGCAGAAATAAAGATGACCCGAGCTGTGGCGCTTGAAGCCGGAGATCTCGCCGCGCACGCGCACGCGCTCGAAAGCGCCTTCGACCGTTCGCTTCAGCGCATGGGACAGTTCGCCGACCGTGTATTCCGGGACATTCCGTCCCGGCGCGTCGGGACCGGGGGCGGCCTCGGTCCTGGGCGTCAGCAATGCAGGCTCCGTCATGACTGGCCCTATGATACAACAGCGCGCGCAAGCACAGGATCAAAAGCGGGGCGGGGTGGCCATGAAGGTTCTAGTCGTCGGCTCGGGTGGCCGCGAGCATGCGCTGTGCTGGGCGCTCGCCGCCTCGCCGCTCTGTGACAAGCTCTACTGCGCGCCGGGCAATGCCGGCATCGCCGAGCAGGCGGAGCTGGTGCCGATCGCGGCGGAGAACATCGAGGGCCTCGTCGAATTCGCGCGCAGCACCGGCATCGACTTCGTCGTCGTCGGCCCGGAGGCGCCATTGGTCGCAGGCCTCGCCGACCACCTCGAAGAAGCCGGCATCAGGACCTTCGGGCCCTCGGCCGCAGCCGCCCAGCTCGAAGGCTCCAAGGGCTTCATGAAGGATCTGTGCCGGCGCGTGAACGTGCCGACCGCCGCCTATGGCCGGTTTCGCGATCTGCGCGCGGCCAAGGATTTCGTGCGCCGGCACAACTCGCGCATGGTCATCAAGGCGGACGGGCTCGCCGCCGGCAAGGGGGTGATCATCCCGGCCAACCAGGCCGAAGCCTTCGCCGCCCTCGAGGACATGATGGTGCAGCGCCGTTTCGGCGCGGCGGGCGACGAAGTCGTGGTCGAGGACTTCCTGGCCGGCGAGGAGGCGAGCTTCTTCGCCCTGTGCGACGGTCGCACCGCCTTGCCGCTCGCCTCGGCCCAGGATCACAAGGCGGTCGGCAATGGCGACCGCGGGCCGAACACGGGAGGCATGGGCGCCTATTCGCCGGCGCCGATCATGACCGAGGCGATGACCGCCCGAGTCATGGCCGAGATCATCAACCCCGTGGTCAAGGGCATGGCGGATGCCGGCACGCCATTCCGCGGCGTGCTCTTCGCCGGATTGATGATCGATCCCAAGGGCCCGAAGCTCCTCGAGTTCAACGTTCGGTTCGGCGACCCGGAATGCCAGGTGCTGATGCTGCGTCTGCAATCGGATCTGCTGCCCGCTCTGGTCGCCGCGCGCGACGGCATGCTCGATCATTTCGATCTGCGCTGGTACCCGGACGCCGCGCTCTGCGTGGTCATGGCCGCCAATGGCTATCCCGGCGACTATGCCAAGGGCACCGAGATCAAGGGGCTCGACAAAGCGGCCCAGGTGCCGGGTGTCACCGTATTCCATGCCGGCACGCGCGCCGAGGGCGACCGGATCCTCGCCAATGGCGGCCGTGTGCTCGGCGTCTCCGCACGCGCGGCCGATGTGCGCGCCGCACAAGTCCAGGCCTACGCCGCGGTCGACCGGATCGACTGGCCGCAGGGCTTCTGCCGGCGCGACATCGGCTGGCGCGCTGTTGCGCGCGGTTGAGCCGTCCGGAACAAGCCCATGCAGACCGGCGTTAAACGGGAGAGGGCCATGTCAGACTGGATGCCCATGCCTCGAGCCGCGTCGCTTGTCCTTCCGCTCGTCGTGCTGACGGCGCTGACCGTGGGTGCCTGCCAGCCGATGGCCTGGACCAAGCCGGGCGCGACGCCCGAGCTCGCCCAGATCGATCAGCACGAGTGCAGCCGCCTCGCCTCGCAGACGGCCTTTCGCGATTACTTCCATGGCGGCCCGTTCTTTTACCCCTTCCCGGACCGCTGGCATCGGCGCAGCCATTTCTATCGCCAGCAGCGCGAATTTGACCGCATGAGCTACGAAGCCCATCTGCAGGACTACTGCATGCGCGCCCGCGGCTATGAGCTGGTGCCGATCGGACCGGGCTGACGCTTGCCACGGCAATTTGCCAACTGCCGGAAAATAGCGTAAAATCAGCACTTTCATCGATGTGAATCGGCCGCTGGCAGCAGCGGCGCTTGGCCCCGTGCGGAGACATCGCCGATGAGACGCCTGCTGGCACTTGCGATGACCCTTGCGCTTGCGGTCATCGGTCCGGCCATGGCGGCCGACAAGAAGGACAAGAAGAAGGAGGAAGATTCCAAGATCGACCGCTACACGCGGATGCTCAAGGAGAGCAACTACGTGCCGTTCGGCCCCTATGTCGTCTTCCTCAGCCGCGACGATAGGTCAAAGGCCGCGTCTCGGTCGCCATCGAGGCCGAGGATTCGAAGGCCAAGGAAACGCTCAAGAACAACAAGCAGGCGATCGACGGCATGCTCTACCCGATCGCAACCAGGCTGTTCGAAGATGGCAGCCCCGGCCCGTCCCATTTCGAGTACTTCAAGAACGAAGCGATGTCGCGCCTGAAGGCGCGCTTCCCCCTCGAGGTCAAGGACATCTTCATCAAGGATGTCATGGGATGAGGCGAGGGGCGGCGGGCGCCCGGCCATCCGGTCGCCGTTCCCGGGCGTAGACGCGCGGCGAACTGGACACCGGCGCCTGCGTTTGCTGTCCGTGCCGAACCCGGCGCCATGATACGGCCATAATCTCCGGGCTCGATCGGGCGCCCGTTTCGCCCGCGACCTGAATCCCCGCATCGGAGGCTTCATGCATCTGCGCTCTTGCCTGACCTTGGGAATGCTGCTGGCCATGCTGCCGCTCCTGGCGGGCGGCGCGCCAGCACGGGCAGGCGTCTACAATCCCGAGACCTTCACGCTCTCAAACGGGCTCCAGGTCGTCGTGGTGGTCAGCCACCGCGCGCCGATCGTCACGCATATGGTCTGGTACAAGGTTGGCGCCGCCGACGAGCCGCCGGGCAAGTCGGGCATCGCGCATTTCCTCGAGCATCTCATGTTCAAGGGTACGCGCAACCTCAAGCCCGGGGAGTTCTCCCAGGGGGTCGCGCGCAATGGCGGACGCGAGAATGCGTTCACCTCGTCCGACTACACCGGCTACTACCAGGAGGTTGCGTCCGATCGGCTCGAGCTCGTCATGCGCATGGAGGCCGACCGCATGGCCAACCTCGTCATCACCGATGCCGAAGTCAACCCCGAGCGCGAGGTGATCCTGGAGGAGCGCCGCTCGCGCACCGACAACAGCCCGGCCTCGCAGCTCCGCGAGCACGTCCAGGCGGTGCTCTTCCTCGCCCATCCCTATCGCATTCCCGTGATCGGCTGGGAGCACGAGATCCGCGGTCTCAACACGGGCGACGCGCTCGACTTCTACGCCAAGCACTACGCGCCCAACAACGCGATCCTGGTGGTAGCGGGAGACGTGACGGCCGCGCGCGTCAAGGAACTCGCGGAAAAATACTACGGTCCCATCCCGGCCAAGACAGTGGCGCCGCGCGTGCGGCTCGACGAGCCGCCGCACCTGGCGCCGCGCCGCGTTTCGCTCGAGAGTCCGCGCGTCGGCCGCCCATCCTGGAGCCGCACCTACATCGCGCCCAGCTACCGCAAGGGCGAGACGCGGTATGCATACGCGCTTCAGCTGCTGTCGCAGATCCTCGACGGCGGCGCCACCAGCCGCCTCTACAAGGCGCTCGTGATCGACGCCAAGATCGTCAACTCGGTGTCCGCCTGGTACGACCCCAATGCCTACGATCTCGGCACCTTCGGCTTTTCCGCCACGCCCAAGCCGGGCGGCGAGCTGGCCGAGGTCGAGGCGGCGGTCGACAAGGAGATCGCCCGCCTGCTTGCCGACGGCGTGACCGACGAAGAAGTCGCGCGCGCCAAGACCCAGCTCAAGGCAGCTGCCGTCTATGCGCGCGACAGCATGCGTGGCGCGGCGCGCGCGCTGGGCGGCGCGCTCGTCGTCGGCCGCACGGTCGAGGATGTCGAGAGCTGGCCCGAGCGGATCGCCGAGGTCACCAGGGCGGACATCGAAGCGGCGGCGCGCCACGTGCTGAAGCTGCCGCACTCCGTGACCAGCCTGTTGCTGCCCAAGCCGACGACGTGAGGCAACTCGTATGTTGACGCGAATCCTCGTCGTCCTCGTCGCGCTCCTCGCTTGGGCGCCCGCCTGGTCGCCGGCCTGGGCGGTAACCATCCAACGCGTGATCAGCCCCGGCGGCATCGAAGCCTGGCTGGTCGAGGACAAGACCGTGCCGATCATCGCGCTCGACGTCTCCTGGCGCGGCGGCAGCGCGCTGGTGCCCGCCGAGAAGCGCGGCATCGCCGAGATGGCGATGGAGCTGCTCGACGAAGGGGCGGGTCCTCACGATTCCCAGGCGTTCAAGCGGCAGCTCGAGGACTTGTCGATCAGCCTGAGCTTCTCGGCGCATCTCGAGACGGTGAGCGGCGGGCTCAGCACGCTCCGCGACAACCGCGAAACCGCCTTCGCGCTCATGCGTCTGGCGCTGACCGAGCCGCGCTTCGACCAGGATGCGATCGATCGGCTGCGCGACCAGAAGCTTTCGGGTCTCGTGCAGTCCGCACAGCAGCCGCGCACCATCGCCAACCGTGCGTGGTGGCGCAGCGTCTTCCCCGAGCATCCCTACGGGCGGCAGGCATCGACCGCGGAGACGTTGAAGCGCGTGGTCGCCGACGATTTGCGCCGCTTTGTTCGCGACCGTCTGGCGCGCGACAACATCATGCTCGGCGTGGTCGGCGACATTTCGGCCGACGAGCTCAGGCCGCTGCTCGACCGTACCTTCGGGGGCCTGCCGGCGACCTCGGTGCCGGCCGAGGTGCCGGCCGTGACGCCGGCTGCGCGCGGCGACGTCATGGTCGTGCGCCGGGGCGTGCCGCAATCCGTCGTCACCTTCGGCCATGGCGGCATCAAGCGCGACGATCCGGATTGGTATGCCGCTCATGTCATGAACCATCTGATGGGCGGCGGCGGCTTCACCTCGCGCCTGATGCGCGAGGTGCGCGAGAAGCGCGGCCTCGCCTATGGCGTCTCGACCGGACTGGTGCCGATGGACCAGGCGGCCGCGATCGTCGGCACGGTCGCGACCGAGAACAGCCGCGTCGCCCAGTCGATCGAGATCATCAAGGCGGAGTGGGCGCGGTTCGCCGCGGAAGGACCCAGCCAGCAGGAGCTCGATGAGGGCAAGACCTATCTGACCGGCTCTTTCGCGCTGCAGTTCGACACGGCGCGCCGAGTCGCGGGCATCCTCGTCTCGATCCAGCGCGACCGGCTCGGCATCGACTACATCAGCGAGCGCAACCGCCTGATCGAGCGGGTCACGATCGAGGATGTGCGCCGGGTCGCCAAACGCTTGCTGGACCCCGCGAATCTCACCTTCGTCGTGATCGGCGAGCCGCAGGGTGTGTCGCCGACGCGCGAGGCGCCGACGCCGGAGGGGTGAGGCTTCGGCCCCGGCTTTGACCGCCGCGCCCGGCGGCGCGACAATGGTGATATGACCATCCGCCTGCTGCCCGAGACGCTCGTCAACCGCATCGCCGCGGGCGAGTTAGTCGAGCGCCCGAGCTCGGCCGTCAAGGAGCTGGTCGAAAACGCGATCGACGCCGGCGCGACACGCATCGACGTCGTGCTCGGCGACGGCGGCCAGAGCCTGATCGCGGTCAGCGACGACGGCATGGGCATGACGCGCGAGGAGCTGTCTCTCGCCGTCGAGCGCCACGCCACCTCCAAGCTGCCCGGCGACGATCTTGACGCCATCCGTACGCTCGGCTTTCGCGGCGAGGCCTTGCCCTCGATCGCGGCGGTCAGCCGGCTCGCCATCACCAGCCGCGCGCGCGGCGCCGCGGGGGATCAGGCGGGGGCGTGGCGCATCGAGGTCGAGGGCGGCGCCAAGCGCGCGCCCGTGCCGGCCGCACATGAAACGGGCACGCGCGTCGAGGTGCGCGATCTCTTCTTCGCGACGCCGGCCCGGCTCAAATTCCTCAAGGCGGCGCGCACCGAGCTCGGCCATGCCCAGGACGCAGTCGAGCGCCTGGCCATGGCCCATCCGCACATCGCATTCAGCGTCAGCGACGGCTCGCGCATGCTCGTCAAGCTGGCGGCTGCCCCTGGGGTCCTTGGGGGTGATCTGCTCGAGGCCCGGCTGGCGCGCGTCGCCGCCATCCTCGGCCGCGACTTCGCGCCGAATGCCCTGCCGATCCGGGCCGAGCGCCACGGCTTCGTGCTGACCGGCCATGCCGGCCTGCCGACCTATAGCCGCGCCAACGCGCTCCAGCAGTTCCTGTTCGTCAACGGACGGCCGGTGCGCGACAAGCTGCTGCACGGCGCGGTGCGCGGCGCCTATGCGGAGTTCCTCGCGGGGGACCGGCACGCCGTGCTGGCGCTCTTCCTCGACGTGCCGCTCGACGAGGTCGACGTCAACGTGCACCCGGCCAAGACCGAGGTGCGCTTCCGCGATGCGGCGCTCGTGCGCGGCCTGATCGTCGGCGCGCTGCGCCATGCGCTGGCCACCGCCGGCCATCGTGCCTCGACGACGGTGGCTGCCGCGACGCTCGACGCCGTGCGCCCCGGCGCGCCGGCGCCGTCGTTTGGCTGGCCCGGGCGCGGCGCTGCGGTGCCGAACCGGATACCGCCGGGCCTCGCCGAGGCGGCGCGCCATTATCAGGCGCCGCTGAGCCTCGCGGCTTCACCGGGTGCACCCACGGCCGGCGCCGAACCGGCCGAGACCGCGCCCGACCATCCGCTCGGCGCGGCGCGCGCGCAGCTCCACGAGACCTACATCGTCGCGCAGACTGCCGACGGCATCGTCATCGTCGATCAGCATGCCGCCCATGAGCGCCTGGTGTTCGAGCGCATGAAGCAGGCGCTCGCCAATGGCGGCATCAAGCGTCAGGCGCTGCTCATTCCCGAAGTCGTCGAGCTCGACGAGCGTACGGCCGAGCGATTGGCGGGACGCGCAGCCGAATTTGCCGAGCTCGGCCTCGTGCTCGAACGCTTCGGCCCGGGTGCCGTGGTCGTGCGCGAGGTGCCGGCGCTCCTGGGCGAGACCGACGTGCAGGGCCTGGTGCGCGATCTGGCCGACGAGCTCGCCGAGCTCGGCGAAGCGCTCGGCCTCAAGGAGCGTCTTGCCGAGGTGTGCGGAACGCTCGCCTGTCATTCCAGCGTGCGCGCCGGACGCCGGCTCAATGCCGAGGAGATGAACGCGTTGCTGCGCCAGATGGAGGCGACGCCCCATTCCGGCCAGTGCAACCACGGCCGGCCGACCTATGTCGAGCTGAAGCTCGCCGACATCGAGCGTCTGTTCGGCCGGCGCTGAGCCTGCAGATCAGGATGCGTAGCGCAGGAACATCAGCCGCGCCTTGCCGTAGCGCCGCTCGTCGACGAGCGTGAAGCCCTGAGGCGGCGTCAGCGCATCGCCGCGCCCCAGCTCGACGACGACGAGGGCACCGGGAGCCAGCCAGCCGCGCTGGGCGAGGGCAGCAAGCGCCGGCGCGGCGAGCCCGGCGCCATAGGGCGGATCGAGAAAGGCGAGATCGTGGCTCTCGCTGGCGCGCGGCGGGGCGAGCGCGTCGCCCGCGACGATGTGCGCGCGGTCCTCCTGGTCGAGGCCCGCGACGTTGCGGCGGATCAGCGCCAGCGCCTGGCGGTCGTTGTCGAGAAAGGTGACGCGGGCCGCGCCGCGCGACAGGGCCTCGAGGCCGAGCGCGCCGGTGCCGGCGAAGGCGTCGAGCACGATGGCGCCGGGCAGCAGCGCCTCGCCGCCGGCGCGCGTCAGCCTGCCGCCCTGGAGGATGTTGAACAGGGCCTGGCGCGCGCGGTCGCTGGTCGGGCGGATCGCGTCGTCGGCGGGCGTCTCGATCCGGCGCCCCTTGTGGCTACCTGCGACGATTCGCATCGCGTGACGTGCCCGTGCGTTTGCGCCGTTCGGCTGCGCGGTCTGCCCTGTCCCGACTCGGCGTGGCCGGCGCGCGACCGAGCTGCTCGCGCAGCACCTTGGCGCCGACCTCCTCGACCGCGCCCTCGGCAAGATGGCCGAGTTGGAACGGGCCATAGGCGATGCGGATCAGGCGATTGACGCGCAATCCCAGATGCTCGAGCACGCGGCGGACCTCGCGGTTCTTGCCCTCGGCGAGTGACAGCGCGATCCACGCATTGTCGCCTTGCTGGCGCTCGAGTGACGCGCGGATCGGGCCGTAGTCGATGTCGTCGATGGTCACGCCGCGCGCGAGGCGGGCCAGCGCCGCCGGCTCGACCCGGCCGAAGGCGCGCGCGCGGTAGCGTCTGACCCAGCCGGTCGACGGCAGTTCGAGCCGGCGCGCCAGGCCGCCGTCGTTGGTCAGCAGCAGCAGGCCTTCGGAGGTGACGTCGAGCCGGCCGACCGAGATGACGCGCGGCAATTCCTTGGGGAGCGCGGCGAACACGGTGGCGCGGCCCTCCGGGTCGCGATGCGTCGTGACGAGCCCGACCGGCTTGTGATAGCGCCACAGCCGCGCGCGCTCGGGCTCGGGCAGCACCTTGCCGTCGACGGTCACGAGACTGGCCGCGGTCACGACCACGGCCGGGCTGGTCAGCGTGACGCCGTCGACCGCGACGCGGCCCGCCGCGATCCAGCGCTCGGCGTCGCGCCGCGAGCACAGGCCGGCGCGCGCGATGCGCTTGGCGATGCGTTCTCCGGTGCTGGCCTCTGCGCCGGGTCGATCCGCGTGCCGATCAGCGCCCGCCCGATCACCTGCGGGCATGGCCGGCCGCGCGCACGAAGGCGTCGAAGATGCGGCTGTCGCCCGGGTCGATCGCGTATTCCGGATGCCATTGCACGCCGAGGCAGAAGCGCCGGCGCGGATCCTCGATGCCCTCGATCACGCCGTCGGAGGCGACCGCGTTGATGCGGATGCGCCTGGGCACCGCCTTGACCGCCTGGTGATGCGCGCTGTTCACCGCCATCATCTCGCGGCCGACGATGCGGTGGAGCAGCGTGTCCTTGACCACCGTCACGTGATGGCCGGCCTCGGTGCGCGGGTTGGGCTGCTCGTGCGCGAGGGCCGCCTCGACCTCGTCGGGAATGTGCTGGATGAGCGTGCCGCCGAGCACGACACCCAAGAGCTGTTCGCCGCCGCAGATGCCGAGCACGGGCATGTCGCGCGTCAAGGCGCCCTTGGTGACCGCCAGCTCGAACTCGGTGCGCTTGCCCTTGAGCGTGACCTTGGGATGGCGCGTCGTGGCGCCGAACAGGGCCGGGTCGACGTCGAAGGCGCCGCCGGTGACGATTAGCCCGTCGATCAGCCCGAGATAGTCGGCGCATTGCTTGGTCTCGTGCGGCAGCACGATCGGCAGACCGCCGGCGCGCGCGACCGCGGCGCAGTAGTTCTCGCGGATCGCGTACCAGGGCTGCTTGGAGTAGCCGCCGGGCGGCTCGGCATCGAGAGTGAGGCCGATCACCGGCCGTTTCTTGCGCTTGGCCATGGCGGACAATCTAACCCGAATTTGCTGCGCGAGCGAGGATGATGGGGTGCCTTGACCGCTTGGCGCGCGCGCCGCATGGTCGGCCGCGATGTCCGAGTCTACGGATCCCATGGCCCTGGCGCTCGCCGAGGCGAAGGCCGCGGGCGCGCGCGGCGAGGTGCCGGTCGGCGCCGTGCTGGTCGACGGCGCCGACGGCAGAGTGCTGGCGCAGAGCGGCAACCGCATCGTCGAGCTCAACGACCCGACGGCCCATGCCGAGCTTCTCGCGATCCGGGCCGCCGCGGCTTGGGTCGGTGCGGCGCGCCTGGTCGGCGCCGATCTCTATGTCACGCTCGAGCCCTGTCCGATGTGCGCCCAGGCGATCAGCTTCGCGCGCCTGCGCCGCCTTTACTTCGGCGCCTACGACCCCAAGGGCGGCGGCGTCGAGCACGGGCCGCGCATCTTCGCCCAGCCGACCTGCCACCACCGGCCGGAGGTGATCGGCGGCCTCGGCGAAAGCGAGGCCGCGCGACTGCTTCAGGACTTCTTCAGGGCGCGCAGGGGCTGATCAATCTGATCAGAACAGCCGCTCGAACAGGCTCGGCGTCTTGCGCTTGATGACCGGCACCTCGCCCTCGTTGGGCGGCTTGCCGAGGGCGGCGTTCTCCTGCAGGCGCTGGGTCTCCTTGACCGGATTGACCACCTCGGCCTGGGCCGGCTGTGGGTCCTTCCAGAAGATCAGGCGGTCGACGAGAAAGCGGTCGGCCTGGGCGAGCTTGGAGGTCTCCTCGTCGACGATGGCGCGGATGTTGGGCGTCGCCCGATCGGCGCCGGCGCGCGCGATCAGCGCGGCATCGCCCGGGGTGGGGCCGGCGGGTGCGGCACCGCCCGCCGGGACCAGTCCCGGCTGGGCGCGCGGCGCCACGGGCGGCGTCGAGCCGAGCGAGGCAGCGGCAACGCCGGTGCGCGGCGCGGCGCTGACCGCGGGGCCGACGGCGGGTGCCGCCGGCGCGGCCGCGGGTGAATTGACGCTGCTGAACAGGCTCTGCCGCGCGGCGTCGACCGGGCTCAGCTCCTGCGGCCGCTGCGCGCCCGGCTGCGGCGGGCGCAGCGCGTATTCCGGCGGCAGGCTGAGCGGCGCCCGCGTCACGACGGCGAATTCGTCGGGCGAGCGCTTGCCGAGGCCCAGCGCCTTCTTCGGATCGCTGCAGCCCTGCAGCGAGAGGCCAAGCGTCGCGATCGCCGCGGCGATCAATGCAGTCCGGCCATGCATCGCTCTCTCTCCCACCTTGCGCGCGCGCGTCACCGTGCTTCGGGCTTGTCGGCCGCCAGGGTGTCGAACAGCATCAGGAACACCCCGACCGTGATGGCCGAATCGGCGACGTTGAATGCCGGCCAATGATACCCGAAAGCGTGCAGATCAAGGAAGTCCACGACGGCCCCGAAGCGGAGCCGGTCGATCACATTGCCGATGGCGCCGCCGATGACGAGGCCGAGCGCCAGGCCGAGGCTGAGCCGTCGCGCCTGCCACAGCCACGCGGTCAGCACGACCGAGACAATCAGGGCGAGTGCGGCGAGCACGAGCGGCCCGTACTCGGCGAGGTCGTTAAACATGCCGAAGCTGATGCCGCGGTTCCACACCGGAGCCAGGTTGGCGAACGGCGTGAGCTCGATGATCCGCGGCGGGTCGAACACCAGGCGGAGCATCCACACCTTGAATGCCTGGTCGAGCGCCACGACCGCGAGCGCCAGCCCGAGGCTGCGCCGCCGGATGATGTGCGCGACGTCGAGCTCGCGCTCGGCCGGGGTGAGCAGCCCGCTCATTCCGCCGCCGCACGATGCTCGACCGCGTCGGCGCAGCGCCGGCATAGCGCCGCGTGGCCGTCGACCTGGCCGACTTCGGGCAGCACCTTCCAGCAGCGTTCGCACTTGGCTCCATCGGCTACGCCGCTGACCACGCCGACGCCGGCGACATCGGCGAGCGTGAAGGCGCCGGGAGGCGCCTCGGCCGTGACGACGCTGGCGGCCGACGTGATGGCGATCTCCGCCGCATCGAGGCCTGCCATCGCCTGGACATGCTCGGCGGTCGCCCAGATCGTCGGATGAGCCTGCAGGCCCGAGCCGATCTTCTTGTTGGCGCGCTCGATCTCGAGCGCACCGGTGACGACCCGGCGCAGCGCGCGCACCTTGTCCCACTTGGCCGCCAGCGCGTCGTCGCGCCATCCGGCCGGGATCGCCGGAAAGAGGCGCAGATGGACGCTGTCCTCCGTGCCGGCACCGCTAGCCCGTGCACTTGGCACCTGATCCGGGCTCGAGCCCATGCGGTGGAGCCAGGCCTCCTCGGCCGTGAAGCACAGCACGGGCGCGAGCCACGCCGTCAGGCAGGAGAACACCTCGTCCATCACCGTGCGCGCGGCACGCCGGCGGACCGCGTCGGTGCGGTCGCAGTAGAGCGCATCCTTGCGGATGTCGAAGTAGAAGGCTGAGAGGTCGACCGCGCAGAAATTGTGGATCTCGGTGAAGAGCGCGTGGAAATCGAAGTCGGCGACCGCCTTGCGCACGATCTGGTCGAGCTCGGCGAGCCGGTGCAGCACCCAACGCTCGAGCTCGGGCATGTCCTCGGGCTTGACGCGCTCGCGCTCGCCGAAGCCGTCGAGCGCGCCCAGGAGATAGCGCAGCGTGTTGCGCAGGCGCCGATAGAGCTCGGCCTGGTACTTCAGGATGTCGGCGCTGATGCGCAGATCCTCGGAGTAGTCGGATCCCACCACCCACAGGCGCAGGATGTCGGCGCCGTACTTGTCGACGACCTCCTGGGGTGCGACCACGTTGCCGAGCGACTTCGACATCTTGCGGCCCTGGTCGTCGACCACGAAACCATGGGTCAGCACGGCGTCGAAAGGCGCGCGGCCGCGCGTGCCGCACGCCTCGAGCAGCGAGGAATGGAACCAGCCGCGGTGCTGGTCTGAGCCCTCGAGATAGAGCGAAGCGGGCCAGGCGAGATCGTCGCGCTGCTCGAGCACGAAGGAGTGCGTCGAGCCCGACTCGAACCAGACGTCGACGATGTCCATGACCTGCTCGAAGCGCTGGGGATCGCGCCCGCCGAGGAAGCGCTCGGGGTGGCCCGCGAACCAGGCGTCGGCACCCTCTTTCTCGAAGATCTCGCCGATGCGGTCGAACACGGCCTGGTCGCGCAACAGCTCGCCCGACTGCTTGTCGACGAAGACGGCGATCGGCACGCCCCAGGCGCGCTGGCGCGAGATGCACCAGTCCGGCCGCTGCTCGATCATGGCATGGAGCCGGTTACGTCCCGTGGCCGGCACGAAGCGCGTCGCGTCGATCGCGGCGAGCGCCGTCTTGCGCAGGCCCGTGCGCTCCATCGAGATGAACCATTGCGGCGTGTTGCGGAAGATGATCGGCGCCTTCGACCGCCAGGAATGCGGGTACTGGTGCACCAGCGTGCCCTTGGCGAGCAGCGCGCCCGATTCCGCGAGTGCCTTGATGACGGCGCCGTTCGCGTCGCCCGGTTTGCCTTGGGACGTGTAGACCTGCTTGCCCGCGAACATCGGCACATGCGCAAAGAAGGTGCCGTCGTCGCCGACCGTGTCGGGCACGGCGATGCCATTGGCGACGCCGAGCTCGTAGTCGTCCGCACCATGTCCGGGCGCGATGTGGACGAAGCCCGAGCCGTCCTCGGCCGTGACGAAGGCGCCGGGCAGCAACGGCACGTCGAAATCGTAACCGCGCCCGCGCCAGGGATGCATGGCGACCGCCCCGGCGAGCTCCACGCCGTTGAGCGTCGCCTTGACCGTGTGCCCCGTGATCTTGGCGGCGGCAAGGAACGCTTCCAGACGCGCCGCGGCAACCACGTAGCTGGCACCGGGCTTCACCGTGCTGCCCTCGGCGACGGCGCCGGCACTGACCACGGCATAGGAGATTTCGGCGCCATAGGCGATCGCGCGGTTGCCGGGCAGCGTCCACGGCGTCGTCGTCCAGATGACGATCGAGGCACCCTCGAGCGCGGGATGGCTCGCCTTGATGACCGGAAAGCCGGCGTGCACCGTCGTCGATTTGTGGTCGTGGTATTCGATCTCGGCCTCGGCGAGCGCGGTCTTCTCCACGACCGACCACATGACCGGCTTGGCGCCGCGGAACAAGCCGCCGTTCATGGCGAACTTGCCGATCTCGCGCACGATCTGCGCCTCGGCCGGATAGGTCATGGTCGCGTAGTACTTCGCCCAATCGCCCTCGACGCCGAGGCGCTTGAACTCGTCGCGCTGGATGCCGATCCACTTCTCGGCGAATTCGCGGCACTCGCGGCGGAATTCGATGACCGGCACGGCGTCCTTGTCCTTGCCCTGGGCGCGGTATTCTTCCTCGACCTTCCATTCGATCGGCAGGCCGTGGCAGTCCCAGCCGGGCACGTAGTTGGCGTCCTTGCCCAGCATCTGCTGGGAGCGGTTGACGACGTCCTTGAGGATCTTGTTGAGCGCGGTGCCGATGTGCAGATGGCCGTTGGCGTAGGGCGGCCCGTCATGGAGGATGAACTTCTCGCGCCCCTTGGACTGGCGGCGCAGCCTGTCCCACAGCTCCATGGCGGCCCAGCGCCGCAGCAGCTTGGGCTCGAGCTCGGGCAGGCCGCCGCGCATCGGGAAGGTCGTGCGCGGCAGGAAGACCGTCGATTTGTAGTCCACGCTCATCGTCAATCTCGTTTCAGCTCACTGTGTCGCGCGCAGGGCGCCCGCAGCGTCGGGCCGCAGCAGCCGGCGTGCCGCGTCCGCGTCGAGGGCGATCTGCTTCTTCAGCTCGTCGATGCCGGTGAAGCGCCGCTCCGGCCTCAGGAACTCGACGAGCTGGACGCGCAGATGGCGGCCATAGAGATCGCCCGCGAAGTCGAACAAATGCACCTCGAGGCGGGGCTCGGTGCCGGCGAAGGTCGGCCGCCGGCCCAGATTGGCGACACCGTCGTGCCAAGTCGTCGCCGCGCCGCGATCGATGCCGGCGCGCACAGCATAGACGCCGAGGGCGGGCTGTAAATAGGTGCCGAGCCGCAAATTGGCAGTCGGAAAGCCGATGGTGCGCCCGCGCTTGTCGCCCTGCTGCACGCGGCCCTCGATCTCCCAGGGCCGGCCGAGCAGGAGGGCCGCATCGGCCGGCTTGCCGGCGATCAAGAGCTCGCGGATCGCGGTCGACGAATAGATCGTGGCGTGCGACGAGGCGACCGGCTGCACCTCGGTGAAGCCGAAGCCGTGGCGCACCGACATGTCGTGCAGCAGGGCCGCATTGCCGCGCCGCTTGTGGCCGAACACGAAGTCGTAGCCGGCGACGACATGCGCCACACCCAGCCCCTTGACCAGGATGTCCGCGACGAACTCTTCGGCCGTGATCAGCGAGAAGTCGCGATCGAAGCGCAGCACGAACAGGAGGTCGATGCCGAGCGCCTGGATCTGGCGCGCCTTGATGCGGAAGGGCGTCAGCCGGAAGGACGGTGGATCGGATTGGAAGACCATGCGCGGGTGCGGCTCGAAGGTGAGCACCGCACTCGGCGGGCGCACCCCGGTGCGCCCGGCATATTCGCTCGCGATCGTCTTGGTCGCCTCGATCACGGCGGCATGGCCGAGATGCACGCCATCGAAATTGCCAAGCGCCGCCACCGCGCCGCGGGCACGTTCGGAGAGGCCGGTGTGGTGGCGGAACAGCAGCATGGAATGGAGGGCCCTGGGGCCCGCTGGGGGCCGGTTTCGGGGCTGGACGAGGGCCGGTGCCCCGGGCTGATTTCGGGCGCCTAAACTGACGGATCGACCCCCGGAGATCAAGTGTTGCGCTGCAAAACCGGGGTCCGCTGCGGCGGGCCGTCGCAGTCCAATGGCGCATGCCCCCGGATGCGGGTCCGATGGCGTAGACCCAAAAGCGAGGCGGCCGGTCCTTTGGGACCGGCCGCCCAGGCGAAAGCTTTGGGTGGCCGGGCTAGGCGGCCTTCTGGCTCTGGCTCTTGCTCGGCACCAGGATCAGCGCCTCGCCGTCGACCACGACGCGGTCGCCGACCATGCACACCGTCTTCATGGCAACGCGGTTCTTGTCGGGGAAGATCTCGGTGATGGTGGCACGCGCCTGCACCGTGTCGCCGGCGCGCACGGGCGAGCGGAATTTGAGGCTCTGGCTGATGTAGATGCAGCCGGGGCCCGGCAGCTTGGTGCCGATCACGGTGGAGAGAAAGCTGGCGGTCAGCATGCCGTGGGCAATGCGGCCCTCGAATTGCGTGCCTTCCGCGAATTCCTGATTGAGGTGCACGGGGTTGAGATCGCCCGAGATGCCGGAGAACAGAACGATGTCGGTTTCGGTCACGGTCTTGGCATAGATCGCGGTCTGTCCGACCGACAGATCCTCGATATAGAAACCGTGCAACTCGTCCATCGGGGCCACCTAGTTTGCGTCGACCTTGCCGACGCCCGGGTCAGCGACAGCGACTGCGAACATATCGGCTCCTCTGCTGCACTGCAACAACATAGTGGGTACGCGCAGGGCCTCGTACAAGCGATTGGCCAAATTGTGTCACAGACGCAGCTATTTGACACAGGAGGCGATGGTGCGGTCACGCCGCGCGCGATGGTGCAGTGCGAGGCAGTCGCGCCCGGCATGGCGCCGCCGCAAGCCTCGCCCGAGTCGCCGGGCCGGTCGCATGCCAGGACCGGTCGCCCCCGCGCGGATGCGCGTCTATCCTGGTCCCTGCGGGCCGAGCCGTGCCCGTCAATAACGCGGGAGCGGCGGTTAGCTTCCCGCTCGATCGTGACGGTTCGAGGAGCGGCGGTCAGGCCATGAGCAAGCGGTTCGACGGCAAGCGCATCGTCATCACGGGTGCGGGCGGCGGTCTCGGCCGCGCTTATGCCGAGCGGCTGGGACGCGAGGGAGCCGCGATCGTCATCGCCGAAATCGATCGCGCGCGCGGCGAGAAAGCCGCGGCCGAGCTGGGCGCGCAAGGCGTTGCGGTCGAGTTCGTCGCGACCGACATCACGAGCGAAGCTTCGGTTGCCGCGCTTGCCGAGGCGGCCGGTGGCCGCATCCATGGCCTCGTGTGCAACGCCGGCTGGGCCAGCAATGTCGGCGGCCGCAGCTACCAGGAGCTCGAGGTCGAGACCTGGGACCGCATGATGGCGATCAACGTCAAGGGCACCTGGCTCACGGTGCGCGCGATCGCGCCGCGCATGGTCGACGGCGGCAGCATCGTCACGACCGGCTCGGACGCCATGCTGTGGGGCGCGCCGCGCCTCTTGCACTACGCCACGTCGAAGTCGGCGATCCTCGGCATGACGCGCAGCCTGGCGCGCGAGCTGGGCGAGCGCGCGATCCGCGTCAACTGCGTGCTGCCGGGCCTCACGGTGGTCGAGGCGACCAGGGACATTCCCGAGCAGCGCTGGCAGGACTACATGGAGCGCCGGCTGATCAAGCGCAAGCAGTATCCCGACGACGTCGACGGCGTCGTCGCCTTCCTGTTGAGCGATGACGCCAAGTTCATCACCGGCCAGGCGCTCGTCGTCGATGGCGGCTTCGCGCTCTATTGAGCGTCACGAGCGCCTGAGCACGCGCATCCGCTTGAGCTCGACCGCCTCGTCATCGTCGTCGTCCGTGTCGTCGTAATGCACCGGGCAGGGCCGGCCGGCGCGCGCATCGGCCTTGACGCGCGCGCGATGCCAGGCGCCGTCCGACAGCACGAGCACGCGCTCGCCCTTGCGGCAGGCGGTCGCGGCCACGCCGGGCCCGTCGATCGACCAGGGCAATGCGTTGGCTGCCCCGAGCGTCACCACGGCATCGTCGTCGGCGCCGTCGATGCGCAGCACGCAGCGCCCCGAGGCGGTCGCCTCGCGCACGGTCGCCGGCCACCAGGCGCCATCCTCCAGCACGAAGAGGCGTACGCCGGCGCGGCAGGCGACGGCGCCGGTCTCGCCCGGCGTCGCGCGCGCGGGCGCGGCACCGGGGCCCGGCTTCGCATCCCGTTTCGGCATGGTTTGCGCAATGGCAGCGGCGGCGCCGGCCCGCGTGCCGGCATAGTTGACCGAGAGACCGAACACGACCCTGATGGCGTTGGCGATGAAGAGCTTGTCGAAATCGGCGAGCCCGATGCTGCCGGGTGGATCGAGCGCCACGCGGATCGGCCCCTTGGGCTGGCGCCAGTCCTGAACGTAGGACACGAGCGCGTCGAGCATGGCGAGCACCTCGGGCGGCTGGTCGGCGCTCAGCAGGGCCAGGAACTCGGCCGCCTCGCGCGTCCAGTCGTCCGGGCTGACGCCCTGCTCGTGCGCGGCGGCCGTGAGCACGCGTCCGAGCAGCGAGGCGTCCTCGTAGAGGATGGTCGCCGTGCGCAGCTTGATTTCGTCCTCTGGCTTTGCCGCATCCTTCGCCGCGGCATCCGCAGCGGGCGGCGGCGCCAGCGAGGCCACGCCATCGAGCGTCAGGCTGAGCTCGAGCCGCGCCTGGCCGGGCAGCGCCACCTCCAGCCGGTTGAGCGCGAAGACCTTGCGCTGATCGTCCTGTCGGAAGTCGATCACGACGTTGAGCGCCACGTCGGGAATGCCGTAGGAACGCATCAGCTTGTCGAGCCCGGATTCCTCACCGATCGACTTGACGCCGTCGACGCGCATGCGCGCGAAGCGCGGCGGCTCCTTGCGCGCGGCGCCGTCGAAGTCGAAATCCTCGACCGTCAGCCTGTCGATGCCGACGCGGCTCGGCTTGCTGTCAGCAGGCGAAGCGTTCTTGTCGGCCGGCACCGTGACGCGCACGCCGTTGAGCACGAAGCCCGATGGGCCGAGCGCGGCGGCGCCGTCATAGGTGAACGTGCCGCCATCCTCCTCGAGCTGCGGCTTGATCTCGCGCTCGAAGCGCTGCAGCCCGTTGAGCTGCGCGAATGCCGGCGACGACAACGCCAACAACGCAGCGGTTGTCGCCGCAATCGCTTCGCGCATGGTGCGCCCCCGTGAAGCCGCTTCGGGCAAAGCATAGCACCGCAGGGCTATCGGGCCACCGCGCTCTCCGATCGTGGCGCGGGAAGCGCCGCGGCCGGGTCAGCCGAGCCGCACGCCGAACGCACCGCGCAGCCTGCGCTCGCCCGCCGGCGTCACGGTCACGGCGCGCGTGCCCTCCATCCGGCGGACCCAGCCCTCCTGCAGGCAGTGCCGGCACAGCGCCGCACCGATCGCGCCGGCCAGATGCGGCCGCCGCTCGCTCCAGTCGAGGCAGGGCCGGCACAGCACGCGGCCAGTGCTCTTTTCCCCGCGCGCGTATACCTGGTCGAGGTCGATGTCCAGACGGTCGAGCAGCGCCATACCCGATTCCGTCATCAGTCCGCCATCGCTCGTCAGCTCGACATGGCCGTTTGCGACCAGCGCGTCGGCCAGCGCCACGCCGAGCCTTCCGGCCAGATGGTCGTAGCAGGTGCGCGCCGCGCGCAACGCCTGGCCGCGCGGTCCGACGAAGACCGGCCGCGCCGTGCGCACGGTGCTGGACGCCACTCGCATGATGCTTTCCATCATCTGCGCGACGGCGGGCGAGGCGAGGCGGTGATAGCGGTGGCGTCCCTGCTTCTCGACTGTCAGCAGTCCCGCCGCGACCAGGCGTGCCAGATGGCCGCTCGCCGTCTGCGGCGTGACGCCGGCGCCGCGCGCCAGCTCCGAGGCGGTCAGGGCGCGGCCATCCATCAGCGCGTGGAGCATGGCGGCGTGCGCGGGATCTCCGGCAAGCGCGGCGATTTCGGCGAAGGCGGCATTGGTGGTCATGGCATTCACTCCTGCGGACCTGTCGCGACCCTAGGGCGCGACGCCATCCGCATGCTTCGGCCCTCACCGTAGCACCGCGGAGGCCGACATCTAGGCCTTTGATCCATTTGCCAAGCTCGGTCATCCATGCTAATAACTGACCAGTCAGTTATTTTCAGGTTGGCCAATGGCCCTGTCGGGGAAATCCGCCGGATCCAAACGGGCGCAGCGTTGGCGCCGGTGCAAGGAGGCGCGCCCGGCCGAGATCGTCGCGGCGGCGCTCGAGGTCTTCGCCGAGCGCGGATT
>Ga0194131_10002782_pt1 | contig 28390 bp, 20 predicted proteins | sample TA2KigO120mmetaG_FD_148631 | JGI IMG/M metagenome (GOLD analysis project Ga0194131, IMG submission 148631) | Freshwater microbial communities from Lake Tanganyika, Tanzania - TA2015053 Kigoma Offshore 120m | ecosystem: Environmental > Aquatic > Freshwater > Lake | place: Tanzania: Lake...
GGTTTTGTTTGTCACCCATTGGGTGCTGTCCTCCGCAGGGGTCTTCGCTGCCTTCAAACCCCTATCGATATTGATGCGGACGAGCATCCAGGAGATTCGCACGCGCGGCTCAAAACGGAAATGTGGGATCATTTCGGCGCCGCGGGGAAACTGGCGCACGGCTCCTATCAGTTCACGTTCCACACGCGGGGAACGGCGGGTCAGTTCGTGGAATTCGAGCTGGGCGACGATTGGCGGGTGGTCTCCCGCGAAGCGCGGTTTCCGCTGTCGGAGCAGTGGCAGGAGCACACGCTCCTTTTCGAGGCCAAGCCCACCACGCGCGACGTCACCACGCTGCGGTTTCGCCTGACGCGAAACACGAAGGGCACATTCGATCTTTCCAACATGCGGCTCAAGATGCTGCGGTGACCCGTCGCACAGGATGAAATCGCGACAACTGCTTCCATTCTGCGGGGCAGCCCTGGCGGCCGGCCTTTCCGCCGCCAGCCCCATATCGTTTGCCGTGAGCGACGGCATCGATTTCGTTCTGCGCGATTTCACAACACCCCGCCGGCACCAGCCCGAGACCATGATCGGCGGGGTGGCCGTCCTGGACTTTGACAACGACGGCCGCCCCGATGTCTACTTCGTCAGCCCAGGCTCGCAAGGCCGCCTCTATCGCAATGAAGGCGGTCTGCGGTTCGCCGACGTAACCGCCCGGGCGGGCGCCGGGGGGCGAGGTTTTCTCATGGGAGCCGCCGCCGCCGATTATGACAACGACGGTTTCGCCGACCTCTTCCTCACCGGCGTGGACAGGAGCGTTCTTTATCGAAACCGGGGAGATGGAACGTTCCAGGAAGTGACGGCCCGCGCCGGTCTGGTTCACAGTGGCTGGGAGATTGGCGCTGGATGGTTCGATTACGATCAGGACGGTTGGCTCGATCTGTTCGTCGTGCGCTATGTCGCCTGGGACCCGGCCAAGGAGCCGCCGTGCACGGCGGGCAAGTCGCGCGTGTACTGCCATCCGCGCTACTACGAAGGCCTGCCGAACGCCCTTTATCGCAACAACCGCGACGGGACCTTCACAGACGTTTCCTCGCCCTCCGGCATCGCCGGGCATCGCGGCAAGGGCATGTCGGTGGCGTTTCTCGACTTTGACGCCGACGGCAGGCTGGATGCGCTGGTGGCCAACGACACCGTTCCGAGTTTCCTTTTTCGCAACGAGGGGCAAGGCCGTTTCCGCGAAGTTGGCTTGAGCGCCGGAATTGCGTTCAACGACGACGGGCGCGCCCCGAGTTCGATGGGCGCCGACGCACGCGACATCGACAATGATGGCCGGGAAGACATCTTTGTCACCGCGAATCACAACGAGACTTTCCCTCTGTTCCGCAACCTCGGCCGAGGTCTGTTCGCGGACATTACGTACCCCAGTACAGTCGGGCGGCACACCATGGCATACACCGGATGGGGCAACGGCATCTTCGATTTCGACAACAACGGACGGAAGGACCTGTTTGCCGCCCGTGGATCCATCGACGCGAATCTCGAGGAGTTTTCTCACCGCAAGGCAAAGCAGACGGTGCAGGTGCTTGTGAATCGGGGCGACGGCCGCTTCGACGATCTGCCGCTGACGGCACGTCCGGCCATGCACCGGGGCGCGGCGTTTGCCGATTTCGACGGCGACGGCCGCGTCGACGCCGTGGTCTCGCGAGCCGGTGAGACTCCGCTCGTCCTGCGGAACACATCGTCCACGCGAAACCACTGGCTGGCTCTGCGGTTGAGAGGGCGGCGGTGCAATCGCGATGGGATTGGCGCGATGATTCGCGTTACCGGTGCATCCGGCGCCGAGCAATGGAACCGCGCTACGACGGCGGTGGGCTACGCCAGTTCGAGCGATCGGGTGGTGCACTTCGGCATGGGCGCGGACGCCAGCGCCCGCACCATCCAGGTCCAGTGGCCGTCGGGCACACGGCAGACGCTCCGCGACGTTGCCTGCGACCGCTACCTGGCGGTCGACGAACCCTGACGCAATTCGCGCTCGCCTTCCGCCGTGCGTCCAAGCGCGAGATAGGCGCGCCCGAGAAGCAGCCGAGTGTCCCGCAGCTTCGGATCGAGCCGGAGGGCACGTTCGAGTCTCGGCACAGCCGCCGCGGTGCGGTCCAGATGCATCAGGGCGCGGCCGAGTTCGGCGTTTGCCCGGGCCGATTGTGGCTGATTCTTCAGCGCGGCCTCGAGCAGGGCCACCGCCTCAGTGGCGCGGCCTTGCCTGGTGAGGAAAGCGGCAAAGTCCACACGGGAGTCGTCGCCGCCCCGATGCGCGCGCATCGCGTCGAGAAATCGGGCTTCGGCTTCCTCCGGCAAATCGAGCGCCACGAAGTTCAGCGCCTCGGCCCGCGCGGCACGTTCGCGCTTATCCGCCGGCGCGGCTCTTGAGGCCTTCTCAAAAGCCGGCCGCGCCTCGGAATACCGCGCCAACGTGTACAGGGTTCGGCCCAGGAAGTAGCAGGCGTCCTCGTCGCCCGGCGCGTTCTCGCAAGCCGACGCGAAATGAGTGGCCGCGGTGTTGAAATCGCCTCGCGCGGCCGCATCGATCCCGAGCCGTTTTGCGTCCACGGCCCAAGTGAAGAGAGTGACGAGCAACATCCTGATCATTGGTCCCGGGCCCTTTGCTACATACGGTGGAAGCCACGCAGAATATCGCGCGTTGAATAGCGCAGGGCCACCGGGCGCCCATGGGGACAGGCCATGGGATACTCGGTTCGCGACAAGGCTTCCAGCATCCACTGCATCTTCGCCATATCCAGCCGGGTGTTGATCTTGATGGCTGCCCGGCAGGCGATGGTGGCCGAAATCCCCCGGCGCAGATCTTCCACGCTGGCCCGGCGCAGTTCGCTTTCGGCGATCTCCAGCACTTCCCGCACCACCCGTTCAATGTCGCCCGCGCCGACACCGGCCGGGGACGCCTTGATGGCGATGGTCCGGTGTCCGAAAGGCTCGGTTTCAAAGCCCGCGCGTTCCAGTTCATCGGCGATGCGGGCGTACTCCACTTCCTGCGCCGGAGTGAGCGGCAGCACGATCGGCATCAGCAGCCTCTGACGTTCGCCGCGGCCCAGCCGGGCCTGCTTCAGCACCTGCTCAAAGAGAATGCGCTCGTGCGCCACGTGCTGATCGATGATCCACAGGCCGTCGCGGCCGGCGGCGATGATGAAGCTCTCATGCAACTGGCCGAGCGGCCGCAGATCTTCCAGCCGCGCCATGCTCGCCATGTCGGCCGCGGCGGTCCAGCCTTCGGGAAATCCGGCGTGGGTGTCGGGCACGCGCAGGCGTATGGCGGCATCCTCCACCGGCGGCGGCGCCGGCTCAGGCGCCGAGTCACCGAAGGTGAGCCGCTGCTGAGGCGCCGGGGCTGACCAGGGGTTGAAGGCCTGGCCCAGCAGTTCCGTCTCGCGCTGCTGGGAGAACTCGCTGAACGGCAGTGTGGCCGCCGGCTGCGCCTGGCCCGGACTGCGCAGATCCTCCACCGCCGCCCGTGCCACCGGGCGCGCCGCCGAGAGAACCTCGCGCACGGCATCGCGCAGAAAGTCATGCACGAAGGAGCCGTGCCGGAACCGCACTTCCGTCTTCGAGGGATGGACATTCACATCCACCTCCTCGCAGTCGCAATCGAGAAACAGCAGCGCGAACGGAAAACAGCCTGGCGGCATCAGGTTGTGATAAGCCGACGACAGCGCGTGCAGCAGCAGCTTGTCGCGGATGACACGGCCGTTGACAAACAGGTAGATGGAGTTGCGGTTCAGCTTCTGCACCTGCGGGCGTGAGACAAAGCCGCGCAGGGTGAAATGGCGATGCTCGGGCGAGGGCGGCTCATCCGGCCGCTGCTGTTCCCCGGGGGCGATGTAGGGCGGCGGCAGGGCCAGGCGCGTCTGGCGTGTGCCAAGATCCACCAGATCTTCAAGCAGTTCCGCGCCAAACACCTGGAAGACGCGGTCCCGGGGTTCCGCGGCCGGCGTGACGTGGAGAAGTTCGGCGGCGCCGTTGCGCAATAGAAACGACTTCCCCGGATGCGCCAGCGCGTAGTGCGTGACCAGCGTGGCAATGTGCGCCAGTTCGGTCTGCTCACTGCGCAGAAACTTCTTCCGGGCCGGAACGTTGTAGAAAAGGTCGCGCACGGTGAGCACGGTGCCGCCGGTGAGAGCCGCTTCGTCGCAGCGCAGAATCTTGCCTCCGGCGATCTCGACGCGCGTACCGGTGTCCTCCGAACGGTCGCGCGTTTCAAGCGTCAACCGGGCCACGGAAGCGATGGAGGGCAGCGCCTCGCCCCGGAACCCAAGCGTCGAGATGGCCAGCAGATCCGCCACATCGCTCAGCTTGCTGGTGGCGTGCCGCTCGAACGCCAGCAGGGCATCGTCGCGCAGCATGCCGCAGCCGTCATCGGTGATCCGGATGAGGCGCCGGCCTCCGGTCTCGATATCGATGCGCAGATCCGTGGCGCCGGCATCGAGAGAGTTCTCAAGCAGTTCCTTCACCACGGAAGCCGGGCGTTCAACCACTTCCCCGGCCGCGATCTTGTTCGCCACCACGTCCGAAAGGACGCGAATTCTGCCCACGGTTTATTGTCCCATCGTCCTGAGAAACTCGGCCCACGCCACCGGCTTCCCGTGCAGGGGAACCACCGTGCGCACCTCGACACCCAGGCGGTCCACCTGAGCCTTGAGCGCGCGGGCGTCGAGATCGGCCTGAATCACCATCTTCTCGCCGGGCAGATAGGCCATCAGCATGCCCTCGGCGTGCGCCAGCGGCTGCACGTAGGAAATGTGCATCGCGCGCGCGCCATCGGTGAGCCAAAAGTTCTCGCGCACCGCTTCATACTGGTAGCCTTCGGCCAGCTCCGTGGGGGGCCACAGGCTCACCATGTCGGGCATCAGCGTGCGCGGCGCGTAGTTCAGCACGTCGCGCGTGTAGAAGGCCATGTTCTTCTGATGCGTGATGATGGTGGCGCCGATGTGCATGTAGGTGCGCAGACCGCCGATGTGATCGAAGTGCTGGTGCGTGTTCACCAGGAAGCGGATGGGCTTTGCCGGAGCAAGGCGCGCGATCTGCTCGATGGCCGCCAGATTCCACTCCTCATCCACGGGAGCTTCCACCACCGCCAGATAGTCCTTGAACTCAACCGCCACGCTGTTGTGCGCTCCGCCGTCGATGCGGTGGATGCCGTCAGCCAGTTTCTCGACGCGCAGGCGCGGCGCATGATCGGCGGCGCGCACCTGCGCCGGGGCCGCGCCGAAATCGGGACAGACGTTGGCCTTCACGTCCTTGAGAGGGCCGCCGAAACCGTTGTGCCCGGCTGTGATGGCCTGGGCGCCGAAGTTGTCGTCCCAGCCGGTGTGATGATGCCACACGGTGGGGAAGCGGATGCCGCCGCCAAGGTCGACGTAGGTGTCGTCGGCGAACTCGTGTTCATAGTTGGTATCGCCCAGCACGGGATCGGGCACCCAGGTGTGGATGCGCTGCAGCAAGCCGCGCCCGTTCACCGTGGCATCCACGCGATACTTGCCCATCACGGTGATGGAGACCACACGCATCTTCTCCGGTTTGGTGGTGGGGCCGTCGCGGCCGGATTCGCCGAGTTCCCAGCGCCACACCGCTTTCGGGTTCGCCCCGGGCTTGCGCGCGGCCTTGAGGAAGCCGTGCGGGTTGATCCACAGGTCGAGTTGCCAGCGCTCGGCGTCGATGGGCCGCGCGGCCACCGGTTGCGATCCGGGCCCGTCTTGCGACCAGCCAAGGCCGCCCGCCACCATGAAGATCTGCCGTGACGCCCGCTGAAGCGGCGTTCCATCCATCCAGCCCAGCCCATACTTCCAGGACGCGGGGTTCTGGCCCGGCTTGCGGTCGAACTCCTCGCGCATGGAGCCCGCTTCCCAGTTCATCACGCGGGTGTAGTTGGTGAGCGGTTCTCCCTTGGGCCAGTCGATGTTCCAACCCGATTCGCGCTGTTGACCCACCACGCCGGTATAGGCGGTACCGCCGATGGTGACACAGCGCAGCCTGGCCGAGCCGATGGCAGCCTCGGCCGCCGCGAGGATGGGGCCCGGGTCGAGGTAGCCGGGCGGGGTCTGGCCGGGCGCGGCGCAGACGGTGATCGCCAGAAGAATAAGGAGCCTTTGCACAGGCCCATTCTAGCCTGCGGTCACGGTGCACGATAATGAATCCAGCACGCTTCCATGCTTTCGCGCCGGCTTCCGATCGCTGTTCTTCTTGGTTCTGTTCTCAGCTCCGCGCTGCTTGCGCAACAGACGGGCACGGGGCTGCTGCGCGGTCTTGTGGTGGACGCCTCGGGCGCTCCCGTTCCTGGCGCGACGCTCACGCTGCGGCATCTCGGCACCGGCGCCACACGCAATGCACAGCCGGTGGACACCGGGACGTTTCAGTTCCCCGCCCTGCCGATTGGCGAATACCGCCTGGTTGTCACGGCGGCGGGCATGGCTCCGTATCGAATCGAGTCATTCATGATCTCCGTGGGGCAGACCGTGTCCCAGCGGGTGGAACTGGCTCCGGCGGGAGTGAACGAACAGGTCGAAGTGACCGCAGAGACGGAAGCCTTGAGGACGACAGCCACCACTCCGGATGCAGCCTTTGGCTATGACATTGTCGAAGAGACCCCCTCGCAGAATCGCAACTATCTGAGCTTCGTGTTTTCGGCCCCCGGCATGTCCGCGTCCGCCGGCGCCAACACGCAGCGTTCGGCCGCCGGCACGCACAACGTGGCCAACGACAGCGGGTTTGTCTTCGCCGGCATGCGCGGGCGCAACAACGCCATTTCGATTGACGGCGTGGACAATCGCGATGAGACCACGGGCGCCAGCCGGGTGGCCATCGGGCTTGAGATGGTCCAGGAGTTCCGCGTGGCGGGCACCTCGGTGAGCGCGGAATTCGGCGGCGCCGCGGGCGGCATCGTCAACGTGGTGACACGGTCGGGCACCAACCTCTGGCATGGCGACGCCACCATGTTCTTCCAGAACCATCGTCTGAACGCCCGCAATGCGGAGGTCACCAGCGGCCCCAAACAAAGCTACCGCCGCGAGCAGCCCGGATTCTCTCTTCACGGGCCCTTGCGGCGCGACCGCACGTTCTTCGCTTCCGCGATCGAGAACTCCTGGGAGCGCGGCCAGGAGTGGTCAGAGACGGACTCCGCCCTGCGCCCCCGCCTGGAGCGCCTGACAAACACGCGTCTCACCAGCGGTCTCTTCCCGGTGACGGCCCTGGGCACCGAGGGCTCGTTCAAGTTGAACCATGCCCTCACAGCGCGCCACAGCCTGACCAGCCGCTACGCGTTTTCGCGCGGACGCGTGGTGAACGATGTGATCGGCGTGGCCAACTTCAGCGACCTCAGCGCTCGCGGCAACAGCCTGCTGCGCGATCACTCCCTGGTGAGCGCGGTCACCTCCATGCTGTCTCCCACCACCGTCAACGACATTCGCGTGCAGTACGCACGGCGCGACGCGGGCATCACGCCGAACGCGGCCGGCCCCATGATCGAGATTCCCGGCGTCATCACGTTCGGGCAGGGATATCGCATGGATCAGCGCCGCGCCGAAACCCATTGGGAGGCCATCGACAGCTTGAGCGTGGTGCGCGGCAACCACATGGTGACGATGGGCGCGAGCGTGCATCGCGTGATGCTTGATGCGCGGCTGGCAAACCGCTTCGCGGGGCTGTTCGTGTTCCCCACGCTCGCTGACTTGGAAGCCGGCCGGCCCGATCTCTACATTCAAGCCTTCGGATTTCCCGAGACGCGCATTCCCACCTGGCCGGGCGCCGCCTTCATACAGGACCGGTGGCAGCTCCGCCCGGGGCTGACGCTTGAGACCGGCGTCCGCTGGGAGTATCAAACGCTGCCCGCGCCGCTCAGCCGATCAACGCACAATGTGGCGCCGCGCTTGGGGCTGGCATGGCAGCCGGCGCCCGGGTCCCAGTGGGTGTTCCGGGCCGGATCGGGCCTGTTCTTTGACCGCTATCCGCTTGAGTACCTGAATGACGCGGTGCAGAAGACCGGCGCGCTGTCGTTCGAGGCCTATGCGTGGGGTGCTGAAGCCAGGCAGATCTACCGGCTGCTGCGTCCTCCGCCGCGCCGGGGCGGGGCCGCCTACACCACGGCGGCGCACTTCCCCTCCACCTACAGCGCGCGTGTCACCGCGGGGGCGGAGCGGGCGCTGGATGCGGACACCACGCTGTCCTTCGACTACACGTTCGCCCGCGGGCTGAACCTGCCGCGCATCCGCAACACGGCCGCGCCCGCCGGGGTATCGATGCTGCTGGAGCAGACGGCCCGCAGCGCGTATCAGGGAATCACCGCGACACTCAACCGGCGGCTGGCGCGTGAGTTGAGCTACATCTTCACCTACACGCTCTCGCGGACGCAGGACGATGGCTCGGATTTCGACGAACACCCTGGCAATCCTCATGATCTGCGCGCCGAGCGGGCCCTGTCGCGCCAGCATCAGCGGCATCGTCTGAGCGGCACGGCGTTGTTCGAGTTCCCGTGGATGGAAAACCTGACGATTGCGCCGACGTACACCTACGGGTCGGCAAGGCCGCTCAACGCGCTGGACTCGGCGGACCTCTACCGCACCGGGGCCTACCCCCTCTCGGCTCGCCCGGCCGGGGTGGCCCGCAATCCGGCGCAAGGCCCGGGGATTGCATCGCTGGATCTGCGCGTCTTCAAGGTGATCCCGATTCTTGAAGGCCGCGCCAAGTGGCACGCCGGCGCCGAGTCCTTCAACCTGCTCAATCACACCAACCCGCTGCGGGTCAGCGCGCACTACGCCGTGCGGGGCGTGCGCCTGGCCAACCACGGGCAGCCGGTGGAGGTTCTGAACGCCCGGCAGGTGCAGCTCTTCGTCGCGCTTGAGTTTTGACGGCGGCGCGCGCGATACCATGGCTTTGGATGCAAACCAAGCAGCTCGGTAAGAGCGATCTTCATCTCACCCCTCTCGGCATCGGCGCCTGGGCCATGGGCGGCGGCGGCTGGAAGTTCTCCTGGGGACCTCAGGACGACGGCGATTCCGCGGCCGCCATCGATGCGGCCCTGGACGCGGGACTCAACTGGATCGACACGGCGGCGGTCTACGGTCTGGGCCATTCGGAAGAGGTGGTGGGCCGCGCGCTCAAGGGCCGCGCGAACAAGCCCTACGTGTTCACCAAGTGCGCCCGCATCTGGAACGAGAATCGCGAGATTGGCAAGAGCCTCAAGGCGGACTCCGTGCGGCGCGAATGCGAGGCCAGCCTGCGCCGCCTGCAAGTGGACACCATCGACCTCTATCAGATCCACTGGCCCGAGCCCGACGAGGATGTCGAAGAGGGCTGGGCCACCCTGGCGGAGCTTCAGAAGGAAGGCAAGGTCCGCTGGATTGGCGTCTCGAACTTCAGCGCGGCGCAGATGGCGCGGGCGCAGAAGATCGCGCCGGTCACATCGCTGCAGCCGCCCTATTCGTTGCTGGCGCGCGGCATTGAGGAATCGATTCTGCCGCATGCCGCGGCCACGGGCGTGGGCGTGATTGTCTACTCGCCCATGATGAACGGGTTGCTGAGCGGCGCCATGACGCGCGAACGCGTGGAGGGCTTCTCGCCCGATGACTTCCGCCGCAATAAGCCGGCGTTTCAGGAACCGGACCTGACACGGAACCTGGCCGTCGCGGCGAAGCTCAAGGAGATCGCGGCCCGCCATGGGAAGACCGCGGGCGTGGCCGCCATCGCGTGGACTCTGCGCAATCCCGCCGTCACGGCGGCCATCGTCGGACTGCGCTCGCCCGCACAGCTTGCGGGAATCATCGATGCCCTGACATTCCGGCTGAGCGAGGCGGAGGCGGCCGAGATCGAAGCCTTCCATGCGGGTCTGTAGGGCCGCCGCGGCCTTGGGGCTTGCGGTCGCCGCGTGGGCCCAGCCGGTGAAGCCCACGCCGGGCGCCGAGCTCTTCGACTTCGTCTGGAACCGGATCAACGACAACCACTGGGACCCGGCCTATCTGGAGTCCATCGGCTGGAACGCGGTGCGGGACGAACTGCGCCCCAAGGCAGCCGCCGCGTCCGAGGCCGAGGCCCGGGCGATCGTGCGCGAGATGATCGGGCGGCTCAAGCAGTCCCACTTCGCGCTCATCAGTTTCGACCTGGCTGAGATCCTGGCGCGGGACCCGGACGCGGGCGGCGCGGGCTCGGTGGGTATCGAAGGCGTGATCGCGGACGGCGCGGCCTTCGTTCTGCACGTGGAGCCGGGCAGTCCGGCGGAGAAGGCGGGCGTCAAGCGCGGCTGGGAGATCGTCTCCGTGCGCGGACGCCAGCTTGCCCCGGGCCTGGCCCGGCTGGCGAAGGAGCGCGGATCGCGGCCCGCCGGGTTGATGGAGGCGGCGTTTCTGCGCAATCGCCTCTCTGGTCATGTGGGACAGGCGATTCCGTTCCGGTTTCTGGACGCCTCGGGCCGCCCGGTGGCCCGTTCCCTGCAGGCGGCGCCTGAACGCGGCGTCTTCGCCGGCGTGGGGCTGATGCCGCCGGCGCCGTTGTGGTTCGAATCGCGCCGCGTTGCACCCGATGCGGGTTATGTCCGGTTCAATCTGTTCCTGGACCCCGCTCGCATCATGCCTCAGTTCGCGGACGCCGTGCGCGGCTGCCTGAAGGACTGTGCGGGCATGATCATCGACATCCGCGGCAATTCCGGTGGACTCGGCGTGCTGGCGATGGGCTTCGCCGGATGGTTCATCGACAAGCCGGACCAGCAGTTGGGCGTGATGCACCGGCGCGCGCTTCCTCTGAAGTTCGTGGTGAACCCGCGGCCGGAGATCTTTGAGCGAAAGCTCGCGATTCTGATGGACGGAGCCTCGGTGTCGACAGCCGAAATCTTTGCCGGGGGCATGCAGGACCTGAAGCGGGCCCGGATCTTCGGTACCCGTTCGGCGGGCGCCGCGCTGCCTTCCATGGTGGAGCAGCTTCCGAACGGCGACCTGCTTCAGTACGCCGTGGCGAACTACGTTTCCGCGAGCGGCCGGACGCTGGAGGGCACGGGTGTGACACCCGATGCCGTGGTGCGGCACACACGCCAATCACTGCGTCAGGGCCGCGACCTGGTGCTGGATGCGGCGCTAGACTGGATTCATGCTTCTCCCACGGACTCTCGCCGCTAGCCTGTTGGCGGCCGCCTGTGTTCTTCCCGCCCAGGACGGCGGCAAGACGCCGGACGGCCCCGCGATTCTGGATCGCTATATCGAGGTGACCGGCGGCCGCGCGGCTTATGAGAAGGTCAAGACCGAGGTTCAGCACGGCACTTTTGAAATGAAGGCCATGGGTCTGAAGGCGAAGATGACCGGCTACCGGGCCAAGGACAAGAGCTACATCGTCATCGACATCCCCGGGGTGGGCAAGATCGAGCAGGGCACTCTGGGGGACATCGCCTGGGAGCTTTCCGCGATGGCTGGACCGCGCTTGAAGACCGGCGCCGAACGGGCCGCGACCATCCGGGAGATGGCGCTGGACAAGGATCTTCACTGGCGCGAGGTCTTCACCAGGACCCAGGTGAAGGGCGTTCAGACCGTGGACGGCGAAGAGTGCGACGAGATTGAGCTGACGCCGAAGGAAGGAGCCCCCGAGATACGTTATTATTCCAGGAAGACCGGGTATCTCCGGAAGGTTTCGATGGTGCTGAATTCACCGATGGGCGACATTCCGAGCGAAACGCTCATGTCTGGCTACAGCGCCACGGACGGAGTGCTCAGCCCGCGCGTGCTCACCACAACCATGGCGGGCCAGGTGATGGCCGTCTCCATTGAGCGGGTTATCTACAACGAGAACCTCGCGGAGAAGAACTTCGAGCTTCCGCCCGACATCAAAGCACTGGCGGACAGGAAGCCCGCCGGAAGCAAGTGAGAGGTAACTGCAATGACGAAACAGGGGAGTGACCGCGGCGGCGCGGTGATCAAGGTTCTGGCGCTGCTGGTGCTGATTGGCGCTCTGGCCGGCGGAGCGTACTTCATGGCCGCCGCCCGGGAGCCCAGGTTCAACGCGGAGTACCAGGCAGTGCTGCTTGCCGGCGGACAGGTGTACTTCGGGAAGCTGGAGAACCTGAGCTCACACTTCCTCACTCTGACGGACGTCTACTACGTTCAGACGGTGAACAACCCGGAGACCAAGCAGCCGAACAGCGTGCTGGTGAAGCGCGGCAAGGAGTGGCACGGCCCGGACAGGATGATGATCAACCGCGACCAGTTGATCCTGATCGAGCCGGTGAACCCGAATTCGCGTGTCGCCAGCCTGATCGCCGAGCAGAAGAAGCAGAACTAGCCCCGAACGAGCGGCCGGGCGGCTATTTCGCCAGGTCGATACCGAGCTTCTTCAGCTCTTCGGCGTAGTAGCGGCGCTGCAGCAGGTCGAACTCCTCGGAGCCCTCGGCCACTTCGCGCTTGAGCGTGCGGATCTTGCGCCGGCTCTCCCGGTCAGCCTTGTCCTCGGTGGAGAGGATCTCGGTGATGCCGGAGGTGATCTGCAGCCGGATCTCGTTCTGGTCCTTCCGCAGGCGCACCATGCGGGAGGTGCGGAGCGAACCGATGATCTTGTGGGAGATCTCGGTGATCTTGTCGCGGGACAGCTTCATCGAATCGCCGGTGTCGCGTCCGCTGGCCCGCACCACTTTGCGCTCCCGGATGAGGGCGTTCTTGGCCTTCCGGAACATGTCCTGGTAGCTGACGCCTTCCTGCCGCATATAGTCGGTGTACTGGCTGAGCAGATCGCGGACTTCGTCGTTCAGGCGATCCTCCACTTCCAGTTCTTCGCTGATCACGGCGTTGATCAGTTCGCTGAGCCCTCCCGGGTCGCCCGTCTCAAGATAGGCGGGCGCCAGTCTCTTGACGAGCTTGCGGGAGAGGTAGGCGACGAATTCCCTGGCGATCAGCATCCGGTAGCGTTGAATCGTGAGTGAGGTTCTATGTTTTAGGCTAGCATGTCAGCCCACGGCGGCGGTATGGCCGCCGTGGAACCCCTTGAAACACGCTCTTACTCGGCGTCGAGCGACTCGTCGCCCAGGTCGTCGAGGCCGCCGGCGAACAACGCGCGGGCATCCTCGTCGTAGCCCGGGAAGCCGTCCATCAGATCGGCGGTTTCGGTTTGCACTTCCTCTTCCACCACATCCTCGCCGGCGATCTTCACGGCGCGATAGTACTCGAGACCGGTGCCGGCGGGAATCAGCCGGCCCATGATCACGTTCTCCTTCAGGCCGCGCAGGTAGTCCACCTTGCCGTTGATGGCGGCTTCGGTGAGCACACGCGTGGTTTCCTGGAAGGAGGCGGCGGAGATGAACGAATCGGTTGAAAGCGAGGCCTTGGTGATGCCGAGCAGCACGGGCTTGCCGCTGGCGGGGCGCCCGCCGGCATCCACCACGCGCTGATTTTCCTCGCGGAACTTGAAGCGGTCCACCACTTCCTCGGGGAGGAACTCGGTGTCGCCGATGTCTTCGATCCGCACCCAGCGCATCATCTGGCGGACGATGACTTCCAGGTGCTTGTCGTTGATGTTGACGCCCTGCAGCCGGTAGACTTCCTGGATCTCGTTCACCAGGTATTTCTGGAGCTCGAATTCGCCCAGGACATGGAGGATGTCGTGGGGGTTGCGGGGACCGTCCATGAGGGGGTCGCCGGCGCGGGCCCGGTCCCCTTCCTGGACGTTGAGATGGACGCCGCGGGGGATGGCGTACTCGCGGACATCGCCGTCTTCCCCGGTGATGGAGATCTTGCGGACGCCCTTCGAGATTTCGCCGTACTTCACCAGGCCGTTGATCTCCGCCATCACGGCAGGATCGCGCGGCTTGCGGGCCTCGAAGAGTTCGACGACGCGCGGCAGACCGCCGGTGATGTCCTTGGTCTTGGTGGTGGCGCGGGGGATCTTGGCCAGCACGTCGCCCGCGTGGACCTCCTCGCCATCCTGAACCATCAGGTGAGCGTGGGTGGGCATGAGGTACTTGCGCTCTTCGGCCCTGGAGCCGCTGACGCCGCGTACCTGGATGGTGGGCAGGCGCTTTTCATCCTGCGTATCGGTGACCACCCACTGGGACATACCGGTGATTTCGTCCACCTGCTCGGCGATGGTGGTGCCGAGCAGCATGTCCTTGAAGTGGATGGTGCCGCTGACTTCGGTGAGGATGGAGAAGGTGTAGGGATCCCATTCCAGCAGGTCCTGGTTTTCCTTCACCGGGGCGCCGTCTTCCACCAGCACCTTGGCGCCGTAGACCACCTGGTAGCGCTCCTTTTCGCGCCCCTTGTCGTCGACGACGGCGAGGATGCCGTTGCGGTTCATGGCGATCAACTGGCCCTTGGCGTTGCGCACCGTGTTGATGCCGATGAAGCGCGCGAAGCCGTTGGACTTGGCGTCCTGCTTGGACTGTTCGCTCTGGCCGCTGGCGGTGCCGCCGACGTGGAACGTACGCATGGTGAGCTGCGTGCCGGGTTCGCCGATGGACTGCGCGGAGATGATGCCCACCGCTTCGCCCCGTTCCACCATGCGGCCGGTGGCGAGGTTGCGGCCGTAGCAGCGCTGGCAGACGCCGCGGCGCGATTCGCAGGTGAGCACGGAGCGGATCTTGACCCGCTCAATGCCCGACGCCTGAATGGCGGCGGCGAGTTCCTCGGTGATCTCCTGGTTGACGCCGACGATGACATTGCCTTCAAAATCGCGCTGGTCTTCCAGAGCGACGCGGCCGACGATGCGGTCGCGCAGCGGCTCGATGATTTCGCCCGACTCGATGATCGGCTCGACGTAGATGCCGTCGTTGGTGCCGCAATCGAGATCGGTGACGATGACATCCTGCGCCACGTCGCAGAGACGGCGCGTGAGGTAGCCGGAGTCCGCGGTCTTGAGCGCGGTATCGGCCAGACCCTTACGGGCGCCGTGCGTCGAGATGAAGTACTGCAGCACGTTCAACCCCTCGCGGAAGTTGGCCGTGATGGGGGTTTCGATGATCTCGCCGGAGGGCTTGGCCATGAGACCGCGCATGCCGGAGAGCTGGCGGATCTGCTGCTTGGAACCGCGGGCGCCGGAGTCCGCCATGATGTAGATGGGGTTGAGGTAGCGGCCGGTACGGTCGTCCTCTTCCATCACCTTGAACATCTCCTCGGAGACGCGTTCGGTGACCTTGGACCAGATTTCGATGATCTTGTTGTAGCGCTCACCGTGGGTGATGGCGCCTTCGGAATACTGCTCCTGGACTTCGATGACGGCTTTCTCCGCGTCCTTCACCAGCTTGGGCTTGGACGCCGGAACCACCATGTCGTCGATGCCGATGGAGATGCCGGCGCGGGTGGCATAGAGGAACCCGAGCGCCTTCACCTCATCAAGCATGGCGACGGTGATCTGAAGGCCGAACCGCAGATAGCAGTACTGGACAAGCTGCGTGAGCCCCTTCTTCTTCAGCAGGCCGTTGATGAAGGGCATCTCGTCCGGCAGCACGTCATTGAGGATGACGCGGCCGACGGTGGTCTCCATGTACTGCTTTTCGAACTCGATGGGCTCGGTGTGGAGCAAGTTCTGCGAATCGAAGGCCTTGGTCAGGTCGATCACACGGCCGGTGTAGCGCAGCTTGATGGGAGAGAGGGTCTCCACTTCGCCCATTTCCAGCGCGATGAGAACATCGTCGATGGAGGCGAACGTGCGGCCTTCGCCCTTGGTGCCGGGCCGCGCCTTGGTGAGGTAGTAGAGGCCAAGCACCATGTCCTGCGTGGGCGTGGCGATGGGCGCGCCGTGGGCGGGCGAAAGGATGTTGTTGGCCGAAAGCATCAGGGTTGACGCTTCGATCTGCGCTTCGGGCGACAGGGGGACGTGGACGGCCATCTGGTCGCCGTCAAAGTCGGCGTTGAAGGCGGTGCAGGTGAGCGGGTGGAGCTTGATCGCCTTGCCTTCGACCAGGGTGGGCTCAAAGGCCTGGATGCCCAGGCGGTGCAGCGTGGGAGCGCGGTTGAGCAGGATGGGATGGTCGCGAATGACCTCTTCCAGGATGTCCCACACCACCGGGTCCTGCTGTTCCACCAGTTCCTTGGCCTGCTTGATGGTGGTGCAGTGGCCGCGCTGTTCAAGGCGGTGATAGATGAACGGCTTGAACAGTTCCAGGGCCATCTTCTTCGGAAGACCGCACTGGTTGAGCTTGAGTTCGGGGCCGACCACGATGACCGAACGGCCGGAGTAGTCGACGCGCTTGCCGAGCAGGTTCTGGCGGAAGCGGCCCTGCTTGCCCTTGAGCGTGTCGGACAGCGACTTGAGGGGCCGGTTGTTGGCGCCCCGCAGAACGCGGCCGCGCCGGCCGTTATCGAACAGCGCATCGACGGCTTCCTGGAGCATGCGCTTTTCGTTGCGCACGATCACGTCGGGAGCGTGCAGCTCGATGAGCTTCTTCAGGCGGTTGTTGCGGTTGATGACGCGGCGGTAGAGGTCATTGAGGTCCGAGGTGGCGAAACGGCCGCCATCCAGCGGGACCAGAGGCCGCAGTTCCGGCGGGATGACCGGCAGAACATCCAGGATCATCCATTCCGGCTTGTTGCCCGACTTGCGGAAGGATTCAACCACGCGCAGGCGCTTGGCGAACTTGAGCTTCTTCTGCTGCGAGGTTTCGCCGCGCATCCGCTCACGGATCTCGACGGAGAGGGTTTCGGTGTCGACCTTCTTGAGCAGTTCCTTGATGCCCTCGGCGCCCATCATGGCGATGTACTGGGCGCCCGGAGTCTCCTGGTCGATCTGGCGCTTGCGCTCATCGGCGATCACCTCGCCCGCCGAAAGGCCGGGAACGTTGCCGGGATCGACGATCACGAACGCTTCAAAGTAGAGGACGCGCTCCAGTTCGCGGAGCGTGATATCCAGCAGGTAGCCGATGCGGCTGGGCAGGCCCTTGAAGAACCAGACGTGGGAGCACGGGCTGACCAGTTCGATGTGGCCCAGGCGTTCGCGCCGGACGCGAGACAGCGTCACTTCGACGCCGCACTTGTCGCAGATGACGCCGCGGTGCTTCATCCGCTTGTACTTGCCGCAGAGACATTCCCAGTCGGTGGTGGGGCCGAAGATGCGGGCGCAGAACAGACCGTCGCGTTCGGGTTTGAACGTCCGGTAGTTGATGGTTTCGGGCTTGGTGACTTCGCCGTGAGACCAGCTCCGGATTTTGTCCGGGGAGGCCAGAGAGATGCGGATGGAATCGAAGTCCGCGATCAGGTTCGCGCGATCGTAGGGGGATGAACGAAACATGGTCTGAGTCTCTCCTTAATCCGGTTAGTCGGCGGCCTGGGCGGTGTCGAGCACTTCGCGCGGCTTCTTCATCAGTTCGACATCGAGGCAGAGCGATTGCAGTTCGCGAATGAGCACGTTGAACGATTCCGGCACGCCCGGTTCGGCGGCCGCCTCGCCCTTGACGATGGCTTCATAGATCTTGGCGCGGCCATAGACGTCGTCGGACTTGGCCGTGAGCAGTTCCTGCAGCACATAGGCGGCGCCGTAGGCTTCCAGGGCCCAGACTTCCATTTCGCCGAAGCGCTGGCCGCCGAACTGCGCCTTGCCGCCCAGCGGCTGCTGGGTGATAAGCGAGTACGGGCCGATGGAGCGGGCGTGGATCTTGTCGTCGACAAGGTGCGACAGCTTGAGCATGTAGATATAGCCCACGGTGACCGGCTGCTCGAAGGCGAGGCCGCTCATGCCGTCGGTCAACTGGATCTTGCCCGAGGAAGGCAGCTTTGCCTTGCCCAGCATGCTCTTGATGTCGCGCTCGGTGGCGCCGTCGAAGACGGGCGTGGCAAAGTGCAGGCCCAGCACATGGGCCGCCCAGCCCAGGTGGGTTTCGAGGATCTGCCCCACGTTCATACGGGACGGGACGCCGAGCGGATTGAGAACGATCTCAACCGGCGTTCCATCCGGAAGATACGGCATATCCTCTTCCGGAACGATGCGCGCGATGACACCCTTGTTGCCGTGACGGCCGGCCATCTTGTCGCCCACTGAAAGCTTGCGCTTCATGGCGATGTAGCACTTGACCAGCTTGATCACGCCGGGCGGCAGTTCGTCGCCCTTCTTCAGCTTGGCGATCTTCTCCTCGGTGATCTTTTCGAGGACGGCGATCTGCCGGGACGTCATCTCCTCGATCTCGTCGATCTGCTCATTCAGGCGCGGGTCGCGGCCGGTGAACCGGACGCGCTTCAGATCGCGCGCACGGAGCTTTTCGATCACGTCGCGGGTAAGATCGGTCCCCTTGGCGACCAGCTTCTTGTTGGTCTTCTCATCGTGCAGGTCCGTGGAGGCCTGCTTGCCTTCCATCAGGGCGCCGAGCCGCTTGGCGCGCTCATCGCCCAGGATTCGCTTTTCATCCGCCAGGTTGCGGTGCAGGCGGGCCACTTCGTCTTCGAGAATCGCCTTCGACCGCTCGTCGAGGTCGGCGCCCTTGCGGGAGAAGACCTTGCAATCCACCACCGTGCCCTCAATGCCGGGCGGGCAGTAGAGCGAGGCATCCTTCACATCGCCGGCCTTTTCGCCGAAGATGGCGCGCAGCAGCTTTTCTTCGGGCGTGAGCTGGGTTTCACCTTTCGGCGTGACCTTGCCCACCAGAATGTCGCCGGGCTTGACTGTGGCGCCAATGCGGATGACGCCGCTTTCGTCCAGATTCCGGAGGAACGTCTCGGCGATGTTGGGGATGTCGCGGGTGATCTCCTCGGGGCCCAGCTTCGTGTCGCGGGCCTCGATCTCGAACTCCTCGATGTGGATGGAGGTGTAGTAATCTTCCTTGACCAGCTTTTCGCTGACAACGATCGCGTCCTCGAAGTTATAGCCGCGCCAGGGCATGAAGGCCACCAGGACGTTACGGCCCAGCGCCAGTTCACCCTGATCGGTGCAGGGGCCGTCGGCGAGGATGTCGCCCTTGCGGACGCGCTGGTTCACGTGGACGATGGGCTTCTGCGAGATGCAGGTGTTCTGGTTGGAGCGCTTGAACTTGGTGAGCGTGTAGATATCGGCGCCCACCTCGCGCGACATCTGGCCTTCGTGGACATTGCCTTCCACGCGGACGATGATGCGTTCGCTGTCCACCGAGTCCACCATGCCGGAGCGCTTGCAGACCACGACGGCGCCCGAGTCGCGGGCGGTGACGCGCTCCATGCCGGTGCCCACATAGGGGGCGTCGGCGCGCAGGAGCGGAACGGCCTGGCGTTGCATGTTGGAGCCCATGAGCGCGCGGTTGGCGTCGTCGTTCTCAAGGAATGGAATGAGACTGGCGGCCACCGAGACAAGCTGCTTGGGACTCACGTCCATGTACTGCACTTCGCCCTTGTGGACCAGCACAAAGTTGCCCTGGCGCCGGGCGTTGACCAGTTCGGGAACGATGAAGGCGCTGTCGTCGATTTCGACGTTGGCCTGGGCGATGGTGTACTTGTCTTCCTCCCAGGCGGAGAGGTAGTCGCAGTAGGCTTCGTACTCAAGCCCCTGCTTTTTCGAGATCTTTTCGAGATCCTTGGCCAGGATGACGTCGCCCACCTTATGGTTGGTCTCGCCCGGGTTGTGGATCTTCACCAGATCGACGAGATGCCCTTCTTCCACCTTGCGGTAGGGGCTCTCGATGAAGCCGTACTCGTTGATGCGGGCAAAACAGGAGAGAGACGAGATGAGGCCGATGTTCGGACCTTCCGGGGTCTCGATGGGGCAGATACGGCCGTAGTGCGTGGGGTGGACGTCGCGGACCTCGAATCCGGCGCGTTCGCGCGAGAGGCCGCCCGGTCCAAGGGCCGACAGGCGGCGCTTGTGGGTGATCTCGGAGAGCGGATTGGTCTGGTCCATGAACTGCGAGAGCTGGCTTGAGCCGAAGAACTCGCGGATGGCCGCCATGACGGGCTTGGCGTTCACCAGGTCATGCGGCATGGCCGTGTGCATTTCCTGGTAGACCGACATCTTTTCCTTGATGGCGCGCTCCATTCGCACCAGGCCGATGCGGAACTGGTTTTCGAGCAGTTCGCCGACGGCGCGGACGCGGCGGTTGCCCAGGTGATCGATGTCATCGACAGCGCCCGCGCCCTTGCGGAGCTTCAGCAGATAGCGGATGGTGTCGATGAAGTCGTCCTGATCGAGCGTGCGGCGGTCGAGGGCGATCTTGCCCGGGTGGGTTTTGCGCCAGGGCTCCGGAGCGTGATCGGCGTCCTCGTGGATCTTGATGTTGAACTTCATGCGCCCGACGCGGGAGAAGTCATACTTCCGGTCGTCGAAGAACATGCCCTGGAAGAGCTGGGTGGCGGTGTCGACCGTGGGCGGGTCGCCGGGGCGGAGCTTGCGGTAGATTTCAAGCAGCGCTTCGTTCTGGGTCTTCACCGGGTCCTTGCGGAGCGTGGCGACAAGGACGGTGCCGGCTTCGTCGCGGTCGGGGAAAAACACCTCGAAGGTGGTGATTCCCGCCTCGATGAAGGACTGGATGCGGGCGACGTTCAGTTCCTGGTTGGCTTCGGCGAGCACCTCGCCGGTCTCCATGTCCACCACGTCGGCGGCTGCATAGGCGCCTTCCAGATCATTGGCGGCGGCTTCGACGAACTCCACCTTCGACTTGACCAGTTCCTTGAAGACGCTGTTGGTGATCTTGCGTCCCTGGGGAACGATCTGCTGGCCGCCCTTGGTGATGGCGTGCGAGAGCTTGACGCCCAGCAGGCCGCCGGAGGTGTGCCAACGGAGCTTACCATCCTTGACGGTGATGGTTGAGAGGGTGTCCTTATAGAAGGCCTTGAGGATCTTCTCGTCGGAGGTGAGGCCGAGCGCGCGGAGGAAGACCGTGCCGTAGAACTTGCGCTTCCGGTCGATGCGCACGTGCAGCAGGTTCTTGTTGTCGTATTCGAATTCGACCCAGCTTCCGCGGTAGGGAATGATCTTGCCGAGGTAGTAGCCCTGGGCGGCCACCTTCTCGAAGAAGACGCCGGGGGAGCGGTGCAACTGGGAGACGATGACGCGCTCGGTGCCGTTGATGATGAAGGTCCCGTTGTCGGTCATCAGCGGGATTTCGCCGAAGAAGACCTCCTGTTCCTTGATATCGCGGACGGTCTTGGAGCCGGTGTCGGCATCCTTGTCGTAGACCGTGAGCCGGATGGTGACCTTGAGCGGGGCCGCGTAGGTCATGCCGCGCTCTTCGCACTCGGGGACGTCGTACTTGAGTTGCAGGCCCACCGGGTCACCGCAGCGGTTGCAGAAGGTGACGATGTTCCGGTTGAACGTGCCGCACTTGTGGCAGAGCACGTCGCCGGCATGGAACGGATCCGTCTGGATCATGGCGCCGCAGGAGGGGTTGCGGCACACGGTGCGCAGGTGGTTGAGGCCCTTCAGGGCGCTGCACTTGCACTCCCAGTTGCCGATGGAGTAATCGACAAAGGCCAGTTCGGAGAGGCCCCGGAAGTCAGTGATGGGGAAGACGCTGCGGAAGACGCTCTGCAGGCCGACGTCGTCACGCTCCTCCGGAAGGAGGTCCATTTGGAGGAACCGCTCGTAGGAGCGCTTCTGAACCTCAATCAGGTTCGGAATGGGGATGGAGGTCTTGATGCGGGAAAAATCCACCCGCTCGCGAACCGTTACGTTGGCCGAATTCTGCATCTTGTTATCACTCCCTGCCGCCGGCGCCGAAGGAGAAGGCTACTCCGGGGCGGCACATTGAATCAGGTCAAATCAGTCATTACTACAAGGCACGCGCCCGCCCGGGACCCGGGCATGGAGCGGCGTCACGGCAGCGCAAAAACGACGGAACGCCGGAGGGGCGCAAACCGGCTGCCGATAAGAGGTTCAAGAGGGGGCGAAAGCTCCGGCCGGGGATGACCGGGATCTCACCTGTGAGGAGAGACACTACGGGCGGACACGCCAAGGGCATACCATGACCTTCGGCGGCGAGTGGCAGGCCACGGAAAAGGACGGGGATGTTTCGCTTCACGATCGAGCTGGATCCGGCTGACCGGCGCAAACTAAACGAACCAGATTCGGGCAAACAAACCTGATCAAGACGGGACACCTTCGGCACATTCCGACCGAAGAGCCTACCTGGACCATTTTAGTCTAGCATCACTTCCGCACTACGTCAAGAGTCTTGCGAAGCGCTGACGCCGGACGAAACAGAAGGCGGACGCGTCCAATCCAGCCTCGCCGCGAGCACGCGGAAGGCGAGGACACGTCCGCCCGAAGTCCTGAGAATCCGCCCGAACGCGGCGGCCGGCCGGGAGGGCCTTATTTCACTTCGACGGTGGCGCCGGCGTCGGCGAACTTTTTCTTGATCGACTCCGCTTCGTCCTTGTTCACGCCTTCCTTGACAGCCTTGGGGGCGCCATCGACAAGGTCCTTGGCTTCCTTCAGGCCGAGGCTGGTGACTTCGCGAACCACCTTGATGACATTGATCTTGTTGGCGCCGACGGCCGTCAGGATCACGTTGAACTCGGTCTTCTCTTCCACCGGAGCGGCAGCAGCGCCGCCGGCGGCGGGGGCAGCCACGGCGACACTGGCCGCCGCCGCTGAAACACCCAGCCTCTCTTCGAGCAACTTGACGAGCTGAGACGCTTCAAGAAGGGTCAGCCCCTGAATCTGTTCTGCAATCGCGTTGATATCCGCCATGTTCGTTGTCTCCGTGACTTAAAAAATCGCTTCAATGGCCGGCCACCCGGTAAGGCGCCTGCCTGAAAATCCGTGAAGGGAGCCCGCTAGCCGGGGAACTTCCCTTCCTTGCAGCCCTGGTCGATGACCACGGCCAAATTCCGCCCGACTCCGTTGACAGCCGTCACCAGACGCTGCGCCGGAGCCTGGATGAGGAAGAGCAGCTTCGAGTAGATCTCTTCCTTCGACGGCATATTGGCGAGGTCCGCGATCGACGCGACGTCGATGGCGCGGCCTTCCACCACGCCCGCCTTGAAACTGAATGCCGGGTGCGCCTTGGCGTACGCCTGCAGCGCCTTGGCCAGGGCCACCGGATCGCCCGAGGTGGAAGCGATGGAGGTCATGCCCGCCAGGCCCTTGAAGGCCGGCTCGGACGGGGTGCCCGCGGAGGCGATCTCCGCCAGGTTGTTCTTCACCACCCGGTAACTGCCACCCGCGCCACGCACGGTCTTGCGGAGCTCGAAATCCTGCGCGACCGTCAGCTTTTCAAAGCCGGTCACGAACAGAGACGGATTCGCCTCAAACTCCTTCTTCAGGAGGTCGAGATCCTTCTGCTTATCTTCCTTCTTCTTCATGTGAGTCTCTCCGGAACCTGGGACGCCTGGAAACTGTTCGGGCCGGTCTAAACCATCTTCGCGTTGTACACGGTGACATCGAGAGCCACGCCCGGCCCCATGGTGGAGCAAACGGTGGCGGACTTGACGTACTTGCCCTTGGCCGCGGCCGGCTTGGCGCGCACGACGGCGCCGATCAGGGTGTTGGCATTCTCAATGAGCTTGGGGGTGGTGAAACCGACCTTGCCCACGGGGGCATGGATGACGCCGGTCTTGTCGACACGGAACTCAACCTTACCGGCCTTGACTTCCTTCACCGCGGTGGCGATGTCGGTGGTGACGGTGCCGGTCTTGGGGTTGGGCATGAGACCACGGGGGCCGAGGATCTTACCGAGCCGGGCGAGCGAACGCATCATGTCCGGGGTGGCGACGACGGCATCGTAGGCGAGCCAGTTTTCCGCCTGAATCTTGGTGACCATCTCTTCGCCGCCGAAGAAATCGGCGCCGGCAGCCTCTGCTTCGCGGATCTTTTCGCCCGAGGCGATGACGAGGACGGTCTTCGACTTGCCGAGGCCGTTGGGCAGCACGACGGTGCCGCGAACCATCTGGTCGGCATGCTTGGGATCGACACCCAGCCGGAGATGGACCTCCACGGTCTCGTCGAACTTGGCGAACTTGATCTTCTGGACAAGCGCAATGGCGTCATCCAGCTTGTAGGGCCGCTTTTCAACCTGCTTCGCCGCGGCGGCGAACTTCTTGCCTGTCTTGTGTGCCATGTTGTTGACTGGTCCAAACGGCACCGGCGCGAATCTCGCCCGGCACCTCCCAAGGTGACGCTCTTTTCAGAGCAAAGGAACTTTCAGTCTACCAGACCTCGCCCGCGGCCGCAACCGCTGCTCGAAACCGCCGCTTGAAAAAGCGCGAAGGCCGGACGGCAGTCGCCATCCGGCCTTGCAGCGGACAGAATGTGGCTGGAGCTACCTGCGGCGGCGCAGGAAGGCGGCCGCAGCCAGCGCCAAGCCCGACAGAGCGATGGTGGAAGGTTCCGGCGCGGGCTTGAGGAAGCCGCGGATCTCACCGCCGGGGAACGAGGTGCTGTGAATGTTGAAGTAAGCGCTACCGGCCGCCATGCCGGCCGCCAGCGCCGCTTCCGCCCCGGCCACCGTTCCGCCGCTTGCGGTGATGAACCCAGCGCGGAAGCTGGACGCCAGGGTGAGGTCGAACGTCCGGTCCATGCTGCCAGATGTCACGCCCAGAGGGAAACCCGAAAAGCTCGGCGTCTGGGTGGCGACTGGACCCGTGGGGACACCGATGTGGATGTGCGCCGCGGTTGTGGTGCCGAGCAGGCCGCTGAACCAGGCCTGCACGTGGAGGGTATGGGCCATGGTGTCAATGGTCACGCGCGTGAATCCGGTTCCGGGGCTGGCGTTTGGCGGCGCCTCGCTGGGGCCGTCCATATGGGCATAGTAGGCAACGGGCGCGGCAGAGGCGCTACCCGCAAGCAGGGTGGCCGCGGCCACCAGCATTTTCATTCGATTCATAACTTCCTCTCAACTTCCGATTTCAACAGGCGCTCCGAGACGCCTTCGCTCCATTCTTCCGCGCCATGGGCCCGAAAGCAAGGATCGTGGAGCGCCTGGACGGCGAAATTAACATTTGGTTGTACTATTTGGTTAGCCCTGCTGGTGCGTATTACGTTTAGAACTGGAAAGGAGGCGCCATGACGCCGCTTGGATCCGTGAGAGCTCTGGCGCTGGCTCTGCCATCATTTGCCGCTGATATGGAGAATCCGCTTCTCAAGCCGAGTCCGCTGCCGTACCAGCTTCCGCCGTTCGCGGCGATTCGGGATGAGCACTTCCTGCCCGCCTTTGAGGAGGGCATGGCGGAGCAGCGCCGGGAGGTGGAGGCGATTGCCGGCAACGCGGAGGCGCCCACGTTCGAGAACACGGTTGTGGCGCTGGAGCGCAGCGGCCGGCTGTTGAACCGGGTGGGGCGGGCGTTCGGGATTCTGACGGCGTCGCTGACGAACCCGGCGCTGCAGAAGCTGGATGCCGAGATTTCGCCTCGTCTGGCGGCGCACCAGGATGCGATTGAGCTGAATCCGGTTCTGTTCGCGCGCCTTGAGAAGCTGCATGCCGCGCGGGCGAGCCTGAAGCTGGATGCGGTTTCGGTGCGGTTGATTGAGCGCTATCACGAGGACTTCGTGCGCCGGGGCGCGCGGCTGACGGGCGAGGGCAAGACGCGGGTCCGCGGGTTGAACGAGGAACTGGCCAAGCTGTACGCTCAGTTCCGGCGCAACGTTCTGGCGGAGATCAACGCCAGCACGGTGGCGGCTTCCCGCGACGAGTTGAAGGGGCTCTCCGAAGCGGCGATCAAGGCGGCCGAGAGGGAGGGCGGGTACGGGATCCGGTTGACGAACACGACGGGCCAGCCGCCGCTGGGGCTGTTGGAAGACGCGCCGGTGCGGCGGCGGGTGATGGACGCCTCGCTTCAGCGCGGCATGCGCGGAGGCGCGAACGACAATCAGGCGGTGATCACGGCGATTGCCTCAAAGCGCGCCGAGATGGCGAACCTGCTGGGGTTCCCCACCTATGCCGACTACCAGATCAAGCGGCAGACGGCGGCAAACGTGGAGACGGTGAACAAACTGCTGGCCAAGCTGGCGCCGCCGGCGGTGGCCAACGCTCGCAAGGAGGCGGCGGAACTGGAGAAAACCGCGGGACGGCCGATTACGGCGGCCGACTGGGAGTATTACTCCGAGAAGGTGCGGCTGGCACGGTACTCGTTCGACGATTCGCAACTCCGGCCCTACTACGAGATCCGGCGGGTGCTGGTGGACGGTGTTTTTCACGCCGCGACGAAGCTTTACGGAATCACGTTCAAGGAGCGGCGGGACCTGAAGGGGTATTCGCCGGACATGTACGTGTTTGAGGTGTTCAACGAGGACGGGTCGCCTTTGGGGCTGTTTCTGGGTGACTTCTACGCGCGGCCGAACAAGCGCGGCGGCGCGTGGGCGAATCCGTATGTGCCGCAGAACGGGCTGGAGGGGACCAAGCCCGTGATTGGGAATCATCTGAACATTCCAAAGCCGCCGGAGGGCCAGCCGACGCTGATGACGCACAGCGAAGTGAACACGATGTTCCATGAGTTCGGCCATGCGCTGCACATGCTGTTCAACGACGGGAAGTACCCGCGGCTTGGCGGCGTGCCGCGCGACTTTGTGGAGTTTCCTTCGCAGGTGAACGAGATGTGGGCGGTGTGGCCGGAGATTCTGGCGAACTACGCGGTGCACCATGAGACCGGCAAGCCGATGCCGAAGGAGTTGCTGGCGAAAGTGCAGGCGGCGAGCCAGTTCAACGAAGGGTTCAAGACCACCGAGTATCTGGCGGCGTCGATTCTGGACATGGAGTGGCACCAACTGGCGCCGAACGATGTTCCGAAGGACGTGGCGGCATTTGAGAAGCGGGTGTTCGCGCGGCACGGCCTGGACTTTGAGCCGGTTCCGCCGCGGTATCGATCGACGTACTTTTCGCACATCTTTGGCAGCGCCGGGTATGCGGCCGGGTATTACTCCTACATCTGGAGCGAGGTGCTGGACGCCGATACGGTGGAGTGGTTCCGGCAGAACGGCGGGCTGAAGCGGGCGAACGGGGACCGGTTCCGGAAGATGCTGCTTTCCCGGGGCGGGACCGAGGATGCGCTGGAGATGTACCGTAAGTTCCGGGGTTCGGCGCCGGACACGGTCCACCTGTTGAGGCGCCGGGCACTGCAATAGCGGCGTGGTTGGGCGGCGTTTTCACGGCCTGGGCGCCCCCGATTCGGGTGTGGTGCGAAACGAAGCCAGGTCGAAATCAAGCAGTTTCTTATCAACGCGTTGCGGTCTTGGTCTGCGCACTGTTGACTGCGGACGCAGGAGTTTCAGCGGGATGAGAGGGCTGGCGGCGGGCTTCTCAAGTTCGATGGCGACGGCAATGCGCTCACGCTGAATTTCGAGGAGGCTCTTGAGGGCTCGGTTGAAGAGCCGGTCGTAGTGGCCGTGGTAGCGGCGGAGGCGGTCGAGGAGGGGGAGTTGATCGGGGCCGGCGGCGGGGGCTTGGGCTTCGAGGAGGCGGGCGCGGCGTTTCTGCCAGGCGGCGTGCACGATGTCGTTGAAGAGGACGGTCTCGATGGCGCCTTCGGGGCGGAGGTCGCGGGTGAGGTCCTTGAGAAGGGCGTCGAATTCTTCCTGCTCGCCGGGGAGGATGAGGAGTTGGGCGCTGGTGAGGCCGTGGCGGAGGGCATTCTTTGCGGAGGCTGCCTTGCCTTCCTCGGTGCGAGGACCGGTGGAGTGGGCGGCGTTGGCGCGGTTGACTTCGGCGCGGGCGGTGGATGCGGTTTGCATGGTCTGGTGAGTCCTTCCTGATGGAGTGTACAGACGGAGGGGGCGATTTCGAACCATGTTACCTGGGGTTATGGTGGTGAAGTGGCGTGGAATGAGTGGGATGGGTTAGTTGAAAAAAAGTTGAGGAGTATGTGAACGGGGTTTTCGGCTGGGCACGGGGCCACATCAGGGGGCCGCTTTCCGGCTGGCGCCGGTGACTTTGAAGCGGACGGTGGCGGGGAGGGTCTGGCCGCCGGGGACAGCTTTGGAGCGCCCTCGGGTGATGGGGGTGCCGTTGTCTTCGTCGAAGTCGAAGAAGGCGCTGTGGAGCGAGACGGCGACGGGGGTGTTGACGGGAGCGAGGAGTTCGTAGACGCGCTCCTGGCGGGTGGTTGTGATGAGTTGCGGGGTGCGGTGGAGGCCATCGAAGCCAACGCCGAGGAGGAGGTGGGCACCGGAGGTTTTTCCTTCGTGCTGATCGAGGTGGCCCTGGGGGTCGTCGAGGCGCACGGTGATGCGGCGGCCCTGACGCAGGTTCAGGGGTGGAGCGGTGGCGGTGACGGCGACCGCGGCGGGGAGGCAGGTTTTGACCTGCTGCTCGCGGAGGGCGAGCGCGCAGACGGCAAGATCGCTCTCACCGAAAAACCTGGCAAGAGGGTCCTCGCCTTTTTTACCCACATTTCCGTTTTGAGCCGCGCGTGCGAATCTCCTGGATGCTCGTCCGCATCAATATCGATAGGGGTTTGAAGGCAGCGAAGACCCCTGCGGAGGACAGCACCCAATGGGTGACAAACAAAACCAGCCCTTTCAGCTCTCGTTCAACGGCCTTCTCAAGATCGACTTCCAG
>Ga0194131_10002783_pt1 | contig 28384 bp, 36 predicted proteins | sample TA2KigO120mmetaG_FD_148631 | JGI IMG/M metagenome (GOLD analysis project Ga0194131, IMG submission 148631) | Freshwater microbial communities from Lake Tanganyika, Tanzania - TA2015053 Kigoma Offshore 120m | ecosystem: Environmental > Aquatic > Freshwater > Lake | place: Tanzania: Lake...
CCGATCGTGACCCACCCCGTGCCGTCGCAGACGACGAGCAAAGCCTGACCGGCCACCAGCGAGATCGTCGTCGCCCCGTCGATCGTCTCCGAGCCGTCGGCGTCGACCGTGATGACGCCTGTCCCGCTGTTACGCACCGCGAACCAAAAGCCGTCCGTCGCCGTCGCCGCGGCGGGCAGCGTGAGCGTCCACGTATTCGAGGTCGCATTGATGACCTTGCGCACGTCGGACGTGGTGAGTGTGTAGTTCGCCGACTTGGCAAGCACCGGGAGGGTCGTCCCCGGCGCGAGGGCAGTGATCGCCTGCTTCACGCGCGCGGCCGTCCAGTGCCGGCGCGTCGTCGCCGTCCCCGCCTCCGCCTCGGCCTGCGACACGGTCGAGAGGAGGTCGCCGATCGTGACCCACCCCGTGCCGTCGCAGACGACGAGCAAAGCCTGACCGGCCACCAGCGAGATCGTCGTCGCCCCGTCGATCGTCTCCGAGCCGTCGGCGTCGACCGTGATGACGCCTGTCCCGCTGTTACGCACCGCGAACCAGAAGCCGTCCGTCGCCGTCGCCGCAGTGGGCAGCGTGAGCGTCCACGTGCCCGACGACGCATTGATGACCTTGCGCACGTCGGACGTGGTGAGTGTGTAGTTCGCCGACTTGGCAAGCACCGGGAGGGTCGTCCCCGGCGCGAGGGCAGTGATCGCCTGCTTCACGCGCGCGGCCGTCCAGGCCCGCCGCGTCGTCGCCGTCCCCGCCTCCGCCTCGGCCTGCGATACGGTCGCGAGGAGGTCGAGGATCTGCGTGATGGTGAGATACCGCGTGACGTTGTCCGCGCTCTGGTCGGTGGGGATCTTGTCGCCCACGGCTGCGGTCGTGACCGCGGTGAGATCGCGGATCTTCGTCGTCGCCATTCCGGCCTCTCTATTTCGCCTGCGCGCCGAGCGGCATGTGATCGACCAGGAGCTGCGAGATGAAGAACCGCGTGCCGTCGACGGCGCCGTATACGTCCTTCTGGATGCGCGTGCCGACGATGCCGATGGCATAGCTCTCGTTCGTGAGCCCCGGCCCGCTCGGCGTGACGGTGAAGTTGGTCTTGCTGCTCGCCTCGAGGCTGGCTCCGGCGTCGGTCACGAACTCAGCGCCCGTGTCCGTCACGAGCTGGTACGCGGTCGCGACGAACGCGCCGTCAACCTTGAGGTTGACGGTCACCGACTCGGTACTGAGCTGCTTCATGATCAGCCAGCCGCGGTCGTAGCGCTTGAGGCCACGCGCGTTGTCGAAGGGCAGCTCTGGAGTCGTGAAGCCGTTGCTATACGCCACGCCGTCGTCAAGGGCCGAGTCCGTGTCCTCGAGCCGACGCAGAAAGCCGTCGTGGCCCCCGACATAGACGCGGAAGTCGCCGGCCGAGGCGCGGATCACGGCGGAGGCCGACGCGATGCCCGCGGCCGTGTAGTAGTACTGGTGGCGCGCCCACGCTTCTTCGGCGGGGCGGTCGATGAAGTAGACGAGCGCGGTGTCGACGACGCTCTGGCCCTGGCGGATGACGAAGATTTTGCAGGCGCGGAGCACGGGGTCATAGACCGCGTGCGCGCCGGACGCGAGCAGCGAGCGGTCGACGTTGTCCTGAATCCACACGTGAATGTGCGCGGGGCGCGCGAGCGAGACGGCCGCGTAGTCGCCCGTGGTCTGCGTCGCGATAATCGAGGCGACGTCGCCGTCCTCGCCCATGACGATGAGGTCGTTCGGCGTGCGCACGACCAGGCGCTCGGAGGCGACGCCGCCTTCCCACTGCGCGGCCTCGTAGCCCCAGTTCGTCGACGAGGAGTCGCTGTCCTCGACGAGGTAGGCGCGGGTCTTGCCGATCGGGATCAGCCGGTTGCCGAACTCGGGGAGGGCCACGACGCCGAAGTCGTCCCCGGTCTCGATCACGAGCGTCGTGACGTTCGCGTCGGAAAAGTCGTCACCGCCGCTCGCCGCGGCGTAGATCTTCTGCGTCTTGCCCGACACCCCATAGGCCCAGAGGCGGCGCGACACGCCGCGGCCGTGGACGACCATCTGCTTCGGCCAGGCCGTCCCCGACCAGTCAGTCGGGATGTTTGCGAGATCGCTCGTCGTTGTCGCGCTCCCGTCCCAGGTCTGCGGCCGGTCGCTGCCGGTGCAGATGTAGAGCGTGTCGTTGAAGGTCGTGAAGTGCGTGACCTTGTCCGCGGTGAGGCCGCTCTTGAGGACGGTCGAGAAGTCCTTCCAGATCTTGCCGTCGGCCGTCGCGGTCACGATGAACGTGTTGCCGTTGCGCTTGCGGAACTGCGTGAACCCCATGACGCGCGACCCGCCACTGATCGCGCTCGCGTTGACCTTCGTGACACCGTTGCGCGTCTCGCGGGCCCCGCGGTGCAGGTTGATGTTCAGCGCCTCGACCATGCTCTCGGGCGGGATCTGGTCGACGTTCGGGTTGGCGTTCCAGCCGCCACGCACGGCGGGGATCCGGTACGTGCTGCCGGGGTAGACGGAGGCCATCAGCGGAGGAGCGCCCGCGTCAGCGCCACGTCGAAGCGCGCGGGGGTCGGCGGCCCGCTGTTGAGGGCGCGAACGGTCGTGTGAGCGCCGATCGCCTGCTGGATCACGGTCGCATCGAGCGCGACGGTATGCATGGGCGCCAGCTTCACCGCGAGCGAGAGCACGATCAGTTCCTCGTACTCGCCGGGGAGCGTGACCGTCGTGTCCAGGCTCGCGATCGAGGAGAGCGGCTTCCACGACCAGGCGCGGAAGGTGTAGGCCGCGTCCGGCGGGAGATCGAAGTGGATCTTCCCGCTCGGGTACTCCGTCGCGTAGTAGAGCCGTGCCGGACGGCCGCGCGTGGCCTTGTCCTCAATGCGCGCCCACTCGTCGAGGCTCATCGACGGATCGACCGGCGTGTCCACGTTCGCGCTGTCGCGGACGTAGCCCTCCACGATCCGCACGGGCCGCGTCGTGTCGAAGGTGCCCCCACTGCCGATGGTGTAGACGGCCGTCCCGATCGTCAGCGTGAAGCTCTCGTCGACGACGTTCGGCACCATGAGCCGCTCGGCGCTCCAGCTCGCGAGCGTCCGGTTCAGCACCGTCAGCCCATCGTCGAGCTGGGTACTCGTCGGCAGACGGATCCCGCAAAGCTGGAGCGCGCCGCTCACGAGGGTGCGGGCGGTCGCGATGGTCGCCTCCTACGCGCGCGGGCGCGTGCGGGGTATCGGGCTTTTCCTTGGCGGGGGCGCGCCGTAGCCGCCGTTGCGGAGCGCGCCCTCGGTCGCGGAGAGGCTCACCTCGATCTGAGCGCGCTGCTGGCGGAGCTGGGCCAGACGGCCCAGCTCGGCCTTGTGCTGCTCGCTCGCGTCTGTCGTCATTCGCCCTACCCGCGCACGCGCGCGGCCCACTCCGGGCGCAGCGTCTTGTACCCGAACAGGACGTCGATGCGGCACGGGAACTTGTCGTTCGTGATGTCGTACTGCCGCACGATTCGGAGCGAGATGCCGTCATGGGTCTCGCGCGCGGCGAAGTCCTGGCCCCGCGGCATCTCCAGATCGGCCGTGACCATCGCGAAGGCGTCGCGGTGGTAGAGCAGCGGCTGGATGTACACCGTGCTGGCGTCGCCGGAGCCGCCGGCGGCGGTGAAGACGACGGCCTTGCCCGCCCCGGCGCTGACGAGCTCGACGTTCTGCGTCGCGCCCGAGGTGGTCGGGGTCGGGGTCACCGAGACCGTGAGCGCGCCGGCGCCGCTCGCCGTGCCGTCGGCCGTCGCAGCGAACTGCTGAAGATGGCTGTACCGCTGCTTCGTCTCAGGGTTGACGGCGTAGACGTCCGCGACCTTAAAGACGTCGCCCTGCTTGACCGTGGCGGATGCGTCGAGGCCGGTGATCGCGATCGTGGCCGTGCCGCTCGTGATGCCGCTCGAGGTGTTGACGACCGGCGTGGTGTCATCGCGGGTGCCGTTCGTGTGCGACGGCACCATGTTCGACTCCCACCACTTCACGCCCGCGGCCATGCCGATGTAGCCCTCGGCGAAGGCGCGCTCCAGTTCAGAGGCCTTGTGGAAGTAGGTGCTCACGCTGTTGACGAGCGGGAACATCGTCGAGGAGTCGAGGATGAAATGCCGGTTGCCGTCCGGCGCGAGGCCCTGGCTGACGCGCGCGTTCGCGCGGAGCACGTCCAGGATCGCGTCGGGCTCGGCGTCCGGGTCCGCGGCCGTGAGGTTGTAGACGTCCTTGTAGACATTGCTCAGGATGATGTACTCCACCTCGGCGGCGAGGCGGGCCATCGCGGGCTCGAGGATCCGCTCCGCAAAGTCATCGAGGCTCAGCGTGAGCTCGACGGAGCTGAAGTTGATGTCGACGCCCCGCTGCGTCGCGAGGGTGAGCGTCTGGGAGGTCTCGCTCACGTCCTGCGTGGAGATCGTGGCGCCGCTCCGCACCGTGAACTGGTTGGGCATGCGGACCTTGAGCGAGTCGCCGATCTTGGCACCGGAGCGGGCGAACTGATTGTCGTACTGCCGGTCGATCGTCTTGACGAACTTCAGGTTGTTGTGCAAGAGCGCCAGCGCTTTGCGCGTGACTTGGGTCGGCGTCAGAATGGTGTTCGCCACGTCTTATCCTCCGACGGCGCGCGGGAGATGCAATGTCACCAGCGCGAGAATTGCGTCGGGGCCGTCGACGATGCCGGCGGCGCGGGCGATCTTCTCGGCGGTGGGGGTCGGTCGAGGCTGGCTGGCCGCTCTCGCCATCTCGCACCCCCCCGGTTTGCGACACGTGACCCGTTCGAGCCGGGTTGCACGAGTCCCCGAGGGGTTGCTTCGCGTGCTGCCGGGGCGCGAGGCCGGCGCCACTTCGCGCGCTGCGGGGCACAACTCCCGCGCTGCTGCGTGTGCGCGACGATGCACGAATGCTACAGCAACATGAGTGCTACACAACAGGTGCCCGCGTCAAGCAAATCTTTTTAGAGCCCGAGCGGGTTCTTCTTGAGCCGCTCGATCCGGCGGTTCTTGTCCCAGGCCATCCACTCGTCGATGGTCATCTTCTCGGGATCTCTGGTCGACGTCGTGGTGGCGCTGACGGGCGCGATCGGGTCCGGGGCGCCGCTGACGCTTCGGGGCGCCGGAGCGGCGGGGGCCGCGCCGAGCTTCGTCGCCTCGATCTTTCCGAGTTCGCGCCACATCTGCGCGGACGGGAGCTGGCCGATGCGCATGGCCTCAGCCTGGTTGGAGCCGAGCCAGTACGCGAGCTCGGCGCCCTGCTCGGACGCAAAGATCGCGTCGCGCATCTCCTTCGTGAAGACCGGGCGGTTGATGACCTCGTAGACGTCGGCATGCTGCCCGCTCAGGGCCTGGACGCTGGCCGTGAAGGTCTCGGGGGGCGCGGCCTCAGTCGTCGCCCTCTCGGACGGCGTGCCCGGCGCGGGTGCCGTGTCCCGCTGCCACGCGAGGATCTTGTCCTCATAGGCCACCTGCGCCTGCTGGTATCTGACGGCGTCGACGTAACCCGCGCCATCGGTGAACTCGGCGAGGCTCGGCGGCAGCGGGCGCGCGCCGGCGTCGACCTTGCGCTTGAGCGCCGCCAGCTCATGCTCGGCCGCGTCGGCGCGCCGCTCGGCGTCGCGACGGGCGCGCGTGAGTTCGTCGGCGCGTCGTTTCGCGAGCGTCTCGGTCTCGGGTGAAGGCTCGGCCTCATCGGGCGGGGGCGTGCCGTCGGCCGGCGCGGGCGTCGGGTTGATCGGCTCGTCGGTGGTCGTCATGTCCTGCGGTGTCGTCATCGCCTCTCCCGTTTCGTCAGCGCGCGGCCGGGCCGGGGAGGCGTGACGCGCCGTTCCCGCCCGCGGGTGGGCCCGTGCGCGCGAGCGCGAGCATCTCCTTCGCGACCTCCGCCACCTTCGGCGCGAGTTCGTTGTCGACCTGCTCGAAGAGCAGCGGCGCGAGGCCCGGGGCGAGCATCGGCGCGTACTGCATCGACTCGGTGAGCAGGTCGACGTTTTCCTGCCGGCGCGTCGAGTACGTGCGCACGTCCGCGACGACGTCGTACTTGCCCAACGTGAGGTCGTTGAGGATCGTCGTCTCGCCCGTCTCGGGCACGGTCACCGCGTAGTTGATGCGCTCCATGCGGTCCTCGCCCTTTTCGTTGCGCAGCCGCACGATGCGCGCGGTGTCGTAGATCTTCGGGATGAGGTCGATGAGCAGCCGCACGGTCTGGATCACCGCGCGCCGGAGATTGTCCGGGAAGTGGTACGTCCCGATCTTCGCGCGCGTCTGCCGGGCGAAGATCGCGCGCGCGGAGCGCTCATACGCCTGCTCGCCGATCGCGCTCTCGTACATCCCGAGCGTGTCCTTTACGAGGGCGGCCGACATCGTCAGCATGGCTTGGTGGCCCGTGCTCACCTGCGGCGGCGCCTCGCGCTTCGGGATCACGTTGCCCGTCGGGTCGTAGCGGAGATAGGGCAGGTTCTTCGTATTCGCCTGTCTCCACTCGTCCTCGTATTTGGCGATGCTCTGCGCCTGGACGATGTACGGCGCCTTCGGCGCGAGGGCGACGGTCTCCGTCGCGGTCGTCCACCAGTAGTTGAACGCGCGCTGGGGGTCTTTGCCGTCGCGGATGAGCGAGCGCTTGTAGACCTTGCCGTTGACGTTCACGCGGTCGCCGACGGCCTCCACGATCGGGATCTCGCGTCCAGGCCAGTCGCGCTCCTCGAGGATTTGATGGCCGGCCATCTTGTACCAGCGGATCGTGTCCGTCTCGACGACGCGCGTCTTCAGGATGCGGAAGCCCTGCGCCGCGAGCACGTCGTGTGTCACGTCCTTCGTCAGCTCGACGATGCCGATCTGGCCCGACGGGTCTTCGCACTGCGCGATCGTCTTCGTCACGCGCTCTTTCTGGAAGTATTCCGCGATGCGCACCTTCTTCACTTCGTACCAGAGCGTCCAGTCCTCGCCGCGGCCCTGCCACTCGAAGTCGACGGGTTGGGCGTTGGGGAACTGCGCCGTGAACTCCGATTCCGGCAGCCAGTCGGTGATGAAGGCGTACATGCCGCGCGGGTCGAGGTAGACGCTGAAGGGGTTCTCGATGCCCTGCAGGCGCAGCTCCTGATCGAAGCTGTCGTCGCAGTACTGGTTCACGATGCGCCAGTAGCCGAACCCGCCCGCGGCCGCCTGCTCGCCGGCCGTCGCGTAGATCGTCTCGGCGTCGGACAGGTACTCGATCTGGCGGATGAGATCCTGAAGGATCGTCGCGGTGGCGAGGTCGCCCTTGTCGTCGACGGGGCGCACCTTCCCTGCGGTACGGTTCTCGCGCTCCTCGTTCGCGACCTGGGCGAGGAACTTGCGCAGGAGATTCGCCGTCAGGCACGGGCGGCCGTCGAGCTCGCGCTGCCTGCGCGTGTCCTGGTCCCACTGGCCTTCTTCGACGTTGTAGGCGAACTTGAGATCCTCAAGCGCCGCGGCGCGGATCTCGTCGTCCGCGGTGACGATCATGTGGAAGCGCTCGCGCGCGAGCTCGAGGATCTCGTCGTTGGTCATCGTCCGAGCATCTCCCGCAAGAGCGTCGTGGGGTCATTCATGCCCGGACCCACGTCAGCCTCGTCGTCACGCGCTCATCCACGCCCGCAGGCCCGCCGCCAGCACCGGCTCCGGCCCCCGCCGGCGACGCACCTTGCTGACCAGCGCATCCGGGTGGTAGTACGTCATCGCCAGCGCGTCGGCCTCGTCCGGGCTGTGCCCGATCTCCGCCTTGATCTTCTTCTTGTCGACGATCTTCACCACGCTGTGCCCCTTGTGCGGCACGTACTCGCAGCGCGTGGCGCCGAGACCGTTCTTCAGCTCCACGTCGTCGGGGAGGCTGATCGCCCCGCGCTCGAAGGCCTCGCGCAGGCGCCAGTACATCTCGGCCCGCATGTTGTAGAAGCGCGTCTCGTCGCTCGCCGCCCGGCGCGCGTCGGCCGCTTCCACGATCGCCCCCTTGAGCGCGCGCACGTTGCCCTCGACGGCCCAGCCGATGCCCACGGTGTCGATGCGCACGACGTCGGGCCGGTCGGCGTCGACGTCGGTGCCGATCCAGCGCTCCAGCGCCTGGCTGTCCGCCGTGCGCAGCCGCTTGAGGGGAAAGACCTGCGGCCCCCGCCGGGTCGCGATGATCGAGTGGTCGCCGCCCGCCCCGCAGTCGACGGCCTTCACGAGCGGCGTGCCCGCGGGGAGCTCGACCTCGCGCTCCACCGCGTCCTCGATCCACTCCCACGGTATGAGCGTCTGCTCGTCGACGAGGGGGGGCAGGCCGAGCACGCGGATCCGGTACGGGTTCGAGTCGCGCCCGTACTTCGCGGCGAGGGCCTCGACGACCGCGGGCTCGACCAGCTCGCAGTCCTCGGCGTTCCAGCGCAGCGCGATGAACCGCCCCCCCGCCTGCTGCGTCTCCACCGCGTAGCCCGTCGCCCGCGTGGGGTTGAAAATCACCAGCATCACGTTCACCGCGCCCGTCATGTTGCCCTCGAGCGCCTCAAACACGGGCGGGCGCACCCCCGAGGCCTCGTCGATCACCTGCAGCACGTGCTCCTCGTGGATGCCCGCAAGCCCTTCCACCTGCTCCGACTCGGTCAGCTTCGGGTTCGCCGCCTTCGGGAACGCCAGCCACCGCTTCCCCCGCGCCTCCTCCGGCACGCTCGCCAGGAATAGCTTGTCGTTCTGCAACACGAACTGATCCCGCAACGGCGAATACATGAGCCACTTCGCGATCTCCGACCACAACACCTTCGACAACTGGTCGGCCGACACGCTCACACACGGCACCTTCGGGTACGAGAAGCACGAGAGAAACCATAGAATCGCCCACGCCGCGAACCCGTCCTTGCCGACCCCCTTGCCCGCCATGATCGACACCCCGAGCGTCTCCCGGCGCTCCCCTCGCTCCTTCGCCGCCACTAACCCCGAAAGCGCCCCCGCCGCCTCCCGCTGCTGCTCCGTCATCCGCAGCGCCGTCCCCTTCGCCCCGTTGTACGGCCCCAGAATCGCCTCCTCCACGAACCGCCCGAGATCCTCCCGCCACCCCCGCACCACCCGCAGATTCGCCGCATACGCCCTCGCCCCCTCGCGCGCCCCGACCGAGCCCCCAGAGCCTTGCCCGCCCATTAGCCCCTCACCCGCTCCAGTCCCATCACCCCCCCCTTTACCCCTCTCCCACGTGAAACCGGGACTGACCTGTCATGAAGCCAGGACGAGGCCCATGCCCCCGGGGGTCCGAGCCGAGCTCGAGGTTGCGGCCGGCGGTAGCCGACAGCGGGTCCGCGGTCCAAAGGCGTAGTCCAGTGGGGGCATAGTCTGTACTATCGGCCCAGGTCAGCATTGGCGGGCACTTGCGCCGCATCGGACCCAGGCATCAGAGCGCCAGCACTACGGGTAGTGGGCCGCGTCCTGGCGCGGTCGCGTTCGACCCGCTCAATCAGCTCATGAAGAGATAGGTTCTGGGTAGATTGGCCACGTTCCAGCCGTTCGTCAGAGTGCAGCCAGTGATGCGTGCCCGCGAGCTGGTAGGGGCTGCTCTTTACGTGGGCGTCCGGTTCGTCGAGCGCGCGGTTCAGGGTGTCGATCACACGCATTCGGGCCGACGTTAAAATGTTGGCCTGCTGCTCTCGGAACGTGTCGACGTGCTGAGCAGAGAACAGGTGGCGCAGCCCTGACATGCGTTCGTGCGCGGTGGACTTGGCGATGCCGAAGTAGTCGCCGATCTGCTCCCACGTCGCGCCCGAGTTGAGCATGGCGGCGGCCTTGCTTGGACTCCATCGTCGGCGCCGGAGCCGTTCGCTTGGCCGTTCGACGGTGCCCACTCTTCCGCTTGTAGCACGGCTCCGGCCCGCTTGTGAATCTTTTCACACAAAAGCGCAACACTCTATATAGAGAAGAAAGTGTTGCGCATTCCTAGAGAGGGCTTCTAAGGCCCTCTCTATAAAGCAGTAATGCGCCCAGCGGTGCGCTAATACCGCGCCGCGTCATTTAGGGGAGTGTTGCGCTTAATTTTCCGCGCGGAGCAGAGCTCCCGGCCCGCAACGTCCCTGACGTTTTTCCCTTGACACTCCCTCACGGCTATATTATAAGGTATGACATAGACGCTACAAGACGCACTACAGGGGGGCCAGCCATGAGCAAGAAGCTGGTGATCGTGAGGTTACAGTGCCTGCGCTGTGGCCACACATGGGCGCCGCGTAAGCCGGACGTGGCGCAGTGCCCGAGGTGCCAGAGCCCGCGGTGGGACCAGGCGCGCGAGCCAGGCGCGAGTGAGCCAGGGCGCGAGTGAGCGCTAGGGGGGACAACATGGAGCGCATCGTGATCTGCCTTGAGGGCGACAGCGAGCAGTGCGTGATCTCAGGCCGCTACTCGCTTGATGAGGGGGAGGGGGCGCGCGACATCGTGATGCGAGAATTCTTGGACATCAACGACTTCGATGCCCAGGACTACCGCCAGATCGCCGCGCTCGAGATCGGCGGCGAGATCATCTACGGCGGGGGCGCGTTCGCGCTGTCTGTGCTTCGCCGGGAGGCGTAGGGAAAGGACAACATGACAACGATGAGACCGATGAGACCGTATCGGAAGGCGCGAGGGCGCAGGCCCACCGCCGCTCAGATCGCCGCCGCCCAGCAGGCGTGGGATGCGCGCGAGGGCACGATCGAGGGGCGGTATCACCGGGGCCAGATCATCGTCGACGCCGCCGGCGACTATTGGCGGATCACGCGCCCAGGCCGACGATATCACGAGGATGTCAGCGACCTGATCTATCCGGTCGTGCGTGCGCGCGCGCCTCGCGCGGCGCGGGCGTGGCGCGATCTGGAGAGCATCGCGGCGACGATCTATGGCCGGCATGACGACGCGGTGCTCGTCGCCGGGGGCGCGCTGCATATCCGGCTGCGCGCGCCCGGACTCCTCGCCGGCGGCGACGAACTCGCGGTCGATGGCGATGTCGTGAGCGCATATCACGCACGCTACGACGACGCGCCGCGCACGGGACAGGTGCGCGACGCCAAGCTCGCGGCTCGCGTGCGCGAGCTGATCGCGCTGCGGCCCACGTGGACTCCGATGGCCCGCGTGCATGTGCGGCCCCAGACGCCAGTCGCGGGCGCAGGCGAGTCATGAGAGCCCCGGCGGTCTTGCGCGTCCTCGATCCACTTACGCATCCGGCCTACGCGACGGCCGCGCGCGAGCTGGACGACTCGATGCGCGCGCTCGTCGCACGCCGTGCTAGCACGCCCGAGGATGCCACGGGTGCCATCGCCGCCCTCGACGCCGAGATTGTCGGCCGCGCGTACTGGTATGTGCTGCGGCCCGATGAGATCGCCCGCGAGATCATCGGCCTACGGCGGCGCATCAGCGTGGCGGAGGCCACGCGCATTCTACTCGCGTGCGGCGAGGCCGGCTACGACATCGCGGGCAACGGCGGCCCAGATCATGCCCTGCGGTATCCCGGCCGCCACGGCTACCCCGAGTATGCGCCGACGCGCGGCGCAGAACGGGACGAGGTGCTGTGGGCAGCGGCTGAGTGGTGGGCGCACTTCGCGACGAGGCCCATCACGTACATCTCGCTCGGCGATCACCGCGGATATCTCCCTCGGCCGGTCCAGTACGATCAGCCGGGGAGCATGCATCCGCGGCAACGGGCAGCGCTCACCATCGGCCCGGAGCCGGACGTGTACATGCGGCAGCATACGCGCCGGCTGCTGGTCGTTGAGCCGTAGGAGGAACAACAATGACGACGAAGAGCTGCGAGTGCGGCGTGTGGACGGGCGAAATGTGCGATTGGGCGGGATCGCGAGATGAGACCGTGGTGATCGAGTACATGCCACCGGATCTGAGGGCGTCGCACGCGGCGGCGCATAACTACGGAGTGTACCCGCACAACGGGGCCGTCCGAGTGCGCGTATCGCGCGACTGCGCCGATTTGGTCGCGGAGAGCGAGTGGGCGTCGGTCGTCGAGGAGGAGGGCTAGGGCAATGGCTGCGACAACTCTAACCGCGATCATCCGCGGCCTGCCCGGTACGTATCGCGAGCGCCTGAGCGCGCTCACGGTCGAGCGCGACGCGGACGGTCGATGGTGCGCCATCCTTACCTATGCGCTCGCGCTGCCGGGCATCGCAGATAGCGAAACCGGGCCGTATAGGATCGCGCTGGATACTCACGATCTCCCGCCTGGGGTCAGAGCCTGGGCGCGCGTGCGTGTGCCAGACTCCATCCACGCCCTCGAGATCGATGGCGAGTCGCTCGATCCGCAAGCGGTCGTGGACACCATGTTCCTCGAGCTCGCCGCGCTGGATCTGGGCACGCTCGATGTCGCGCGCTTCGACTGTGGCGGTGCCCCGCGCTGGGTCGCGAAAACCCACGCCGGGTCGGAGTCGGAGCGCGTGGCGTGGATGCGGAGCATCACCGGGTAGGTAACCCAGCTCACAGCGCCTCGGCCTCCTGACCCAGCAGGAGACTTGGCCGAGGCGCTCGACATGCCATCGGGTGAGCGTCGCGCGCTGGGGGATTTGGCAGCCCAGCGTGCCGCGTCTGGTCGCCCCTCTCGAACATGGAGGATTTAGGAGCCGCGAAAAGCCGGGCTTAAATCCTCCATGTCCTGCCAGCTCACCGGGGGATTTAGCAGTGAATAGCCGCCGCGCTAAATCCTCCACCCCCCCCATCCGGGTCACATGGAGTGAATAGCCGCCGCGCTAAATCCTCCACCCCCCCCATCCGGGTCACATGGAGTGAATAGCCGCCGCGCTAAATCCTCCACCCCCCCCCATCCGGGTCACATGGAGTGAATAGCCGCCGCGCTAAATCCTCCACCCTGGGGGGCTAGGGGGCGCGTTCTGGCCTCTGATCCCCCCACCCTGGGGGGCTAGGGGGCGCGTTCTGGCCTCTGATCCCCCCACCCTGGGGGGTTAGGGGGCGCGTTCTGGCCTCTGATCCCCCCATGCTTGGGGTTGTGCCGGCGGCAGAACTGGCAGAACCTTCATGTGCCGCCAGAAAGGTTGGGTTTGTGATGCTCGACGCCTCGACGTTCAGGAACAGTCAACCGCGCGCCGTCGACATCTACAGCGGCTGCGGCGGGCTGTCGCTCGGCCTCGAACTCGGGGGTTTTGCCGTCGCATACGCCGTCGACTGGGATGGCTCCGCCTGCGCGACGCACTCTAAGAACTTTCGCGACGCGGTCGTGGAACGGCGAGATGTGCGCGAAGTGTCTGGAAACAACATCAGCCGCGCTGCGGGCGGCCCTATCGCACTCGTGGCTGGCGGAGCGAGCGCGGCCTGCGCACGCCGGACGATCCACGAAACTTTCCCCGAATTCGTCCGGCTCGTCAGCGAACTGAAACCGGCGATGTTTCTCATGGAGAACGTCCCCGGTATCGCACACCGCCATAACTTTGCGCTGCTGCGGACGATCTATGGCGCCTTCGAGCGGCTAGGGTACCGCTGCGCGGGCGATGTCTTGCTCGCGGCTGACTATGGGGTTCCGCAGCTCAGATACCGATTCTTCCTCGTGGGGACGCTAACGGATATCGACTTGACATTCCCCGCACCGACGCACGCGCCGAGGCCAACGCAGAACCTGCTCGTGCAGCCTCAAGTGACCGTCTGGGACGCCATCGGTGACCTTCCGAGCATTGAGTCGCGTCAGGCCGACGAGCCGATCGCTTATGCGTCGGCTCCCCAAACGTCGTATCAGCGGGCGATGCGCGAAGGCGCCGGCGACGTCGTCACGAATCACGTCTGTTCCGCGCCGGACGACATCAACTTACGCCGCGCGAAGTTCGAGGGCGCTCGCCTTCGCCGCGACATGCCGGCGTTCACGATAACGGCATCATTCGGCGCATTCACGCACCCGCTCGACAACCGTGCGCTGAGTATGCGCGAGGGTGCGCGGCTCCAGAGTTTCCCGGATCGTTTCACGTTCTCCGGCCCGCGAAACTCGCAATACAAACAGATCGGGAACGCCGTGCCTCCGATGCTCGGCGCCGCGATGGCGCGGCATCTGCGCGAACTGCTTGCAGGAGGCACGCCGTCAGGTATCCGGCCGCGCGTGACCTCGACGCTGCTCAACGACCCCAGAGGTGGCGATGCTCTTCCCGTCCTGACGCCGAGGTTCAAGGAACTGTTCGGTCAGGCGACACGGTGGCCGAAGGCAAGAGCGAGCGGGTGATCCCCTACTTGGGCGAAGGAGCTCGCGGGCCAGGTCGCGAGGGAAGCGACGCCCGCAAGAGCGATTCTAGCCGAAGCCTTTCCAAAAGCTAGCGGGTGAAAGTGTAGGCACCAGCGCCCGGGTGTCAAGTGCCCTATTTGGGACACGCAAGGAGGGGTGTGAAGTAGGTGTGCGGGGCTTGTGAGCATTCACAGGTTGACGTCACACTCAGCGCACACGGGGGTGTGAAGTAGCTGATTTCATGATGGTGTGCGCGCTGTGCGCGCACAGGAGGCTGGTGTCACAATTCCACCCGGCTAGTATCGGCTGCTGTTCCCCCCGGCTGATATGGTCAAGCACTTGCGCCCTCCACCGCAGCGCGAACCGGACACAATGGTTGCATCGTGTGTGTGTGCAGCCCGCTTCGGCGGGCCGATAGCGGGCCTGCCGACTCCAGGCCATTGAATCCGCACTGTCCAGCATGGCGGCGGCGCCGAGCAGCAGCCCCGTGGTCTTTATTCCGAACCCGTGCAGCCGGTAGCCGAGCGTCGCGAGCTGGCGGAGAATCGCCCGCCCCTCTTTCGCCCCTTGCCGCCGACACACCGATCCGACACCGACGAGCCTCGTCAGCGGCAACCCAGCGGCTTCATACTGGTCTGCATGGCGCACATAATCGTGCGGCATCCACCCTTGGAGCACCGGCACCCACGGCAGATCCGGCGCGAGGTCGAGCAGCGTCGCGTAACTCTCCACCGTGCGCCGCTGATGCTCGGCCAGTGTCAATCCGGTCTTGGTGAGCATGAAGGGTTCACACATCCAATCTTGGATCGCCGCCCATCGGAGCCCGCCGATCTCGTCCATGTATCGACGGACGGCCTTCGCGTAGTCCTGCGGTATCGTCCGCCACTCGCCATACATGCTCAATTCCGAAAACCCTCCTGAGTCAAGCGCCCATGCGCCACGAGCTCGCGGGAGCGTTCGGCGTGGCCCGAGGATCCGATGCGAGATGAATAGGGGGACATCCAGCAGAGCAAGCCACATGGGGCGATCGGTACCGAGCCAGAAGTCCAATATCAGGGCCTGTTGGCCGAGCGCCAGTACCACATCGCGCCTATCGCGAGCAGCGTCATCCATGCCTTGCCGATGATCTGCCCAGGGAGATAGTCCAGCGACCCGAACGCGAGCGAGAGAAAGAGCGCGCTGTCCACGACGAGGCCGACGGCATTGGACGCCATGACCGCGCCGAGACCGTACCTCTTTCGCAGCGGCGCGTAGACCGCGAAGTCGGCCAGCTCGGAGACGAGAAACGCGGCACCGGATGCCAGGGCGAACCGTGGCGATAGGACGGCGGACAGCGCGGCGCCAGCCACGATGCACCAGATCACGATGCGCGGCCCGTGCCGATCATGCGTGAGGTCTCGGAAGGTGAATGCGAGCCCGGCCGCATAGACTCCTGCGGGCGCGACGAACCCGAAGCCAACTGGGACGAGGCCGAAGCGGAGGATGAGCGAGTTAGCGACAAACACTGACGCGATGAACAGTAGAGGCCAGATCATCACAAGCTCTCCTGTTGCCCCAACATCTCGGCCGTGACCACGACCTCGCGGAGCTGCCACGTCTTGCGCCGCCCGCGCGCCCCCGCCCGCCGCCAGCCATGCACGAGCACCGTGTTGTCGGTCGCGAGGCAGGCGCGGACGCGGCTCGCCACGGGCTCGGCGCGCATCTTCGCGATGCGATGCGCGACGTTGGCGCTGCTCGTGGTCTGTATGTACGTCGTGCCGGGCACGCCGGGGATCACGGCCACAAGATCGGCGAAGCCGAAGAGATCCTGGCGGATGCGCGCGTGCTGGTTCCACTTCTCGACCACGGCCACCATGTCGCCCGCGATGGCGCGCAGATACCGCAGGGAGCGTTGGGTGGGCGAGCTCACCGCCGCGCCACGCTCATGCTCACCACGTCACGGTCACGGTCAACACCGCCGCGGCAAGCCAGTAGATGCAGCGCCGCGCGTCGCCCTCGACGGCGTAGATGACCGCCGCGCCGACGTCGAGCGCGATGAGGAGCGCGGGGAATATCTGCGCTCGGCTCACCGCCGCGCCCGCCGGGCTACTCGCATAGGTTGTAGACGCTCATGCAGGCAGGGCCGTCAGGCTCGCGGAAGAGGTCGCCTTGGGCCTCGGCCAAGCGGATATACGCAAACACGTCGGCCACCGTGGGCACCCGGATCGCGCGACCGTCCTTCGTTATGAACGGCTGCGAACAGTAGCGTTGCGGGATGTAGTCGGTGCGGAAGAACGACCGATACCCCGCGCCGGGGGTACGCTCTTGCACCACGGCATTGAGCCGAGATTCGAGCTCCATCAGCCTGGCCTCGATCTCCGGCGTGCGCCGCGCGAGCACGAGCAGCTCCCGCTTATTGACCATGATGCAGGGCCAACAGCCCACGCGCCCGACGCCCATGAGATAAAGCGGGTTGGGTTTGACGTTGTGACGCTTGTGAATGGCGAAGACGTCGGCCGCCGTCCAGTGGAATAGCGGGCGCTCGATCCAGTACCCGCCCCCCTTTTCTTCCCATTGTCGCGATGGCATCGCGGCGCGGGCAGCCGACTCATCGGCCCGGATGCCCTGATATACCGTCGCCTCATCCTCAAGCGACTCCAGATACTTCCAGAGCGGTAAGATTTTTAATTCCTCTGTGCAAAAGCGAGCGTGGACCATCGGCACTATCCTGCGACCTAGTACGAGATCGCTAAATCCGTCGTACTTTTCGCTTTTGAGCACGACGAGTTGACCATCAAGCACCGACTGATTGATCTCCTCCACGTAGGCGTAGGTCAGCGGATGCTCCCAGCCGGTATCGCAGAAGACCGCCGTGAACGGGATGCCCTGCTCGCGCAGCCACAGGAGCAAGGCCGTCGAGTCCTTCCCGCCTGAGAACGCGGCGACGTGGATCACCGCTGCGCCCGCCGGGCCATGCGCGCGAGGATCACGAGCTTCCACACGACGCCGGCCAGCAGCGCGACGGTGATGATGGACAGCGCGGCATGGAGCCAGGTCATGGCGCTTCTGTGAGCGCCGCCATCAGGCGACGGCCGAGCCATTCGATGACGGGCACCGTCACCGCGTTGCCCATCATGCGGTAGCGCGGCGAGTCGGGGCAGGTGCAGCGTTCTGCCGCGGCCTCGGGGTCGCGCGCCCAGTCGTCCAGCGGCAGGCAAAGACATGTCCAGCCTATGGGGAAGCCCTGGAGTGCCTCACATTCTGCGGGAACTAATCTGCGGACTGCGAGAGCGGGCTGTGTTGATTGCGCTTGAACGCTAGCGGATCGCCCCACTTCTTGAATCGCTGATAGTGCTTGTCGCAGTAGCCGAGCCCCTTCTGCGGGTTCCCACATATCGAGCAAGGAACCATCTTCCGGTGCTGGCGCAGATGGCAGGAGCGGCACAACGCGATGAGGTTCGCTGGATCGTTGTTCAGCGAATTCTCGTCGAGATGATGTACGTCGAGACGCTTGCGCGTTGTTCCGCACGCCTCGCACCGGACCGCGCGCTTGATTGTGCGTGCTCGATACCGCCCCTCCGTCGGGCTCGTTACGGTGATCTTGAACCGGCCCTTGAACCCTTGCGCCATGCACGCCATGTCGCAGAACTTGCGACGGGAGAAATGGAGCAAGGACTGAAGCTGCCCGTCGCGCTCCATCCCGCGAATCAATTGCTTCCCGCAGGAGGCGCAAAATCGAATCGGCGTCGGCTTGCGTGGCATCGGCATACGCATGAATACTAGCCGCGAATCCTTGCATGGTCAAGGCGTCAGACAGATCATTGAACGTGTCAAACGTGGTGATCTGCGTCGTGTCGAAGGCGATGGCCGGCGTCCACGGTATCCCGAGGCCGCTGCCGACCTTGAGGGGCGGCGATGTCGCATCGGACGGCGCCTGATCGAGGCTCGTCGTCGGATCGAAACACACCATCGGCACCCCGCGCCCCGTGCCGTCCTCGCTCGCGTCGTGGCCCTCGGCCCGGAGCGTGTGCGTGACGATCAGGTGTCCCGGCTTGGTGTTGCTGTCCGGCCCCTTCGCGTCGCGCTCGCACAGCGTCGCCGCCACGAGGTTCTCGTCGTCCTCCTGGCGCCGTCCGGGCGCGTTGACCCCGGAGCCGTGCGAGCCGGAGCTCAAGGTAGCCGCGAGGTGTGGCGCGATGAGCGTGCCTTTGTTCGCGCCGTAGTCCTGCCCCCCGCCGATGCCGCCGAGCGCGCGCGCGATGTCGACGCCGATCACGAGGTTGTCGGCATCGGCGGGGGCGGTGCCGGGCCGTCGTGCGCCGCCAGCGCGGTTAGCGCCTGTCGCAATGCTGGCGGCAATTCGCGCCCCCGCTTCTCCGCTCGCCGCAAGATCCCCGTCGCCGCGCGCGGGCTCAAAAAGTATTTGGGCAACGCGCGCTTCATCAGGACCGCAGACAGCGTCACGCGCTCGGGACTCGGCCTCTGCGAGAAGAATCCGAGCGCGGTCGCGCCAAGGTTCCTCGACAAAGAGATCATCTGCGAGCGGCTCCAACGAGGCGATACACGCCAGCAGCGCGGTCAAACTTAATGATTTCGCGTTCCAGCAGGGCGGGCACGAGCCGGTCCAAGCTGCGGTGAGCACGAAGATGCTCAGCGTCGCCTCGGCACACGTGCAAATTTGCTGAGGCGTTGTCTGTTTTGACCAAGTTGATATGGTGGACGCGCTCGGCTGGATCCAGAGATCGCCCCAAAGTACGCTCCATGACTCGACGGTGTTGTCGCTCTCGTCGTCCGTCGCGGGAGCGCATGATGTAGCCGTCTGACTCAACCCATCCTGTCGGTCGTCGGACGGACACGCCCAGCTTGACGGCGCGGATGCGGACGCCCGCGCCCGTGCGTCCAAGACGCTGAGCAATCTCGGCCACGCTGATGCTTCCAGCGAGGCGGCGAAGCTCGCCATCCTCCTTCGTAGTCCAGCGATGGCCGAGGATTGATCGGTCGCACCTCCGCAGTCCCCAGAGACGGTTACGGATCGCGGATCGAGTAACTCCCAGGCGTCGAGCAAGCTCTGGGCTACGACAGCAGCGAGCGTGACGCTGGAGAAATGCGTCGGCGTCTGGAGTCCATAGTTCGCGTCCACGCCGACGAAGAACAGGCGCCGTCTCCGTTGCGGCACACCGAACTCCTGCGAGTCGCATTCCTCTACCTCCGTGAGCCATCCGGCCCCATGCAGCGCGTCCAGAACGGCCCCAATGTCCTCGCCTCCGTTGACGGACAGAAGCCCCGGCACGTTCTCAAGGAGCAAAAAGGGCGGTCGCAGCGCCTTGCCCACTCTGATGATTTCCCAGAAGAGCGCGGTGCGATCGTCCTTGAGTCCGCGGCGCTTGCCGGCGACGCTGGCGCCTTGGCAGGGGAATCCGGCGACGAGAAGATCCACGGTGCCGAGTCGCCTTTGCCAGTGCGCCCGCTCTGCGCTTTCAACGGCTGCACGATCGATTCCGGGCGCCCCCGGCCATTCCGCGCGATCCTCGCCTCGAATGCCATGACCGATGGGGGAGGGCCAGAGTTCAGCGTGAAACTGATGCCCTTCTGAATCCCGAGCCCCGCATTCCGTAGCCGCACCTTCCCCTTGGCATCCGGCGATGGAGTCTTCGCCCGCTGGGCATCGGCTTGGATCGAATACACCTCGAACGTCGGTCCATCGCCACACGCCGGGCCATCGGACGCCGAGGACGCGCTGGCAGGCGCGGTCGATCTCGACCTGGCCGACGCATCGGAATCCGGCGCGCTCGAGGCCGAGGTCGAAGCCGCCGACTCCCGCGAAGAGGCTGAGGAAGCTTGGCATGGCATCACCCCTTTCTCCAGGTTTAGCGGTTTGTATCTATCAGTCCCCATTGCGTTCTCTGGCCTCTGCCTCTCGCTGTTGCGCTTATGCGCAACACTTTGTTGCGGTTTTCCAGGCGGCCGAGCATCGCCCGCACGGCGTTGGGGCTCGTATTCAGTTCTTCGGCAAGGGCTGTCGCGGTTTCCGCCCCGCGCCGCAGGACGGCGAGGATGCGCTGCGCCAGCGACGCCGTCTGGAAATCAGGCTGGACAGCGTTGACGCGGACTTGGCCGGTATCGGCATCCCAGGCGAAGGCGAGACCGGAGGGGGGGGCGAGGCGCCCCACGTTGCTTTTTCGGTGATGGAGGGTGAGGATCAGCCGGCCGTCGTCAGGATCGTCGAGCCGTCGCGCCTCAATGGTCGAGCGGGCGGTGTTCGCCACATAGACGCCGCCGAAGGGGCGCCGTGGGCCGTCAGCCTCGGCGTTGGCCTTGGAGACGTGCGCGAGCACCAAGTGGGTGGCGGCGTCGAGCGAGCGCAGGGCGGCGAAGGTGCGGAGCGCGGCGTCGTTCGTTTCGGGCTCGCTGCCGGCGGCAGCGCCGAGGGAGTCGGTGATAACGAGCTCGATCCCGCAGCGCGCGATCTCGGCATGCAGTTGATCGACGTGGTCGGTGAGCGGGCGGTGCATGCGATGGTAGAGGATCGAGCCTTGGGGCAGAGCTTCCCGGCCCGCCGTGAGACGCCAAAGCCGCTCCTGGTGATCCGCGCGCTCGGATTCCCAGTCGAGGTACAACACGCGGGCGAGCGGCCCGACGGTCCACGCGGTTGACAAGGCGTGCCCCAGGAGCCCGGCCACGGCCACCGCGAGCGCGATCCAGGTCTTCCCCACGCCGCCGTCGGCGTAGAGGACCGTGATCTGGCGGCGCGGGATGAGGGAGGGGACGAGCCAAGCGTCCGCGACCCAGTCGGGATCCGGCGCGCGCGGCTCGAGCGCGACGGGCGGGTTCCCGCGGCGCAGGGTCCGCACGAGGGCCTGGCACGAGCGATCGATGACCGTCGGCCACTCGACGTCCGGGAGGACGGCGTCGCAGGCTTTAGCAAACTGGGCGCGCGCCGAGGACGCCAGCAGATTGAACCGGGACCACGCGACCTCGCCCACGAGCGTGGAGGTGGCCGTGACCTCGGCCGTCACGGTTTCAGTCCGCTCGGCGACGCGCGCGAACTCGAGCACGACCTCGCGCTCGGCCTCGCCCCAGCGCAAAAAGTACGAGCTGCCGATCGGCGTGATGGGCGGGCAGTTCATGAGTCGAGTCGCTCCGCTTCGGTCTCCCATGCCGCCGCTTCCGCGAGGAGCTCCCACGCCGCCTCGTCATCGGGGTGCATGGTCTTAGTGACATGCGCGCGGAGGGCGGCCGCCGCCTGTCGGCCCACGCGGATGTCCTCGGCATCGCGGAGGGCCGCGCGCCACGGCTCCCAGCGCGCCTCTTGGCGGCGCGCCTCCCGGTACGCGCGGCGGAAGGCCCACTCGAGCTCGGTCAGCGGCCGCCGCAGCCGCACGGGGACGCGGGGATCGGAAAAGAGGTCACCGACGCGGAGCTTGAGCGCGTGCGTGATGGCCGTCACCCCGCAGCCCGCAAAGCAGTGGACGAGGATGCGGCCGTCGGCCCCGGCGGACACAGACAGGCTCGCGCTCCGATCCATGTGCGCTGGACAGGGCACGAGCGCGTTGGCGCCGGCGCGATGCCGCGTCTGCGCCGGGAACAGCGCGAGGAAGGTCTCCAGCGTCATGCTTGCGATCAGCCGCCCGCCGGGTCAGCGCCGACACCGATCCAGGTCGCGACGAGGACGAAGTGCTCAGACGCGCACGTCGGGCACCCCCGCGCCGTGACGTGGAAGAGCGTCTCGTCGTCGAGGCAGAGCGCCGCGCAGTTGAGCGGGAGGGCGGCGCGCTCGGTCAGGGCGAGGACGTTCACGCCGTCCTCCCCGCGTGCCGTTCGATCTCGTCGCGCGTGAGCTGCACCGCGAGCTCGTAAGCGAGTGAGTCCGAGCAGAGCCGTCGCCGCTCCTCTGCCCGCGCCTCGGCGGCGACGGCCACGAGCTGCGCGAGCGCGGCGAACCGCTCAAGCCGCGGTAGCCTGAGCACGTGCGCCGCGGCGAACGTGTGGAAATGGCTCGCGCCATCGATGAGCGCCGGGACCAGGCGCGTCTCGATCATTTCCACATCGACATTGGCCTCGCGCAGCGCGGTCGCGACGGCATCGCTCACGTCGAAGAGCCGGTATTTGGGGAGAATGTGCGCGTCCTCGGCGACATCGGCGAGGATGACAAGGATGCGGCGGTCGGTCATAGGGAGTTCTCTCTACGCCCGCCGAGCACGGTGCGCACACCGCTCGTGTAGTGACGACGCGCCTCCGCCACTTCTCCCGTGCGTTCGCCGGAATAACTTCCGGGGCTGGCAGACCGCTCACCGAGAGGATGCGCGGGTGGCTTCAGGCAATACTCGCCGGGGTCGAAGTATGCACCGCGGTCGAACGCGACGATCTCCTTCGCCGTGGACTCAAGCATCTGGTAGCGCGTGGCCCGGCGGTGCTTGATGAGGTAGACCGTCGAGCGGGAGACGATCACGCCATCGAGGCCGCACACACGCTTGCACGCGACGGCCAGGGCGCACTCACCGTGCGCCTTCTTCTTCGCTCGCCCGCAATCCGCAGGCGTCACCTCGATGGTGATGCCCTTCGTCGCGTCGACCACGCGGTTGACCGTGGGGAAAAACTTGCGGACGATCGCGAGGGCCTTGTCGCTTCTCTTGCCTGCTGTTGGCTTCTTCCGTCCTGTCCGCTTCATCTTGTACGGCTCCCTTCTTCACTCGCTGTTGAATTCCGAGATCGGGCAGCGCACCTACTGCTCCTCGAGCGGCCGCTCCGGCTCGCGCGGCACGCCGAAGGCGCGGGGTTCGTCGTCGCCGCGCTGCTCGGCCGCCGCCTGGCAGCGCACGCAGCGCGTGGCGGTCGGGATCGCGACTAGGCGCTCCGGCAGGATCCTGTCGCGGCACGCCTCGCAGATGCCGTAGGTGCCGTCGTCCAGTCGCTCGAGCGCGGCGCTGAGATCCCGCGCGTCCTGTACCATCCGCTCGCGCGCGTGGAGCTCGAGCTCGTAGGCCTCGTTGGCGACGGCATGATCGCCGTCGTCACCGACGACGAACCGGGGCACGCCGGGGCCGAGATCGGCGAGTCGGCGAGTGAGTAGGGCGAGCCGTGCGGTGAGCATCCGGCGCGGGTCCGCGGTCACGACACCGCAGCGGCGAATGTCCGCGGGTCACGATGTGCGGCCTCAGCCTCGCTCGCCTTCACCCCCGCGCCGCCTTCGTCTCGGCCACGACGTGCGCACGATGGCGCTTGTCGCCCCGGTGATGACCGCAGACGCGGCAGCGGAACACGGTGAGGACCGGGCGCTCGGGCTTGCCGGGCTCAGGCCCGCGGTAGCGGCGGCGGCCAAGCGGCCTCATCGGCGAACTATCGGACACGGGATGATTCTGGGAGCCGACGGCTCGCAACCCTCGGCGGGTGCTCGCCTAATCCGGGAGACTCCTACTTGGTACACTCCCGGGTCACCGTCGAGACCGCGCGCGGAAATCGCCGTCACGGCGCGGGGTTCTCCGTACCGGACACGGGGAGGGCCGTCCCCGGAAAGCCGGGAGTCCGGGAGTCGGGGACGGAAGTCGCGGCCCCGAGATCGGGCAGCGTCGCCACCGCGTCCGCGAGGGCCTGATCGACCACCTGCGCGTAGATCTGCGTCGTGTGCAGGCTCGCGTGGCCGAGGAGCTTCTGCACCTTCGTGATGTCGTTCGTCCTCGTGAGCAGATCGGTGGCCGCGGTATGGCGGAAGCGGTGCGGCGTGCATTTCGGCACCGGCGGATCGCAGGCGGCGCCCCACTTGCGCACGCGGTGCTGGATCACCTTCGTCGACCAAGCACCGCCGTCCCCGTTGCTGAAGAGGTAGCAGTCGGGGCGCTTGTCGTCGGCCGCGCGGGTGGCGTCGTAGGCGACGAGCAGCGCCCAGAGCGTCGGATGGAGCGGCTTGACGCCTTCCTTGTTGCCCTTGCCGAGGGTCCAGATCGCGCCGAGGATCTCGCGATCACCGACGCGCTGCGGGCCGAGGATGTCGCCGAGGGTGAGCCGGCAGATCGTCGCATCGCGCAGGGCGAGGTAGTACAGGACGCCGCGGAGGGCGGCGTCGCGGGGCCCGAGCGGCAACGCGAAGAGGGCGTCGCGCTCGGCGGCACTGAAGGGCCGGGGCAGAGCGCGGGGCGAACGAATCGTGACGACGTCGGTGAAGGGATCGGCGCGCCAGTAGCCGCGCCGCAGGCCCCAGCTCGCGAACTCGCGCACCGCGCCCTGGTAGGTGGCGAGTGCCTTGCGCGAGAGGCCGCGCTTGTCGAGCTGCCTGAGCCAGCCCGTCACCATCGCGGCCGTGAAGTCGAGCGAGCGATCGCCCCCTGTCTCGTGGGCGACGTGGTTCTCGAAAGATCGGAGCGCCGTCTTGTAGGTCTTCAGTGTCTCGGCCGTCGCCTTCGTCCCGCGCCGGGTCGCGAAGGACTTCGCCTCGAGGAACTCGTTACGGTATTTCTCCAGGCTCGCCATGTGCCATCCTCGCCGGAGAGATTCCTGCGGCGCGCTCGGCGGTCGCCGATACCGGCCACGGGTGGCGGTTAGCATATGGCAATCTTCCTTTCTGGGGTTCATGTGAAGAGATCCTGCGTGACGAGGACGTTTTGCGCGCAGGGCGTGAGCAGCACGATCGTCTGGCCCGGCGGCATGAACTGATTCGCGCCCGGCGTGCGACGCGAGTAGTGGCGGTCAGCCAACGCGCAGGCGCGCGGGTCAAACTTTTTGACGCGGAGCCAGTCCGGGCTCACGCCTCGCCGCCCTCCTCGTCCCCGCACGACCCGTCGCATGTGTCGAGGCCGCAGTCCGGGCACGGCGCGTCGTCGAGGATCTCATCGACCGAGGTATCGGCCTGGGCGCGCCATTCGCGCGCGAGCCGTTGCAGCTCCTCCCGGTAGCCCTCGCTGGTGATATGGTCGTGCTCCTGCTCGTAGCGGTTCATGGGGCCATCCTCTGCGCCGCGATGCGTTCGTGCTGGGCGCGGACGCCGGGGACATTCATCGCCCCCTTGAGCGCGCGCGCGAGCTGGTTCAGCGCGGGAAGGTTCGGTTCGAGCAGTGTGATCGGCTGCGCGCCCGTCGCGACGGCCTGGACGAGCGCCATCAGGTCCGTCACCTCCGCCGTCCAAGTGTCGCGGAAGCTGACCCCGCTCGCCGAGGGCGGCGGCGGCGCGGGCGGGGCAGGCACGAACACGGGCCGCGCCTGCACGACCGGCGTCGCGACGGGCGCGTCGATGAGCCGCTGCGCCGTCTCCGCGTCGCCGCGCTGCTCGGCCGCTACGGCCTCCGCGAGCCGCTGATCCTCGGCCTCTGTCTTCAGGCGGCGCTCTTCAGCCGCCACGCGCTCGCGCTCTGCCTGCACCGCCCGCTCCCGCTCCCGCTGCGCCGCCTCCTCTGCCTCGTGGCGGATGCGCGCCTGCTCCACCTCGTAGGCACCCATCGCGCGCGAATACGCCCTGTCGGCCTCGAGAAACGGCGCCCGCAGCGTCTCGCGCTTCGCCGTCGCCATCTTCCACGCGGCGTGTGCGGTCGCGCAGATCGGGCCCATGACCTCCTCGATCTTCGCGAGCCGACGCTTGATGTCGACGCGGTCGAGGACCGCAGCCTCGAAGCTGCGCTGGTCGGTGATCGCGATGAGCGGGATCTGCTGCGCGATTGCCGCGGCTTGCGTCTCGAGTTCATGCGTGACGATCTCGGGCGTGCTCATAGGAGCGCGAGTCCTTGGTGCTCGTCCTGACGACGCTCGTCCTGGCGCGCGTGGTAGACCGTGACGGCCGCGAACCACACCGGCTCTGCGGCGGCGACACTAACCTCGTGGAAGCTGTAGGTGCCGTCGCCGCGGAGCTGCACGACGCCGAGCGCGGCGACCGGCGCGTGCGGATGCTGCTCGTTCCACGCCGCGCGGTACGCCGCGAGCTGCCAGCCAGCGGGACCGAGCTGGCAATGGTCGGTATTTTTCCAGTCGAGGATGACGCGGAGGCGCTTCTGCTGGAGCCAGCCGACGGTGTCGGGGTGCCCGCGATAGCGCCATGTCGCGCTGACGACCTCGCGCTCGGTTGCCTCGGTCTCGAAGCCGGACTCCTTGATGAATCGGCGGTAGGCGTCCACGCGCGGCACGACATCGTCGGCGAGCGACGACTCGTCGAGGTAGCCGTAGACGATGGCCTCGATCGCGGCGTGAACCTCACTGCCCCGGCGGCGGGCGTTCTCGAGGACGGCCACCGGCACGCCCTCGAAGTCAGGGCCGAGGCCGACGCTGGCGAGGATCTCGGTGACGCGCGGGAAGGCCCTCACCTCGCCGGCCCGGCCTTGAGCGCGTCGATGATCGCGTCGTACTGCGCCATCGGGATCTCGCCGATGCTGTTGATCCTCCGCGCCGTCAGCAGCGTGTGGATCTGCTCGTCCGTCCAGGCCACGGGCTTGAGGCCGCGCGCGATGGCATGAAACCGCTTCTGTTGGTTGTCTGTGATCATGCGCACGCCGCCATCCGCACCGCCGCCGTCCTCGACGCGCCCCACGGGCTCGACGCCGTTGCCCTCGTCGCCGCCCGTCTTGCCGTCTTGGTCGTAGTCTTCGGGTGAGCGGCCGGACACGACGAGGAGCGAGTATTTCTTCGCATATGTGAGCGCGATCCCGACACGTTGCATGCTGTTTGCGCCCACGCCCTCGTTGGCCTGATCGACGGGCATCGTGATGACGCCGCTCTCCTCATAGTGGCCGAGGGCGTGCGTGATCCGGCAGATCTGCGCGACGCGCTGCGGCTCCGGCTTCCATTCCTCCGGCGTCGGCACGCGCCAGCGGAACGACAGGCCGACCGACCCCATCAGCGGGGAGATCACCGTGGTGATCTCATCAAGCGGCGCGAAGCTGTAGCGGTAGCCAGGCCCGCTGCGCGTGGTGATGCGCGCTTCCTTCGTTTTCAGGATCGGCGGACAGTGGCGCTGGAACTCGGCCATCGCGGCGTCATACGCCTGCTTGGCCGAAATCTTCTGCACGCGCTCGGCGAGCGCGAGGATGCGCTCCATCGTCTCGACGCCGGCGCCGGTCTCGATCGCCTTCTCGATGAGGGCCTGCGGGTCGAGGGCCTGCAGGCGTGCGAGTGCGGTCTCTCGCTCGATCACTGCGGGGGTCGTCGTGCTCATGGCATCTCCTTGTGGCATCCGCGCCGTGCGGGCGTGGTCATTGCGTGAGGATGACGTGCAGCGCCGCCACGAGCACCGCCACGCTCGCGACGGCGAGGAGGAAGGCGGCGGCGCGGCGGAGTTCGGTGATCACGCTACCGCCCGCCGCCGGGGCCGCGAAGTCCACGCCGAGGCCATCGTCTCCACCTCCTCTGAGAAGTGATCGTCGGGCGTTACAGGCCGCAGCTCGCCGCGGTGAAAAAACGCGCACGCCGCGCGATCACGAGTCGCCCCTTGCGCCGAGGAAAATCGCGCAGAGCAGGGAAACGACCGCGATCCAGATCGCAAGGACGACGAGGGCGGTCACTTTTACGAGCGCGCGAACGCTTGCGGGGCCGTGCTGCCTGTGGCCTTCGCGGCCGCGATCAGCCGCCGCGCGGTGCCGACCACATTCGCCGATCTCGTGCGGCCCGCGAGGACGTGCGAGATCATCGTGCGGCTCACCGCCGCCTCGTCAGCCAGCCGGTGATGCGTGATGGCGTGGCGCTTGAGTTCAACGGCGAGTCGGGCTAGCGTGGCGGGGGTGACGTGACGTGATCTCATGGCATGTCGTTATACGCCTAGCGACTAGCGCGGGTCAATAAATAAAATGGCGCGGTCGTCCTTCCCCGCCTTTGGCGAGCGATTACGCGGCCTGTTCAAGGCGCGCGGGATCACGAACCAGAGCGCGTTCGCGCGCGAGCACAACTTCAACCAGTCGAAGATCTCGCGCTGGCTACGCGGGAGCGTCCCGGAGAGCGAGGAGGACATCAACCGGCTGGCGCACATCCTCGGCACCACGAGCGGCGAGCTTCTCACCGGGCGTGGCGCGCCGCCGGCCGCGCCCGTCGTCGCGGTGCCCGCCGACATTCGCGACATCATGCAGGAACTGTGTCAGGCGCAGGCCCAGCTCCTCACGCGGGCCGTCGAGGCGCTCTGGACGCGAAGTCTTAGCGTCTCTCAGGGGCGGTTGGGCGCTAACACTCCGTCAGCCGCCCGTCAGCCGCCTAGATGCAATCGCAAGCCGCCGCGCCGCCCGACCCCGCCGCGGGACCGCCGGGGGGGGGGGGGGGGGGCCCACCCCCCCAGCCTCGGCCGCGCC